>Ga0163144_10000026_pt1 | contig 323683 bp, 301 predicted proteins | sample OliLak19BULKMAT1_FD_123175 | JGI IMG/M metagenome (GOLD analysis project Ga0163144, IMG submission 123175) | Freshwater microbial mat bacterial communities from Lake Vanda, McMurdo Dry Valleys, Antarctica - Oligotrophic Lake LV.19.BULKMAT1 | ecosystem: Environmental > Aquatic > Freshwater >...
TCACTGGGATGCGCCCGGCGTTGCGCTCGACAAGAACCTCGGATAGCCGGAATCGCTCGTCGTCGCTCAGGTGGATCCATTCGCTGGCATTGACCGGGAAGACCAGCCCGTGGGCGCCGCATTCAATGCAGAAGTCGACCACCCGGTGGAAGCTCGGTATGTCAATCTCTCCGGTCTTGCGAAATGGGGTCGAAGGTATGGTAAGTATGCCGCGGAACTTATTGAGTCTGTTGGTCAATGGCTTTCGCTCCATCTACCCTTTCACCATAGTCCGGATACAACCAAAACGGCAAGAGTGAGTTCAAGACTTTTGAATCAGAAATGCTTACGATGCTGGAAACTAGACTGGATAGACTAGATGGTGTCGGCGATCAATTGTTTGGCAAGAGCGGCGCTTTCGCGAGGTGCCACCATCCACCCCACAATGTAGCGGCTGAAGATGTCCATGATGACGTAGAGATGGAAGTAGGTCCACTTGACGGGACCTTTTATCTTGGTGATGTCCCAACTCCAGACCTGATTGTGTTGAGTGGCGAGAAGCTCAGGCTTTCATAAGGCGGATGCGTCAGTTGAGCGCGATGTTCCCGCGTTTCGCCGCTATCGGCGAGCAGCCGGTACATGGTGCGAATCGAGCAGTCGTAGATGCCTTCATCGAGGCGCGTGGTTTGGACTGCAGCTGGAGATTGGTCCTGGAACCGTGGGCTGTGGAGGAGCACGAGAACATCGACCCGCTCAGCGGCGCTAAGGGATCGCGCTGGCGGGTTCTTCTTCTTCTCTGGGATCACGCACATCGCCCGCTCGACCGGTCCCATGATGGGCCGGAGCCGATACAAGCTGGGGCGCGCCACGCCGAGCACATCGCACGCGGTGCGGATTCCCGTCCACGATGCCAGTTCCAGGACCGTGTCCATTAGAGGTTCGCCTCCTGATCCGGGTTCGAGATCGGGTGACCCAACAGCATAGCCACTTTTTTTTGAACGTCAATGATGATCTCGGCGGTGCGCAGCTTCTCGGTCAAACGCTGGTTTTCACGAGTCAGCTTCTGGTTTTCCAGAATCAGCGGGTCGTGCTTGGACTTGGGGCCACGCTTATGCGGGCTGAGGGCGTCCTGGATGCCAGCTTCGCGTTCCTGCCTCCAGGACGCGAGCAGGGACAGTAGAGTCCTTCGCGGCGAAGCATGGCTCCGATGGCACCAGGTTCGCTGGCGTTGTCGGCTTCGCGCAGAATGCGGAGTTTGTAGTCCATCTTGAAGCGTCGGCGTTTGGCTTTTGCCACGACCTCGGGATCGGGGCGGGTGCTCGGCTTGGATCGGGCGGCGATTTTGGCAGCATCGGCCCTGCATCCAGTCCGGGTAACTACTTGGATGAGCTTGCCGATTGAGTCACATCCTTTCGCTGCAAAAGGAGTTGGATCGGTTCGAGCAGAGGGGGATCTACAGTGCAAGAGTTCTCATGGCGTCCAGTGTGAGGAGCTAATTTGTCTGCGTTGATACCGCTGGACTTCCAAACAACCGGAAATGCTAGGTCCTTTGATTCCGGGTTGGCATAAGATGGAACCAGATACCGTAATGTTTGCCCCCGAGCAACGCAGTCGGCTGCGCTCCGATCTCCTCGAATACGCTGCCAAGGACCCGCGCATCAGCGCCGCTGCGGTGACCGGTTCGGCCGCAGCCGAACGCGAAGATATGTGGTCGGATATCGATCTCGCTTTTGGCGTTGCCGATGCCGCAGAAGTGGAGCGAGTTCTCCGACTGGACGGCGTTGATGTACGACCGGCACGGAGCCTTACATCATCTTGACGTGAAGGCCGGGGTGTGGATTTACCGAGTCTTTTTACTCCCGACAACTCTGCAGGTCGATCTCGCCTTTGTGCCCGCTGTAGAATTCCGAGCCTTAGGGCCAACCTTCCGTCTCGTGTTCGGAAAGGAGAATGAGCCCAGATATGCTTCGCCGCAAGCCCCCGGAGACATCATTGGACTCGGGTGGTTATACGCACTCCACGCGCGAAGCTGTATCGCAAGACGAAAGTTATGGCAAGCCGAATACATGATTCGTAGCATTCGCGACCACACGCTCGCGCTGGCCTGTATTCGCCATGGGCTCCCTTCCGAGCATGGGCGCGGCATCGATCAGTTGCCAAGTGGAATTGCGGCTCAGTTCGAGGGTTCTTTGGTTCGTCAACTCGATACCGCCGAACTCTCTCGGGCGCTCCAGGTTACAACTCTAGGATTACTGAGCGAAATTCGAAACATCGATGAGGCGTTTGCGGCACGCTTGCAGGAAACTCTGATCCGTTTGAGCGAGCCTCCCGCTGCGATCACTCCGCCCTAGTCGCGCAGAGCTGTAGGAATGGTGCTTGGGTTGGTCCGATGCCACCTGACGATTCGGGCTATTTTTTCTTCGCTCGATTGGCGTGCCGCCCGGTGCCGTCTCCTTGATCCACAATTCCGCCGGCGGGATTCAGTTGGTCCAGTGCCGCCTGCAATTTCGCCCGTGCGGCGGCAGCCTCCGTCGAGCCACTTGCCGCCAGCGGCTCCTCGAAAGGCGCACGGCTCATATCGAACAGTTCGCCCTTCTGATTCAGCTTCCATTTGGCATCCCGCACGTACCACTGCCGCGCCAATTGGATGAACACCCAGTCTCGCGGACGTGTCTGCTGCCCGCGCCACTGTGGCGCCAGGCTCCGCCCATCAATGACTTTTCCTGCCGGCAGAGAAGCCCCCGCCAGTTCGGCGAACGTTGGAAGAAAGTCGGTGGAATCGGTGAGCGCTGGGGTCACCTTGCCTACCGCCGTGGTTCCCTTCCAATTCACAATCAGGGGCACCAGCGCCCCGCCTTCGAGCATGGAACCCTTCTCGCCGGAGAGTCTGCGTCCCCCTATGGTTGCGCGCTTCGCGGGTCCGTTGGCCGTGCCGTTGTCTCCCACGAACACGATCACCGTCTTCTCTCTCAACCTGAGCCGGTCCAGTTCCCCAACGAACTTGCCTACCAGCTTATCCATGTATCGGATGTTGTCGCCGTAGAGGTCCTTGCTGTCCGAAGGACTGTCTGGAGTGGGCAGAATTTCCACATGAACATGCGATAACGAGTAGTACAGGCAGAACGGCTTGTCCCGGTGCCGGGCAACGAAATCGGTCGCGAACTCGTGCATGACGTCCGGCAAATACTGCTTGTCGGTCAGCGGTTTCGACTGGCCATTGACCACGTACTTCCGGGCTTTCTCCTGGCTGTTCCAATACGACCCGCTGCCACGGAACTGTAGATGCTCGTCAAAGCCAAAATCTGCCGGACCTAGTGGCAACTGGCCCCACTTGCCCACGCAGGCGCTCTTGTATCCAGCCGGCCGCAGCACCTTCGGCAGGAAAGTCTCCTGCTCTGGCTTGATTTCTCCGGTCGCATCCTGATTGGTGGCGCCGGTGCGAAACGCATAACGCCCCGTCATGATCAGGGCACGCGACGGTCCGCACAGGGGCGCCGTGTAGGCGTTGGTGTAGCGGATGCCGCTGGCTGCCAGGGCATCGATGTTGGGAGTCTTGTAGTTGTCCGCGCCATAGCAACTCAGCTCGCCAATACCGAGGTCGTCGGCGAGAATGAAAACGAAGTTCGGCTTCGTGTTAGCGCCGTGCAGCAAACCCGCGGCACCGATGGCGCCCAGCAGGTTCCGTCGTGAAATCGTCGTATTTGTCGTCAAGCTATCCTCTTCCGGTGGTGGCCGGTTTGGCCGCCTGCCATCCCTGTTTCCACTGCGCCATTAGCCGGTTTACCAAGTCCGCATTCGCCGGCGCCTTCGCGATGTTCTGGTTTTCCTGCGGATCGCTCCGATGATCGTATAGCTCCACGGCTTCTACCTTTGCGTGATCCTGGCGGTCCACCCAGACCGTAAAACGGTAGCGATCGGTCCGCATCGAGTAGCCCATCAGCTTCTTGCCGCGCGGGTATTGGCTGAACGCCGCGCTCTTCCAGGGCCGCTTGGGATCGTCCAGCAAGGGCTTGAAGCTGATGCCCTCCAAATGCTGCGGCAAGGGCAGCCCGGCCACATCGGCGAGCGTGGGGTAGATGTCGACAAACTCCACCAGCGCCTTCGACGACTGCCCGGCGGCCTTCATTCCCGGGGCTGAAAATAGCAGTGGCGCGTTCGTGTCGTTCTCGACATTGCTGTGCTTGCACCATTCGCCATGCTCGCCTAGCTTCCAGCCGTGATCCCCCCACAACACGATCACCGTATTTTTGCGAAGGCCCAACCGGTCCAGTTCATCCAGCACCTTGCCGATCTGCGCATCCGTGTAACTGGCCGCCGCGTAATAGCCGTGCTTGAGCTGGCGCGCCAAAGCGTCCGGTACAGGACCCTCGGCCGGCATGCCGTGATAGTTGCGCAGTTCGCCGCTGGTGGTCAGCGCGTAATCCGGAGCATCCTTCGGACGATAAGGATTCGGTGCCAGCTTGATCTCGGACGGGTCGTACATGTCCCAGTACTTCTTAGGGGACACGAACGGCAAGTGAGGCTTGGCGAATCCCACCGCGAGGAAAAAGAGCTCCGGCCTTTTGGCCAGCGTGCTCAGCGTCTCCACCGCGAGCGCGGCCACTTTGCCGTCCTTGTAGAAATCGTCCGCTACGTTACCGGATTCAAACGCGGGACCATTCTTCGACTTCTTCTTTGCGTCTTCATCCAACACCTCGGCGGATTTCGTAGCCGCGTAATTGGGGGCGTTCGGCATTTGCCAGGCCGTCGACCAGGATCGCGGATCGTTATAGCCGGGGTGGAAGATCTTGCCCATTCCCTGCACGAAGTAACCGTTCTGCTTGAAGTGTTGCGCCACGGTCACCGTATCGGGCATCGCGTCGCGGAAGTGCGTGACGAGATCCCATACCTTAGTCGTGTCTGGCCGGGCGCCGGTCATGACGCTGGTTCGTGATGGAGAGCAAACCGCCTGCTGGCAATACGCGCGCAGGAAGGTCATTCCCTGTTTGGCGATGCGGTCGATGTTCGGCGTGAGGATAGTCTTTGCGCCATAACAGCCCAGTTCGGGACGCAGGTCGTCCACCGCGATAAAGAGCACGTTCGGACGCTTCGCCTGGGCGAGCGCAGGAAGCGCGAGTCCACTGAGCAATAGGTCTCGTCGGGATAGGTTCGGCATTTTCGTAGTTAGGTCCATAGCGCCGGTTGGCGAATAAAATAATTGCGGACAACTTCGGCCACCCGGGAACTTGCGGGTAGCGTTTTCCAGAGATCGAGGTAGTCGTGGCGGCCATAGGCGGGGCCGCCGAAGAGTCCGACTTGGATCATCGAGGATCTCCCAAGCAATTGCTTCAGCATACTTGATTTTCGGACTCCCTACCAGTGGCTTTCGGTTCCTGTTACGGTTGTTGCAACCTGTTGCAAACGACACGAAGCGGTATAGAATCAATCGCAACGATGATCACAGCCGCCGCTGAGCCGACGCGGGCAGACAAGGAGTTGGCACTGCCAGGAAGTGCTCGAATCCAGGGCATTGGTGCGCAGTGAACAACTCAAGAACTTCCTGCGGTACGTCTGCGAGATCGAGATCGACGGCCGTGCGCGTGAGATCAAGGAATACTCGATTGGTACGGGGGCGCTCGGCCGCCCCGCTACGTATTCGCCTGTAAACGATGCGTCCGTGCGGCGCAGGGCCTTCGAACTTCGCTCAAAGCTTGAGGAGATCTATCGAACGGAGTTGTCGGCGAGTTCGGTGCGGATCGAACTACCCAAGGGATCCTACGTTCCGGTGTTCGTTTACCGGGCTCCGCCAGCAGAGACTTTGGAGACAGTCCTGGCCGTGGCCGCGGGACCTCCGGCACCCGCGCGTCTGGCTTAGTTCTTGCGCGAGGCGTGGGGCCCGCTGGCCGCTCAAAGCGATGTCTTGATCTGCCTGGGCACGCCCTTTCAGATGACGGTCCGCGCGGGCGGGTTTTCGCCTGACGCGGACCTGCCCGTTTTTCCGGCGCCGCCCGGCATCGAGGGGCTCTTCGACAAGACAACTCCCCACCGCGATGGCGCAAAACTGTTCATGCGTGCGGCCCGCGCTCAACGCCACGACTCTCGGCGCACTTGGCGCCGTGGTGGCTGCGTCCAACCGCCTGCAGTCATTTGGCGTCCAAAGCCAAATTCTGCCCGAACGCATCGCTCCGCTGGCCAGCTTTCGCAATCGCAATGTGATTCTTGTCGGCGACCCGCTCACGTCGTTCGCCGCAGCCCAGTTGCTCGGTTCCGCCCGGCTCACGGTCGCACCCGATCCAACGACCAACCGTATGGTGATTCGCGACCAAACCCTGCCGCCGGGCAGCCCTCCCGCTTTCTCCCGCGCTTCTGCCAAAACCGGATCCACCGAAGTTTTTGGACTCCTCACCGTTCGTCCGACGGACGCCGCGCCAGGCCAACATCACCGGACCCTTGTCGTCTCTGGAGTGTCCAACGTGGGCGTCCAGGGTGCGATGGAGTTCTTTGCCTCCCCCGAACGCATGCGCGACCTGAAGCAGCGTATGCAGAAGGAGGGCCGGCAAGGATTCCCCGATTCCTAATCAGGTTGTGGTCCGATGCACGGCGCAAGACAGTCTTCCGCTCTCTTGTGATTACGCCGCTCACTACGTGCTCGGCAAATGAGCGCGCCCGAAGGGTCTCAACCCCTAGCGTAGCGGCAACCTCGCACACGAATCGTCTTTGCGCCGACCGGAGGCGGCAGCGCCGAAGCCTTTAATTCAATCCTTCGCGCTGGTCAAAGCCGATCATTTCCGTGTCGTCGGCCCGGTCCAGGCCAAATGGTTCTCTTTGGTCGATTGCGCTGGCATTCATGTCGCTGCCGTGGTGAGCCTCGCTGTAAATCGTGAGCTTGACTCAACTGAAGATTGAATCGCTTAGCGTACCAGTGCTATCGGCGAACGCTTCCTGCTCAATGCCGAGCGAACGCAGGATGCTGAGGTAGACATTCGACATCCGGGTCTCGCCCTTGCGCCAGTAAACGCCATGCTTGAGGCCCATATTCGCGCCTCCTGCGAGCAGCGTTGGCAGGTTGACCGAGGTATGCGTCGTGCTGGCACCGCTTCCGAACAGGACGATTGAGTTGTCGAGCACACTGCCATTGCGATCCCGATAGCCATCGAGCTTTTCGAGGAAGTGAGCAATCTGCTTGCTCAAGAACTGATCGTATTGCGCGAAAAGCATTTGACCTTCTTTGTCCGTCGCGTGCGACAAATTGTGGTGCGTCTTCTTGAGGCCGAGCTTGATGGGGAACGTATCGCTGATACCCATGCCATCTTCGCGATTGAGCATGAAGGTGACGGACCGCGTGATATCCGCGTCGAACGCCAGAGCAATCAGGTCGAACATGTTGCGATAGTATTCCGCCGGCTCGCCTTCGGAATTCGCGTCCAGATTGAGATGTGAATAATCCTGTTTCTTAAGCGGAATGTCGATCCACTTCTCCGATGCGATCAGGCGCGATTCGACTTCGTTGAGCGAAGTCATGTACTGGTCCATGCGTTCGCGGTCACTCTTGCCTAATTGCTTATCGAGCGAACGCGCACTTTCAACCACAGCGTCCACCAACTTGATGGTGCGCTGCAATTTCTCATGCTCCGCTTTGAGCGATCCGCGGTCGCCTCGGAACAGACGATCGAAGATGCGTCGAGGATTGTTTTCGGCAGGAATGGGGCGGCCTTCGAGGCTATAAGAAATGGTGCCTGTGCGCGACAGGAAGCCGGTTCCGGCGTCGATCGAAAGCACCAGAGAGGGTTGGCGGCAATGCTGTTTGGTGTTGAGTGCCACGACCTGATCCAAACCCGCGGTGTTGTAGGTTCCGGGCTTGGGATTGTGCAGCGGAGCGCCGGTGAGCCACATGTCCGAACAGGTATGCGGATCGGCCTTGGGTCCACTCGGGTGGAAGAGCCCACCCATGAAGCTGAGCTTTTTGCGAAAAGGGCTGAGCGGTTCGGTGGAAGCGCCAAACAGGAATTCGCCATTGTTTTCGGCGGTAGGAAACCAATGCCACTCGGAGATTCCATGTTCGGTCTTCGGCAGAGACATGCCGTTGGCGGTGTAGATCGCGCAGAAGCGGCGCGGAGCCTTGCCGGTTACTTCGGCCCCCATCGCGTCGAGTGCGGGAAGCGCAAGAGCAGCCCCTCCGATGCCTTGCAGAAAGGCGCGACGGTCGATCTTAACGTTGATGCTCATCACTTGTCTCCGATTGAATTTTACTACTTTTCGAGGAACGTTTTGCTGCCGACAACGAACCGAATCATGTCCTTCATTCGGTAGCCGGATGCCCTAAGCTTTATACCGTCCTGTTTCAGCGTGTGCAATTCGCCATAGGTGAGGTTGCGTCCACTGGCATAGGTGGCAAGGTGCTTCATCACGCTGAAGGCCACTTGATCGACGCGATCGTTGGCTAGATATTTTTTCAGATCCTCAATGCCCGCCACTTCGGTCTTGTCGGGCAGCGTGGATCTCGCGTCGACAGGTTTGGTCTTGATGCGGCCACCGGCGTCGAACTCTTCGAGCGCAACGCCCCACGGGTCGATCTTGGTGTGGCACTGGCGGCAGCCTGGCAGATCGCGATGCGCTTCAAGCCGCTGGCGCAAGGTGCGCGATTGCGTGTCTTCTTTGAGTGTCGGAACATTCGGCGGCGGCGGATCTGGCGGTTCCGCGACGATCTTGCGCGCGAGCCACGCGCCACGCTTCACCGGGTTTGACTCGCGTCCGTCGGAAAGCCCCGCCATGATTGCGGGCAGCGAGAGGACGCCTCCCAATTCGCGCCTTCCATGCGGAATCACCGCGAATTGCAGGCCGCTCTCGGTCTTTTCGGGCATGTCGTAATAGCTGGCGACCACTTCGTTGGCGACAACGAAATCGGACGCGATCAGATTGCGCACCGGCAAGTTGTGGCGGATGAGATACTGCACGAACTCCACCGGTTCCTGCGCGAGTTGCGCCCGGAAATCGCGCGTCAGCTTGGGAAACTGCTTGCGATCGGGTTCGAGCACGGCGAATTTCTCGAGGCTCAACCATTGCGTGGTGAACTCGCGGATGAAGCGCGAAGATCGTGGATCGGCGATCATGCGATCCACTTCCGTATCCAAGCGCTGGCGAAGAATACCCTTCGAGGCGAGGTTTAAAGTCGCCCGATCGGGCGGTCCGTTCCAGAGAAAGTACGAAAGCTTTGAAGAGAGTTCGTAGTTGTCGATCGGTTCCGGGCCGGGAGTCGCACTCGTTTCCGTGAGGAACAGGAATTGCGGCGATGTCAGCACCACCTGCAAAACATCCTTGATGCTTTGCTGGAAGTTGCCGCGATTGGATTTTTGGTAGACGGCCATCAACGCCGCCTCTTCGGCAGCGGCGATGGGACGTCGATACGCGCGGCTCGCGAAGTTGCGGATGATGTGCCCCGCGTAGGCGAGCAGGTCGCTCTTGCGTTCGAAGTCGACGAAGATGTTTCGATGCGTGGCGGGCGGCCATGTGTCGTAGAAAGGACCTTCGAATTCCACCGAGCGCACCAATAGGCGAGGCATCTCGCGTCCGTCCGTATACTCGCTGCGGACACCGATTTCGCGGACGCCGGCGAGATAGTTCACGTTGTCCTTCTCCACATCCGGGCTTGGAAAGTTGCGTATCGCACCTTCAAAGACAAAGCGCGTGAGCTTGCCGCTTGTGACCGTTTGGGGAGTTCCCACTGGGGCGAGGGTGCTGCCGCAATCGCGACGCAGGCCGACGTAAACTCCAATGCGCGGTGAGCGCTTTTCCATCGCAATGAGGCGCCGCGAGGATTCGCTGGTTGCAGGCAAAGGCGTGAGGACAATGCGTTCCAGATTGCGCATTCCCGTATGCTTGGCGTAGATCTGCAATGGCCCTGCATTGAGCCGCACAGCAGCGAATGCGGGCTGCGGCAGTGTCGCCGTCAAGTTGCGATTCGCGATGTGCAGCGTGACCTCCTGGGGTTTTTCAGGAGGTTCCTTTGTGTACTTGCGACCTGGTTCGACAAGAGCCTGAATTTCCGCTTCATCGAGTGCACGCCGGAAGATGCGGACGTCGTCGATCTCGCCGTGGAACTGCTGTGCGTTGGGTGTGCGTCCGATGTGCAAGTCCAGTTTGGGATTGTCCAGATTGGCCGCATCGATCTCGCCTTTGGCGACAGCGTATCCGCTGACGTACAACTTCGTCTCCTGGCCCCGGCGAACGACGGCGGAGACGTGTTGCCAAGCATAGCCGCGGATCATCCCTGGAGGCGTCGTGACCGTTCCGTTGGTTTGCCCATCGGGGCCGGTGGTGTCGAAACGCATCGTGCCGCGGTTATCGGACATCTCGAGCAGCCAGCCGTGAGTCCAATCGTGTCCGCCCCGCGCGACGATGCCTCCGCGGCGAACCTCGCGTGGATAGATCCAGGCTGCGACGGTGAAGTCTCCTGTGCCGACGTTCAGCGAAGCCTTCTGTGGAATGGCGACGAAATCTCCTTTGCCATCGAGAGCCAGAGCTTTGCCAAAGGGGGAATCGACGAACTTGGCGTCGCCTTCTAGCTTGCCCTCGGTAGATCCGTCCATGTTCCAGGCACCGCCGAGGGCTTCGTTGAGTCGCGAGGAATCGGGAGTGGGCAGGACGAGCTTCTCTTCGGCGTGGATGTCCACCTGATAGAGGCCTGCTTTCGCAATGTTGACGGTGTGCGCCTTCGTTGGACTGGCAACGACCAGGGCTTCAGTGGATTGCGGCGCGGATGCCGTCTCTTTGTCGAGCAACATGCCGTCGTCGTATCTTGCCGCATCGACTGTGACTCGAAAACGCCCATAATCGGGCAGTTCGCGGACAGGGATTTTGAAGTTGGCGCGAGGTCCGTATGTGCCATCGGATGTGAAGATCTCATCGTTGGGAATCGCGGGACGCAACAGCAATCCTTCGGGAACCGTGCTGTAGGCGGTGCCTTTGGGATACCCGCCTTTGCCGCGCATATCGGCGAAGACGGAATGGTAGATACTGTTGTACTCGCGCCAACCGCGCACGGTGTCGTTGCCCTGGTAGCCTTCGATGAACCGGTAGTTGGTTCGCATGTGGTATTGGTCGAAAGCGAACGGCTTGGTCAGTGCGGGTTCCGAGACGATGATGTCCTTGTTGTCGAGTAGAGCGCTTCCCGCCCCGAGAATGAGTTTTTCCGGGAACGGATTAGGGTTGATGGATTTGCCGAGATCCATGCGGAAGTGCTGAATGCCGGGCTTGGAATTGGGGTCGACAATCGCGCGGTTGAGGGCATCGCCAGCGATTTCCAAATAGGCTTCGAGAAGCGTTGGTGAGAGTTGGAGGGTGTCTTTGTTGTTGACGAATCCATCGCTCGAAATCGCCTCTGGAGGCAACGCTGTGGTCAGGTCGTCTTCGAGGGCGAGCAGTTCGCGCAGCGTGTTGCGGTACTGAGAGATCGTGAGGCGGCGGACGAGTCCGTTCTTAGGCGTGGGACGCAGGCGGGCGACATCGAGCGACCGCGTGATCCAATCGGCGATGCGCTGCCGGTCGGCATCGGTGGGCTGCTTCTGGCCTTTAGGCGGCATCGATCCGTCGCTGACTCTCTGGCGGATGTGTTCCCAAAGTTTGAGGTGGCGGTCTTCGAGGGATGCGGTGAGATGATCGACGCGGACGCCTGAAATCTGCGTATCGACGTTGTGGCAGCGAACGCAGTTCTGGTTGAGGAAGGGTTTGACGTGCTGCTCAAAAGTAGTAGATGGCGATACTTGTGCGGCACCGGACCTGGAGGTCCAGAAAATGACGACGAGGGAAAACAGGGCAACTGAGCAAATGAAGGGTCGACGAAGATTCATATCCGCTATGCCGAGGTTATCATGGGGCGCTCACTCGCGCGTTCCTCCCAGAGCTTCCGCAACAATCTGAAACACCGCGACCGCATAGCCCGGCAGGGATTCGATTGCTTGCTCGAGTTGCTCTCGCCGTCCGAAACGTCGAAATGCAAGGTCGCGAGTCATGCATCCCGAGTCGGCGTGTAGCGTTGCAAAGGGGGCCACGGTGCCTGCCGGTTTGTATCCAGACATGTCGCTTTGAAAGCCACCAGTCGCCGGGGCTCAGATTCAGGAACTCGAAGTAGCCCTCGCGATTGGCGACCGCGTGCACCACGATGCGGCCATTCGTCGCGCGGACGGCATGTCCCGAGAGCGTCGAATGGTCGGAGTCTGCCTCGATCAGAAAGACCCGTCCAGTCAAGGAGGACCGGCACGGCTCGGCATACAGGGCCAATGCTGCGAAAAGGATGGCGATGCATCTCATGTCGGCATTGGACTCCGCTGTGAACGCGAAAGTTCCTGCCGCTACTGGCGCAACAGCTTCTCGATTTCCGAGGCGACCTGCGTGGCGAGGATCCCGCTGCCTTCCTTGGTGAAGTGAACATCGTCGGAATAGAGTCCGGTGTTTTTGGACATCAGATCGTGCAGGTCGTCGATCGGGATTCCCGTTGCTTCCGCGTATTGTCTTGCTATCCGATTGCGAACGACGATGCGGCCATTGTTGAATCCATCGTCGTGTTCTTTGCGCACGGGCGTTGTCGAGGCCCAAATCGGTTTCGATGCCGGTGCCGCTTGGCGGATCGCTTCCACCAGAGCAGGGAAGTGGCGCTTATAGTCCGCTTCGCTGTACGCCCAGCCGTGCATCCCGATATTGAAGTGCACGACGGCGAACTTCTGCTGCGCGAGAAAGGTTGTGATTTCGGCAAGCAGAGCGGGATCGCCGATTGCCTTGGATGTCGTGAACCGCGCGACGTAGGCTTTGCCTTTCAGCTTTTCTTCGACGGCTGCATAATAGCCGCGCGTGATCGAATCGCCAATCAGCATGACTCGCGGCAGGTCGGTCTTGTTGGTATTGGGCATCCAAACATCGGTCCATTCGATGGACTCGCGATGGATGTTGAGCGGCGGAGTGCTCGCGGGTGCGCGGCGATGTTGCGTGGCTTGTTCGTAAGCGTAGGCGTACTTCAGGAGCTTGGGCTCGCTGAGAGGCTTGCCAAAGATCGTCATGCCGGCCGGGAGTGTGTTGTCGCGTGTGTAGCCCATGGGGACCGTGGTGGCTGGAAATCCGGTGGTGGGCGAAAAGAACTGGCTGTTGTCTCCGTGAGGCGTGTTGAGATCGCCGATGAGACGCGGTGGGTTGCTCCATGTCGGATAGACGAATGCATCGAGCTTTAGCGTATCCATCGTTGACAAGACAGCCTTGCGAACGCTCTCGCGATACAAGTCGTCGGCCTGGCAGGCTGGTGTTGCCGGACCATTTTCCGCGCCGCGCTCGGCGACTTCCAAGCGGCGTTGCGTTGTCGGATGAAAGCCGTTGGACTTGATAATTTCCGTCAGGCTCTTCACCGGGACATCGTCACCGCGAGCAGCGAGGAACTGGTTGATGTCGTACTTGAATCCCATGCAGGGCTCTTGCGGACGCTTCAGCGTCTCCAGTTCCACTTTCGCGGTGTCGATGATCGTTGCACCCGCGCGGCGCAGATCTTCGACCGCAGCGTTGAAGACGCGGACGACTTCCGCATCGGTTGTGTCGCGCTCATACGCCTGACGCAGAATGCCGATGGTGGCACCTTTGAGTCCGTTGCCATTGAGCGCGCTCAGGTAATCCTGCTTGGGAGTGAGCACTTGAAAGACGCGGATGGCGTCTTCGACGGTGCGCGCCATGGGGCCGGCGATATCGGATCGGGTGCTCAGCGGAAACACGCCAGATGTGCTGGTGAGGCCCATGGTCGAGCGAATACCGGTGAGGGCTTGGTGCGCCGAAGGTCCGCGAATGGAGTTGCCGGTGTCGGTGCCGAGGCCCACGAGTCCCAGGCTGGCGGCGATGGCGGCCGCGGTTCCGCCACTGGATCCGGCGGTGACACGATCGAGCGCGTAGGGATTGCGGGTGTATCCGGGCAGGATGGAACTGACGGTTTCGTACGGTGTGAAGGCCCACTCGGCAAGGTTCGATTTCGCGAGCACGATGGCACCGGCCGCTTTAATTCGGCGGACCTGATCGGCATCCTCTTTCGGGATGTACTTTGAGAAGACAAGCGCGCCGTTGCTGGTGCGGAGGCCGCGGGTTTCCATGTTGTCTTTAACGATCGTGGGGACGCAGTGGAGAGGGCCGGAGAGTCCGGATTGGGCGAAGCGAGTGTCGAGTTCCGCGGCTTGCTTGAGAGCGTCCGGGTTGATCAGGACGATGGAATTGATGGTCCTGTCGAAGGTCTCGATGCGTTTGAGGTACGCAGAGACGAGGTCGCGACAGGTGAGTTTGCCGGCCATCATCGCGGCGTGGACCTGTGTGATGGTGGCTTCGTGGACCTCGAAGTCCTGCGAGAGGAGGAACAGCAAGGGGAGTGAGGCGAGCATTGAGATCAGGATACTAGGCACTGCGGATCAAGGGCATGATCTGTGCCTCGAATGTACCGGTCACGTAGTTGTCCTGGGAGAGAGGTTCCTTGTCGGTATTTGCCTTCTATCCCTTCGGCATGACCATACAAATACTCCCCGAGATCTTATCGCCCTTGCGTTGGCCGAAGTCCACGCGCACGGACGAAACGTAGTCGACTAGCGAACGAATCCTGAGCGGATTCTTGAAGGAACAGCCTTGGACCTGCGAAAGGCCGGGCCCCGTCAGAAATTGCTTCGACTTGTCGGTAGTGGGCCGCATAAGGAAGGTCTCAGCATCGGGCCGCTGCCCTGCGGGAACGAGCAAGGCAAGGGAGGCCTGCAATTCAGGCAGGAAGTCGTCTTCACTGTTGAACTGGAGTGAGAAGATGTCCCACGTGCCTTCGAACCGAAGGCTCGTACGCATTCTCAGCCTGACCGCTTTGGGCGTAATTCGACCCCCTCGACGACAACGGTTAGAGGACCTTCCGACGCAACGCGAAGCTCGCTGCAATCCGCGGGGGGTTGTTGTGCACGGATTGACACTGCCATGAGGGAGACGACGAAAAGAGTCGATTTCCCTCAAGTTTTCATCCTGCCATCACGGCACAGACGAGTCTACTTGGCTTCCACAACCAACTGATTGACGACGCTCTTCACGCCCTTCACCTTCTTCGCCTGCTTCTCGGCCACGGACCTCTGCCGGTCAGATTCCACCTTGCCCGTCAGTACCACGGCTCCTGCGGTGACTGCGACCTTAATGTGTCCTGCGCCGCCGGTATCGCGATTCCCCGCGAGGCGCACGCGCACGAGATCCTCGATCCGGTCGTCGTCCTTGGTGTCTGCGAGGAGCGCGGGTGTCAACAAGCCCAACGCGAGCGTCAATGTAAGAATCAGTACTCTCATGTCCATCTACTTCCCTTCATACTCCCACAAACATGCTCCCACAAAGTCGAAGCGAAATGAGCCTCAATCCCATCGCACTGCGCATGTTGGTTTAAAGTTATGTTATCGATGTCGCTTGATCTTCCTGAAAGTCCCTCTGCGAAGTCTGACGATTTGACTGTCCTGCTCCGTCGATGGAGCGAGGGTGGCGAATCCGCTGCCGAAGCGGTAGTGCCATTGATTTATAACGAATTGCACTGGTTGGCTGGCCACTACCTGCGCAAGGAACGCAGCGAGCACACCCTGCAGCCGACGGCGCTCGTCCACGAGGCGTGGATGCGGCTGGTGGAAAACAATTCACCGGACTTTCGCGATCGCAAACACTTCTACTCCATCGCTGCGCGACTTATGCGGCAGATTCTGGTGGATCATGCCCGCTCAAAACTGGCCGGTAAGCGCGGAGGCGGCGTCAAACCAGTGGAACTCAACGAGGCGATCGTTTACTCGGACGATAGCGCCCATGAATACCTCGCTTTGAACGACGCACTCGAAAGCCTTGCGAAAACCGATGCACGCAAAGCGCAGGTGATTGAACTGCGATTCTTTTCCGGCATGACGATCGAAGAGATCTCCGAACATCTCGGCGTCTCGATCAGCACCGTGATGCGCGAGCAGCGGTTCGCGGAAGCCTGGTTGTCGAAGTACCTTCGTACCGGCAAACCCCAAGACTGAACCATGAGCACTGGCAGTAGCGAGCTTCAACGGATCGAAGAGCTATTCTACGCGGCGCTTTCGCTCGAAGGCGCGGAGCGCGATCTGCTGTTGTCTTCTCACCCGCTGGAGGTGCGCGAAGAGGTTGAGGCGCTGCTCGAAGAAGACCGCCGCGGCTCAGTGGTCGCGCGCGCTGTGCGGGGAGCGGCCACCAGCCTTGTGTCCGACCGCAATGCGTCGTCGCCGGTTGGTTCTCGCGTCGGGGCTTACGACATCGCCAAAGAGTTGGGATCGGGCGGGATGGGCTCAGTCTACCTCGGCGTGCGCGCCGACGAGACTTACCAGCGCCAGGTCGCAATTAAGTTCGTCCGCGCCGAGTACGACACTGCGCTGTTCCGCGATCGCTTTCAACACGAGCGGCGGATTCTGGGCCGCCTCGATCATCCGAATATTGCGCGGTTGCTCGACGCCGGATCGACCGCTTCCGGGCAGCCGTACTTCGTTATGGAATTCGTCGACGGCGAGGCCATCACGCACTACGTCCGGAACCATGGGCTTGGCCGAACCGCCAGACTTGGCATGTTCGCCAAGGTTTGCGAGGCGGTGCAGTATGCGCATCAAAACCTCATCGTTCACCGCGATCTCAAGCCCGGCAATATTCTGGTGGATCAGTCCGGCAACCCGAAGCTGTTGGACTTCGGCATCGCCAAACTGATGGGCGAAGGTGGGCGTACCGATCAGACTATCGCGGCGGGGTTGCGGATTCTGACTCCGGACTATGCGAGTCCTGAACATACGGCGGGGCTTCCTGTAACGACCGCATCCGATGTGTACAGCCTCGGGGCGATTCTCTTTGAGCTGCTGCTGGAACAACGCCCGCGTCCTTTGCCAGAAGGCCGCGATGAGATTGCGCCTCCGAATGCGCTGGGCGGCGATTTGGGAGGCATCGTGCGCAAGGCGATGCATCGAATGCCCGAGGCTCGCTATCCCAGCGCCAGCGAACTGCGCGAGGACATCCTACGGTTTTTGAACGGGCGTCCGATCCGTGCGCGGTCCTATTCGATGCCTGAGCGGGTGGTGCATTTTGTGCGCCGGTATCGAGGATTTCTGGCCGCGAGTTTGCTGGTGACCTGCGGGCTGGCCGCCGCTGCCGCCGTTTCCTTGCGAGCTGCGCAGCAGGCCGAAGAGGCCAGGCAGGAAGCCGTTCGTGAGCGCAACCGCGCGGAAACGGAGCGCCAGCGCGCGGAAGCGGCGCTGGAACGTGCGGAAGCTTCTCGCTTGGATGCGATCCGCCATTCTCGCGAAGCCGGACTTCAGAAAACGGTGGCTCTGCAGGAACGCAATCTCGCGCATTCGCGGTTCAACGAACAGCGGCAGTTGCTGGGCAACTTCATCGACGAAGTGCAGGACAAGATGGAAGGGCTTCCCGGTGCGGGTCCGGCGCGCGAACAGTCTTTAACTCTTGCTGTCTCCTACCTGGAAAACATGGCGAAGGATCGCGATGCGAGCCCGGAGGTTTTGCGAAATCTTGCGCTGGCGTATGTACGATTAGGGGACTTGCGCGGAGGTCCCACGTCCCGGAGTCATCAGTCGGATCCTCGCGCGGCGATGGCCCTGTACCGGAAGTCTGCACTGATTCTCGAAGCGAAGGAGATGCGGAGCAACGTCTTGAATCTCGGCATTCTGGTGCGTTTGCTCACGAGGCAGGCAGAAATGCATGAGTACTTTGGCGATCCCAACAAGGCGAAGGCGGCTGTGCTCGAAGGCATCGAGATCGGCAGGCGATTGTCGGCTGCCAAGCGGCAAGCCTCGCCGGAAACGGATGTGCCGCTGATGCGGGCGTTGAACACCGGCGCGCTGCAGGCGATCAACCAGCGGGAACTGGATCGGGCTTTGGCCTGGGCTTCCGAATGCCGGGGATTGGCCCAACTCAATCGCCAGACTCCGATTGTGGTGGAATTTCTTGCGCTATGCACGACGATGGAAGGCCGGGCGCATTGGTTGAAGCCGAACCTCGGTCAGGCGACGACTGCTTTTCGAGCGGCGATCCAGCTCCGCGAAACGCAGGTTCGCGAGTATCCCGCGAATAATGGCATCCGCCGGAGTTTGATGCTGGTTCACAGTCATCTCTCCGGTGCACTCTTTAGCAATAGCCGGGCCAGTTTGAAAGATCTGCCCGGCGCTTTGGCTGCGATGAACCAAGTTCGCGAACAGGCGTTATGGATTGCGCAATCCGACCCGGCCGACCGGCTCGCGCAGCGCGATCTTGCGATCGCCGGCAATCGCTATGGCGATCTGTTGTTTGCTTCGAAAGACTACGCGCAGGCCGCCGCGATGCTTGAGGAATCGATCGCAATGACAGACCGGTTGATTGCGGAGTTGCCAGAGGATTTCGTCCTGCGCAACGAGCAGTTGTTTTCCTTGAATCGCCTGAGTAGCGTCGTAGCAGCCTTTCCCGCGAGGAGCGGCGATTTAGAGGGCGATTTAGAGGGCGATTTAGAGAAGGTGTTGCGTCGAGCCGTTGCCGTGGCCGAAGGTATGGACAGATTCGGTGCGATCACCAGCAGTATGTATGGCAACCTGGCGACCTCTTACGCGCGACTTGGAAAGTTGCTTGCGACTGCCAACGCCTCGTCGTCGGAGTCACAACGGATGGTGGCGAAAGCGTTTTCAGTTTACCGGCGAGGAATTGAGAAGAATCCCAATTCTTCGGAATTGCTTTCCATCTACCAGCGAGAGCTGACCGCCATCGAAGCACTCGTGCCAAAATCACAATGATGGAAAATACTTCACGGCGCGATGCGCTTCTGCTTCTGGGCGGCGCGGCGGCTGCGGTTCCGGCACTGCGAGCGCAAGAAGAGCGCCGGCTTGAAAAGCCTCTTGAAATCCGTTGCGGCAGCCTGACCTTTCTCTTCGATCCCGTGCTCGGTTTCGTGCGGCATGTGAAGTGGAACGGCATTGAGGTGCTCAACGGAATCTACGCCGCGGTTCGTGACGAGAACTGGGGCACGGTTCCGACGCAGATCTCGAATGTGATCGTGGAATCGGAAGTGGATGTGTTCAAAGTTGTCTTTGAGGCGGTGTGCAAGCAGGGTGGCATCGAGTACTGGTGGCGCGGATCGATCACCGGAGCGCCGCGCGCATTGACCTTCGAACTCGACGGTGAGGCGAAATCCACGTTCAAGAAAAACCGGCTGGGCTTTGTGGTACTGCATCCACTGCGCGAGTGCTCAGGCAAGCCGCTGAAGATCGAGCACGTGGATGGCAACAAGGTGGAACGCGGTATCTTTCCCGATCTGGTCTCGCCCCATCAGCCTTTCAAAGACATCAAGTTCATCACGCATGAGATCTATCCCGGGCTGAGCGCTGAGGTGCGGTTCGCCGGCGATACTTTCGAGATGGAGGATCATCGCAACTGGACCGATGCCAACTTCAAGACCTACTGCACGCCGCTGGGGAATCCGTATCCGGTGGAGGTGAAACAGGGCGAAAAGCTCGTGCAGAGCGTAGGGTTACGGCTGGTCGGAACTCCCAACCCGGTGCCAAGGGCTTGGTCGAAGCCGGTAAAAACGGCTCTCGCATTGTCGGGCAAGCCTGCGAAGTTGCCCTGGATTGGATTCGGTGCGGCGGCTGGCTTGTCGGCCTCTGAGGCAACGCTGTTGAAGATGCTTCGACCGGCGCATCTGCGAGCCGTGCTGTCATCGGCGCAATCGGTAGCGGATCTGAAGTTGCCTGTCGGCGTTCCCATCGAGGCGGCGATGCCGGTCTATGCGGAATCCGAAGTAGCGGCGATTGCCAACGCTTTGGCGGCATCGAAAACGCCTGTCGCTCGATACGCCATTTTCCCGCGCGAAGAGCCTGCGACATCGCAACGGTGGGTCGAGATGGGCCGCAGGCATCTGCCGCCGGGTGCCAGGATCGGAGCGGGCACGATCCAAAATTTCGCCGAGCTGAATCGCAACCGGCCCGATACGACTTGGGCGGATTTTGTCTGCTTTCCCATCAATCCACAAGTGCATGCATTCGACGATATGTCGATTCTCGAGAACACCGCTGGACAAGGAGACGCGCTGCGTACAGCGCTGCATTTCAGCGCGGGCAAGCCCGTAGCGGTGTCGCCGGTAACATTGCGTGCCAACGGCGCGGTGGACCCGCGGCAGTCATCGCTCTTGGCTGCGGCATGGACCGTGGCCAGCCTTGAGCAACTGTCGGCCGCCTCGAGCGTGACGTACTTCGAAACCCATGGTCCCGCGGGCCTGATGGATGCCGGACGTGTCTTTCCGCTGTTCCACGTCTTCGCGAGCCTCGCAGGATACTCGACCGCGGAATCGGCGGCTTCGGGCGCTGACGGGATCTCGGCGTTTCTGTTGCGTAATGCAGTGGGCGGCATGCGGTTGGTTATCGCGAACCTTACCAACGAAGTCAGGCTGGTGGACTTGCGCGCAGTGAAGTCAGCGAAAGGATTTCGCGTGCAATTGCTCGATGCGGAATCGGTCGAACAGTTTTCGAAGAATCCTGTGGAATTCCAAACCGGCTCGGCTTGGTATCTAACAGGCAGGCGGACAGAGGTTGCGCTGTTGCCCTATGGTGTGGCGGTTTTGACGGCGTCATGATTTTGCGTGCTTCGGAGACCGGCGATCTCGCGCCGATCCAGGCGATTTGCGCGCACCGGGTTCGCACGGGCGTGTCGAGCTTCGAGATCGATCCTCCGGATCTCGATGAGGTGGCAGGCCGCCGCGATGCGGTGCTCGAAAAAGGCTTGCCGTTTCTCCCGGCGGATATTGAGAACGGACGAACTGTGGGTAACGCCTACGCGGCACTAGACCGTCCAGGAGCGGCTTGCCCCGGTTCACGGTGGAGGATTCGATTTACGTCGCGCCTGAGCATTCGGGCGGTTGCTCTTGCAGCGGGTGATCGCGGATTGCACACCGCCGGATTCAGGCAGATGATCGCGGTCGTTGGTGGTCCAGAGGAAAACGCCGTATCTGTCCCGCTGCACAATTAAAGGCCGTGGGATTCAAGCTCGACCGCTGGCTCGACACCGCGCCCGGAACAGGACTGATCGCCCCGTTGGGCCGATTCTTGTAAACACGACCTTCGAAAGCAAACGTCTGGGCACCCCCTCCATATTGCTTATGGGAAGCCGTGCTCACCGGCACTCGCCACATCCGCGCCAGCAGATGCCGTCCTGCTCGGCCCTGACTCGTGTTGCATCCCATTGGTAGGACTTGGGCACCCGATGCGAAGTAGGGACGCAATCGCATCGAAGTTGCATCCTGCCGGGTGAGGTAGATAGCGCCAACGCCGTTTCCCGACGCGTCGTAGTCTTGCTCGCAACTGTTCACGCCAATCGCTCCAGGCTGCACCGTGCCCGTGAAAGCGCAGGATACTGGGCTAGGCTATCCAAAAAAAGAGTGACGAAGCCATGTCCGCCAGCGCGCTCGAAAAACGAGGTTGACGATTTGCACCAGCGCATGGGACACGGTCGGCCACCCGCGTCCGGAATTTACTTCTTTTCGTCGGCGAACTGCTTGCGGAATCTACTCACCTTTGGGACTCACCACAAACATGCAGTCAGGCTGAAAGGGGTTCCGCGCGAAGTATTCCCGATGGTACTTCTCGGCGATGAAAAACTCCGCTTGTGGATGCAGTTCGCTAACAATAGGGTCGTCGACCAGCGCTGGGCTTCGTCGCGTTAAAAGATCGCGGAACGAGACTGAGGTCCGACATCGTTGCCTGGCTGGTCAAGCGTGGTTGGGTCGTGGATGGTGAAAAGATTTCGAGAATTGTTTGAGCGGTGATTACCGCAGGGCCGTAGCTCACTCGCACCACTTCGACGTGGTCGCCCATGCATCCGGATTCCACCGAGTGTACGCCAACAAGCTCGTCATAGACTGCTTCGAGACACCAGAAACATCCACCGCCGAGTGTGATCGATTCCGTAGAACCACGATGACTCACCTGTCAAGACGTTCTTCATTGGAAATGTTCTAGTCACCCCACAAGAAGGGACCTAAGCTGGTACAATATCAATAAGTTGTGAGCGCTTCGCCGTTGAATGGAGCCGCTCCGCAATCAAGGAAAAAAACGCTTGGCTACCGACTCCTACGACTCAAGTAATATTCGCGTGCTCGAGGGCCTCGAAGCAGTTCGTCTGCGCCCCGGCATGTATATCGGACAGACAAACGAACAGGGACTTCATCAACTGGTCTGGGAAGTGATCGACAACGCGGTCGATGAACACCTTGCCGGACATTGCGACCGCGTGGAAGTGACGATTCACGAAGACAACTCCATCACCACGGTGGACAATGGCCGCGGGATCCCTGTCGACATCAAGGCTGAGTTCGGTGTTTCCGCTGCCGAGATTGTCATGACCAAACTGCATGCGGGCGGCAAGTTCGATGCCAATACGTATAAAGTATCCGCCGGCTTGCATGGCGTGGGTGTGAGCTGCGTCAACGCGCTTTCTGAAAAGCTGCACCTCGAAGTCTGGCGGGACAAACACACTTGGGAACAGGACTATGCGCTCGGCGTTCCGTTGGCACCGCTGAAGGCCACTGGCAAGTGCGGCACCAAACGCGGCACCAAGGTCACCTTTAAACCAGACAGCACGATTCTTACCGTCACCGAGTTCAACTACGACACGCTGGCCACACGCTTCCGCCAACTCGCGTTCCTCAACAAGGGACTGACGATTGTCCTGACCGACGAACGGCAAGAAGGCGAAGCCGGCGCGCCGTTCAAGACCGCCGACTTCTTCTATGCCGGTGGCGTCTCTGAGTTCATCAGGCTGCTCAACAAGGGAAAGTCGACGTTGCACGACAAGCCGCTGCATATAGAAGGTCCGCGCGAAGGCCCGACGGGGACCTACAACGTCGAGATCGCGATTCAGTACAACGACACCTACGGCGAGCAGGTGTTCTCGTTCGTCAACAACATCAATACGGTGGATGGCGGCCCGCACTTGTCGGGGTTCCGCAGCGCGCTGACGCGGACAATTAACGCCTACGGTACGGCGGCGGGCTTGTTCAAGGAAAAGGAACAGCTTTCAGGCGACGACGTTCGCGAAGGTTTGACCGCCGTGGTCAGCTTGAAGCTGCCGGGCGCACAGTTCGAAAGTCAGACCAAGGGCAAGCTGACGACCGACGTGCAGGGCGGCGTCGCGAGTTTTGTCAATGAAAAACTGGGCGAGTTCTTCGATAAGAATCCGCAGGTGATGAAGCGCATCGTGTCGAAGGCGATCGACGCTTTCCGCGCCCGCGAAGCAGCCCGCAAGGCCCGCGATCTGACTCGCCGTAAGGGCGCGCTCGATTCCGGCGGATTGCCCGGTAAACTCGCCGATTGTCAGGAAAAAGATCCCTCTCGATGCGAAGTGTTCCTGGTCGAGGGTGAGTCCGCGGGAGGCACCGCCAAAGGTGGACGCGACCGCCGGTATCAGGCGATTCTGCCGCTGCGAGGCAAGATTCTCAACGTCGAAAAAGCGCGCGTCGATCGCATGCTCGGCCACGAGGAAATCCGTGCGATGATCACGGCGATCGGCGCGGGCATTCAGGCCGACTTCGATGTCTCGAAGCTGCGCTATCACAAGATCATCATTATGACGGACGCGGACGTGGACGGATCGCACATCCGTACGCTGCTGTTAACGTTCTTCTTCCGCCAGATGCAGGAACTGATTCTGCGCGGTCACATCTACGTGGCACAGCCGCCGCTCTATCGCATCAAAAAGGGCAAGAGCGAGAAGTACATCAAGGATGACAAGGAATTCACCAAAGAAGTCTTGCGTCGCGCGACAGAGAATACCAAAGTCCAGTTGCAGGATGAATCGATCCTCGAAGGCACTGAGCTGCGTACGTTCCTCATGCAGTTGGATGAGTTCCAGCAGGTGTTTAAGCGTCTGGAAAAGCGTCTGCGCGAAGCCCGGGTGGTGGAAGCGCTTGTAATCGCCGAGGCGCTCGATAGCAAGGAAGACTTCGGCAACAAAGAGAATCTCGAAAAGCTTGCCGTGCTGTTGCAGGCCGCCAAGCTGGATTCGACCTTGACGTTCGATGAGACGCATTCGACGTGGAGCCTGCTGTTCCGCGACCCGACCAACGCCGAACGAGCGGTGGATTCCGAACTTGCCACGCAACCTGAGTACCGCCGCCTGCGGAACTTCGCCAGACAGATTGGCAAGTTCAACAAGCCACCGTTTACTGTGCTTCGCGAGAACGGGCCGAAGGAAGTGGTTCACACGTGGCGCGCGCTGCTCGAGTTCGTGAAGGGCGAAGGCACCCGAGAAATCAACGTCACCCGATACAAAGGGCTGGGCGAAATGAACGCCGGGCAGCTTTGGGAAACGACGATGGATCCTGAAAAGCGCACGTTGTTGAAGGTCACGCTCGAAGACATCGTGTCGTCGGATCTCATTTTCACCACACTCATGGGCGAAGATGTGGAGAGCCGCCGGAAGTTTATCGAAGAGAACGCGCTGGACGTCCGCAACCTCGACGTCTAAATGTTTTCGCGCCGTCAATCGCTGCCGCTGCTGGCCTTAGGGCCGGTCGCGGCAGTCGCGTTTCAGGGCAAGGCCGCGGCTCCTGTGCGGTGGCGACCGCGACCTCCGTTCAATGGTTCGCCGGTATTGTTCGAGTCCCACGAGGCCCGCCCCAATGCGACGTGGCTGGGCAAGAAGATCGAGTTCCGCAAGGACGGCGATCTTTGGACCGCGCTCGCGGGAGTCGATCTCGCGACCAAGCCAGGACGCCATCCGCTGAGGTGGAGCGAAGACGAGAGCATTCTGGTTCCCGTGACTGCACGCGCGTATCGTGCGTCGAGGATCACGGTTGCTCCGAAATTCGTGCAGCCGCCGCCGGAGGTTTCCAAACGCATCGCAGAGGAACAGGCCGTCAAGAAGAAGGCTTTCTCTTCGTCGCCGATGAACGAGCGCTTCTGGCAGGGCCGTTTTCGTGCGCCTGCCGGGGTGGGGCAAACTTCACCTTTTGGCACTCGTCGCGTCTACAACGGCAAGACCCGCAGCATCCATCAGGGGCTGGACTTTGCCGCGGCCCCTGGCACCGAGATTCTGGCGGCCAATGCGGGACGAGTTGCGATCGCCCGCGATATGTACTTCGAAGGCGGATTCGTTGTCCTCGATCACGGTGAAGCGATCTACACTCTCTACATGCACCTATCGGCATTTCTGGTGAAAGAAGGTTCGATGGTGGAAAAAGGCCAACCCATCGCCAAGAGCGGCGCGAGCGGTCGCGTTACGGGTCCGCATCTGCACTTTGGGGTGCAGTGGCAGGGATCCTATCTGGAACCAGGGACGCTTCTCACCCTCTAAACATCGAACCTTGCGCGGAGTTGCTTGGGCATCAACGGGCAGACGGCTTCGGGTCGTGCAAAGAGCTTGTAGCGGACCCTCGCAACAAAATCATAAACCATGTTTCGCAGCGGACCGGGCAAGGGCGTGGCGATCCACGCGGCGATTCGCCAGTATCCACCGAGCCGATGCATCACATGCAACACCGCTTCCGACTTGGTGAGCGCCTGCCGTTGCTCGGTCCAGATCACCACGCTATCCGGGAGTGTGACACGCGTCGCTTCGGGTACGTTCATGCGGAACGAATCGGAATCCAGAGGCGCGAAGCGGAAGCGCGTACCATAGGGGTCCTCGCTGAGCAGGAAGCGGATGAAGCTGTGGCAAAGTCCGCAGTGTCCGTCGTAGTAGAGGCGATCTGTAGCTGCGGGATCGCGGGCGGGAATCGAGGAGGGCGGGATGAGGGTAAGTGCGGCGAAGATCGCGAGTGGCCAGTAGTCCGCGGGCCAGGCGTAGGCGAGCAGCGCGAGGGTTGTGAGGCGTGAGATCCAGAGAGCCTTGGCAGAGATCCACCAGGGGACTCCCGAGTCGTGTAGTGAGCCGTAAGGGCCCTCCGGGGCAAGGATGAAAAGCGGGAGAGCGGCGCCGATTACGGGGCTGGTGAAGGCGAGGACGACGAAGGCGTTCCAGCGGGTGAACCAGCCGAGTGCCATTCCGATAGAAGCAGCCGCGAGGATCAGCGGTTGTCCGAAATCGGTGTGCGAAAGAGCCCAGTAGAGTGAGGCGAAAGCGGTGGCGATCCGGATCGCGGAATACTGCGCTCCGGTCCAGCCGCCCGCGGTAGTTTTTGCCATCGCCGATTCCATCTTTTCAGTATGGATCAGTTATACTGATTCTAGGAAGAGCGCGGGGGTAACTCAACGGTAGAGTCACAGCCTTCCAAGCTGTTGGTTGCGAGTTCGAATCTCGTCCCCCGCTCCACGGTCTTCGTTTGCCCCTGGCCGGCATAGCTCAGCTGGTAGAGCATCTGACTTGTAATCAGAAGGTCTTCGGTTCGATCCCGAATGCCGGCTCCAATCGTCCAGGAATTTTCGCTATTGATTGGAAGCCACCGCGCCTTTGTTGGTTCATGTTGCGCCGTCATGCGAAGGGCGCTGTTGGGCCGATTTCACGAGTGATCGCGAGCATCGCGGTGCGAATGCCAAAGCGCGCGAGGCCAAGCCTCCCGATTCCCGAGAGCCTTCGCAGCAATTTGCTTGAGTTGGCCCGGAGTGATTCCAACGGGGCGACAACAGGGTGACGAGGATCCGCGAGTTTTCCACCGAAATCTTCTCTTTCGATGATGCCGGGGCGGCAGTTTTCGCGCTATCTGTGTTGGAGGTCTCTCATGTCGGCAAGATATCTCATTAAGGTAGCCAAAGATGGACAGTTCTACTTCAGTCTGCTGTCCTCCGGAGGCAAAAAGTTGTTGGCCAGTGAACTCTATAAGGCGAAGGCCAGCGCTTACAATGGTATCGCCTCGATCCGCAAGAACGCTGCCGATGCAGTGCGCTATGACAGGTTGATCGCGAAGAACGAAAAGTTCTACTTCACGCTCAAGGCCGCCAACCACGAGATCATCGGCGTAAGCGATCTCTTTGAAACTGAGGATCAACGCGAAGACGCACTGTTCCTCGTCATGCTCGAAGCTGCCGCGGCGGAAGAACTGGAAGAGAATCCAGAGCCCAAGCCCCAAGTCAAAAAAGACAAGGCGGAAGTGCTCAAGACATTGGAAGCCCGCAAGCTCAACAAGCGAACCATGCGGCCCATCTCGTCGGCCACCGTGGTCATTCCCTACGGAGCGATTGTGTCGCAACTGAAAGAAGAAGACCGGCGTTTGCAGTTCACCTATCTCGGCGAACCCTACGATACGGACTTGTCCCGCATGAACGGTGCTCTGCGCCTTATCGGTTAACCAAGAGCGCGGCTAGTACGCGAAAATCTCGGACACTTTTCCGGGCTCCTGCACCACCAGCTTGGTAAACAACTCCCGTCCGTTCAACGCCTGCGATGCTACCAGCCGGACGATCTCAGGATGATTGTTGTTCTCGCTCAAATGCCCCAGAACCAGGGTCGAAACCGTTGAATCCAAATCGCGTTTGATAAAATCGCAGGCCACATCGTTCGATAGATGCCCCTTGCGTCCCATCACGCGCTGCTTCACCGACCACGGATACGGACCCACCTTCAACATCTCGAGATCGTGATTCGATTCCAGCAACAACAGATCTGTGCGGAGCAGGTGAAAGCGGATCGAATCTGTCATATATCCCAGATCCGTCGCCACGGCGATCTTCAATCCCTGTGCGCGAAAACAAAACCCCACAGGATCTTCGGCATCGTGGGGAATCGTGAAGCTGTCGACATCGATGTCGCCCACGCAAAACGATGTCCCCGCCTGAAAAAGCTCCACTTTAGGTTGATACTCGCCCCACGAAATCGCAGGCGCAGTCAGATTCGACAAGTAAACCGGAATGTTCAGAAACTTGGCGATCGAGACCAGACCGGTGACATGGTCAGAATGCTCGTGCGTCACCAGGATCGCTGACAAAGACTTCGGATCCTTGCCCATCGCCGTGAGTCTCGCAAACGTCTCCCGCCGACTCAAGCCAGCGTCCACCAGCACTGTCGTCTTACCTGTGGACAGGTAAGAGCAGTTGCCCGAACTCGACGATGCTAAAACACAAAACTCAAGCAATGTTTTATAGTATCAACTCAGGCGTCGACGTGATCGCTGAAGAAATGATCGATGGACGCTTTCCACTGCGTCGCCACCGATTCCGATAACCGATCCATCTCGCCGCGATCCATCGGCTTGAAATTCTTGACGAAGGCGCAATTGTGGTCGATGTGTTCGAACTTCGGCATCCCCACCACGATCGCGCTTACGGGCAGCGACATCGAATAACGCATCAGCGTCTCGATCGGAGCCTTGCCCAGCAACTTCTCTTGCGCGAATACCTTCATCGCAATCACGCCCATCTTCTTCTTCAATGCCACAGGCAGCGCGATCGATTCGAACCCGGTCAAGCCGGTCATGCCCGTTCCCGGGACATTCGACGGCGGATTCTGCCCCATCTTCGCCAGATTGAGAGCCATCTGGCAGACATCGAAGTCATGACGTTCCAACGCCATCTTCATCACCGCCGGATTCGTATGGCTCGACACGCCTACGAAACGAATCACCTTCTCATCGCGCAATTTGTAAAGCGCCTTTAAGACGCCGTTTTCGGCCTTTGCCAGATCTTCTTCATTGGCGAGCGAATGGATGTGGCAGAGATCGAGCTTGTCGACGCCCATGCGCTTCAACGATCCCTCGAACAACGACATCGAATCGTCGTAGCCGCGGGTGTTCAGCTTGGTGACGATAAACAGGTCTTTGGCCCCACCGCGCGATTTCAGATACTTGCCCAGCCGCTCTTCGCTGCGACCGTCGCCGTAGCCGAATGCGCAATCGAGATAATTGACGCCGAGGTCCACCGCCCGACGCATTGCCTCAATGGCCTGATCGTCCTCTTTGTACATCAGCCAACGGGATCCGCAGCCGAACGCCAGCGCAGACACCTTGGCGCCGGTCTTGCCAAGCGACCGCAACGGCATTCCGGTCTTAGCGTCCACCGTGGACGAGATCGCGCCTAGCGCGACGGCTTCGAGAAAGGTTCTGCGAGTGATGCTGGACATATCGGCTCGATTGTACCAGTTGCGATTCGGAAATTGAATCCTGCAATGAATACCCGCTAAGGCCTAAGCCTCAACCAAAAGTCTTGAAAAGCAGGACCGAAGTTCCGAGCCATCCCCGTACCGTACCTGCCCGGAGCCCGGAACTCAGGTCAGAAACACGGCCTCTTTAAGTAACCTCACCTACGGAGACAGGACTTTCGTACAACTTCAGATCAGTACGTTCTTCCCGGATTGCACGAACATAGAAAAACCTTACGATTCAGTACGGAGACGTTGAGGCTGGCGGGACGCGAAGACCATATCAGGCCTCGCCGGTGGAGACAGATCATATGAGCAGAATCGATAAACTTGCAACACTAGTACTTCTCGCTGTTAGTTCACCGGCTTGGGCGGTCAATGACAAGAAGAAGGCGAAAGACCTACCACCCACCTCCAGCCAGTTGGTGAGCGTCATCGTTCAGTTCGACGGAAAGCCCTCGAACACCGCCAAGCAAGCGATGAAGGATCTGGGCATCAAGCTGAACCAGGAACTTGACGATCTCGACATGATCGTCGCAGAACTTCCCGTATCGTTGATCGACACCCTCTCCGACGATCCAACTGTCAAATACATCTCGCCCAATCGCGGCGTCAGGCCCAACCTCGACTACGCGACCCCCTCGGTCAACGCCACGACATCGTATGCGTCGACCTGGACGGGTGAAGGCGTCGGTATCGCGGTGATCGATAGTGGAGTTACAGTTCTCCACAGCGATCTACAGGGCCGCGTCGTGTATTCAGAAAGCTTCGTTGGCGACGGGTTACCGGCTCTCGATACGTTTGGACACGGATCGCACGTTGCGGGCATCGCCGCCGGCAACGGTGCATCGTCAACCGGCAAGAGCCCTACGGGTGGTGTCTATACCAGGACATTCCGGGGAATCGCGCCGAAAGCCAACCTCATCAACTTGAAGGTGCTGGACGGCAGTGGCGCTGGAACCGTGGTCGGCGTGCTCTCTGCGATTTCGCGCGCCATTGCATTGCAAAAAACGCACAACATCCGTGTTCTAAACCTGTCCTTGGGACACCCGGTTTATGAGAGCTACCTGCTGGATCCGCTCTCCACGGCAGTTGAGAAGGCGTGGAAGGCTGGCATCGTTGTCGTGGTCGCCGCCGGAAACGATGGCCGCAACGACGCGTTCCGTAACTCGGGGTACGGTACGATCAACTCGCCGGCGAACAGCCCTTACGTCATCACAGTCGGGGCAATGAAAACTCTGGGAACGGCCACCCGCAACGACGATCAGATCGCCAGTTACAGTTCTAAGGGGCCGACAGCCATTGATCGGATCGTTAAGCCCGACTTGGTTGCGCCGGGAAACCGGATGGTTTCGCTACGTGCGTTGAGTACCTGGTTCAGTGACAAGTTCGCCGACAATGGTGTGCCCGTGTCCTACTATTCGACGTCCACTTCCGACTACAGTTCCCGGTCTTACTTAAAGCTCAGCGGAACCAGCATGGCGGCTCCAGTCGTCAGCGGTGCTGCGGCGCTCATGTTCCAGAAGGACAGAAATCTCACGCCCGACCAAGTGAAGATCCGGCTCATGAAGACAGCGTCCAAGGCGTTTCCTGCCACCAGCGTCGCGGTGGATCCTACCACCGGTGTCACCTACTCCAGCCAATACGACCTCTTCACCGTTGGCGCTGGCTATGTGGACATTGATGCCGCGCTTCGCAGTACCGATTCGCCCAAGGGATCTGCCGTGTCACCGGCCGCTGCCCTCAATTCCAAGACCGGCAAGGTGGAAGTGATCGTTCCCAGGTCCGTCGTCTGGGGCGACACCGCGAAGTACGGACTCTCCGTTGTCTGGGGCGACATGCGTTTCCTCAAGGGAACCTCGGTTGTCTGGGGCGATTCCGTCGTCTGGGGTGATCGCACTGCCTCTGGCTTCAGCGTGGTCTGGGGCGATACCTCCCCCTGGGGAACTTCAGTGGTTTGGGGCGATTCCACCAGCCTGAAACTGAACTCCTTGACCGGTATCTTCTCGCCAGAGTCGCTGAACGTCGCCATCCACGGCGAAAAGTAAGTCCCTCTCTGTCAGTATCCAAACTCTTCGCGGGATGCGGTCGAGCCTACGGGCAAACGCCTCATCCCGCGATCGCTGTTTACTGACAATACAGTACGACCTTCCCGGTTTCGGCATACAGAAATATGCACCATGCTCTAGTACAGGGGAGGACACCGCACGATCTTCCCCGCTGAAATCTATGTCGCACAGAACCTTTCGAGCATTTGGTGAGACTGGCCCTCGCCTCCGTTGGCCCTATGTTTCAAGCTCTCATTACAGCTTCCAGCATTTTCTGTCGATTAGAGAGTGGCTGCGGGAGTCTGGATGAAGATCGCACCCAGAACATTTCTAATTTCGATCATCACTATCGGCTCTCTGGCCCTTGCCATTGGCCTCGCGGAGTGGCAATGCTCGAACCCCCTGCGTCTGGTTGTCTACGTCGCGCTCGCAATCGCTGCTTCGGTCATGAAAGTGTCTTTGCCGTCGATTCGCGGCACCCTTTCGGTCAATTTCTTCTTTGTTTTGGTCGGAGTGGTTCAGTTGAGCCTCGGCGAAACACTGCTCATCAGCGCGTCTTCGTTTCTCTTTCAATATCTATGGAAGGGAAAGTCACAGAAGGCGGTACAGGCGGCGTTCAATGTCGCCAGCGGTGCCATTGCAACCTATCTCGCCTATACCATTTACAGTTGGCCGTGGCTGCGTTCCTACTGCGACATGCCGGTGGCGTTGGCCCTCGCGGCCAGTACATACTTTGTTTGCAATACGATTCAGGTCGCCTCGATCATCGCTCTCACTGAAAATCGCCGATCGATTTCTGTTTGGACGGAATGCTATGTCTGGATGTTTCCCTACTATCTGATGGGCGCCTGGATGGCTGGCGGCTTCGACTTCGCCACCCGCTACTTCGGATTCACGGTCACCATCCTTTCGTTACCGATGCTGGCGTTCGTCTACCATTCCTATAATCTCTACCTGACACGTCTGCAAACGGAAAAAGAACGTGCGGATCAGCAACGCCAGCATGCCGAGCAGATGTCTGCGCTTCACCTGCGCACCATTGAAGCGCTGGCCCTCGCCATCGAGGCCAAAGACGAAACCACCAACGAACATCTACAACGTGTCCAGATCTACGCCTTGGAAGTCGGTCGAGAACTGGGCCTCTCGCCTGACGAACTCGATGCCCTCCGAGCCGCCTCCCTTTTGCACGACATTGGGAAGCTCGCCGTGCCGGAACACATCATCTCGAAACCCGGCAAACTGACGCCCGAAGAGTTCGAGAAGATGAAGATTCACCCGGTCGTCGGTGCCGAGATCCTGGAATGCGTCCAGTTCCCTTACGATGTCGTTTCCATCGTTCGAGCCCATCATGAAAAGTGGGATGGCTCGGGTTATCCCTACGGCCTCAAAGCTTTGGATATTCCCCTTGGGGCTCGCATCCTTTCGGCGGTTGACTGCCTGGACGCGCTTGCCAGCGATCGTCAATACCGCCGGGCACTACCGCTGGACAAAGCGATGGACGTTGTCGTCAGCGAGACTTCGAAGGCCTTCGACCCGGCTGTTGTCAAGATTCTCCAAAATCGCTATCTCGAGTTGGAAGAGATGGCTCGATCTGCCCCGCAAAGTCGCATCAAGTTGTCGAAGACCATGAAAATCGAACGCGGCGCGGCTCCGGATGCCGGTTTCGAGAAAACCGCCCCTTCCAGCGGCGATCTGAATTCGCCGGAGCGTTCGATGGACTTTCTACAATCCATCTCCGCCGCGCGGCAAGAAGCGCAACTTCTGTTTGAGATGGCCAACGAAATGGGCAGTTCCCTGCGCCTCGACGAAACGCTTTCGATGTTGGCGGTCCGGCTGAAGCGCCTGATTCCGCACAATACGATCGCTGTCTACCGCGTCGTCGACGACAAGCTTTCCTCCGAATTCGTCGCCGGTGACGAAGCCCGCATGTTCGGTTCACTCAACATCCCTGTTGGCGAAGGTCTTTCCGGATGGGTTGTAAAGAACATGCTTCCCATCGTCAACGGCAACCCCTCCGTTGAGCCGGGATACCTCGACGATCCTCGAGTGTTCAGTCTCCTGCGTTCCGCCCTTTCCGCGCCGCTGCTCGGAACCACCGGAGAAGTCGTTGGCGTGCTGACCCTCTATGAATCGGCCAAGGATGCTTTCTCCCGCGATCACCTGCGAATTCTGCAGGCTGTCAGTTCCAAGCTCGGTCTCACCATCGAGAACAGTCTCAAGTTCCGGCGCGCCGAAGATAGTGCGACTTTAGATTTTCTTACCGGTTTGGCCAACGCCCGCTCGCTGTTTGTCCAACTCCAGCACGAGGTCGATCGCTGTATCGGTAGCGATACGCCCCTCGCGATCCTAGTCGGCGATCTCAATGGATTCAAGCAGGTCAACGACCGTCTGGGCCACCTCGAAGGCAACCGCTTGCTGCAGATGACCGCGAGTGCTTTACGCGCCGAATGCCGAAGCCAGGATTTTGTCGCCCGTATGGGCGGGGACGAATTTGTCGTCATTTTGCCAGACATCAACGAAAACGATTCCGGTTCCGTTGCCCAGCGCTTTGCCCTTGCTGTTGAACACGCATGGCAGAGCTCTGAGGGTGGAAACGAATCCGGAATCGATCTCAGTCTGAGTTTGGGCATCGCCCATCTCGGGCACGATGGCCGTACGCCCGAAGAACTGCTGGCTGCTGCCGATCGTCGTATGTATGCGGTCAAGGCAGAACGTAAGCGTGCCAATCACTCCCTGCTCAGTCTCAATTCCGCCTTGGGCGTGGCCAATGATGTGAAAATCGAACATCCTTACGTCAACTAGCCTCCCGCGATCGCGCCGATCACGAACAGCGGCTCTACCCCCGATAATACGGCATCCGGCAGTAAAGTGGTCCCAGGATCCAGCAACGACAGATCCTCTTCGCAAGCAAAGAATCGAAGAAACGGACGGCGCTTTTTCGTGACATGCTCGCGAATCGTTCCCCGCAGCACCGGATACTTGTCCTCAAGCGCATCCATCGCCGCCTCAAGCGTCACTGGAGACACGGCAACTTCAATTTCCACCTCGTTGCCGTCGACCTTCGCAAGCGTCCGCAGATGCGTCGGCAACGCAATGCGAATGATCACGATCCGATCGTCTGGACTTCCACCGACAGCACCGGCGGCAAGTCGCGCACAATTGCCGTCCAACTATCGCCCGCATCGGCCGATGCGTACACCTGTCCACCGGACGTTCCGAAATACACGCCGCAGGAAGCCATCGAATCCACTGCCATCGCATCGCGCAATACGTTGACGTAACAATCGCTCTGCGGCAGTCCTTTGGTCAAAGGTTCCCACTCGTTGCCTCCGGTACGGCTGCGGTAAACCGCGAGCTTGCCATCGAGAGGAAAATGCTCGGAATCGCTCTTGATCGGAACCACATAGATCGTCTCCGGCTCATGCGCATGCACGTCGATCACGAAGCCGAAATCGGTCGGCAGATTGCCGCTGACTTTTGTCCATTCATCGCCCGCATTGTCCGTTCGCATGATGTCCCAATGCTTTTGCATGAACAACGTCTGGGGACGGGACTGGTGCATCGCGACATGGTGAACGCAATGCCCCACTTCCGCATTGGGATCGGGAATGTACTTTGAATGCAGACCTTTATTGATCGGCTTCCACGTCGCGCCCGCGTCATCGCTGCGAAACGCCCCGGCCGCCGAAATCGCAATGAAGATGCGCTTCGGATCCACGGGATCGAGGATGATCGTGTGCAGGCACAACCCACCCGCACCCGGATGCCACTGCGGACCCGATCCATGCCCGCGCAAACCCGAAAGCTCATCCCAGTTCTGGCCGCCGTCTTTGCTCAGAAAGAGCCCCGCGTCCTCAACGCCCGCGTAAACCACATCGGGATCGGTCAAGGATGGTTCCAAATGCCAGACCCGCTTAAACTCCCACGGATGCGGTGTGCCGTCGTACCACTGGTGTGTGCCCGGCACGCCGTCGTAGGCGAACTTGTTACCCACCGCCTCCCAAGTCTTGCCGCCATCGCTCGAACGTTGAATCAGTTGCCCGTGCCAGCCTGTCGATTGCGATGCGTAAATCCGATTGGGGTCTACGGGCGAACCCTTGAGATGATAAAGTTCCCAGCCGGCGAAATGCGGACCGCTCACATCCCATTTCTGGCGCTTGCCATCCGAGGTGAGAATGAATGCGCCCTTCTTGGTCCCCACGAGGACTCTTACAGTACTCATCGTTCTAGCATAAACGCTAGAAACCTCCTTCGGGGCCCGCGCGGTAATCGTTCCCAACGAAGCGCCTCCGTTGGAAATCCCGTTCGTTGCATTGCGCGTATCCGGCCGCCCTTCGATGCATACGCACCTTGCGACAACACGGTGTTGGTCGCATCTTCTTCGAAAAAGAAGTGACTGGTGAACGCACAAACGTGCGGACCTTGAAAATGAATATACCGCTCTGCCGCAATACCAGCCAGGAGAAACGGTCGTGAATTTTACTTTGCCCGTCGGTGGGATCGAGGCGAATGTCCACGCGGTTCAAGATTCCGTCAACGAAATAGGGACCCTCCGTCAGACCTTGGGCACCGATGATCTTGCATTCATCGGCGGCTGTGAGCAGGTCGCAGCCTCCTCCGACGTCGATTCATTTCACCAAGTGTTTACGCGGCGCACGAAGCTATCATAGAGGTACATACATGCCTCGTAAGAGCAGAAACTCCAAACACCACGCTGGATTCGTCTCGATTCTCGGCCGTCCGAATGCCGGAAAGAGCACGCTTCTCAACGCGATGCTTGGAACCAAGGTCGCCATCGTCGCTTCCAAACCACAAACGACGCGCACTGCCATCCAAGGCGTCCTCACCCAGCCCAACGCCCAAATCGTTTTCATCGACACACCTGGAATCCACAAATCCACCAATCTTTTCAATCGCCGCATGATGCAGCAGGTGCGCGAAGCGATCGAAGAGCGCGATGTACTTCTCTACTTGGTCGATGCCTCCAATCGCATTCAAGAAGACGAACTCCAAGCGATCGATCTCATTCGCAAGTCCACCACACCCGTCTTTCTTGTCCTCAACAAAATCGACAAATTGCAAGCCAAACACTTCCTGATGGAGCGCATCGAAGAGTACAAGGCCATCTACGAGTTCAAAGAGTACATTCCTATCTCGGCAATCAAAAAAGACGGACTCGACGACCTCCGCCGCACCATCGTCAAGTATCTACCCGAAGGTCCAGCGTTATTCGATGAAGACTACATCACCGATCAGCCGGAACGCTTCATGGCCGGTGAATTGGTTCGCGAAAAAATTCTCAAGGCCACTCAGCAGGAAGTGCCGCACTCTTGCGCGGTGCTGATCGAAAAGTGGGAAGTGGGCGAGAAGCTCACTAAGATTTCCGCCACCATCTATGTCGAACGCGAAGGGCAAAAAGCCATCGTCATCGGCAAGGGCGGTGATCTCATGAAACGCATGGGCACCACCGCGCGGCGCGATATCGAAAAGCTGCTGGGAACCAAAGTCTTCCTCGAACTTTTCGTCAAGGTCAAAGCCGATTGGCGCGAGGATCCACAATTCCTCAACGAAATCGACTGGCGCGCCATGGCCGGTGAATAGATGCTCGTTCTCGCTCTCGCGTTCCTCGCACTTGATCCGCAGCAAATCATCGCACTCGAAGGCGACACGCATCACGTCCAAGGCATCGTCGTCGACGGACCCAATCGCCTCTGGGTCACCTCAGTCGACCGCCCCAGTCGCAAGGGATTTCTCTTCGAATACGAACTGCATTCCGGCAAGCGACTGCGCGCCATCGAAATTCAGGATGGCGACCGCTACCACCCGGGCGGTCTCGACGCCACCGAAGACTCGCTCTGGATCCCTGTCGCCGAATACCGCCGAACAAGCTCTGCCGTGATCCAGAAGCGCAACAAGAAGACTCTCGCACTCGAAGCGACGTTCAACGTCAACGATCACATCGGCTGCATCGCCGTCGCGAAAGGACGCCTTTACGGTGGCAACTGGGACTCCCGTCAGATCTACGAATGGACCTTCGACGGGCGCCAACTCGCCAAGCGCGACCGCACATCGCAGGTCTCCTACCAGGACATCAAGTACCGCGCCCGCACCATCGTCGCCAGCGGACTCCGCACCAACGGCACGGGCGCGGTCGACTTTCTCGATCCCAAAAATCTGAAGATCAAGCGCACCCTCGATTTTGCCAAGACAGATCGCGATGTTCTCTACACGCACGAAGGCATGGATTTGCGCAACGGTCTGATTTACTTTCTACCAGAGGACGCGCCGAGCCGACTCTTCGTTTTTCGCCTTCCCAAATGAATACTCTGCCTCCCTTCAATCCACATCGCCGCGCGCTCTACGATCATCGGGAACTGCTCGCGGGCTTCGACGCTGTGCATCCCGAGTCCTTCGCTCGAACCCCGGATTTCGAGATCTACCGCCACTTTCTGATGACCGGCGGATCCGAGGCGGACGACTTCTTCATCACGATGATGCAGGCTTTGCACGATCACGCCATCACGCAGAACATCCGCTGGCTACTCGCGGGTAAGCGTTGCGTCGCCATCATGGGCGGACACAAGATGGCCCGCAATCAGCCCGAATATCGCCGTGTTGCGATGCTCTCTCGCGACCTCACTCGCGCCGGATTCCTTGTCGCTTCCGGCGGCGGCCCCGGCGCAATGGAATCCACTCACCTAGGCGCTTCCTTGAGCGATGCGGCGGAAAGCGATCTCGACGCGGCTTTGAAAACGCTCGCCACCGCGCCCGATCTGCCGTTGAACTTGCGCGAAATGGTGAAGCCGGATGGCTCGGTCGATGAAGGCGCGGTGAAGGATGCTCATCGCTGGTATGCACCCGCCATCGAAATCGCGCGGTCATTTCCCTCGCGAATCCCGGAAAGCCTGGCGATCCCCACCTGGCATTACGGACACGAGCCTTCTACTCCGTTCGCCTCGCACGTTGGCAAGTATTTTCAGAACAGCATCCGCGAAGACGGACTTCTGACCTTTGCTGCCGCCGGCGTCCTCTTCACCGAAGGCAAAGCCGGCACGATTCAGGAGATCTTTCAGGATGCCGCGCAAAACTACTATCGATCCGTGAAGGGCCGCTTCAGTCCAATGGTGTTTCTCGGCATCGACTATTGGACCAACCACTATCCGGTGAACCTGGTCCTTCACTCGTTGTTCAAACGCGAGGACTATCAAAAATACGTGTTGTTTACGGACAGCCCCGAAGCCGCTGTGGAATTTCTGGCAACAGCGACTTAGCGCACAGCGATCGTCACGCCAGCTTGCGTCACCGCCACAGGACCCACACGAATCGCCACTGGCACACTCGCCCCAGTTGTGGCATTCTGCGCAATCCGCGCGGTCACTCGGACAATAGCGCCAGTCTCGCCCTGCACCACCGCAGCGGCAGTCACCGCGGCCGCCTGTCCTCCGATTTGCGCCGTCACCGCCTGCAGCGGTACCGGCAAGGCATTCGCCTGCCGGTAAATGCGCCCATCCACGCCATCGGGCCTCAACTGTCCAGCGCCCGTGATCAGGAATGTCACCGTCTCATTGCGAGCCGCAGCGTTCGCCGCTGCATTCACAGATCCATTCTGATTCGCACTCTGCGCCTGCCCACGGCCGCTTGCATCCGCAGTGAACACACCCGGAACCGCCGCCGCCACATCCACCAGAAACACTCGCGAATCCACGCCATTGTTGCGAACCACAACCTCGGCGCTCGACGCCCCCGCCAATCCGAACGGAACCACAGCCTCAATCACATCCTTCCAAACAGAAACCAAAGGCGCAGGGATGCCGTTGAACAGCAACTGCACGCCCGCCAAATCGGATGCCAACGTGTCGCCGGCTTTATCCCCCAAGACAATCTCCGCAGGGCCCATCGACGCCCCGCGCACCCTCACCAACGTTCCCGGCGCGATCGTGCCGTTGTCGACGAGACTGGCGGCGTTGATCACACTCTGCACCGATGGCGTCAAGCCGCCTTGGGTTACTTTGACCGTCTGTGTTTCCGCCCCGGTGGCGCTCACCAACAGGCGCGCCTCACGAGGCTCAAGGTTCGGATTCTCAGGTGCCGAGAGATTCACGACACCAGTGCCGTTCACGCTCGACCACGACGTGATGTTGAGCCAGTCGGAATCCTGGGCCGGGCTCCAGCGGCAGGTCGGACTTCCGAAGACGCGCACTACCGCGCGCCCGCCCGCGCCGGAAATCTCCACATCCTGCTGGCTCAAATTGATCGCGCAAGGGCTGGTCGTCTGTGTCACTGTGAACGTCGCGCTGCCCACCCGGATGCTGCCCGTGCGGCCCTCGCCGCCAGTGAGCCGCGCTACGTTGAAGTTCACGGTCCCATCGCCGGAACCCTGTAACGACGCCTGCGGGATCACAATCCAACTCGCCTGCGTCAGAGCTGTCCACGCGCAGGTTGTGCCTATGGTGAACGATCCTGCCCCTCCTGTCGATCCAAAAGCCGCCGAACGAGGGGTCAGTGTGTAGTCGCAAACGGCGGCATCCTGTGCGATGCTCAGCGTCTTATCCGCCACTGTGATCACAGCGCGTCGCACCGTCGGCGATGGATTTGCCGACACGGTAAACCGGAAGCCGCCTTCATCGCCGGTCGCAATGGACACAAAGGCCGCCGTCGAAGACGCGCCCCATTTGCAGCCCACCGGCGCATCGACGGTCACCGGATATGTCTCGCCACTTGCTGGCGCATTCACCGCAGCGGGATTGATCGATACACTGCAGGCCACGCCTTCTTGATTGATACGGTAAACGCTGCTGCCCAGCGTGATCGTGCCACTGCGCGGCTGTGCGGATGTGTTGCCTGCAATCGTAAATCCAATCGATCCGTTGCCCGTGCCGGATGTCGTATTCAGCACGATCCAATCCGCGCTTGGAATTGCCGTCCAAGGGCAAGTTGTTGTCACGCTAAAGCTTCCGGCACCGCCGACGGCGGGCAGGGAAGTCAACGTGCTCGATAAAACATAAGCGCAGTTCGACGATTGGAAAATCGTGAAGCCGAAATCGTTGACGCTGATCGAGCCGACACGGTCCATGCCAGTCGTGTTCGCCGCAACCGAGTAGCTAACGGTTCCATTCGCAGACCCGGATCCGCCGCTATTGATCGTGATGTAATCCTGATTCGGTGTGGCTGTCCAGCTACAGCCCGATCCCGTTGTCGTTATCTGAAACGTCGCAGTGCCGCCGCCAGCTGCGATCGTTGTGCCCGTGGGCGTCGCCGTCACTCGGCATCCCGCCGACTGCGTCACATTGTGGGTGGACGTGCCAACGGTGATCGAACCCGTGCGCGAAATCGTCAAGGCATTCTGACCCACCGTATACTCGATTCGTCCGTTGCCCGAACCCGAGTCCCCGGAGGTGAACTGAATCAGATCCGGGGCATTGTTCACCGCAGTCCACGAACATGACTGGTTCGATGGCGTGACGTTGAAGCCGCCGGATCCGCCCGCCGTCGGAATCGTTGCCGATGCAGGGCTCAATGTGAACGCGCACGAACCCGCTGCTTGGGTAACGGTGAACGTGCGCCCAGCGATTGTCATCGAGCCGGTGCGCTCGACCGTGAAATTGTTCGCGGCCACGGTATAGCCAACGGTGCCCGATCCGCTGCCTGCCGCTCCGAATGAGATCGTGATGAAGTTGTTGCTGCTAATCGCTGTGCGCGTGGTCGAACATCCTACAGGCGATGCCGTGATCGTGATCTGATCGCTGCCGCCGGAAGCCGGAAAGTTCGCCTGCGACGGATTGATCGTGTAGTTGCACGCCAGCGCGTCCTGCGTGACCGTGAACGCTCGCCCTGCTACCGTAATCGTTCCGGTTCTGCTCGAAGACCCGCTGTTCGCGGAGACCGAATACACCAAGGTCCCCTCTCCATTCCCGGATGCCCCGCTCGAAAGAGTGATCCACGATGCTGTCGCCGTCGCTGTGCGTGCCGATTGACATCCGCTCGGTGCGGCACCGATCGTGACCGCTCCTGTGCCGCCGTCAGAGGTAAAGCTCTGGCTCGAAGGTGAGATGCTGAATGTGCAAGGCGTGCCCTGCTGCGTCACCGTAAATGTGCGTCCCGCAACCGTCATCGTCCCGGTGCGCGTATTTGGACCCGTATTGGCAGCCACCGTATAGCTAACGCTGCCCGCGCCGTTTCCCGTTCCGCCGAAGTTGATCGTGATCCACGACGCCGCGCTCGACGCCGTGCGAGCGGTCGTGCATCCCGCTGGAGTTGCATTGATGGTGACAAGTCCTGTGCCGCCCGAGGCCGCGAACTCTTGACTATCGGGTGAAATTGAAAAGGTGCAGCTTTGGGCATGCGCGTGTGTCGCGCCAGCCCAGCAAATCACCGCAGCAAGCAAAATTCGGCGAAGGTCCATCGGAGTAGAAAACCCATTGTGCCATGAGTTGTTGCGCCCTTTTGCTTTTGCACCCAGCCAGAACGCGCGACAATCATAAAGGACGACATGCCAGACGCGGAAATCATCGCTATCGGAAGCGAACTTCTTGGAGCCGAAAAGCTCGACACCAATTCTCTCTTTCTCACCGCCAAGCTCAACGATCTTGGCGTCGAAGTCGTCCAGAAGTGCGTGATTGGCGATAGCCGCGAACGCCTTACCAATGAGATCAAGGCCGGTCTGCTGCGCTCGAAGCTCATCATCCTCACAGGTGGACTCGGCCCCACAGAAGACGACGTCACGCGCGACGCCACCGCCGCCGCCCTCGGGCGCGAACTCGTCTTCTCTCAGGAAATCTGCGATTGGCTCGAAGAGCGCTTCAAGCGCTTCAACCGCAAAATGGTGGAAATCAACAAACGCCAGGCCTACGTGATCGATGGTGCAACTGTGCTGCCCAACGATCGCGGAACCGCCCCCGGACAATGGTTCCAACTTGCGGGCGACGGCCCTGTCGTCATGCTCCTGCCCGGGCCGCCGCATGAACTGAAAGCCATGTGGACCGCGCAGGTCCAACCGCGCCTCGAAGCCCTGCTGCCCAAGCAGGTGATCCGCACCCTTTTCCTTAGAGTTGCAGGGATGGGCGAAAGCGATCTCGATGCGCTTATCTCGCCGGTCTACAAAAAGTACGAAAATCCGGTCACCACCATCCTCGCCGGCGCGGGCGACATCCAAGTTCACCTGCGAGCCCGCTGCGAGACCGTCGAAGAGGCCGACGCCCTGCTCAATGAAGTCGGTCCGCCAATCGAAGCCTTGCTAGGCGATCGCATCTATTCGCGGGATGGTGCGACGCTCGAAGAGGCTACAGGCCGGGCTCTCAAAAATGCCAACGCTACCGTAGCTGTCGCGGAAAGCGCCACCGCGGGCATGTATGCAGCGCGCATCACTTCCGTTTCCGGAAGCTCCAGCTACTTTAAGGGCGGATTCCTGACTTACTCCAACGAAATGAAAACGGCCCTCCTCGGCGTGCCTGCGGATCTGATCGCGGAACACACCGCCGCCAGCGACGCCGTCGCCAAGGCGATGGCCAAGAACGTCCGCGAGCGCACCGGAGCCACCTACGGCGTCTCCATCACCGGCGAAGCAGGACCCGAATCCGCCACAGGGCAATCCGTTGGCATGTTTTTCGTCGCAGTTGCCGATAAGAGTGGAAGTGAGGCAAGACACTTTCAATTTCCCGGAGACCGGACTCGCTTGAGACAGTTCGCTACCCAGTGGGCGCTGGAACTGTTGCGGCGAAAGGTGCTGGGATTATAAGTGTTCTTTTTCCTGAAGCCCGATCCGATCAAGATCCAGAATAAACTCAACAAGGCGATCCGCCGCGGCGACAAGCCCAACTATACCCAAGGGCTCGATTTCACTAAGCCTCCTGACGGATTCAACCTCGATCACAACCGGATTCTGCTGGGAACGGATTGTTTCCCCACCGCACGCCGCCAGATGCTCAATTGGCGGATGTACGAAATCGGTTGGGTCAGGCTTTGTTGGGAAGACGCTCCGATTGCGGTCGGCGTGACAATCGGTTCGTTGATCTCGCTGGGCATTGCCTGGTCGCTCTGCCCGGTGCGCATTGTCAGCGTGATCGATGAACCCCGCCGCTTTGGATTCTCATTCGCCACACTCCCCGATCATGAGGAACGCGGCGAAGAGCGGTTTCTGGTGGAATGGCTCGAAAACGGCGAAGTCTGGTTCGATATCTTCGCCATATCGCGCCCCCGCCATTGGCTGGCAAGGCTCGGAAAACCGGTGGTCCGGATCCTGCAAAAGCGCTTTGCCCATGGCGCGATGCATGCCATGCTGACGGGCGTCCAGCAGTTTCAACGTTAAAACAGCTATTTCGTATACAGTGCCGTGCCGTCTTCCAGTCGGCTTTCTCCGCCATCGTTCACTGCGAACTTGCCCGGTTTCCCCGGAGCCCCGAACAACGATGCCGATCCAAACGCCCCATCCTTGCGCAGCGCATAGAAACTGATGTTGAACTTCATCTTCGCCTTGTCGTCTTTGTAGTTCCGCGAAATCCGCTTCAGCGTATCCAGACACGCATCGGTTGGGGACATCCCGCGACGCATATTCTCCACAATCGTATGCGCCCCGCACACTCGGATGTTCTCCTCGCCCAACCCGGTGGATCCCGCACCGCCCACATCCTGATCAATGTACAGACCCGCGCCAATGATCGGCGAATCTCCCACCCGTCCGGGAATCTTCCAGGCCAAGCCACTGGTCGTCGTCGTACCGGACATCTCGCCCTTCGCGTTCATCGTCAGGCAATTGATCGTCCCTGTCGGCGGGTACATCGCGCGGTCCAATGCGTAGGCCAGCAACTCTTCGCTCATTTCGGGATACACACGCCGCAATTCCGCGACACGCCGGGACGGCGTCGGAACCTCCACATTGCCGATCCAATTGCTGTTGCCAGAAGCGTCACGCAGCGATTGTTTCCAAATCATCCACGCCGCTCGCGATTTCTCGGTCAGCAGGTTCTCTTCCTTGAATCCCCAGCCCTTGGCGAACTTCAATGCGCCGTCGCCCACCAGCAGGATGTGCGTGGTCTGTTCCATCACTACCTTCGCCACCTTCGAAGGGTTCTTGATGTTCCGAATCGAGGCCACCGCTCCCGCACGGCGCGTCGGCCCATGCATCACACTGGCATCCAACTCCACCACCCCCTCTTCATTCGGAAGCCCGCCATAACCGACGGAGTCGTCGTTCGGATCGTCTTCCACCATGTTTACGCCCGCAATGGCTGCGTCAAGCGTATCCCCACCCGCCCGCAGAATCTGCATGGCGCGCGCACAACAGATCAGCCCGTTGGCGGAGGCGATCGCGATGTTTCGAGGGGCGGACTGGGAGGCGGAAGCGGAGGCTGCTGCTGAAGCAAGCCCTGCGCCGCTCAGCATCCACTTACGTCGTGAGAAGTTGCTCATTGCACGATTCTAGCGCGTAATAACACAAAAACCTTGTATCCATAGGCCGGCCAGGCGAGATCGGCCTATGGAACAAGGTGTGAGGCTTGCGCCCCAATACAAAGTTAACCTGGAAAGCGATCATAAGCGTCGGCTCTTTTGAGAACCCGCAGCTATCTTTTGTCCTAGCCGAAACCAGGTTCAACTTAACACCTTCGCGGGTCTGTCGCGTTATCCTAGGGTTTTCGCTCCAAGCGGAAAAAGCTCAGTGAGTACCCAAGAAATCGAGGATTGACCCCTTTGGCCATCGGTTCCGCCTTTCGTGCGTTTTTTGCCCTGCTCGGTGGGGGTCCCATACCGGAAGACATCGCCCGCGACAGCGGCTATGTCAAGCCCGTCGCAGCTCCAAAGCCGGCACCCGCACCGCCTCAATTCAAGCCGGCCGATGGAGCCTTGCAACTCCTCTCGATCCTGCAGCGCGACGCCCGCCTCGTCGACTTTCTGATGGAAGATGTCGCCGCTTATTCTGACGACCAAGTCGGGGCCGCCGTCCGCGACATCCACCGTCAGAGCCGCGAGGCTCTCAAGCGATACGTCACGCTCGAACCTGTGATCGATGGCGTCGAAGGCGACTACACCAAAACCTCCGGCGACAGCGGATCCTATAAGCTCATCGGCAACGTCCCGGCCAATGGCAAAGCCCCAGGCGGCATTCTGCGGCACAAAGGTTGGAAAGCCACCCAGATCGAACTTCCTCAACTGTCTCAAGGCCAAAACCTGAAGATCGTCGCCCCCGCTGAACTGGAAATCGAGTAGCTTCTTAACAATAATGATCGGTATCGACCTCGGCACCACTAACTGCGCCCTCGCGTTCGCAACCAGTCCTGAGGGACCTGTAGAGCTTTTTCCTATTCCTCAGCTCGTCAATCCCAACGAAGAGCGAGCGGAATCGCTGCTGCCGTCCTTCCTCTATCTCACCGGCCCCGCGGATTTTCCACCGGGAACGGTGACCGGACCCATCGTCGGTGCGCTCGCCCAAAAGCGCGGTGGCGAAAACCCCGGCCGCCTCGTCTCTTCCGCCAAAAGTTGGCTTTGCTACCCCGGTGTCGATCGCACCGCGCGAATTCTGCCTTGGGATGCCCCGGAGGGCGTCGAGCGCGTCTCTCCAGTCGACGCCTCCGCGCGCTACCTCGCCCACATGAAGCAAGCCTGGCAGGACAAACATCCGGAACGATCGTTCGAGAACGTTCTCATCACGGTGCCGGCCTCTTTTGACGCCACCGCACGCGAATTGACCGAAAAAGCGGCCGCTCTCGCCGGCTACAAATCCCCGATTCTCATTGAAGAACCCCAAGCCGCCTTCTACGCATGGATCGAGCGTCATCCGGAATGGCGTGAACACGTCCAGGCTGGCGACGTCATCTTGGTTGTCGACATCGGCGGCGGAACCACGGATTTTTCGCTCATCCAGGCCTCCAACCAGAACGGCGAACTCGGCCTCGAACGCATCGCTGTGGGCGACCACATCCTGCTCGGCGGCGACAACATCGATCTCGCACTTGCCCGTCAGGTGGAACAGTCCATCAAGAGCAAAATCGACCGCCTGCAGTTTCAATCGCTCTGGCAGCAATGCCGCGTGGCGAAAGAGAATCTGCTGCAGGAAAACGCCAAATCCACCGAATGGCCCATCACTCTGCTGGGCAAGGGATCCTCGCTCATCGGCGGCACCATCAAAAGCAAGATTCTGCGCGCGGATATCGAATCGATCCTTCTCGACGGCTTTCTGCCCGCGGTTGAGCGGGACGAGACACCGCAGCGTCGACGCGCGGGCCTTGTGGAAGCCGGCTTGCCCTATGCCGCCGACGCCGCGATCACTCGGCACCTCGCGGCTTTCTTGAAAAACGCCGGTGCACAGCCCAGCAAGGTCCTCTTCAATGGGGGAGTGCTGCGAGCGGCCAAGGTCCGCGAGCGGATCCTCGAACTGCTCGCCAGATGGAACAATGGCAAGGTTGTCGAGCCGCTCATCGGTGAAGATCTGATGCACGCCGTCGCGCGAGGAGCAGCGTATTACGGCTGCGCCCGCCAAGGCAAAGGTATCCGGATCCGTGGCGGCGTTCCCAAGACTTATTACATTGGCATCGAATACGCTATGCCGGCCGTGCCAGGTTATCGCCCGCCCGTGAAGGCCCTCTCGGTCGCGCCGTTTGGGATGGAAGAAGGCACCAGCGTCACGTTGCCCGCCGATCGCGAATTTGCACTGGTTGTGGGCGAACCCGCCGAGTTCCGCTTCTTCAATTCCGCCAAACGCCACAACGATGCCGCCGGCGAAATGATCGACGATGTCGGCCAGGATCTGCTCGAAATGTCCCCGATCGAAGTGACGCTCGACGGCGATCGCGGTGAGGTCGCCCGCGTCACGCTGGAATCGATCGTCACCGAAACCGGTCAACTGCAAATCTGGTGCGTCGCCAAAGACGGACGCCGCTGGAAACTGGAATTCAACGTTAGGGAAAAAGTCCAATGACCTCTCTCGGGGAGCGGATGCCCTCGTCCGCAGGCATCGTCCACGTCGCCGCAAGCGCTGCAAGGAACTTCGCCCAATGAAAGTCGGAATAGACCTCGGAACCACCAATTCCGCACTCGCCTTCGTAGACCCCATCGAAGCCGCCGAAGCGGATTTCCCCCCTATCCACGTCCTCGAAATCCCGCAGACTATCGTGCAAGGCCGCACCGAACCGCGCCGCACTCTGCCTTCTTTCCTCTATCTCGGTCCGGACGCCACCCATGTCGGAGCCTTCGCGCGCGATCAGGGCGCGATCGTTCCAACAAAGTCCGTCCACTCCGCCAAGTCGTGGCTTTCGAATCCGGATGTGGATCGTACTGCGAAAATCCTGCCCTGGGATGCCCAGGAAGGCGGTCGTGTCCTCTCGCCCGTCGAGGTTTCCGCCGCCGTCATTCGCCACATGGGCGATGCCTTCCAGGCTCGATTCGGAAAGCCGCTCGCCGAACAGGAAGTGGTTCTCACCGTCCCCGCCAGCTTCGATGAAGAGGCGCGCCAGCTTACCGTTGCCGCTGCCAAAGAGGCCGGCATTGAGAAACTGACGCTGCTCGAAGAGCCCGCCGCAGCCTTCTATTCCTGGATCGCCAACGATCTCACCCGCTCCCAAAAAGCGCTCTTCGATGGCCAGCATGTTCTCATCTGCGACGTTGGCGGCGGCACCAGCGACTTCACTCTCATCCGCGTCAACCGCAATGGCGATCGCGTCGAATTCACCCGTACCGCCGTCGGCAAACATCTTCTGTTAGGCGGCGATAATCTCGATCTCACCCTTGCTTGGCTCGTTGAAGCGAAGCTCGGACAACAATTGTCCATCCGCCAAAGGTCCGGACTGCGCCGCCAATGCGCGGCCGCCAAAGAGAAGCTGCTGAGCGATCCCAATCTGCAGTCTGTGGACATCACCGTGCTCGGTGCCGGATCCTCTCTCATCGGTGGTACCCTGCGTACCGAAATCACCCGCGCCGAAGCTCTCGAACTCGCGCTCGACGGATTTCTGCCCTTCAGCGAGCTCGATGAAAAGCCAAAAGAGGAAAAACGAAGTCTCTTCCGCGAGGTCGGTCTGCCTTATGTTTCCGACCCCGCTGTTACGCGACACCTCGCCGCATTCCTCAGCTCTTCGAACACCGCCCCGGATGCGATCCTCTTCAATGGCGGCTTCTTTATCCCCGACCTTTTGCGCGATCGCGTCGTCGATGTCATCGAGAAATGGTACGGCAAGCGTCCGCTCGTTCTCGAAAACCGCGACCTCGATCTCGCCGTTGCCGTCGGTGCCGCCTACTATTCGTACGTCCGTTCCACCGGCGCAGGACTCATCGTCCGCGGCGGCCTGCCCCGCAGCTACTATCTGGGTCTTGCCGGATCCAATCCCGACACGCTCGAAGCTCTCTGCCTCGTTCCTCGCGGAGCCGAAGAAGGCCAAACGCTCGAAGTGGATAACGAGGCTCTCCAGTTGGTTGCGAACAAGGCGGTTTCGTTCAAGTTGTACAGTTCTCTGACCCGTGCCGACGACGTCGCCGGGCAGATGCTCAGCCTTGCCCAAGCCGATCTCGACACCGGAGACTTGAAGCTGCACGCCCCCCTAAATGCCGTCATCCGTTTCGGCAAATCCGGCGAGCGCCTCGTGCCCATCAAGCTCGGCGCAAAGCTCACCGAAGTCGGAACCATTGAAATGTGGGCGGATTCCAAAGTCAGCGAGCACCGCTGGCGCCTCGAATTCGAACTCCGCAAACAGGCCCAAGCCACTGAAGCGCGCGCCGCCGCTGTCGTTTCCGACGAAGCCCTCGCCAACGCGCTGAAGCTCATCGACGATGTGTTTTCGACCAAGGACGGCATGGCCCCCGAGGAACTCCCCGCCAAACTCGAACAGACCATCGGACTCGGTCGCAATTCCTGGCCCCTTTCCGCGATCCGCAAGCTCGCCGACCGTATGCTCGAACTCGCCGACAAGCGTAAGTTGAGCGCCGCCCACGAAATGCGCTGGCTCAATCTATGCGGACTCTGCCTGCGCCCCGGCTTCGGATTCCCCGGCGACGACTACCGCATCGAACAGGCCCGCCGCGTCTACGCCAGCGGACTTACCTTCGCCAACCAGGTCCAGAACGAAATCGACTGGTGGATCTTCTGGGGCCGCGTCGCCGGCGGACTCAACCGCAATCAGCAAGTCGACGTCTTTCAGCGCATCTCGCCCAACATCCTGCCCAAGTTCAACAAGAAACCTCCCCGCGTCAATTCCAGCCTGTTCCGCGAGTTCTGGCGCACCGCCGCCAGCCTCGAACTGTTGCCCGTCCAAACCAAAACCCAACTCGGCGACGGCCTCATCGAACGTGTCAAAAAAGAGGATATGGTCGACACCGCGCTCTGGTGCCTCTCTCGCATCGGTGCGCGCAAGCTGTTTTACGGTCCCATGAATCAGGTGGTTCCGGCCACCACCGCCACCCGCTGGATCGAGGCGATCACCAAGGCACCTAGGGCAGAGGATGCCATACTCGCGATGGCTCGCCTCACCGGAGACAGCACCCGCGACCTCGCGCCGCAGGCGTTGGATTCCGTCCGCCGCGCTTTCCCCGATCTCGATCTCGAAGGCGGCGATACCACGGACCTCCGCCAAATGGGAAAGATCTTCGGCGAAGAGCTTCCGGCAGGCTTGGTTATGAAAGCAGCGGAATGAACGAACAACAGATCATCGACCGGATCCGGAAACAAGCTGGCGACGAGCGTATTGAACTCGGCATTGGCGACGATTGCGCCATCTACCGTCCCAAGGCGAACGAAGATCTGTTGTTCACTACAGACTTTTTGATCGAGGACGTCCACTTCCGCCGCGACCTCTTTCCGCCCGACGCCGTCGGCCACAAAGCTTTGGCGCGTAGCTTGAGCGACATCGCCGCCATGGGTGGCGACCCTCGGTTTTGCCTGATGTCCATCGCGCTGCCCCCAACGATCGACCAAGGTTGGCTTGAAAAGTTTCTGAAGGGATTTCTGAAGCTCGCCAAACAGCACAAAGTCACACTCGCAGGCGGCGATCTGTCGCGATCCGCCAAAATCGTCTGCGACGTCATGGCCTGCGGATCCGCTCCCAAAGGCAAAGCTCTGCGTCGCGACGGAGCGAAAGTGGGCGATATCATCTACGTTTCCGGCAAGCTCGGCAAACCTTGGGAAACCCATCAGCGTCCCAAGCCGCGCCTGGAATTCGGCAAACTTCTGCGGGGCCGGGCCACTGCCGCGATGGATCTCAGCGATGGCATCTCGATCGACTTGCACCGATTGTGCAGATCCTCTGGCGTGTCGGCACTGCTGGAGAAGGTACCCGTCATACGGGGATCCACGCTCGATCTGGCCCTGCATGGCGGTGAAGACTACGAATTACTTTTCACCATGCCTAAGCGATTGAAGCCGCCCAGGGGCAGTTTCCGGGTGGGAATCATCGAATCGGGAGATCCCGGACTCATCAAGTTCCACGAGAATGCACTCGCACCTCTCGGTCACGATCATTTCCGCGAGTAGCTAACTAAAGCAGAGTTTCCCGACTGGCGTTTCGACGCCGGTCGCCGTGCGGCGGCAAAGCCAAAGTAGGATCCGTGCGCGGCGCACCAATCATGTGACGAACCAGCGCCAACGGATCGCGTCTGCCGAACTTCCACTGCCTCACTTTGCGATTGCAGCCGCGGGTTCCTGCCGCCCGGGCCACAGTCGCCAAGCGAGCAGGATCGTCACCATTTGCACAGATACGATCATCGCAATCACGCCGGGCCATCCGAAGGATTTCCATACCGGACCCGGGGCGGCAGCACCGAGGCTTCCACCGATGTTGTAAACCATCACGTACAGGCCCACGGCCAATGCGCGATTGGTCTTTGTGGCGATTCCGATAAAGCCATTCGAGCAAGTCTGCGCCACGAACACCGCATTGCAAACCAGGGCCAGCCCGATCACAATGACGACCACGTTCGGAACCAGAGTCAAAAGCGCGCCGCAGGCTCCCGCCGCAATGCCGCACACCAGCACCAGGCGGTGCCCGTACTTGTCGATGTACCGGCCTGCAATCGGCGTCACCACCGCGCTGGTCAAATATACGAAGAACAGCGAACCCAGCACAGAAGTCGGCAATGAGAACGGAGGCTGTGCAAGGTAGAAGTTGATGTAAGTGAAGGTCGAGATCAGAGAGAAGAAGACACAGAATCCCACTGCATAGGTCGCCAGCAGCAGCGGATTTCGAAAGTGCTCGCCAACCGCCGGCCAAAATCCGGATGTTGGTGGCGCACCCTTTTTGCTTTCCACGGGCATGAACTTCCAGATAATCAGCGCGGCCGCCAGATTCAGGGCTCCGAGCACCATGAAGACAACCTGCCACTCGTAGCGTGCCGCCACAATCCCGGAAAGAAAGCGTCCCAGAAATCCGCCGACCACGGTTCCGCCCACATAGGACGCGGTTCCGGTGCCCGACTCATTCGCGCCCCACTCGTCGTGGATATAAGCGATCGTTACCGCGAAGATACCGGGTGTGAAGACGCCTTGCAGAAATCGCCAAAACAGAAGCGCAGGCAACGTTTCGGTGAAAGCGCAAGCGATGGTGGATACGGCCAAGCAGAACGCCGCGATGACGATGGTTTTCTTGCGGCCGATGCGATCGGAAATTCGCCCCGCCATCGGCGCGGTCAGCGCCATGCCCAAAGTGCTGGCCGTAACGGTGAGACTGGCAAGAAACTCGCTGATGCCAAGCGCCTTGCGCAGCACCGGCAAAATGGGTTGTGTGGCATAGACCGTCAGAAATGCGCAGAATCCTGCGAAGATCACGGCTAGTGTGCGTTCAGTTCGGTGTTGGATTCGTTTAGAGTAACATTAGAAAACTCATGGTCCGCATTCGCCCAGCCACACCCGCAGACATCCCAACGATTCTGCATTTCATTCGTTCACTGGCCATGTACGAGAAACTGCTCGATTCGGTGGTCGCCGATGAAGCCAAGCTCACCGCCACGCTGTTCGGAGAGCGCCCTTATGCCGAAGTCCTCATTGCCAGTTGCGACGAGCACCCTGCGGGTTTTGCGCTGTTCTTCCATAACTATTCGACCTTTCTTGCAAAGCCCGGTATCTATCTCGAAGATCTGTTCGTCGATCCGGAATTTCGCGGCAGGGGCGTTGGTAAGGCTCTGCTGATCCAGCTAGCCAAGCTCAGTGTAGAACGCGATTGTGGACGCCTCGAATGGTCGGTTCTCGATTGGAACGAAGCCGCTATCGGCTTCTACAAGAGCCTCGGCGCACAGCCCCTCAGTGAGTGGACCATCTTTCGTGTCACCGGCGACGCATTGACGCGCCTGTCCCAAAGCCAGTAGTGTTACGCTCAGAGGACAGTGGCTGTCTCCGGCATCAAAGATTCGCTCAAACTGCAAGGCGTCAGGCTCACACGTCAACGGGAAATCCTTCTTGAATTGATCGACAAATCGGGCAAACACCTCGATGCCGACACGCTCTTCGAACTTGCCAAACAGAAAGACCCCAAACTCAACCGCGTCACCGTCTACCGCACCTTGAAGATGCTCAAAGAGAGTGGACTCGTCGATGAGCTCGACCTGATGCATTACGGCGGCGATCAGCATTACTACGAAACGCGACTCAAGGCCGAACACGCTCACATCATCTGTTTGCGTTGCGGAAAGGTCGAAGAATTTTTCGGGGAGCCCCTGCAAAAGCTGCGCCGCCAAGTGGAACAACACTTTGGTTTTCAGATAGTGCTCGCGCGCACCGAAATCGGCGGATATTGCGCCCATTGCCAAGTGCTGCGAGAACGCGAAGTGCAGGAAGCCTCCGCCAATTCCATCGCCAAGTCATGACGCCACGGCCGGCCGCCCTCATCGTCATTAACCCCAGCGGCAACCGCACACGGTTGCTCATCTCGTCAACGCCCTTTATCATCGGCCGCCAGAGCGATAGCGGACTCGTCTTGCGCGACAACCGCATCTCGCGGCAACACGCGCGGATCGTCATCGAAAACGGACTCTACGTCATCGAAGACCTGGGAAGCCGCCACGGCGTTCTGGTCAACGGAGAGCAAGCGGCGAGGCATGTTCTGAAAAGCTCGGATCGTATCGACTTCGGCTTTGAGGACTCTTACAAGCTCACCTTTCTTTACGATGACGATGAGCTTACGCGGTTGCTGCAGCAGATCCAGACGGGACAGTCGGCCATGCCAGGCGGTGCCAATCTGGCGAAGCTTCGGGCGGTTGTCGAAGTCGCGCGTACGCTGCACAATTCGCTTGCTGTGGAAGAAGTGCTTGCCGCAGTGCTCGACGCCGCGATCACCATCACCAACACAGAACGCGGATTCCTGCTGTTACGCGGAACCAAGCAACAGTTGCAAGTGCAGGTCGCGCGCGACTCTCGCGGATCCACGTTGAAGGACGCGCAACCCTCGATCGACATCGCGCAAATCGAAGCCGCAGTGATGGGACGGCGCGAGTTCCTGTCGATGACTTTGCCGCTCGGCGATGGATCTTCGGTGGTGGCCGTGCCGCTCGTCCGAGCACGCGCCGAAAACGTCGAAGAGACCCAGTATCTGACCCGCGGCGAATCCACCGCAGGCTTGCTGTTGCTCGAAGGCGGAACTCCCGATCTCTCATCCGGCAGCAACGAACTGCTACAAACGCTGGCGCTCGAAGCATCCACAATTCTCGAAAATGCCCGCCTGCTTGGCGAAGAGCGAACCAAGCAGCGCTTGGAAGAAGAACTCGACATCGCGCGAACCATCCAGCAGGACATGCTGCCGCAGAACTTTCCAACAACGGGATGGTTCCGCGCGGCTGGATGCAGCCTTCCCTCGCACATGGTGGGTGGCGATTACTTCGACTTTCATCGCGCTGGCGAAAACGTCTGGTCAATGGTGGTCGCGGATGCCAGTGGCAAAGGCGTTGGACCGGCGATTTTAGCGTCGATCCTGCAAGGCGCTTTTCTCGCCGCCGTTCCGATTCCGGAACAGATGGCGGCGTTGATGCTCAAGATCAACCAGTACGTCTGCGAACGTGCGGCAGGCGAACGCTACGCGACGCTCTTTTACGGCTTGCTCGACATCGACGGACTCTTCAGTTGGGTCAATGCCGGGCACTGCACACCGATTGTTGTGAAGCCCGATGGACGCACCGCGACGATCGACGCAAACGGCCTGCCTGTGGGCTTGATCCCGTCGGCGCAATACGGTGTGCAGCAGACGCGGCTCGACGCCGGGGACAAGATCGTGATCTATTCCGACGGACTCACGGACGCGCAGAATCTCGACGGCCAGTTCTTTGGATCGAAGCGTGTTCTTAAGCTCGTACAAGAGAACGCGACGCTCGATTGCCGTCACTTGCACGATGTCCTGGTGGAGGCCGCGCGGCGTTACACAGAGGGCGCGTTCGCGTCGGACGACATCACGTTGTTGGTTGTTGAGTATCAGCCAGAGTGAGCTAAGGCGGCCACTTTTCACGCGGGCCGCTCTCGTCCTCCGAACATCCGCAGATAGTTTGTTCAGCCTTTGTCAGCCAGCGATCAATCAGGGAAGACACGTGCAATCGTGCCGGGTTGAATCTCTGCAATGGCTCGCAGAGCCATGGGCACTAGCGGAACCGAATCCTCCAGAGCGTTACTGGCGGCACACATCACGAGCACGGAAATTGTGCGACCTGTGAAGTTCTGTTGGTGTTGAAGGCTTTGGTCGCCAGTAACCAACACCGGAAAACCTGCCGCTTCGGCTCTGCTGAGCAGCGTGCCATTCTTCACGCCAGCCCATAACTGCTGCTGCACCGTTCGGACATTGTGTCCGACGAAGTACCGAACCAACTGCTTGGGCAGTTGTTCATCGAGAAGTATGAGGAATTGCGCTCATCGCTTCGTGCGCGGCCTCCAGTGCCGCAACGGCTTGGTCTCGAGACACGGTTGGGAATGAGTCCAGAAAGTCCTCCAAACTGTGATTTCTCTCGAGACAGTCAATCGGGTTCCGAAAGGGCACACGGGTTCCGACAAAGACAGGAAGCCCCCTAAGATCTCTGGATCACTGTGAACTACAGCGGTGACTGTCGGCATTGGTTTCCTCCCGTCTCCATCATAGCGGCGTCAGACACTCACCACATAAACCTGAGCAACACCCGTACGATCACTCGCAAACGCAACCCACTGTTCATCCGGCGAGAAAGAAGGATGAGGGTGCGTCCATTGCGGGCCATACACCGAATCGCTTGCCGTCTCCATCCAACTCAGATTCTGTTTCGCCCCACTGCGCGCGGCGGCGAAATCGGCAGCCAACGCATATCGACTCCTCTTCCACTGCGTCCCACCGTTGGTCGCCTCGGGCAAGCAGAGCTTGCGCCGTGAACCGGTCGCGACATCGATCAAGTGAATCCCCAAATCAGGATGATTGGTATCGCACAACACGGCCGATCCATCACGGTTCGGAGCAATATGCCAGGCGTTGAAATCCGCAATCGTCGTGATCTTGCGCGTCGACCAATCCATGCGACGCAGTGAATACGGCCAGACCGTGAACACGATGTCGCCAGTATTTCCCAGAAAAGTCTCATGCACCACGAACTCATCGTTGTTGTGCGCGTAGAGGCAGTCGAGTCCCGTGCCATCGCGACGAACACGATGCATGCGCGGCGCGGGATCTCCGGCAAACTCGATCCATTCCGGTTCCAGCGGATGAAACTGTGGATGAATCACCGTGCGCGGAAACGGAATCAAGCGCCATTCCGATCCATCGCGTTTGCCGGTCACGATGCCGCTCTGTGCGCCTTGCTTCACAGCCGCGGTGATCCACTCGCCATCGCTCGAAAAGGAACATTCACCGAACTGCGCGTTTTCGAATTCGACAATCATCCTTTCGATCAACGTCACCCGATTCAGTTCCCAGATCGAGCCTCCACGAACGAACAAGACGATCTCGCCGCCAGGTAGAATCGCGGGCGAAAAGGGATGAATCGGCGCACCGTCGGTCAACTGCCGGATCTCTCCCCGGGGGAATCCAACCTCGAACAATTGCGCGGCACCCGATGAACGATAGGAGGTGAACACGAGCGCATCGTTGTCTGGAGTAAACGACCGCTGCAGGAAATAGGACGGATGGCTGATCGCTTCGCCATTTGTCAATTGATGGATAGTCGCGCCGGTTTCCACGTCGATCCGAGAGGAGTATTCCGAGGGAAAAACAGCGCCTTTTGCGAACTTCACAGGACTACCGTACCATGCAAGGTCCAACTGGAACTGCCGATAGCGCCACTATGGGGCTCCTCTACGCATTGCTGCTCGCGGTGAGTGTGAAACAGGCGGACGCGCCACTGCGCAGTGGCGGATGCGAGCCTGACGCATCGCTTGTCGCAAAGCTTCCGTTAGGGACAACGGTCGAGGTGCGGTCGAGCATCGCGGGAGCTGGCGGAGCCTGCTATCGCGTCTCCGCGCAAGTGAATGGCAAGACGCTGTATGGGAGCATATCCGGATCCGCATTAGAAGGATTGGAGAGCTTCGACCAAGCCCGGCAGATGGCCAGCGGCGGCGAGTCTGTGCAGATGATCACGGCACGCCAAGTCGAGTCGCTTCGCAAGTCTCTCACTGGAACAACAGGCGGCGGTGCGATGCGAGAGGCATCCGCGTTGCTCGAACAGAACCAGCCCGCTCGCGCGCTCGAACTGCTGAAGCCCATTGCGGCATCGGGCAATCCGGATGCCATGGTGATGGCGGGCATCGCCGCGTGGAAATCCGATCAGCTCAAGCTTGCGCTCGAACATTGGCGAGGTGCGCAATCGATGCGGCCGAATCCGCAATTGGCCGCGATGATCAAGGTTGTGGAAACCGAAGTCGCGCATGACAGGAGCGGCGAGAAGCTGGTGGGCCTGCGTGTGGCTTTACGCTATGAGGGGCAGGTGCTGCCATATGAGACAGCGAAGGCGATGTTGTCGACACTCGATTCCGAAGTCGCGCGAATTGGCGCTATCGTCGGATGCCCTTCGCATGAGCGCCTCACCGCGATTGTGCAATCCCCGGAAGACTACTACAAAGGCGCGAATGCGGCCGAGTGGAGCGGTGGGCAATTCGACGGACGCATCCGCATTCCATTCCCTTCTGGGGGACGATTCGACGACCGGCTCAAGCAGGTTCTCGCGCACGAAGCCACGCATGCCTGTCTCGCCAATCTCGGGCGTTGGCCGGCGTGGCTGCACGAAGGCCTGGCGCAGAAGCTTTCCGGCGAGCGTATAGGATCTGCGATGCGTGAATCCCTCAAAGAACTCGCAACGGGCAAGCAATTGCCTAAGCTGCAAGACCTGCGCCAGAACTGGTCGAATCTCAATTCGCAGAACGCCCGTATCGCCTATGCGCTGGCACTCGCAGCGGCGGAAGAGATGCTCGACGGCCCATCGGGAAGCGTTGGATTGCGGAATATGCTGAACAACCCCGCGATTCTCGAACAGGTCACCAACTCGATCAACGCCCGCCTGGGACTCTGAAAGCCGCCATTTCCTGGCCGTTTCGGACAAGCAGAACGTCGCCCGCGAGAACAGGATGGTTCCATGTCTTGCCTTCGATCGCCGGTATTTTTGCGACCTCTGAGAACTCGGCAGTGGAGGCCTTCACCAAAACCAGTTCGCCTTCTTCGGTGAGCACCACGAGCATGTCCTGGCCGGGTAGCAGGATCATCTGGCCGTTGCCATAGCGACCACCCTTCCACTTGCGCTTGCCGTCGCTGAGATCGATGCAGGAAAGTAGACGTCCATCGAAGCCGATGGCGTGGCCTTTGTGAACGACAAAATCACTGAAGTACGGTTTCAATCCTTTGGATGTCCAGCGTTCTTCCACCTTCCATCCGTCGGCACCCTTTGAAACCGCAAGCCGCCGCACGCCATTGTCGTTGTCGCTGATCAACACATCGCCCTCTACCGTGATGCCCGGCTGCACCATGGCTGCGGTAGGCCAGCGATGTTCCCACAGCTTCTTGCCGTCTTCAAGCGACAGGCCAATCACTCCCGCCGTCGTCATATGCAGCACCTGCGGCAGGCCCGCAATCGTCGCCAAATGCGGCGAACTGTATCCGTTACCGAAATCTTCGGGGCCATACCAGCGCGGATTCCCCGTCGCCAGATCATAGGCTGCCAAACGTCCGGATGCCGCGACGATCAACGCATCGCCGGAAACGATGGGCGATCCCGAATAACCCCAGTCCGGCGTCTTCGTATTGGTATCGGCGCTGGCATTGCGCGTCCAAACCAACGCGCCGTCACTGGAATTGAGCGCGTTCAAAATTCCGGTTGCGCCGAGCGTATAGACACGACCGTTGTGGAGCGTGGGTGTCCCTCGCGGACCCGCACCTGCATTCGATTCCCAGAACCGGGCGGCGTCGCGATGGATCCAGATCGGCTCGCCTGTGCTCACTTGATAGCAAGCCACCAACTCGTCGTCGCCGCGCTGTTCCTGCGTGAAGAGGCGATCTCCGCTCACGGCGAACGATGACCATCCCGGGCCGACCGGACGTTTCCACATCTGCTTCGGCGGCGTCGCGGTCCAGTCGACATCCACAGCGGCGCTGGAAACAATACCGTTGCGAGCGGCTCCCCGAAAACTCGGCCATTGGGCCTTCGGGGCGGCGGGCACGGCAACCTTGCTGACCGGGTGGACTTTTTCAGGCGCTTCGACAACCAAATCCTTCGCAGCCGCCACCGCAACGACTGGCGGAGGCAATGGTGGCGCGGTGGCCAAAAGCTTCGCTTCCGCAGTGGGAGTCCAGCGCCAGGCGAAGTCGGCCATTGCCGATCCGCTGATTCCGTTGGTGCGAACCAGAGCCCAACCAAAACATCCCAGCAGGATCAATGTGGCCATCGTCCATCGCCTCGCGGAATCGCCGAATCCGCGAGTGAAGGCAGCCCCCGCCACTAGTGCGAGAGAGAGCACAGGAAGCGAAAAGATTGGCAACATCAAGCCCATCATGCCCTTGGAAATCGATGGATCGACGACGCGGAAGGCAAGCGAGAGTCCGCCCAAAATCAAGGCGAACAGACCCCAGCGTTCCAGCTTTGGCGCTTTGCTGAAGAACAGCCACCAGCCCATGACCACCAGACTCAAGGCGATGCCAGCGAGAACTGATACTTCCAAAGCATCGGGAAACACCAGCGGAACCGCAAATCGAGTGAACCACTGCAAGGCCACGGCGACAACGCCGGGCCACAACCGGAGACGATCTTGAGTTTCGGTCACTCTAACACTACGTTGGCCAGTCGCATCTTTGTTCCTTTTAGTTTCCGGACACAGACGGAGAAGACTCGTCTTTCTTCTTGTACTTCTCGAACCACGCCATCAGATACAACTGCTGTAACAGCTTGTGCGTCGGGCGACGCCAACCATGGAACTCGTCCGGCATCCGCACCAATAGCGTCTCTTTCTTGAGCATCTTGAGCGCTCGATAGTACTCTTCGCTCTGTGTCATCGGGGTGCGCAAGTCCGCTTCACCGGTCATCACCATCGTCGGCGTCGTAACGTTCGCGACGTAGTGCAACGGCGAGCGCAGCGCGTATTCCATCGGATCTTCCCACGGAAACTTCTGAAACTGGTTGTACCAACTTGCGCCATCCGTGGTGCCCACAAACGAATGCCAATCGATCACAGGACGCATCGACACCGCAGCCGTAAATCGCTTGGTATGCCCGACAATCCAAGCCGTCAGCACACCGCCGCCACTGCCGCCGCAGACAAACAGATTGCGTTCGTCAGTGAATCCCTTGGCGATTGCGCCGTCGACACCGGCCATGAGATCGTCGTAGTCTTTGCCCGGATACGAGTATTGAATGCCGTTGACGAACTCTTGTCCGTAGCCTGTCGAGCCTCGCGGATTCATATACAACACCGCGTATCCATTGGCGGCAAAGTTCTGCCATCCCCAGTTGAAACCGACGTTGTACATCGACCAGGGTCCGCCGTGAATGTAAAGAAGCAAAGGATACTTCTTGCCAGCTTCGAAGTTCGCCGGCTTCATGAGCCAGCCTTGCACTTTCAGTCCGTCTTTCGAGGTGACCCACATTTCCTCAACATCGGCGAGTTTGCGACCGAGAAGGATATCTTCGTTGACGTCCACCAGCTTGCGCATCCTCGAAGGATTCCTGCTATCGAATGTCACCAGCGAACCGGGCTCGTGAACGCTCATGCGCACGGCCGCCGCTTGTCCATTGCGGGCCAACGAGACGCCCGCCAAAACATGCGCTCCATCCGTTACCTTGCGCACGGGGTGATCGATGGGCGCAAAGTAGAGGTTCGTGGTGCCGCGCTCTTCCATCGAGTAGAAGACGCCAGTGGAATCCTCCGTCCAGATCACATTCGTTGGCGTTGAAGGAAGGTTGGCTACCCACGTGCGCTTGCCGTCACCCGCCGCATTCATCAGATAGAGGGAGCCAATGTGACTGGTAAACTTTTTGTCGTCGTAACCGATATACGCCACGTAGTGGCCATTGGGCGAAGGATTCGGAGCCATGTCCGGACCTTTACGATCGGTGAGTGTCTTGATCTCTCCAGAAGCGATGTCGATCGCGTAGATCTCGCTGTCGTTGCGCAGATACTCGGCTTCCGGCTTGCGGATGCCGCTGACGAAAACCGTTTTGCCATCGCCGGAAAAGTGCGCGCCATTGTGGCTGTAGTTGCCCGTGGTCAGTTGGCGCGGTGTACCGCCGAGCGTCGCATCCACGAGGAACACGTGCGTGTAGCCCTTAGTTGTGGGACCAATGCCGTCTGAACCCCAACTCAGACGGTCGACAATCACGGCGCCCTTGGCGGGAGTCGCGCCCTTGGGTAGCTTCGGCAGTTGCACGGGCAGCACCGGTGTCTCATCGGGCAGAAACGCCGTGTACAGGATCCACTTGCCATCGGGCGACCACTCGAAGTTGCTGGGCGTGCGTTCGACGCGGGTCAACTGCAGCGTTTCGCGCGTATCCGCCCACATCGCGTGGACCTGCGTCGATCCATCGCGGTCGGAAAGAAACGCGATGCGTTTGCCATCCGGAGACCACTCGGGTGCGGAATCGCGCCACGGCCCCGTGCTCAACTCGCGCAGCTTGGTGCCTGCCGAATCGATCACCCAGAGCGATGAACGATCGAGATCTTTCATCTTGTCTACGTAGCCGCGACTGAAGACGATGGTCGATCCATCGGGCGAGATCTGCGCACCGGAAATCGTTTCCATATCGAAGAAGGTTTCCTTGTCAAGAACCTTCCCAGGCTTCGCAGCCTGCGAGAAGATCAGCGTGCCGCTGAGAAACGCCATGGAAACAAGAGCTTTCATAGGTGGAAGGATAGCAGCTTAGTACACTGAAAGCTTGCATGCCTGAGATCAAGTGCGAAGCCGTGTTGTTCGATATGGATGGAACGATTCTGGACTCTTCCATTCCTGTCCAGAGACAGTGGCGATTGTGGGCCGAGAGCGTTGGGATTCCATTCGAGCAAGTGCTCGCCGTGATGCACGGCCGGCGCGCCATTGAGACAATGCAGATCGTGGCACCGCATCTACCGCAACCCCGGAACGTCAATGACTTTCTGTTGGTGGAAGCGAAAGACACCGAAGGAATTGTGGAAATGCCCGGCGCGCGCGCGATGCTCGAAGCGTTGCCTCACAATCGCTGGGCAGTGGTGACCTCGGCTACCTACGACATGGCGCGCTCGCGCATGAGAGCCGCGGGATTGCCGCATGTGGACATCCTCATCGGCGCTGACCGGGTGACTCATGGCAAGCCGCATCCCGAAGGATTCCTCGCTGCCGCCGCCGCGCTCAACGTCGCGCCAGAAAACTGTCTGGTGGTCGAGGATTCGCCGGCGGGCATCCAAGCAGGACTCACCGCCGGGATGCAGGTGCTAGGCGTGACGAGCCACTACAATTGCGAAGAGCTTGGCGCAGCCCTAGGCGTGCGGGACTTTACCGGAACCTTCCGCCTGATCCACGAAAAGAACTCGATTTCGCTGCGTTTCTGAAGGCGCGGAATAGAGCGGCAGCGTCACCGTGAACTTGGTTCCTTTGCCTGGCTCGCTTTCGACGGCGATGGATCCTTCATGTGCTTTGACGATCCAGGCCACGAAGCTCAGACCCAAACCGAGACCTTGCGTTGGTTGTGTGTGCGCGGGGCGAACACGATAAAAGCGGTCGAAGATATGCGGCAAATTCTCTGCGGGAATGCCAACGCCCGTGTCTTCGACGGAAAGAACAACGATGTCATCCGCGGTATCGAGAATGACATCTATGTGGCCCCCGCCGGGCGAATATTTGATGGCGTTCGAAAGCAGGTTCGTAACCAGTCGCCCGATCTGGGTGCGGTCGGCTCGAATCGTTGCGTCGGGCGCGCGCAGATTCGTGGTGAGGGTGATCTTCTCTTCTTCCGCGAGAATCTGGAATTGGTCAACGATATCGTCCACTATTTCTGCAATCTCCAAAGGAACCAGGTTCAGGGCCAATTGTCCCGATTCGGCCTGCGACAGCAAGAGCAGAGCACGGACGATGTTCGAAAGCTGCTCCACATCTTGCAGAGCGTTGACCATCGCGTCCTTGTACTCTTCGGTAGTGGTCGCGGTAAAGAGCGCCACCTCGAGTTGTCCGCGAATGGCCGTGAGAGGGGTTCGCAGTTCATGAGAGACGTCCGTCGAAAACTGTCGGATCTGTTCGAAGGATTGATGCAGGCGTTGCGACATCGAATTGAACGAGTCGATCACTTGATCCAGTTCATCGTCTGCTCCACGCCGCTCAATCTGGGCGCTGAGATTCGAACTCGTCATCTTCTGCGTCGCTTGCGAAACATGATTGAGCGGAAGCAATGCACGGCTGGCCACGAGCCACCCGAGCAAACCACTTAGCACCAGCCCAATGGGAATTGACAGCGCATAGTAGCGGAAAAAGTTGTTGATCGTGTTCTGGTACTCGAAAACTGGCTTACCCACAACCAGATAGTAGGGTTGCCGCTTCTTGTCGAAGACCACTCCAGCGCGGAGCTTGTATGGAAAGCCGTAATCATCGAGGCGATCTATCCAGATCGCCTGCCCGCGTGCAATCGCCGCCTCTACATCCTTCGGTTTCTCAGGAGAGAGCGTCTTGTAGGTCTCCGAGATTTCAAGAACCTCACCGTTCCGTGCGGCAACCATATAAGCGCCTTTGCGGATGCGGTCGACGATCTCTTTTTCTTCCGGATCGTAATCCTCGAAAGACCAGCTCGGCTTCTGATCTTCGATGCGCATGAAGCCCTTCACAGAGCCCCATTCTTCCTCAAGTACGCCGCGGATCTCGCGATTGATTACCGACGTGAGAATGCCCTTAGTCACAAATCCTACGCCGATCAAAAATACGGCGAAGAACAGAACATAGCTCAACGCCAACCGGAACCGGAGCGCCCTGAAGAGTCGCGAAAACCGTTGTACCGGTGATTTCACTACACGCGTTCCGGCGAACTCTCGGGGATATCGAGCATGTATCCGATGCCGCGGACGGTGTGGATCATCTTGCCCGCAAAGCGATCGTCGATTTTGCTGCGAAGGTGCCGGATGTAGACGTCGACAATATTGGTAAGCCCGTCATAATCCATGTCCCAAACATGTTCCACGATCATGGTACGGCTCAGCGGACGCCCACGATTGCGCATCATGTACTCGAGGATGCTGAATTCCTTGGGCGCGAGTTCGATCGCTTCGCCCGCCCGGCTGACACGCCGACGGATGCAATCGAGGCTGAGGTCGCCCACCTGCAGACGTTCAGGCGTCGGTTGGCCGCGGCGCAGCAGTGCCCTGGCTCTCGCCAGCAGTTCCACGAAGGCAAAGGGCTTGACCATGTAGTCATCCGCGCCGCCCTCGAGGCCCTTTACCCGGTCGTCCACCTGGTCGCGCGCACTCAGAATCAATATCGGAGGACTGGTCTTGCGATTGCGGATCTTGTTCAGCAGTTGCAAGCCGTCCATATCGGGCAACCCAAGATCAAGGATGATCAGATCGTATTCGGCAGCGTGAACCTGTTCGAGCGCCGCGCCGCCGTCGCCGACGATATCGACGGCATATCCCGCGCTTTCGAGTCCGCGCTGCAGAAAGTCCGCAATACGCCTCTCGTCTTCCACTACAAGGATTCGCATCTCTACTCAATGTACAGCAGTAAGCCGCCAGGTTAGGGAAGGACTTCCAGCAGAACCCGCCCGCGATAGCCTTGGACAGGTCCTGAGGTGGTCAGGTAGGCCTCCAGGATGTAGTTGCCCGCCTTCAGCGGTTGAGGCACAGCGAAGTCCACTACCCAGTTTTTCTCACGATCGACGGAGACGATCTCTGCGCGTTGAATGAACGATTTGTCGGATGCCCAGTTGTAGACCATGCGTCCGGTTGCCGCTTCCGTCAATTCCAAATTGAACTTCTGGCCCGATGCGAACGATAACTTGAGCGGCGTAGGCGCGCCGTTGCGGACCGTGAGCCTCGCGAAGATCCGCGAACCTTCCTGGACGGGCGACGGCGTCGCTAGAGCGAACGATGTCTCTGGCTGCGCTAGCGTAGTGAATCCGTTGACCCGCGCATAAGCAAGTTCGTAAACCAAAGGGCCGGCGAACGTCGTTTCCACGCGTTTCACCAAACCAACATCGGGAAGAAAGTAGTCTGTATCGAGTCCCGCATCGGCACAGGTTGAGTCGGAATACTTCACCACAGTGGCATTCGTAAAGTCACCTGCGGCAGCGAGCGAGAGCTTTGCTTCGCGTGTCATCACCGTGGCCGAGCGGTTGCAATCATCCACATTCGCATCGAAGCGCTCGCCCACTGGCATCCCCAACGTAAGAAACGGACGCGACTTCTTCTGGTCTTCGACGTATTCGACGATAGCTCCATCTTCGGTTTGGCTCAGCCAGCGAACCGCGCCAGGATGCGAAAATCCAGTCACTCCAAAGTGCTCGACGCCGCCGAAAACCCGGGCACTGCCCACTTCTACGCTCAGTGTCTGTCCGAAGCGATTGGCTCGAAAGATCCACTGGTTGCCCGTGGCGAGAGGAAAATAGTTTTGCGCGAAGGAACAAGCCGCAAACAAGGCCAGCAGCGCGATGCGATAGAAACCCATATCCCTCTAGACGGATTGCAGAGCGTTCTGACGACAGCTATTTCTGCTTTTGTTGCAGCATCTGAAGCAGGCCATTGTTGACCAGGCTATCGAACACTTCTTCGCTTAAGTTCGCCGACACCCGAACTTTCTGTTGATCTTGTTTCACATCGATGGCATCAATCGCCTTAAGCACTTCGGGTTGGTCGCTTGAGGTACTGAGGCGCGCGAAACCGAGCAATCCTCGCGCCGCACCGTTCAATCCTTCTGCCAGCTTTGCGTCTTTGCAGTTGGCGACGATCGTTGTATTCAAGCCACGGCTCAAGTTCACAGCCATCCACCCGGATTCCACCGAATTAGCGACGCGCGCCAGGTTGGCCATGTTCGGATCGTTCATTTCCGGCAACTTCATCGGCAGGCCATCGAAGACCACAAAGAACTGGGTACCGTCAGGTATCGCCTCAATCAACGGCTGCAATGCCGGAGGAATCGAGGGATTGTTGTGCCGATCCACGATCTCTTTGAGCCATTCTGTATCGCCCACAATCGCGGTGGAAACATTGATAAAGACTCCGGCGTTGCGTTCGTCGCCGAAGAAGTTGTGGTTCTTATAGCGGAATCTTTCCGCGCCTTCGCGTTCCAACCGGGGTTCAAGATCGGCGATCGCGAACTTGCCGCGGCCCATCATCACATTGCGCTTGCCGTCGGAACAGATCACTAGCTGCCACAAGTCCTTCCTCGGATCCATGCCCGTGTTTCGGGCGAACTCGTCGAATTGTTCGGAAAAGCGTTGCTTGAAGTGACGTTCGTAAGTGGCGCTATCGCGCAGCTTGTCGAGCTTGGCCACCATCAGATACTTGGTTCCGTTGGGAATCAAAGCCGCAAGGGCCGGATCGATGCGCACCGCAACGGAAGGGGACTTACTGCAACCGCTAATGCAAGCCAGCAGCAGTGCAAGGGCAAACGAGGGACGAAGCAAGTGAATCTGCATTTCCTATAGAGAGGACGGCTCGCCGTCCTCTCTTATTACAGCGCAATACTAGGCAGCGGACTTGCGGGCCTTGGTGCCGCTTTTGCCTTGGCGATTGCGACCGGACTTGCGCAGTTCGGAAAGATCCTTGCGCAGTAGTTCACGATCCTCGGCCTGAAATGCCTCGGAATTGGCCAGACTTTGCAAAGTCTTCAGTGCCTCGCGGGCGGTGCCTCGATTCGCGGTGGTAGTTTCCGCCCCGGCATTCTTGCGGCGCCCTTGTTGCTGCTGGTCACGCAGCACCTGCCTCGCGGAATCGAACTGCTTGCGTTGCTCATCGCTGAACTTCGCTCGCGAGGACGCCCCATCCAAGTCTGTCTGCAACTTCCTGAGCATCGTGCGGCGGGCTTCGCCCTGCTTGAGTCCTTGCTGGCCTTGTTGGGCTGGCTGATCCTGCGGGGCTTGGGTCTTTGGCTGCGGTTGTTCTTGCGCAAAGGCAACCGCGCTGAACAATAGGGTCACGATCAAGGTCTTCATTGTTGTTTACTGCTCCTCTTGACCTTACTAACGCAGCGGCCTGCTCAATGTTGCATGCTCGACGTCAAGTTTTACGTTCCGTTAACCGAACGAATCGTGGCGACGGCCCGAATATCGAAATAGCGTGATAGAGTTCGGGGGTGCGAATCGCGGTGATCTCAGGGGAAAAGGAATTCACGAACCAGCTTCGCGAGGTTCTTGCGGCGCAGGGGTTTTGTGTCGACGTGATCTCCGATGCGAAGCGGGCCTTGGCTTCTATCGAGTCGGAACCCACCGCACTGGTCTTGCTGGATGAGACTTCGCCGGCGGGGGGTGGGTATGAGATTCTGCGGCGGCTGCGAATGAAGAGTGCTATACCCGTATTCATGCTGCTCCGGTGGGATAAGCCAGAAGACCGCATCGCCAGTCTGGAAGCTGGCGCGGACGACTGCCTCGGCCGTCCCTTCCATCCCGTCGAACTCACTGCGCGCGTGCGGTCGATTCTTCGACGCAGCGTTTCGTCGACGGATTCGGCGGTGATCGAGGCCAGCGATGTCCGTGTGGATACCAAATCGCGTGAGGTGTTCTTCGAAGGCAAGCCCGTCTCCGTCACCACCATCGAGTTTGACGTGCTTGTGGTGCTCATTCGCTCCGCAGGACGGCCCGTGTCGCGAGACGAGATGATGGATCAGCTTTACCATCGCAAAGCCAATCCATTCGACCGCTCAATCGATATGCACGTCAGCCACCTGCGCCGAAAGTTCGTATCGAAGCCCGATCTGATCAAGACAGTCCGTGGTGAGGGATACCAGTTCTGCTTGCCGGGTCAATCGGAAGTGGCGCTGGCTAAGGGTTCAGGTGTAACCGGTTAGCGGCATCCTCTCGGCGCCGCTCGATTCGTTCGGCACGGATCGGCGGGATTTTGCAAGCCACTAAAACCACAGTTGGTTGGATGCCTCAGTCAAACGCCGGTCGCTACCGGAAGGCAAATCGGTGAGAGCCCGGACCCTCTAGCCGGTTCCGTTCAGTTTCTTGATATCCGCCGGCAGCGAGAAAATCGCATCGTTGAGGTTGAGATTTACCGTGACTTTCTCTGAAAAGATCTCGTAGATCTTCTCACCATCGCGCTCGCGGCGAATCGCCATCGGCCATTTCACGCCACCCCCCACGTCACGATATTTCGAGAATAGAGTCACTTCTTCAAACCGTTCTTTGGTCAGCGGATCGCGGCGGTAAAACTTCTGGCGGATCGGCAACTTCGTCGAGTAGTGAAAGTAGACCGTCACAGTGCGATTGTCTTTGTCGGTGAAATCGACCAGATTGACCGGCTCGTTCACCAGCACTTCCGTACCCGCGGCTTCGATGACCATGCCGGGTTCCTGCAAGCGATGCCGGATGAGATAGAGGATGTTCCGCGGTGTCGATTCCAGATATCGCTGCATCGTCTCGGCGGGCATTGGCCGGGCACCCCGAAACGTGATGTCCCAACCTTCGCCCTTTTCGTCGAAGAGCACAGCCGTGTCTTCATCTTTGCCGAACGCTTGGCGTTCGCGCACAGCGAGGCCTTTGTCTGAAGGCTTGTCGAGGTACTGTGTGTAGATTTTGGCCCTGGACAATCCTGAAAGCTGTTCGCGATAGAACGAGTAAACGCGGCCTTCTTCCAGCCGGTCTTTCACTTTGAGAAAAGCGTCGCCGCCCAGAGCCGCAACGGCTTCCGCAACGATCTGCTTGCCTTTTTCAATGGCTGGATCCGCGGCCGCGGCAGCCACGCCGACGCACGATAGAAATGTTCTGCGAGTGATGATGCTCATTGCGGTTTCTTCGAAAGATCTTCTGGACTTGCGCCAGTGTTCAACCGATACGCTCCGACCTTCGCCTCAGCGTACTTTTTGCCACCCTGCTCGATCAGCACCTTGAACGGCAACCTGATTCCGGAAACTTCGCGCCAATCCGAATAGATCTCTGTCACTTCAGACGCGCCGCCGGTGATCGCGGTTGTCATGTAAGTCAATTTTTGTGGAAGCCCTTCTGCGCTGAGGGTCAGTTTAGCGGTGTTGCCTGCGCTGTCTGCGATCTCTACCGTATCGGCGGAAACGGCGTTGAACTTCTTGCCGGGCAACGGCGTTAACAGCAGGAACGGCGAACGGAACAACTCGCCCTTGACCTGCTCAATCACCGCAGCCTGCATCGGCATCGGGCCCTGCGGACCAATCATCCAGCCAGTTTTCGTATCCGAATAGACGACAATCTTGCCAAACGGAAGCTTCTGATCTTGCCGCAAATGATTCGGGTAAACCATGCGCATAGTTTGCGCGACCTTCATCACCGCCGCGCCATTCTGCAGTTCCATATCGCGATCGACATCGTACGATTTCACGTTCGCTACAGCAGTTCCACCCATTGCCTGGATCGCCTTGTCGACAAGTTCCTTGCCTTTGGCCAAAGACTCTCCCGATGCGGCAGTTGCAGCGGCGGCCTTCTTGGCAGGCTCTGGAATGGTCAGGTCGATCTTTTGTACCGGCAGCTTCAGATCTTCAAGTGGCTTGCCGAATTCCTTGGGATTTCCGACAGCCACAATCGTGAAGTTCTCAGGCTGAAAGTGCGTCTTCGACACCCGAAGCACGTCGGCCTTGGTTACCTTCGCTACCGCTTGCTGGTACTGAAACATGAAGTCTTTCGGATAGCCGAAGTATTCGTAGGTCACCAGGCGGCTCAGCGTCTTGCTGGGGCGGTCGAAGTTGAAGACGAAGCTGTTGCGCGTCGATTCCTTCGCCGTTTGCAACTCTTCATCGGTCACCGGTTGACTGCGCAGCTTCTCGACTTCTTCGCGAACGACTCGGATGGTATCGACAGTCGTTGAAGACTTCGTACTGCCTGAAATCTGAAACACGCCGGGGCTATCGAAGCCCGCACCCCAGCCTCCGCCAATACTGTATGCATAGCCGAGCTTGGTGCGCACAGTCGTCATCAGGCGGCTGCTGAATCCCGATCCCAAAATCGTACCGGCCACCTGTAGCGCCGCGTAATCGTTGTCTTTGAGCAGTCCGCCAATGTGTCCGATCTCGAAGAAGGTTTGGGTCACATCGTCGCGCTCGGCAAAGAAGACACCTTTGGGAGTCTGTTTCTTGTAGGCCGGAAACGCGGGAACGGGCGGTTGCTTCACCGTCCAATCCGCAAAGAGTTGCTCAAGCTGCGTGCGCATTTCGGCTGCGTTGAAGTCGCCGTAAACCGAGAGCTTAATGTTCGCTGGAAAGAAATACCGATTGTAGAAAGCCTGCAGGTCGGCGCGCGTCACGCGATCGATGTGTTCGTATTCGATGCTCCACCCGTACGGCGTATCTTTTCCAAAAACCGTGTTCGCGAACTCGCGCTGCGCAATCCCACCCGGATCATCGTTGCGGCGGCTGATGTTGCTTCGCTGTTGCTGAACCGCGAAGTCGAGCTTATCCTGACGAAATTCCGGCGACGTCAGGACGTCCTTAAAGATTGCCAGGACTTTGCCGGAATTCTCTTTCAGGCAGGAAAAGCTGACACCGCCGCTCGATTCCCCGATCTGCGATTCCACCGATGCCGCCATGTTTTCCAGTTCCGTGTCGATCTCATCGCCGGTCTTCTTCGCGGTGCCGCCCGAACGCATGATTCGGCCCGTAAAATCGGCTAGCCCGCGCTTGTCGTTTGGATCGAAGAGGTTTCCGGTGCGCACCAGCGCGCTACCGCTGACCAGCGGCAGTTCATGATTCTCGAGCAGAAAGACTTTCATGCCATTCGGAAGCGTGAACGTCACCGGTTCCGGAACCTGCACCTGCTTCAACGGCGGAAACTTCAGTTGCTTATACGAAGGGATCGGAGCCGCGGGCTGCGCCTGCGCAAACAATGCGGTTAAGGCCACAAAGATGAGCTTCATCTACTTTTCTCCCTTGGGCTGAAACGTCCAGGCCACCGTGCGATTCTCAGGCTTCAGATACTCTTTCGCCACGCGCATCAGATCTTCCGCCGTGATCCTGTCGATCTCTTGGATCTCGCGGAACATGTTGCGCCAATCGCCCGTGCTCATGTGATACGAAGTTAATTCGCCGGCCAAGCCGGAATTGCTGTCCAGCTTGCGGATGAGATCCGCACGTACTTTTGTCTTGGTGCGGGTCAGAGCCTCAGGGTCAACCTTCTCTTTTTTCATCCGCTCGATAATCTCGTAGCAGACCTTTTCGTTCTCTTCCACACTCTTACTCATGTTCGGAACCACGAAGAAGATGAACAGGTTCGGATACTTGTCCCCTGGAAACGTCGATTGTGCGAACGACCCCAAAGCGATCTGTTTGTCGCGAACCATCTCCTTGTAGAGGATGCTGGTGCGGCCGTTGGCGAGGATGTCGCTCAACACGTCCAGGGTCTTGGCGTCCTTGTGCGTCCGAGCGGGGCGTTTGTAGGCAATGAGCAGCAGGGGCTGCTCTTTGTTTTCGAACCCCATGCGGCGCTCGCCCAATTGCTGCGGCTCGACAGTGCGCACCGGCGCAGGCACGGGGCCGACAGGCAAGCGTCCGAAGTAACGTTCCGCGAGGCGTTTCACTTCCTTCGGATCCACATCGCCCGCAATGCCGATCGCCATATTCGACGGCACGTAGTGCTTCTTGAAGAAAGCCCAGGCTTCAGGCATGCGGAAATTTTCGATGTCGCTCGCCCATCCGCCCGGCATGTTGCGATAGGGATGCGCGGCAAACGCCATCGTCAACATGTTCTCAAGCAGAAGCCCCTGCGAACTCGATTCCACACGCATGCGACGCTCTTCGCGAACCACGTCGCGTTCCTTATAGAATTCGCGGAACACAGGACGGACAAACCGCTCGCTTTCCAGCAAAAACCAGAGTTCCAGCCGGTTTGCCGGGAAGTTCAGATAGTAGTTGGTCGTGTCCATCGCCGTGCCGGCGTTCAGTCCAACGCCGCCGTTCTCTTCGATCAGGCGGTCGTATTCATTCGGATTCACCAGGCTATCGGCGCGTGCCATCGCGCCTTTGAGATCCGCTTCCAACGATTTCACTTTCTCGGGATTGGTCTTCGCACCCTTGTAACGTTCCTGCTCGAGTAGATCGTAGACCTTTTCGATATTCGCCAACGCGACCTTTTCCTGCGCGTAGTTTTTGGATCCGATCGTCTCAGTACCCTTGAACGCCATGTGTTCCATCATGTGAGCAATGCCCGTTTGGCCGTTCGGATCGTCCACCGATCCGGCGTTCACGTAGGTATGAAACGACACCACCGGTGCGCCATGGCGTTCGACGACGATAAAGTGCAAACCGTTGGCGAGAGTGAATTCCGTGACTTTCTTTTCGAATTCGGCGAGTGACTGTGCGAAGCCGAGAGCCGCCACCCCCAGCAAGACTACAAACCTGCGAAGCATGACTCTAGGCTACCAACGATTGTAAGTTCGTGATAACTTGAGAGTCATGAAAGCTTGGATTCTGCTCGTTTGCTCGGCTGCTCTCTTATCTGCCGCCGGACTGCCCAAGAATTCGGTCCGCGGCGAGTATATCGAAGCCCGGACTGCGGATGTTTACACCGGTCCTTGTTTCGCTATGTCCGAAGTCAATCTCACGGGCGATCTCGCCGTGATGGGCTGGCATATCGATCAGGGTTCTTTCGATGGCGTGAAGCTGGACGGCCTTTCGGTTATGAGCGTCATTCATGCCAGCGCCACACTCGGCGATGTGATGACCTCATCGTATCCGGTGAAGTCGGTACTTATCGTTGACGAGAAGGCCTCCCCCGAACAACAGATCGCCCTCAAGCGCTTTGCACAGCGTATGGCTGGGGACCTTTTGCAGGATATCGTCCGCATGGAAGTTTCACCGATCAGCTTCGATGTGAAGAACAACAACATCCATAGCCGTGTCGCGAACATGACTGCGGGCAAGCTTGCCAAAATTGAAACCCGCGCGCTGAACCCCGAAGATCAGATCTGCCACAACGAAGAGGTTTGGTACAAGCCGCTGGTCGCCCTCGACCATGCCATGGCGGCCTACACCGAAACGAATTCCTTCGGCGGTACCGGACTCAACAACGTGTGGAAGTACTCCGGCAAGCGGGGATCCTTTGTGGGCAGCTTTCACGTGGCCGACTAGTAACAAAATCGCAGCTCCAACTCCTGACGTGGCGTATCCGCAAGGATACGCCTTTTGTTTTCATTGTCATACATCCATTCTTCAAATTCGGCAGAGGTATTGCCGAATTTCGCAGAATATGGCATCGTCACGGCGTGGGATTCAAAAAGCTCTCTATCTTCAAGAAACCAATACCAGACAGGTCATTCTTCCTCTTCGGACCACGCCAAACGGGCAGAACCAGCTTTCTCACCATGGAGTTCCCCGAAGCGGAACACATCAATCTGCTCGAATCCCAGGTTTTCCGCGAGCTTTCTCAGCGCCCTGAGCTCCTCCGACAACGCCACAACGAACAACGCAAGCTCATCGTGATCGACGAAGTGCAGCGACTCCTCACCGGCTCGATGCCCGCGATCCTTACCTCTGACACCCCGTGGAAGATTTGGAAGCCTACACGGGCTTGTATCTCCAGGAGGAGATCCGCAACGAAAGCTATGTCCGATCGATCGAAGCCTACTCGCGCTTTCTCGACATCGCTGGCGTATCCAACGGCCCGCTCGGACGCCGGAGTTCCGCCCCGAACCGTCCGCGAACACTATCGGCTTCTCGAAGATACGCTCCTCGGATTCCAACTGAAGCCATATCGAAAGGCAAAAAAACGCAAGCCCGTTGCCACCTCGAAGTTCTACATGTTTGACACCGGTCTCGCGCATTACCTCATGCGCCGCCGCTCCGCTCTGCCGGGATCTCGAGAGTATGGCGACGCTCTCGAGCATTTGATCGTCCTCGAATGCCGCGCTTGGCTGAGCTACAACCGGCGGCAGGATCTCGCCATGACTTTCTGGCACACGCACTCACGGCACGAGGTGGATCTATTGATCGGAGACCGCATCGCCATTGAAATCAAGTCTGCTGAAAACATCGGAAACCACCATTTGGCGGGCATTCGGGCGCTTGCCGAAGAGATCGAATTCGATCGCAAGATCGTCGTCGGTAGCGAACGTTTGCCTCGCCGTACCGATGACGGTATCGAGATTCTTCCAGCCGAAGAGTTCCTGCGGCAACTCTGGGTCGGCGAAATCGTCACCGGGGCAGTTTGACAATGGCCATCGCATCCGGTAACACTATTCGATTGAAGGCCCATTGCAATAACCCGCACGGGCCCGTCGCAAAACTCTGCAGCCGCCGGTACGTTTGTCGGTTGCAGGTCAACCCTCTGACAGTTACAATCATGGGGTTTGGAACTCCGGCCAGGAATTGCAGTCCCTGCCGTTGAGCCGTAAACAAGTCTCTGGAGGATTCATGGCCGTTTCTGAAAAGGTGAAACAGATTATCGTCGAGCAGTTGGGCGTTGACGAGGGTCAAGTCGACTCAACCGCTTCGTTCGTCGACGATCTGGGAGCCGACTCGCTGGATATCGTCGAACTGGTGATGGCTTTCGAAGAAGCTTTCGACCTCGACATTCCGGACGAAGACGCGGAACAGATCCGCACCGTCAAGAACGCAATCGACTATATCGAAGCGAAGAAGAAGTAATTCCCGCGAGACCCGGCTTGCCGTGCAACGGTGAAGTTGCAGAGGCAGGCCGGGTCTTGCTATGTCCTCAATTAAAGGAAGCTTTCGTTTGTCCCCTCGCAGAGTTGTCGTTACAGGCGTAGGATTGGTAAGTTGCGTAGGCAACAACACCGAAGAGACTTGGCAGGCTATCAAGAGGAGCCAAAGCGGCATCGCCCGCATTGCTGCCTTCGATACGACCGGCTATAACTGCCAGTTCGCGGGCGAGGTGAAGAACTTCGATCCGGCAACGTACGTCGAGAAGAAAGAAATCAAGAAGATGGGGCGATTCATTCAGTTCGGAATCGCCGGCGCGGATATCGCAATGAGCGATTCCGGCCTCAAGGTGAATTCAGAGATCGCGGAACGGGTCGGCGTCTACATCGGCAGCGGTATCGGCGGCTTCGAAGTGATCGAACGCGAATACAGGACGCTTCTCGAAAAAGGCCCCAGCCGCGTTTCCCCATTCTTCATTCCGGCCACCATCATCAACCTCGCTTCCGGGTGGGTATCGATCCGCACGGGAGCAAAAGGCCCGAACTCCGCTACCGCCACGGCGTGTACGACCAGTGCCCATGCGATCGGAGATTCCTTCAAGATCATTCAGCGCGGCGATGCGGACGCGATGATCTGCGGCGGCGCGGAAGCAGCGATTACGCCTCTCGGCGTTGGCGGATTCGCCGCCATGCGAGCTCTCTCTCAGCGCAATGCCGAACCGGAACGTGCATCCCGCCCGTGGGATAAGAATCGCGACGGCTTTGTGATCGGCGAAGGCGCTGGCATCCTTGTCATTGAGGAACTGGAATTCGCGAAAGCCCGCGGTGCAAACATTATTGCCGAGATCGTCGGCTACGGGATGTCGGGCGACGCCTTCCACATCTCATCGCCTTCCGAAGACGGCGACGGACCGTTCCGCGTTATGCGCAACGCCATGAAGGATGCTGGTATCGAGCCCCACCAGATCGACTATCTCAATGCCCATGCCACTTCCACCGAACTTGGCGACCGTATTGAGACCATCGCGATCAAGCGCGCATTCGGCGAACATGCGTACAAGATGGCAGTGAGCGCAACGAAGTCCATGACTGGCCATCTTCTTGGGGGAGCCGGAGGACTTGAGGCCGGTATTACAGTTCTTGCGATCCGCGATCAGATTGCCCCACCCACGATCAATCACGAGAATCCCGGCGACGGCTGCGATCTCGACTACATCCCGAACACGGCGCGTCCGATGAAGATCGACTATGCTTTGTCGAACTCGTTCGGCTTCGGCGGAACCAACGGAAGCCTAATTTTCAAGAGATATACGGAATAAATGAAGATCATCGTCGCCATCAAGCAGGTGCCTACGCGCGATTCCCAGTTGCGAGTCGACGCGGACGGCAAATGGATCCAGGAAGGCGATCTCACTTTCGAGATCAACGAACCGGATGCGTATGCGCTCGAAGAAGCGCTGCAGTTGAAAGAAAAGCATGGCGGCGAAGTGATCGCGCTGTGCCTGGGTCCGGCTCGCGCCGCGCAGACCATTCGTGAAGCGCTGGCCAAAGGGGCGGATCGCGCAATCCACATTGAGGAAGAGAATCTCACCGGTATGGATACGCTTTCCATCGCAAGCTTACTGGCTTCGGCGATGAAGGCGGAAAGTCCGGATCTCATCCTCACCGGCCTGCAATCCGACGACTTCGGCTACGGCCAGACGGGTGTCGTGATGGCGGAAATCCTCGGCATTTCGCATGCCACGATCATTATGCAGGTGGAAGTAAACGGCGGCGCACTTCGGGTGAAGCGCGAGCTCGAAGACGGCTGGTTTCAGCACATGACCATCCCAACGCCTGCCCTTCTGACGATTCAGAGTGGTATCAACAAGCTGCGTTATGCCACCTTGATGGGCATCAAAAAAGCCAAAACCAAAGAAATCAAACGCATCACCACGGCCGATCTTGCCGCCGCTCCCGCAGCCGCATCGACCCTCGATAAGGTTTACATGCCACAGCGTACCAAGCAGGCGATGATCTTTCAGGGCGATCCCAAAGTCACCGCCGCGCAGTTGGTTGAGAAGTTGAAGTTTGAATTGAGGGTGATATGAGCAGCGTCCTCGTTGTCATGGAACAGCAGGGTGGCAAGTGGCACCGCATGTCCTGGGAAGCTCTCGCTTGTGGCGTAGAACTAGGCAAGCAACTTGGTTTGCCGGTAGAAGCCGCCGTCGTAGGCTCGGGCGTGTCGGGGCTCGCCGCCGAAGCCGCGACCAAGGACATCTCGAAGGTCTACGCGGTCAATCACGCGCTTCTTGAACACTATACCTCCGACGCCTTCACGTCCGCCGTGGAACAGCTCACCAAGCAGACTGGTGCGTCGTTCGTGCTCTTTCCGCATACCTATCAAGTGCGGGATTTCGCACCGAAGGTCGCGACTCGTTTTGGGCGCGTCCTCGTGAGCGACGTTGTTTCCGTTCGCACTTCCGGAGCCGTGACATTCGTCCGCCAGTTGTTCCAGGGCAAGATGAATGCCGACTTCCAGGTCGCCGGTACCGGACCCACGTTCGCCTCGATCCAGGCCGGTGCATTCCGCGCCGATAGTTTGGCAGCGGGATCCGCGGCAGTATCCGAATTCGCACCGTCCATCGAGGCGTCTATAATCCGTGTGAAAGTGGACGCGCCGTTCCGCGAATCGTCGCGCGCGGTCGACCTCACCGCCGCGGAACTCATTGTGTCTGTGGGACGCGGTATCAAAGACAAGGACAATATCCATATCGTCCAAGAACTCGCAGCCGCAATGGGAGCGGAACTGGCGGCTTCCCGCCCCATCTGCGACGCGGGATGGCTACCGATGGAACGCCAAGTCGGCAGTTCGGGACAGACGGTTTCGCCCAAGGTCTACATGGCTGTCGGTATTTCCGGTGCGATTCAGCACCTCGTCGGTATGAAGGGATCGAAGGCGATTGTGGCGATCAACAAAGATGAGAATGCCCCGATCTTCGAAGTAGCGGACTACGGCATCATCGGCGATCTGTTCGAAGTGGTGCCCGCACTTATCGCAGAAGTAAAAAAAGCCAAGAATTCCTGATCTGCTTCCGTCGAAATTATCGCTTTAAGTATTGAATGGCCTCTTCCAAAACCATGGACCTCGAAGGCTGGGCTCTCAGATCGATCCAAACTGCCATCGGGCGGGAACTTCCCGCATTGAAGAGCAAGATCGCGTCTTCGCGGGTCACGGAACTGCGCCAGGAATACTTCAGGCTCTTTCGTCTGCTGGAATGCAGCTTCACCAACGGCGGCCAGAACCAGATCGTCTACGCCGCCTATCGCCCCGACAACAGCTCTGTCCTCGTGTTGACGGGCCGCCAGCAGGCATTGCGCTTGATCGCGGCGATCAGTCCTGTGGCGTTCAAGTCGGCGGACGATGTCTACGAGTTCGCTGCCTTTGCGGATCTGTTGACTTCCGAGGACACTGGCACGGTCACCAAGATTTCGACTGTCGACGATCTGAAGAAGATCGCGAAGGGCGATGTTTCCGCAATTCAGGATCAGTTCCGGGACCGGATCCAACCGGTGGAACGGACTGTGCAGCCATACGGGTTGCAGGAGCGCCTCCACGTCGTATGCACCGATCGGCTGATTGAGCGGACTCGCATGGTCGCCTCCGGTGGCATCTTCTTCCGGCAGGATGAAGTGCTCGCTGACAATCTTCCGATCGCGAAGTAGAGTTGGGACGGGGGAACCGTCCGGTGTGATGCCTGCCGCCGACTGATCGTTACCGGATTCGACACCGATTTTCTGCCCGCCAGTTGCTTGCAACTCTGTCGGGTTTTTCCAATCATTTGCCCGGATCCCGCGCTACTCTGACGTTAGCCGTTATGTCCAACCTTATTCTTGCCGCTGCCGGATGCGTCGTGCTGCTGGCACAATCCGCCGGAACCACAACGCAACCACCGAAGGAGAAAACTCACCGCATGAAGACCGTTACTGGAACCTTCGATGTGAAAATGCTGCCGTCGCCACCTCCGGTGGAAGGAGAATTCGTTCGTCTGTCGCTGGATAAAACCTTTGCTGGGGCGCTTGCCGGAACCAGCCGGGTGGAGATGATGGCTTCAAACAACGGAACGAATGCTTCGGGTGGCTACGTGGCCCTCGAACGGTTCACGGGCAAACTGGAGGGCCGGTCCGGAAGCTTCACCATGCAGCACAGCGGGATCATGTCTCCCGGATCGATGGAAATCAAAGTTGTACTTACCCCCGGTTCGGGAACGGGAGAGTTGGAAGACATCTCCGGTACCCTTGAGATCCGGAAAGAGGGCAAACAGCACTTTTATGCGCTTCACTACGAAGTACCTGCGAAGCAGTAGAGTCTACTAGCGGGACTTTGCGCAGTGCGCGGTGGCTCGAGTGCCGATGTCGCCCGTGCTGGGAAAAAGAACTCTTGTCTCCTACTTCCCGGACTTGGCAAAGTGCGCAGTGACGCGCGTTCCGATGCCGCCGCGCGGAGTGAAGTCCCCAAGAACGGTTGCGGAATGCGGTTTGCAGGCCGCGACGATATCTTCCAGGAACCTGTTGACGATGTTCTCCTGAAAAATGCCCAGATTTCGGTAGGCTAGCATGTACATTTTCAGAGATTTCAGTTCCAGGCAGTGCTTGTCCGGAACATACTTCAGAGTGATCGTTCCATGATCGGGCAAACCCGTCTTGGGGCATACCGAGGTGAATTCAGGCATCGTAATCTCGATCTCGTAGCCGCGCTTGCCGTACTGATTGGGCCAGCACTCAATATCCGGCAGGGGAGCCTTGACACCGCTCGAGGCGTGGTCGTCTGTATATTGTTTTGCCATTAGACCTTGATCATCCTTGCCAGCAAATCGAGAAACAGACCAACGTCGGTGACGACGCCCACCGCCTGCCCGGTTCCGCGATCGCTTACTTTGGTCGCCACCGCCGGATTGATATCCACGCAAACCACTTTCACCCATGCCGGAAGCATGTTGCCGACCGCGATGGAATGCAGCATCGATCCCAGTGAAAGCACGAGTCCCGCGCCCTTCAGTTGTTCGGCATAAGCGTCCTGCGCAGCGACCATATCCGTGATGGTATCCGGCAGCGGACCATCGTCCCTCAAACTACCCGCCAACACAAACGGAACCTTGGCCTTCACGCACTCGTACATCACACCGGTCGTGAGTCTTCCGGATTCCACAGCGTTAGCGATTCCGCCCGCATGATAGACGGCGTTGATCGCGCGCATGTGGTTGCGATGGCCATGCTCTTCGAGACGGCCGTCTACTTGGCGCACGCCCAGCGATGTGCCTAATAGAGCATTTTCGATATCGTGGACACCGAGAGCGTTGCCGGCGAGCAGTGCATCCACCCAGCCGTTGCGGATCAGTTCGGACAACGGCAAAACGCCGCCGGTGTGCACCACCACGGGTCCTGCGACGACGACAATTTTCAGGCTCTGTTCCCGTGCCTGCTGCATGAGGTGCATGGTCTGGCGAACAGCGGTTTCCACCTGCCGTTCGGATGAGATGCCGTTGGCCATAAAGGCGAACGACAGGCGGTCGCGTTCTTTCGATTCCGGAACCACGCGGATGCCGCGCATGCCAACTACCACCCGGTCGCCGGCTTTGATGTCGCGCAGTTTGCGGCATGAAGCGTGGCCATCGCGGATCACGATCGATCCATCCATGCGATGCTGTGTCGTTTCCACCCACTTGCCTGCGACTTTCACCAGCGTGCGGTAGTTGGTGGTGGAATAGAAGTCCTCGGGCGCGCAGCGGTCCTTTTCCACCGTCTTCATTTCGGCGTCCCCGGTTTCGACGGACGAGCAGCCTAAGCCAAGCAACTGGCCAAGCAGCAGATCCATCTGTTCGGGCGTGGATGTGGCGACTTTCAGACGCAGGTAAGATCCTTCGGAGTTCGTTTTGCCAATCCGGAACTGTTCGACTTCATAGTTGCCGCTGTATTCGATAACCGTGTCGAAGATCCGTTCCATGATATGAGAATCGATGAGATGGCCTTCGGCTTCCACGACCTCGTGGATTTTGTTGGTGGGCATGTGAAACCACCATTATCGCGCACTACTTCCGCTGAACACGTTGGCAACGGTTTACCTTGGCATGACGTTATAATGAGTTCATATGTCACAGGCGGCTCCTGCCGATGCCCAGCGCGGCGTCATTCTTCTGAAACCGCGCGGATTCTGCGCAGGCGTGGTTCGCGCCATCGACGTTGTGAAGATCGCGCTCAGCATGTACGGTGCTCCCATTTACGTTCGCCGCGAGATTGTACACAACAAGCACGTTGTGGATGAATTGCGCGACGCCGGAGCCATCTTTGTCGATGAGTTGCACGAGGTTCCCGAAGGCAAGCGAGTGATCTTCAGCGCCCACGGTGTTTCGCCCGCTGTTCGCGATGCCGCCAAGGCTCGCAACCTCAAGGTGATCGACGCTACCTGTCCGCTCGTGACTAAGGTTCATATTGAGGCCGTGAAGTTCGCGCGCAAGGGGTTCACGATCGTTCTGATTGGTCACAAAGACCACGATGAAGTGGAAGGTACGCTTGGCGAAGCACCGGATTCCACCGTGCTCGTTGAAAATGTCGCGGATGTCGACAACCTTGTAATCAAAGATCCCACGAAGATCGCCTACATCACCCAGACCACGTTGAGCCTTGACGAAACCGTTCATATCGTCAACCGCCTGCAGGAACGCTTCCCCCTGATGCAGTCTCCCCACGCGCAAGATATCTGTTACGCCACCGAGAACCGTCAGGTTGCGGTGAAAGCCGTGGTTCCGATGTGCGATTTACTACTCGTGGTCGGCTCGCAGAACAGCTCGAATTCCCGCCGTCTCGTTGAGGTCTGCCAACAAGGCGGAGTCGCGGCGCATCTCGTCGATGACTTCCGCGAAGTGAAGGCCGAATGGCTTGCGGTGGCGCGAAATGTCGCCGTAACGGCAGGCGCTTCCGCTCCCGAAAATCTTGTGCAGGATCTTGTTGCGTACCTGCAAAATCAGGGCTTCACCAACTTGCAGGAGATGGAAATCCGCGAAGAGGACGTGCGCTTCTCTTTGCCTTCCGGTCTCGATCCTTCGGCATTGGTGAAGTTGACGCCGATGGTGGCGACGTCTGCCCGGTAGTTCGCTGTTGTTGCCGTCCCGTATGAGTCCAGGCTTCGAAATCACCGATACTCTTCTCGCGCGTTGCTCGGAATCCGTTCGCAAGGCTTCGGATGCGATGGTTCGTATCCAGCATCCCGACGGGTACTGGTGGGCGGAACTGACGGCGGACACTACGCTCGAATCCGACTGGATCCTGCTGCAGTTGTGGCAGCAGGCACCTGCAAATGGCTTGTGGAAACCGTCCAATGCGGAGCAAGTGGCAAAGGCTGCCGCATCGATCTTCAAACGCCGGAACGCCGATGGTGGCTATCCGATCTACGTTGGCGGACCTTCGGACGTTAGCGCCTCCGTCAAAGCATATTTCGCCTTGAAGCTTGCAGGCTACAACCCGCGGCAACTGGCGATGTTGCTGGATTGTATTCGTAACCTGGGCGGTTTGCAGGCGGCCAACTCTTATACGAAAATCAACCTCAGCCTTTTCGGCTTGTACCCGCGTCAGCACACGCCGACGGTTCCGCCGGAAATGATCCTCGCGGGCAACTTCATCTACGAGATGTCGTCGTGGTCGCGCGCCATCGTGATTCCTCTCGCGATTGTGCAATCTTCGAATCCGAAACGGCCAGTGCCTTCCGGATTCTCGCTCGATGAACTGCTGCTGCCCGGCAAGCCGATGGGGCAGGCGATCGACGCCGGTTTGTTTTCTTGGCGAGGCTTTTTCGAGCGGTTCGATGGATTCCTCAAATTCTGGGAAAAGAGCGGTTTGAAGGGCTTTCGTGAAAAGGCGATCGCGCGCTGCGAAGCGTGGATGCTGGATCATACGCGCAAGTCCGATGGCGTGGCCGCTATCTATCCGCCGATGATGTACACGATCATGGCGATGGATGTTCTCGGCTACCAGCCCGAAGATCCGCGGCGTGTGGATGCGCAGAGACAGTTCGACCGTTTGATTGTCGAAACAGAAGACGATTTCTACTTTCAACCCTGTTTTTCGGTGGTTTGGGACACGGCGATCGTCGCCTATGCGATGGGCGAAGCCGGAGGCGCAACCGCCGCGTCGATGCAGAAGTGCGGCGACTGGCTGCTCACCAAAGAAGTTCGAGAAAAGGGCGACTGGTCGGTGAAGCGTCCCAACCTGGAACCCAGCGGCTGGTACTTTGAATTCGCCAATGAGTTCTATCCCGATATCGACGACACGGCCATGGTTCTGCTGGCTTTGGATCATGCCCGCGGAAGCGACGCCAACGCCTGGGAAGCCTGCCGCGATCGCGCTGTTCGCTGGCTGCTTGGCATGCAATCGAAAGACGGTGGCTGGGCTGCTTTCGATGTCGACAACAATCTGAATGCGCTCACACATATTCCGTTTTCGGATCACAATGCGATGCTCGATCCGACGTGCCCCGATATCACGGGCCGCGTGCTCGAAGCGTTGATGTGCCATGGTTCCAAAGATACGGATCCGGCGATTCGGCGCGGCGTCGACTATCTGGTTCAGTATCAGGAGGCGGATGGTAGTTGGTATGGACGCTGGGGAGTCGGCTACATCTACGGAACCTGCTTCGCACTTCGGGGACTCCAAGCCGCCGGGGAGAGCGACCGCGAGGCCCATGTGCTGCGCGGCGGTGAATGGCTGCGATCCAATCAGAACGCCGATGGCGGCTGGGGCGAAAGCTGTGCCAGCTACGACAAAGGCGGATTCGTGCCCGCGCCCAGCACGCCTTCTCAGACCGCGTGGGCAATTTTGGGCCTCATTGCCGGCGGCGACACCACCTCAAGCAGTATCCAAATGGGTGTCGAGTATCTCTGCAAGGGCCAGCAACAGGATGGGACCTGGGATGAGCCATGGGCCACTGGCACCGGATTCCCAAGGGTGTTCTATCTGAACTATCATCTCTACCGCAATTCCTTTCCGCTGCTAGCCTTGGCAGGCTATTCCAAAACCTTACGGAACAGGGAATACTGAAACAGCTTTGAAACCTGTACTCGTTACCGGTGCAAGCGGCTTTCTGGGCTGGCATGTAGCAAGAATGCTCACCGCAAAAGGGATGAGTGTTCGCGCTTTGGTGCGCAGCGCTTCGCGCTTGCGAGAGCTGCCCGACGTCGAATCGGTTACCGGCGACTTGCGGGATGCATCCTCTGTCGAAAGCGCAGCCCAAGGCTGTGGACTCATCTTTCACGTGGCGGCCGATTATCGGCTCTGGGCGAAGGATCCGAATGAGTTGTACGCATCGAATGTCGAAGGCACGCGTAACGTGCTGAACGCGGCCTGTAAGAATCTGGTGGATCGCGTCGTCTACACGAGTACGGTCGGTTGCATCGGTATGCCGGGCGATGGCAGGGAAGGGAACGAGGAGATCGCAGTAAGCCTTGCGGAAATGACGGGCCACTACAAGCGATCGAAGTTTCTCGCCGAGCAGGAGGCTCTGCGTTTCGCGGCCGAGGGTTTGCCGGTAGTGATTGTGAATCCCACAGCGCCAGTGGGAGATCATGATTTCAAGCCGACGCCAACAGGCAGGATCATCGTGGATTTTCTACGAGGCCGTCTGCCGGCCTACGTCGATACGGGGCTGAATATCGTGGATGCGAGTGACACGGCACAAGGTCATTGGCTTGCGTGCGAACTTGGACGTCCCGGCGAACGTTATGTCTTAGGGAATCAGAATTTGACTCTTCGGGAAATTCTGGACACACTTGCGCGAATCAGTGCCTTGCCCGCACCGAAGTTTCAGGTTCCGTATCCGGTGGCGTATGCCGCGGGCTGGTGCAGCACCGCCTGGGCCAATCTCACCGGAAGCGAGCCGCGCGCTCCGCTCGAAGGAGTACGTATGGCTCGCAAGAAAATGTGGGTGACTCACGCGAAGGCGTCGCGCGAACTTGGATTTCGGCCAGGTTCCGCCGAGGATGCATTGGGCAAAGCCGTGACTTGGTTCCAAAGGAACGGCTATGTCCAGAATTGAGTCGATCTTAATGATTGCCTCCGAGGCTCGCGAGTTCCGTGGTATTCTTCGAAACTGTGTGAGCGTGGTGCGCTTGGACTGGCCGGTGGACTTCGCCTGGTCGGGCGAATTTCAGGGCCGCCGCGTGGTTTGCGTCGCCAACGGGCCAGGGTTCCAACTGGCGGCGAAGGCTGTTGAGATTGCCGGAGCAAAGGAGCGGTACGGGGCGGTTGTGAGTACTGGATTCTGTGGAGGCCTCGATCCCGCGTTAAAGGTCGGGGACATTGTGGAAGGTGACGCTGTGCTCGATGTCGCTTCGGGCGACCGCTATTCGTGTCATGTCTTCTCGTTGGGTGCCCATCATCTGCTCGCCTCGGTCGATCGAGTTGCTGAAACCGCGGACGAAAAATCGCAGCTTCGCCAATCTACGGGAGCAGGTGGCGTCGAAATGGAAGCCGCTGTCGTGGCTCGTTTCGCTGCCAGCATTGCGGCCGTGTTTTACTGTGTTCGTGTCGTATCCGACACGGCCGGACACTCTTTCCCCTTCTCGCTGAACAGCCTTCGCAATGCCGATGGACGGTTCAATAGAAACAAGATCATCCGGGCGGCCCTCAGGCGTCCTTTCTCTCGTATTCCGGGACTTATGCAACTCCACCGGAATTGCGCACTTGCCGAAAACCGTTTAGGAGAGTTCTTTGCCAACTGCAACCTTGCCTAGTATAGATGTGACGACTGTTCCCACGAACATGAAGGCCGCCGTCTATACGGGCAACAGTGAGATTGCCGTGCAGGAAATTCCAGTTCCCGACCTTGGCGCTGGCGAGATTCTGATTCGCGTGGAATCCTGCGGTATCTGTCACACCGATCTAAAAAAAATCGAACACGATCTGTTGCCCGCGCCGCGTATCTATGGTCACGAGACGGCAGGCGTCGTCGCCGCTCTAGGACCGCAAGTCACCAAATACAAGCTGGGCGACCGCGTGATTGTGTTCCACCACATCCCCTGTCGTGACTGCTTCTATTGTTCGAAGAAGCTCTACGCGCAGTGCGCGGGATACAAAAAAGTTGGCGTCACCGCAGGTTTCGCGCCGGCAGGCGGTGGCTTTTCCCAGTACGTCAAGGTCATGGACTGGATCGTGCGCGAGGGCGTTGAGATCATTCCCTATGGCGTGTCGTTCGATTGTGCCTCATTTGTCGAGCCCGTGAATACTTGCCTCAAGGCAGTGGTGCAGATCGACCCTCAACCCGACGATGTCGTGTGTATCCTCGGCCAAGGTCCTATAGGTTTGATCTTTACCATGATGTTGCGCCGTCTGGGTTGCAGGATGTTGACGACCGATGCGTTTGCCAGTCGGCGCGAACTCGCGCGGCGCTTCGGTGCGATCGCGTCTTATAACCCGCGGACGGAGGCGGATGCGTTCGAGTCGAGGGTACGGGAACTCACCGAAGGGCGAGGTGCGGACATGGTGATCGTCGCGGCATCGGCCCCGCGAATTGTCGATCAGGCCATACGGTGCAGCCGTCCGGGGGCGAAAATACTTTTATTTGCGCAGACCTCGGACACCGAGCGCATCGAAGTTTCGGGCGCAAGCATCTGCAAAGATGAAAGGATTTTGACTGGGGCCTACAGCGCTTCTGTCGATCTACAAGCCGAATCCGCCAAATTGGTGTTCTCTGGCGACCTACCCGTGGAAGAGCTCATATCACATCGCGTGCCGCTTGACAAGATCCGCACGGGTATCGATCTCGCTTTACAGCCGGGTGAAGAATCGCTGAAAATAGTAGTACAACCACAGAGGTGGTCATAGTGAACAAAGAGATGATGGCCGCGGTTCTCTACGGGCGTGAACACCTGGAGATTGAATCGGTGGCCGTTCCAGAAATAGGCAGTGGCGACATTCTCGTGCGAGTCCGCACGGCGTTGACTTGTGGTACAGACGTCAAAGTATTCCGGCGTGGTTACCATGCGCGAATGATCGTTCCCCCCGCGCTGTTCGGGCACGAGCTTGCGGGCGATATCGTTGCGGTGGGCGATAAGGTGAAGAACCTTCGTCCCGGGCAGCGCATCGTCGCCGCGAACTCCGCGCCATGCGACCAGTGTTTCTATTGCCGCCGCGGTTTGCAAAATCTGTGCGAAGACCTACTGTTCAACAACGGAGCCTATGCGGAGTTTATCCGAATCCCGGCGCGGATCGTGGAAAAGAACACCTACGAGATCCCGGACCATATCCAGTACCAGGACGCCGCACTCGTCGAGCCTCTGGCGTGCGTTTTGCGCGGACTCGAAGAGACCAACCTCATGCCCGGCGATACCGTCGCGGTGATGGGTCTTGGGCCGATTGGCGCGATGTTTGTGCGTATGGCCAAGGTTCTTGGCGCGCGTGTGATTGCGATCGGTCGCCGTCAGGCGCAATTGGATCGTGCTCAGGAAATGGGTGCCGCCGAGGGTATTATCGCCGCCGACGGCGTGGATATCGTTCCAACGGTCAAGAGTTTGACGAACGGACGCGGGGTCGACGTTGCGATCGAAGCAGTGGGGCATCCCGCAGCCTGGCAGACCGCTGTGCGTATGCTGCGCCGTGGCGGTACCGTGAACTTCTTTGGCGGTTGTCCCAGCGACACAAGTGTTCATCTCGACACCAATCTGCTGCACTACTCGGAGCTGACCTGTAAGGCAAGCTTCCACCATACGCCGAAGCACATCCAGAAGGCGCTGGAACTGGTTTCGAATGGAGACATCACTTCGAAGGATTTCGTCAACCGTGTCGAACCGCTTTCCAATTTGCTCGAAGTAATGCGCCATCTCATGAGCCACAACGGCCACATGAAGACCGCGATCATCCCATAAGTTCCGGGTGCAACCGCAACTGAGTCCCAAAGATTTCGTCAGCTCTCGGGATGCGATGTCCCGTGAGTGGACCCTCGCTGAATCTCTCGCTTACACCCGTTGGCTCGCCACCGGCCACTACGAAAATTTCCATGTAGTTAGCTTCCTGCTGCCCAAAGAACTGCACCAGGACTTTTACAACGTTTATGCCTTCTGCCGTTGGGCAGACGACTTGGGCGACGAGATGGACGGTCGCGAAGAGAGCCTGCGCCTGCTTTCGTGGTGGCGTGCGGAACTGCTGGCGATGTATCGCGGGCAAGCGCAGCATCCGGTATTCGTCGCGTTGTCCGGAACGGCGGAAAAGCGGCACTTGCCTTTGGAACCCTTCGACGATCTGATCCGCGCTTTTGAACAGGATCAAATGGTCACGCGCTATCGCGACTACCCTGCACTGATGGACTATTGCCGCTATTCGGCAGATCCTGTGGGGAGATTGGTGCTGCATCTGTGCGGCTATTCGGATCCCGAACGGCAGGCTCTGTCCGACTCCACTTGTTCCGGACTGCAACTCGCGAACTTCTGGCAGGACGTTGTCGTGGATTGGAAGAAAGATCGCGTGTATCTGCCGGGCGCTTCGGACGAAGACATTGCGGCGTTGCGTTTTACGCCGGAGTTCCGCGAGGCGATGCGCGAGGGCGTGCATGTGGCGCGAGAATTGTTCGAGAAGGGATTGCGTTTGCCGGACTTAGTCGACCGCCGCTTGGCGATTGACCTCGAACTCTTCAGCCGCGGTGGTTTGCGGATTCTAGACAAAATCGAAGGGCTTGGCTACAACGTCCTGCAGACCAGGCCCACTGTAGGCAAGGTTGAGCGCGTTGGCATCCTGCTGCGGGCGCTGTGGAAGCGCGGATTGGGCAAGCGGCGATCCTAAGGACTAGCAAGGCAAAGGCCGGGCGAGGCTTCAAGGCAGGCAAGTTTTGCCGCCGCCCCGGTCCCTGTTGCCGATGAAGACTTAGTCCAGCAGTCTGCTCTTTAGCCTTTCCAGTGTGCCTGGATGGATGCCGCACCCTTCTTGCAAATACGCTTCCGCCGAGCCATACCTTTTGACGATCTGCGTGTGGACTTCGTCCAGATATTCTCGCTTTGCAGCCGCCAGCAACCGCATCCTGTCTGCCGGAACTTGAAACAGCGTGAAAATCCGCGTCATCCGAATGACCTTTTCGATACGAGGTTTGATCGATTCGTTCGTCTGCAGGTAGTCTTGCATGACCGTGTTATAGGGAATGCCCACCAGCAATTGGATCAGCGCAGCCATCAGGCCGGTCCGATCTTTGCCCGCGCGACAGTGGATGAGCGCTGGCAGGTTGCCGTCTTCGGAAAGCAGCGTGATGATCTCGCGAATCCTCGACGTCCGCTCAAACGCGATGTGATGGTAATAGCTTTTGCTGAACGCCTCGAAGTGGATGCCTCCGGCTTTGCGCAGCAGGAATCCGAAGCCTTTCCAACGGCCGACGCCATGGGTAGCGTGTTCGTGCAAGGGGATGTTGACCACCCGGATTCCTCCTGGTGCCGGACGCGAGATCTCTTCTGGCGAGCGGAGGTCGCAAATGAGTTTCAGGTTGAGTTTATGGAGCCGGGCCAGATCACGATCGGTCGCGCGCGAAGGGTCATCGGACCGGAAGAGCATACCGGTCTTGCAGTGGAGGCCATCCACCGTGCGATGGCCTCCGATATCGCGGAAATTGTAGATCTTCTCGAAACAGCTTATAGAAATGTCTTGAAGTCCATCACGTCGCCGTCTTGCACGACATACTCTTTGCCTTCTGTTCGCAGCCTGCCGGCTTCGCGAGCTTTCGCGTAACTGCCAAACGCAACGAGGTCGTCGTAGGCGATGGTTTCGGCGGAAATAAAGCTCTTCTCGAAGTCCGAGTGGATCACGCCGGCAGCCTTGGGTGCCTTGTCGCCGGCATGGATCGTCCAGGCACGGGTTTCCTTTTCGCCAGTGGTCAGATAGGTGCGCAGGCCAAGCAGGTAGTAGGCTTCGCGGATCAAGGTGCCCGAACCGGACTGTTCGACGCCGAGACCAGCCAGATACTCGGCGCGCTCGTCAGGAGGCAGTGTCACCAGTTCCGATTCAATTTCCGCCGACACGACCACGGTACTCGTGCCATGGTGTGCGGAGGCATAGTCGCGGACCTTCCGCACCCAGGGATTCTTGTCCGGATTGCCGAGATCTTCCTCCGCAACATTGCAGGCAAAGAGCGTTGGCTTGGCTGTGAGCAGAAAGAAGGTTTTGAGAATCGCCTGGTCTGGGGCTTCGAGTTCGAGCGAGACGGCGTGTTTGCCATCGTTGAGATGGGGTTCCAACCGGTCGATGAGATCGATTTCGGCCTGCGCGGTCTTATCGCCGCTCTTGGCCGCCTTCTGTTGGCGGTGGCGGCGCTTCTGGATGCTCTCGAGGTCGGCGAGGATGAGTTCGGTATTGATGACGTCGATGTCGCGAATCGGATCGACCGAATCCATCACATGCTCGATGTCGGAGTTCTCGAAACAGCGTACGACCTGGACAATGGCATCCACTTCGCGGATATGGCCGAGGAACTGGTTGCCCAGTCCCTCACCTTTGCTTGCGCCTTTGACCAGTCCCGCAATGTCGACGAACTCGAAGACCGAGGGGATGATCTTTTGGGATCCGCTGATTCTGGAGAGGACTTCCAGCCGGTCGTCCGGGACGGTGACCATACCCTGGTTGGGTTCAATGGTACAAAAACGGTAATTGGCCGCCATCGCCTTACGGGTTTGGGTAACGGCGTTAAAGAGGGTACTTTTGCCCACATTGGGCAGACCGACGATTCCAGCGCAGAGCATGTTTGGTGAGTAAGTTCCGGGAAGGTGACTACCCTTCCAGTTTACCCCCCAGTTTGGTCCAATGCCTAGCGGCCGAAGAGCGAGAGCAGCGAAGATAGGGGTGAACTGCTGCTTTTCTTTTCTTTTGCTGTCTCATTGCGGCCGACAAGTTTCTCGGCGGCCTGTGCGATCGCCTTGCCGACGCCTGTGCTCGACGCAATGGGTTTGCCTTCGAGCAGGCCCTTCTGAATCGTGTCGTAGTCGCTCGGGATGATCTCAAAGATCTCGACGCCGAGAGCGGTTGCCACGACCTCTCTGCTCAGACCGACATCCTTGCTGAAGCGGTTGACGACGAGCTTAACTTTTTGGCGCGGAATACCGTTTGAATCGAAGTAGCCCATGGCACGTTGTGCCGCTTGCAGAGCGGGCAATTCGTTGGTGGTAATCAGCAGTACTTCGTCCGCCAGGGCGGCCTGGGAGATGTTCCATGCCCCGTATGCGGAGCCTGCATCCATCACAATAACGTCGTAGGCGGTGCGAGCGTAGTCGAGAATCGGGCTGGCGTCCTGCAGATCCATCGCGGCGTCAGAGATGTTTTCCGGTGAGAGCAAAACGTCGATGTTTTCACGATTGGTGACCATCGCCTTCCACAAATCTTTATCGAGTTCGCCGTCGCGATGGAGTACATCCATGAAGCTGTAGGCGCACTTTACCTTCAACAGAAATGAGATGGTGCCGGCAAGCGGATCGAGGTCAGCGAGCAGCACTCGCTTATGACCGAGACGCCGCACCTGAAACGCAAGGCAAGCGGCGATGGTAGTGGCACCGCAAGCGCCTTTTGCGGGAATGACCGAGATCGTTTTCGCCAGGCTGCGCGGTTCGGTCTTTTCTTTTGGAAGCGTGCGGTAGAGCTTGTTGAGCGCACCCTGCAACTGATCCTGGTTGAGGGGCGACATCATGAATTCGGTTGCGCCATGGCGCATCGAACGCAGAATCAACTCCGGATTGTTGGTTGGCATGAGCGCCACAACGCCAATGCCCGGGTCCGTTTGATTGATCAGGTTCACCAGATTGAGAGCTGTGTCGATGTCACCGGCGAAATCCACGAAGCAGACGTTCGGATGGTGCGTTCCTAGCATTTGCTGTAACCCTTTGGAATCAGGGTAGTTGCCGAGTTCCTGGACCGGTGAAGTCGGTAAGGTGGCGCGCAGGAGCATGCCGAGTTCCCGCTGCATTTTGGGATCTACGGTTACGCTCAGTACCCGCCAACTGCCATCCGACCATTGCTGTTCTGGTGTCGACATTTCTCTAAGGGATCTTTGTGCCGTCCGACTAACCTACTACCGAACCAATAGGAAGCGCTAGGAGTAGGTATTTCGCCCGCCTCAACCCTTCCTTCACTTTTATCGGCCTATCATCAATTTTCCGTGAGAGAGATTCCTTGCAAAAAGCACTATTATTGTGTGCCTCGGGTGCGATGAGGAATAGCAAGGAAGGGCTACTTAGTCAGGAGTATACGGGCCGACCCGCCGTACAAAAGATTGGTAGATCCTTCGCCGCATGGTGGTGTCATGAACACTACCTACCCGAACAGAAGTAGGGAGTTTGACCTAACTATATGATTCTAGAGAAAAAGTACCAAGTCGCAATTTGCGATCAGCAACCCATCGCCGCCGAAGGGATCCGGTCGCTGCTGGCCCAGCGGGATGACATCGAGTTCACGGAAGCAGTCGAAACCCTTGAGGCAGCGTTCCGCTTAGCCTCCGGACAGGGTAGTTCGAAGGCCCCGGATGTGATCCTCGTCGATAAATCCTTCGGTTCGCAGGCACTCATGGATTGGCTGACGGAATGCAGAATCCATCACCTTGCCCCTGCGATGGTGGTTTGGGGCGTCGCCCTCAACGAAAGCGAAGCACTGCGATTCCTCCAGTGCGGCGCCCGTGGCATTCTTCGCAAGAGCGTCGATATGGCGTCTATCCTGTCGTGCATCCGCACCGTTGCGGAAGGCAAGACCTGGATGCAGGAACAGGTTTTCCGGGACTTCGTCCGCAACGAACGCCGCACCCGTAGTGAGTTGACGTCGCGCGAACAACAGGTTCTGGAACTCGTCGAGCAGGGGTTCAAGAACAAGGAGATCGCCGTACACCTGGGCATCCAGCCGGGTACGGTGAAGATCCACCTCAAGCACATCTTCGAAAAGACCGGAGTGCGTGGTCGCTATGGCCTGGCCCTGAACGGCCTGCGTCGCAGCGCCGGAACCTCAGTCGGTTCCTCAGCGGTTGGCACGTCCATCGTCAATTCTGGTGTGGGGGCGTCCCTAGTCATGGGGGGCGGAGCCGCGCTCTCACTCACGGCTTGAGAGGCAGGCTGGCTTGGGCGCGGTCTCTACCGGGCGCGCTCAGGCCGGCCAAGCCGCAATTTGTCACGATTGGCTCGTTTTAGCCATACCGGCACCGTCAAAACGGCCAACCAAACAAGGCCCAGTATCGACAGTGTCGCGCCTAGCTTGGCCGAGCCCGGGGCGTGACGTAGCTCGATCTCGAGAGTGGTGCCGCCGCCCGACTTCGCAGCCGCGACGGGTCCAACCCGCACGCCCTTCAGAAACCCGGCATACCAATCGACGGGCGCTGGTCGGCCATTCACTGTGGCGGACCAACCGGGAGTCCATGCTTCATTCACGGACAGGATTCCCTCGCACCGATCGCCAAGTTCAACCTTCATCCGCCAATATCCAGGATGCGTGACTGCATTCCAGACCACGGATTCTCCGGTACAGGCCGTGTGTTCCAGCCATTGGTGTCGGCCCGACCCCAATCGATAGACGTAGATCCCTCGTTGGGATCGGAAGACCGGCGTCCGCCCTTCCAAATTGGCCGACTTCGAAAGCTGGTGGGTCACGCCAAATAGCTTCTGTGTTTCCGGCTGGAAAGCCTGGCGAAACAGGTGTTCGGACACGCCGGTGTATCCCTGATACTGGTCGACGCCCCACCAATCGCCAAAGTTGTAGGGAATCTCCCCACGGTCGAAGTTGACTCTTACGAAGCCCGGATCTTTGCGCAGGAATTCCGCGATGTCGCCGTCTTCGAATAGCGGACGCAAGTGTTCCCAACCGGAACTGCGGTGCATATAGGTGTAACCAGCCACGTTCGAGACCTCTACCAACGCGATTGCGAGACAACCCAACCGGGTGAATCTGAAGGGAAGCGCCCCGCGCAGAAATCCGAACAGCAAGGCGCTCAGAGCCAGTGCCGTCAGTGCCGCCATCGACTGCTCGTTCCGCCCGAACACCTTGGTCGGATTCGCCAAGCTGAGGTACACCATCGTTCCGTAGACGAATAGCGCGAAGATCGCCAGTAGCCCGGCGGTACGAGCAACAAACGCAACGCGTACCCTCCGCAGCCGGTCGAATCCAAAGCAAGCGAGCAGCACGAGGCACATATGCCAGACGACGACCGCCGTTGCGGGATGCCTCGACGTCTCAAATCCGGGGATCAGCGCATACGCCACTCCGTACATCCATGTCGCTGCGCCAAGGCTGATCAGCAGGAACAACAACAGAATCGCCGCAATCGCGCGGATCCTGAATGAACGCCATCCGCTCACTACCGCGAACAGCGCCAAAACCAGGACCACGAATCCCGCATAGGGATTCGACAGAGCCGAGTAGATGCGTGGCACCACGACTCCCACTACAGAAACCGGATCCAACGAATCCGCGGCATGGATCGCAAACGGCACCTTGTCCTTCCACGTCAGCGGTTGCGCCGCGCCCACCCAACGCATTGCGCCGCTCCAGTATTCCTGCGCCGGAAGGATCTGCGCCGCGCCGACCAAAAACGCGAAGACGCCGGTAATCAGCAGTCCTGTGGCGGACCATTGCCACGATCTCCAACGCCAGCCAGCCGCAACAATCAGAACTCCAGCGAGAATCGCCAGTTGGAATGGAACCTGGTAGTGACCTGCCAAAACCGACATGCCCAGCGCGAAGCCCAACCAGGGTGCGCTGCCTCCACGGCCACGCAGCATCCGGAATCCGAACATCGCTACCAGTGGAGCCCAAATCGCACCGTTCACAACCTGCGGCCACTCCGTTGTGCCCACGTATCCGGTGCAGGCAAACAGGACGCCACCAAAGATCGCGGCCATGCGCGAACGGCCACAGTCGCGTACCAGCCAATAGAAGAAAATCGCACCCATGTAGCGCGCGATCACCAGATACCAGCCCAGCAGCGGCAGGGTGATCGACCCCTTCGCCATCAGAAACAGCAGCCAGTTGAGAGGATACATCACCCCGGGCTGGATCTGCCCGATCAAAGATTGTCCACCCCAATGGTGCGGATCCCAGAGAGGCCACGGCCTGCCAGCGTGCCATTCGCGCGCCTGAAACTGCAGCCAAGGCAGCACCTGATCGGCCATGTCCGGTTGATTGGCCCATGTGTAATCGTCGATGAGCGTCAGCTTCCAGTAGGCACCGCAGACCAGTGCGAATAGGATCAATGCATCGATTGTAAGAATTGTATAGGTCGCCAAAGTACAATATTCCCATGACTCACATCGGGGTCGTACGCGGCGCTTTGGCCACGCTCTTCAGTGGTGCACTGTTCGTCGCGCGACACTGACGTTTATGTCACCGAAACGAGGCGCTTTCCCGGTGGATGTGCATAGTCTTCAAATTCCGGAAAGCAGATCACAGCTTCGCCGTTGGTGTGCGAGCGTCCGAAGTAGCGGGCCTTCACCACTTTGCCTCCGAGATGAACTTCGAACTCATCGGAAAAAGTCAGCCGCCCCGGGGCCTGGCTGCTTCTTTTCGACGATGTTCGTGCGGGCGTTGCGATATGCAGCGATCTCGATGTTCTGCGCCAGCATCTTTTCATTGCCACCCGTGTGGTCGCCACGATGATGGGAACTGAGCAAATATCCGACATGTTTGTCAGCCAAGAGCCGTTCATCGACTACTCGTCGGGTGTATCCGCAGCCGAATGGACGCAGAAAGTCCAGCGAAAGACCCGTTGGTGGTCGAGATGCGCGCGCATGCCCGGGCTGTCACGCAAGTTCGACAAGGCCGAAGACGCTGTGGTGCAGTTGAAGCTCGAAGACTTCGGTTGGCAGGCTTCCAGATAAGCCATCGCGACATCGCCTACGATGGAATGAGGCTTGCTTATGAGATCCATTCTGCTGCTGGCAGTTTCCGCTATGACACTCGCGGCGCAATCGCGCATCATCGTGATCGGGGCGCATCCCGACGATTGCGATATCGGTTTCGCGGGAACCGCCGCTAAGTTGGCCGCCGCGGGCCACAAGGTGAAGTTCCTGTCCGTCACCAACGGCGACGCGGGGCATCAATCGATGGGCGGCGGGATGCTCGCTCAGCGCCGCCGAGCCGAAGCGATGGAATCCGGTCGCCGTCTTGGTATCGCTTACGAAGTGCTCGATAACCACGATGGTGAACTGCTGCCGTCGCTCGATGTGCGGATGCAATTGATTCGCAAAATCCGCGAATGGCAGGCGGATGTGGTGGTGAGTCCGCGACCGAACGACTACCATCCCGACCATCGCTATACAGGGGTTTTGGTCCAGGATGCCGCTTATATGGTGATCGTTCCGAACGTTGCGTCCGACACGCCACCGCTCAAGAAGAATCCGGTGTTCCTGTATCTACAGGATCGCTTTCAGCGGCCCAATCCCTTTCGTCCGGATATCGCGATTTCGATCGACGATGTATTGGACAAGAAGATCGATTCGCTCGACGCTCAGGAATCGCAGTTCTACGAATGGCTTCCTTGGACCGACGGTACGCTCGATCAAGTGCCGAAAGACAAAGTGGAGCGCAAGATCTGGTTACGCAAACGCTTCGAGCGGCGCACGCCCACGCCTGCGGTCCGCGAGGCTCTGCTCAAATGGTATGGCCCCGAAAAGGGTGCCCAAGTGAAGCTGGCCGAAGCTTTCGAGATCTGTGAGTACGGCAAGCAGCCGACTGAGGCGGAAATCCGTGCACTGCTGCCTGTCGTTGGCAAATGAATTTTGCGGGCCTACCTTCTGTGGACCGGATCGCCACTGCGCTATCCGGTCGCTATCCTCATGCCTTGATCGTAGCCGAGGCGAGGCGCGTGCTCGACGAGTTCCGGGCACGGATTCGCAACGGAGTCGCCGTGGATCTTGCCAGCGCCGTGGATGTCGTAGACGCAGGGCTCGCCTCGTTGAAGCGGCCATCCTTACGGCCCGTGATCAATGCTACCGGCGTCGTGCTGCACACGAACCTCGGACGAGCACCGTTGCCCTCGTTCGATCCCATCGAAGGCTATTCAAACCTCGAATACGATCTCACCACCGGGCGTCGCGGCAAGCGCGATGTGCACGCAGGTGCGCTGCTCGAAAGGCTCACGGGCAAGCCTGCGATCGTTGTCAACAATAACGCCGCTGCAACGTTTCTGGTGTTGAACGAGCTAGCGGCGGGACACGAAGTGATCGTTTCGCGTGGGGAACTGATTGAGATTGGCGATGGCTTCCGGATACCGGATATTATGGCGAAATCCGGTGCGGTTTTGAAGGAGATCGGAGCCACCAATCGCACGCGAATTGAGGACTATCGCGATGCGATTACCGATCGCACCAAGCTGTTGATGCGAGTGCATCCGAGCAACTTTCACATCACTGGATTCGCCGCTAAGCCTGGATTGGGCGAACTCGCGACGCTCGCCCGCGAACGTGGGATTCCTTTGTACGAAGACCTCGGGAGTGGCGCACTGGTCGATCTGCGGCCACACGGAATCCGCGAGCCACTGGTGAGTGACAGCATCAAAGCAGGAGTGAATATCCTTTCGTTTAGCGGCGATAAACTGCTGGGAGGTACGCAGTCCGGCATCATCGCCGGAGATTCTGAACTTGTTCAACGGGTGCGCCGGAATCAACTGTTTCGCGCGTTTCGGGTGGACAAGTTGATCACGCAGGCGCTTGAGACGTCGCTCCGCGCGATTCTGTTTGAAGACTATGCCGCTGTTCCGGCGCTGCGGATGTTGATGCTGGATGCTGCTGTCATTCGGGAGAGAGCCGAGCGTCTGGCGGCGCAAATTCCTGGCGCGGAGGTAGTGGAAGGGGAAAGCCTGGCGGGAGGGGGTTCGACGCCGGACCAGACGCTGCCGACTTGGCTGATCCGGATGCCGGGGGATCCTGTGGCGCTTGAGAAGAAGTTGCGGGGAGGCGATCCCCCGATCATTGCGCGCATCGAAAACGACCGTTTGGTGATTGATTTGAGAACGGTGAGTCCTGGAGCGGAGGAGTCCTACATCGCCTTCCGGACAGCTTCGGATCCGTTTCCGGGTTAGGCTGTCCCCATTTTAAGGAACTGATCGCGGCATCCGGCGGAACAGAAATGCACCACATCGCCGGATTTCGTCTTGCCCGCAATGCTTCCCACTGCGTGATATGTCCCACACGAAGGGCACTTCTTCAACTCCCCACCGGAACTCTTAGGAGGCGCGGGATTGGCAGGCCGGCCGGCTGCAGATCCGCCGCCTCCGCCGTTCTGCTCCTGGAACTCTTTCTTCATGGCTCCCATGATGGTGCGCACCACGGAGAACAGGAATAGGCTCGCAATCAGGCCTAACAGCATTCGAAACATAGATTTCCTCCACTAAGGCAACCAGCGACTGGACGTGCGAAAGGGGCAGGCGAACCTTTTCAGGCCGCCTGCCCCCTCTGAATTTCCCCGAAATCTACTTCTTCTTCGGAGCGGTCTTCTTCTGATTCTTCTTGGCGTCCGGATTCTCGTACTTGGTGTCGAGCGTCGCCCCGAGAGCAACGATCATTGCCTTCGCACCCTCTGCATTCGGGCCATCCGGTTTCAACTGCAAATACTTCTCAAAAGCTTCTTTGGTTCCCGCGGGTGCCACCATCTTGCCGTCAGGCGTCATTGTCGCTTTCGCTACCAGACACATGCCGTATTGATAGTGGGCGTCCGCATAAGTCGGATCCGCCGTGATCGCCTGTTGAAAGACACTCTCCGCTTCCGCATGGTTGTTAGTGTTGACCATCACAGCACCGAGGTTGAAGAAATACTTGCCTGCATTCGGAGCATCGAGCGCTGCGGCTTTCGTCAATTGTTCTTTCGCTTCGGCGAACTTCTTAGCCTTGGCCAAAAGCAAACCGTAGTTGTTGATGTACGCCGCATCGGCAGGATTCAACTCGATCGCCTTGCCGTATGCGTCGAAAGCCTTCTGATAGCTTGCAGCGTCCGCGCCGGGTTTGGACGCCTGTCCGGCGTACGCTTCCGCGAGGTTGCCAAAGATGACGTGCTGCTTGGGATCCATCTCAGCGGCCTTCAAGAATTGCTCGACAGCGCCATCGAAATTCTTTTCGGTAAGCGCCTGCCGTCCGGAGTTGAAGGCATCGTTGAGAGCCTTGTTCTTGGCCATCGCGGCGGAACGCTCTTTCAGTTGCTTGTCGAGAGCGGCTTTTTGTTCCGGCGTCATGCTGCGGTCGACTTCCTTCGGGATTTCGCCCGTTGCCACCGCTTTTTCCATGGCATCGCGCTGCTTTTTCTGTGCGGACAGGTCGAAGTTGATCGCGGTTGGATCGCCAAGGCGCGTACGCACACCCTTCATCGAGTCGGCGTCTTTACCTTCCATCTCCAACACGACATTGTAGGTTCCAAGCGGAAGGCCAGCATGAAAATAGTGCCCCTTCTTATCCGTCTTGGTTTTGTACATGCCCTTGATATCGGTACGCTCGATGCGCACGGCAATGCCTTTGGGTGCGAGTTGCCCGTTCTCATCACGGACATCGCCCTCGATAGCTCCGGTTTGAGCCAAGGCCGTCGCGGCGAACAACGCCGCCGTCCCCGCCAACGTCAACAGCCTCTTCGCGAACATGGGTGAAGCCTCCAATGAATGTCTCTTACCGAGAATACAACATCCGGCGCAGCCTGCGCGGCCTCCGGGTGCCATCATTTCTTTGGACGCAGATCCAACCTTGCAAGATACACGTATCTAAAATGAATTCCCGTACATCTACTGGAAGGGAATCATTCGTTAGAATTGAAAGTGAAACCGATGTTTGTCCGATTGATCACAGGATTGGTTGTTGGCGCGCTGGCGTTTGCCGAGCCGCCCCTACAGCAGGCCAAAACGCTATACCAAAAGACTGAATACAAGGCAGTTGTCGGGCTACTGCAGCCGTTGCTCCAAAAAGATGCGGCAACCTGGGCGATGATCGGCAAAGCACACTACATGTCGGCGGACTACAAGAAGTCCACTGAGGCCTTCGAGAAGGCCACTGCAGCCGAACCCAACAATGGCGAATACGTTCATTGGTTAGGACGCTCCTACGGCCGCCAAGCCGAGACCGCGAATCCGCTGATGGCGCCAGGACGCGCGGCTAAAGCTCGGACTCAGTTTGAGCGCGCCGTCGTTTTGGACAGCAAAAACAAAGAAGCGCTCAACGATCTCTTTGACTACTACTTAAACGCCCCGGGGTTCCTGGGTGGCGGCTTGGACAAGGCCGAACAGATGGTGCAGAAAATCGCCCGCCTCGATGAAGCAGAAGGATCCTTTGCCCGCGCGCAAATCGCAGACAAGAAGAAGGACTTTGGAACCGCCGAGCAACAACTCCGCCGCGCCTACGAACTTGCGCCGAAGCAGGTTGGACGCATCATGGATCTGGCGCGGTATCTCGCGAAACTCGGGCGCGTGAAAGAATCCGATCAGGTGTTTGAACAGGCGATAAAGCTCGCCCCCAACAGTCCGCAGGTGATTTTCACCCGGGCAGAACTGCTCGTCCAACAAAAGCGGAATCTCGCTGAAGCCAAGACCCTGCTGCAGAAGTACCTCAGTTGCCAGTTATCCCCGGACGATCCGCCGCGTGAAAAGGCAGTGGACCTCTTGAAGCAGGTCGGCGGCGCGTGAGGCTTGCCGATCTTCTTACCTTCAGCCTGCATGCCCTCAGCGCCAACCGCTTTCGTACTTTCCTAACGGCTCTTGGCCTCGTCATAGGCAACGCCAGCGTGATTTTGGTGGTGACGATCTCGCTGACGTCCGAAGAACTGATCCTCGATCAGATTCGAGCCATCGGATCCAACATGGTGTACGCCCAGTACGAGGCCGGCACCAACACCACTGCTCCGGTGAGTGCGGATTTCGTTAAGTTCGCTGACGTCGAGGCCGTGCGCAAACAGTTTGGCGACCGCATCATCGCCGCCACCGGCGTGATGGTGAACTACGATCGCATCCGTTTGGACGGCAAAGATCAGGACATCGCCGTCATCGGATCTGACGATCAATATATCCACGTGCGCAATCTCGTTCTGCTTTCAGGCCGGTTCATGGATGCTGGCGAAGTGCTCTATCGCCAGAAAGTCGCGATGATTACCGAAAAGCTCGCCTTGCGTATGTTTGGCAGCCAAGTGAATTCGATCGGTCAAACTATCAAGATCCGCGATTTGCAGTTCACTGTCATCGGCACGTTTAAGGAAAGGACAGAGAGCTTTGGCCTGTCTGAACTCGCAGCCGAGACCGTACTGATTCCGATCACAGTGATGCGCTACTACGTGGCGGCGGAACGCATCGATCCGATGTATGTGCAGGCGATCAGTCCAGAAGAAGTGGAACCGCTGACGCGTGACATCCAAACCCTACTCGAAAGCCGCCACCGCGCTGGTGCTCGCTATAAGGTGGAGAATCTCGGTTCCATTCTTGGTGCGGCGAAAAGCATCTCGCTCATCCTCCGCATCGTGCTGGTCTTCATCTCCGCGATTGCGCTGTTGATTTCCGGCATTGGCATAATGAACATCATGCTGGTCACCGTCACCGAACGCACCCGCGAAATCGGAATCCGCATGTCGATCGGAGCGAGCCGTCGAGCGGTCATGCAGCAGTTTCTCATTGAAGCTGTGCTCATCAGCGTCAGTGGCGGACTCGTCGGGATCCTCATCGGTATCTCGATCCCCATCACTGCGCAATACTTCGCAGAAGGCATCGATATCCCGATTGCGCCACTCTCAGTCATTGTTGCTTTCGGCGTGTCGGTGGCCGTCGGACTTGGGTTCGGTTTGTTGCCCGCAAGCCGTGCGTCGAAACTCAATCCTACCGAGGCTCTCCGCTACGAGTAGTTGGTGGCGGTTGCCACAACTCGATCTTGGTCCCATCAGGATCATAAATCCATGCAAAGCGCCACTCCGCCGACTTCTCCCGTTTCGGATCGACTCGCACTCCGCGTTTCTCCAACTTTGCCAGAAACGCATCCAACTCATCGACGATGTAGTTGAATTTTCCCAGTAAGAGATGCGGTCGGATGTCTCCTCTGAAGATTGTTGTTGCGCTTGCAGTAAAGCAACTGCGGCGGCAATAGCGATGAGGTTCACAGCTTGCAGACCTCACCTACGGCTTTTTCGACGGCCTTGCGAACTTCGTCCTGACGCGTGGCATCCGCACCGAACAGTACCCACTGGATTGTCACCATGGCCTTTTTCCCGCCTTCCACAAAGATTCCAAGGATAGAATCTGGAAGGCTGAGGCACAAGTATCCGGGCTTGGGATTTCGCTTCACCGTACCCTCAAGCGACAACGATCCAAGCTTGCCAGTAAACGAGGATCCTTCCGCAGTGGAGGTGAGCGCCATGGCAGTCTCCATTCGCGCCCAAGTTGCGGACTTATCTTGATCGGCCATCTGGAACGAGCAAACATTCACGCCGGCGACACCCTTGAACCGTTTGAGACCATCCTGCAGCATCGCAAGAAATGCATGCCAGCCGCCGAAGGATGACTCGAACTCGTTGTCGAACTTCGCATCCGCTCCAAAACCCGAATGCACCAGTTTCAGAGTCGACTTGCCGCCGGATCCCTCAATCTCAAACGTCACCACTTGGGGATGCTCGGTGCCTTCCCCTTGCACCCAGCCGAATCTCTTGCCCGGTTCCCAGATGCGGATCGGCGCTTCGCCTCCCATCCCGGGTCCCCAACCCACATACACACTCCCGCCCTCGCCGGGCGTGACGCGGACGTCGGGCGCAAACCACTGCTGGATCTTGTCCGCTTCGGTGATCGCACTGAAGACTTCTTCAGCCGTCGCGTCTAATTCCAGTTCAATTTCATGTGTCCTAGCGGATGATTGCGGATTCTCTGCCATGGTCTTCTTGCTCCTGTGTTTTGGTGATGGCCGGATAACCGGCTGCAATGAAGCGAAACGTTCGTCCGCCATGTGCGGACTCGTCGTGATACTTCGCGGTCAATTTGGCGAGCGTGTTCGCCAACTCTTCTGAGAAAGCGTTGCGATCTTCGGCATTGCGAAAGCGGACTTCGGTTTCCAACGTCAACGTGGCAAGCCGCTTGTTGGCCTTGGCCGCGCGAATGCTGAGGTTTGCAAGATCGCGGATGATTCGCGCCGCGGCACCGATCAGGTAGGAAATCGAAAAGCGGTCATGTTGCTGTTTCGGCGTTGTACCCAGCAGTCCCAGCGCTTCGGGACTCACCAAATAACTCGCTGCCGAGGCGCGCACGATTCGTTCCATGCAGTTGCCGCGGCGCTTCTCGGCGACGAAGTCGATGAAGCCTTCCTTCTCGAGTTCGCGCAGATGGTAGTTCACCAACTGCCGCGGCATCTCAAGTTGGCGCGCCAGTGCGGCTCCGGAATTGGGGGCGGACGAGAGTTCCTGCAGAATCTTCAGCCGCGCGGGCTGCAGGAAGACCGCAGCTTTCGCCGCGTCCCGCACGATCTGCAATTGAGGAATAGGGGATAGCGCCGGTGACATCCTGCACTTGAGTATGCCACCGACAGTTTAGACTGTCAAGAAAACAATCGACAGAGATTAGGCGATTTCGTCGTACTCCAGAATTCGAACGCCGTTCCATCCATCCTTCAACATCGCTGCTGCGACGAGTTCGGCGTTCACCGCTCGATACTTGCGAAGAGGACCTACAAACAGGAATCCAAGGGCGGAAGCTATGACGATGCCTATTTTTTCCCCTGGACGGCTTTCCGAGCGATCGCCTAAGAGAAAGCTCGGACGCAAAATCGTGACGCGTTCAAAGCCCAACGCCACAACCGCGGCTTCCGTTTCGCCTTTGACGCGCAGGTAGAAGTTGGATGACGCGGGCGAAGCGTCTACAGATGAAACAATCGCGAAGCTACTAGCGCCGGCCGCGCGAGAGGTTCTTGCAAACGCCACCGCCGCATCGAAATCGATTCTGCGAAAGGCCGATTCCGATCCCGCTTTCTTGATCGTTGTCCCAAGACAGCAGAACGCGGCGTCCAGCGCAGGCAGCGGATCTCCAAACGCGATCTCGCGCAAATTGGGAGCAGAAACGCCAAGTGGCCGCCGGGTTACGGCAGCCACTTGATCGAACTCTTGAAGCAGGAGCGTCAGCAGGTGGCCTCCCACCAAACCAGACGCCCCGGCAATTGCACAATTAGCCATTGAAACGGGCTTCAGCAGCAGCCCAATTCACGACGTTCCACCATTCCTTGATGTAATCCGGACGGCGATTCTGATACTTCAGATAGTAGGCGTGTTCCCAGACATCGAGTCCGAGGATCGCGGTCTTGCCTTCCATGAACGGGTTGTCCTGATTCGGCGTCGACATGATTTCCACGCCCGAACCGCTCTTCACCAACCATGCCCAGCCCGATCCGAAACGGCCAACGCCCGCTGCGGCGAATTTTTCTTTAAACACATCGAAGCTGCCGAACGCCGCGTCAATCGCCGCAGCCAGGTTGCCAACAGGCGCGCCGCCCGCAGCCGGGCCCATCACATTCCAGAAGAACGTGTGGTTCCAGTGGCCGCCGCCGTTGTTGCGCACCGGCCCTTTGATCGCATCCGGCACGATGGCCAGATTGTTCGCAAGCAATTCTTCGAGGCTCTTGCCTTCAAGTTCGGGGGCTGATTTCAGCGCGTTGTTCAGGTTGGTGACATACGCCTGATGATGCTTGCCATGATGGATTTCCATCGTCGCCTTATCGATGGAAGGCTCAAGCGCTTCATGCGCGTAAGGCAGTGCGGGAAGTTCAAATGCCATGATTGTTTCTCCTAGAGACTTTCATTAGACGCGTTCACTCAGCGAGAAGATTCATACGCCTTCGCGAGGCGGAACATCTTCGCTTCTTCAAAATGATTGCAAAGTATCTGCAGGCCAACCGGCAGACCCTCAGCCGTGGTGCCACACGGGACGCTCATACACGGCACGCCCGCGAGATCCCCCGTGATCGTGTAGATATCGGCCAGATACATCGCCAGCGGATCGTCTATCTTTTCGCCCAACTTGAATGCAGGGAATGGGGAGACCGGCGCGACGATGGCATCCACTTCAGCGAAAGCTTTGGCAAAATCTTGCGCGATCAGATTGCGCACCCGCTGTGCCTTCAGATAGTAGGCATCATAGTAACCGTGAGTCAGCACATAGGTGCCGAGCATGATGCGGCGCTTGCATTCCGCGCCGAAGCCGTCGCCTCGAGTGTTGCGATACATGCCGCTCAACGTATCCGCATCCGCCCGGGTCGTGTAACGTACGCCATCATAGCGCGCGAGGTTCGAACTGGCCTCCGCAGTGCAGATGATGTAGTAACTCGCCAGAGCGTATTCGGTATGCGGCAACGAAATCTCTTGCACATCGCAACCCTTGCTCTTCAGCACATCGATCGCTTTGGAAATCAACGAGCCGCTTTCACTCTCAAGGCCGTTGAAATACTCCGTGGGCAACCCCAGCTTCATGCCCCTCACGTTGGTGTCGGCCAGCGCTGCGAGGTAATCTTCAACCGGCGCAAACGCAGAAGTCGCGTCCATCTCATCGCGCCCTGCGATCGCTTGCAGCAAGCGCGCGGCGTCGTCCACGTTCTTTCCAAACGGACCGATATGATCGAGCGAACTCGCAAACGCCACCAAGCCGTAGCGTGAAACCCGACCGTAGGTTGGCGTTACGCCCACCACGCCACAGAAAGATGCTGGTTGGCGAATCGAGCCGCCGGTGTCTGATCCCAACGAACCCACCGCTGTGCCTTGCGCAACCACGGCCGCGGATCCACCGGACGATCCACCAGGTACGCGATCGAGTGCCACGGGATTGCGAACCGGCCCAAAGGCGGAGTTTTCGTTCGATCCGCCCATCGCGAACTCATCGCAATTGGCTTTGCCGATGATCACGCCACCCGCTGCTTCGAGCCGCTGCACAGCCGTGGCATCGTAGGGCGGAATGTAGTTTTCGAGCAGTTTCGAGGCGCAAGTGGTTTTGACGCCTTTAGTGAGGATGACGTCCTTCACTGCGATGGGAACACCAGCCAACACACCAGGATCCTCGCCCGCGGCGAGCTTGCGATCAACGCCTTCGGCCGCGGTCAGCGCGCGCTCTGGCGAAAGGCTGATGTAGGCGTTGGTCTTCGGATTCTCGGCCTCCGCAAAGCGTAGCGCCTCGCGAGTCAATTCCACCGCGCTGAACTGCCTGGAAATTAAACCGGCGCGAATTTCACTCATCGTGAGAGAGGCAGTGTTCATCGCTCAATCACCAGCGGAACCTTGAAATATCCTTGCCCGGATACTGCGGAATTGCGAAGCGCCTCTGCGTTTTGCAGCGTGGGGCGTTCGACGTCCTCGCGCAATGTCGCCGTCTCATCGGCGTCATATAGCACTTGTGCCATGGGTTCCACGCCGGTGGTGTCGAGCGTGTTCAGCTTTTCCATATAGCTGACAACCGACCCGAGGTCGTTCGCCATCTTCTTGATCTCTTCCGCCGAGAGCCGCAGATTGGCGAGATCCGCGATCTTGCGGACATCGGTCTCGGTAAATGTCACGCGCTAGCCTTCTTTTTCTCTTCTTGTTGTTCAGGTTCGTAGGCGAAAAGCGGTTCTTGGACAGGCTTGTCGAATCCCGTCGATTTCTTGCGCGATTGTTTATACAGCAGGCGAAAGACGGGGTCTTGAATGCGATCCGCTTCGTCGCGCGTGCCGGTTTTGGGCGTGAGTTGGAATTCCAACGCGGGGCGAGCAACTTCTGCCGTTTGCATGCCACGACGCGGTGTCATCGGACGGAAATCGATACTCGTCACCAATGTCTCGCCGATGAAGCCTTGCAACTTCCGCAAGATCTGCGATCGCAAGGTATTCAATTGCCGCTGCCATTCGGCGTCTTCGCATTCGACGACGAGCGCTTGGCGAACTAGCCGCACGGCGCGAGTTTTCGCAGCAATTCGCTTTCCGACGGCCGCGGGCCACGCGGAGCGGGCCAGCGACTCGGGATCGATTACTGATTTCGGAAGTTTGAGCTTGCCGAGAATCCGGCCGGCGCGTTCCATCGACATCGTGAGAAGTTCTTCGATTCTAACACCGCTACCCGAGTCGAGCCTTGAGCGTTTTGACCGCCTTCATCCCTTCGGCTGCGACCTCTGTGTCGGGGTCGACGGATAGCGTCTCCAGTACTTTCAACGTCTCCCGATCGCCGCTGATTGCGAGCACTTGCGCCAGTCGAACTTTCTCTTTCCGATTGGCGGTTTGAATCGCCGGATAGATCGACTTGCGAACCTCCGCATCGCGGGTGAGTTCAATCAGAAACGGTTGTGCCGTGTCGTGAAAGAACCGCGAATCCAAATTGTCGATCAGATACGAGATCGGGCTGCCCTGCGCGAACTCGCGCCTGCCGAGCAGCGCCGATGCAAAGGCCAAAGACAATCGCGGGCCGGTCTTCCTTTCGGTGAGATATGCCTGATCGATACGAGCTTTATCGGCGGGGATACGCATTCTGCCGAAGCCCTCCGCTGCGGATCCGCGCAATGAATCGTCTTTGTCATTGAAATACTGTTCGAAAACTCCGCGAGAAGCGGGATCGGCAATCATTGCGAGTGAGGTGACGGCCACTCGCTTCACCTTGCTATTGCGGGCCTTGCCGAGCGCTTCCTGAATCGCTGGGGCTGCCGGTTTAGCTCCTAGGACGCCAGCCGTTTCCATCGCGGTCGTCTGAACGCGTTCGTCGAGATCGCCAATCAGGTGCAAGAACAGCTTTGCCGATTCCGGCTCGCGGATCTTCTGCATCGCAATCAGCGATTCATACAAGACGCCACTGTCGCGAGACTTCAGCGCCTCTCCCAACTGCGGTAGAGCGGACTTCGCCCGCAGAATTCCTAACGCTCTCGCCGCATTGGCGCGGGATAGAAAGCTGCCTCCTCCGCTGGTCAAGCGGGCTACGGCTTCGACCGCATCCGGACGCACTTGCACCCAATAATCGATGACCTGGGTATTCACATCGGTGAACTTGCCCTTCACCGACGTGCTCGCTTTGTTGAGCATCGCCGAGAGCCCGGTCTTGAGATAACCGGGCAGGTAGTGATCGATGATTCCGTCGGTAGCTTGGATCTGCGTATCCGGGTCGTTACTCCTGGTCGATTCGATCAGTTGCTCAATGGGGCGGCGCTCTTGCGCAAGAAGAACGGTCGAAAGCACGAGCGCGAACAGAAACTTCATGCTTCCAGCGTAATAAACTGGAGTCCTAATGAAGAGACGGGAGTTTATCGGCAGTGGTCTGGTCGCCTCGGTTGCAGCAAGCGCATCGGGGCAGAGCAAGCTGATGCTGCCCACCGACAAGCCGGATGAGTTCCACTTGAAGACCATGTGGTACAACCCCGTGCCTGCCATCGATCAAGCGAAGTGGTCGCTCGACATCAAAGGACTTGTCGACAAGCCTCAACGGCTGAGCGTCGCGGATCTTCGCAAGCTTCCGCAGCAACAGCGCAGTGCTCGAATGAAGTGCGTGCAGTGCTGGTCAGGCCGCAACACCTGGGGCGGATTTCTTTTCGCTGAACTGTTGGAACGCGCCAAGCCGAAGGGCAACGCTCGCGCCATCCGCATCGATTGCGCGGACAAATGGTATGAATACATGACGCTTGAAGAGATGCGGTCCCCTGCGGTGTTGATGGTGTTGGATATGGCTGGCAAACCGTTGTCCAACAATCACGGCGCGCCCCTGCGGCTGTTGGATGCCTCGAAATATGGATACAAATCCGCGAAGCTGATCACGTCGATCACGTTTGTGGAACAAGGCAAAGGCAGCATGGCTTGCGATCTTGGTCCGTTTTACTCGCCTAGTGGTGAAATTCTTTCGGGCTACGATCATCCGCTCGATCTTGGCGGCGCCAAGCGCAAGATTTCTGGCGGCGAGATCAAGGACTACTAGATGACACTGAGCTTCTTTTTTGCCGCGGCGGCCATTCGTTTGATCTCAGATCCTTTCACGCTGGGCGAATCGAATTCTGAGCGCGTGGCGGTCAGGCGTATGATCGCGCCGGGAGCGCCTCCGCTATTGGCTTTTCGCTACTTCGAAGGCAAAGATCGCCATCGCTTCGGACAACTGGATCTGGTTCTCGACGATGCTGGCCATTAGTGTTTTGTTGATGGTTGCGCAGTCGGTTCCCGATCTGGTGGAACGCGCCCGTACCGGTAGCTGCGATGCCGCACGCTCTGGTTTGGCCGCGGCGTTTCGTGACACTTCGAAGCCCGACGACAAGCGCCTCGCCGGCTTGGCACTGGCGCAATGCGAGATCGCGCGTGAACGTTATTCGGAGGCTTGGCCGATGGTGGAGGCTCTTCGCGTCGCGCACCCTGCTGACGCCGATGTGCTCTATCTGGCCGCAAAACTGCATTTGCGCGGTTGGAACGACGTGATTTATCAGATGTTCCAGAACACTCCCGCATCGTTTCGGGTCAATCAGGTGTCTGCGGAAATCTTCGAAGTGCAAGGCCGTTTTGCCGAAGCCGCTGCAGAGTATCGCAAGGCGATTGAGAAGGCTCCGGATGCGGTGAACCTCCACTATCGTTTGGGACGCGCGCTCCTGCTCGAAACTCACGACAACTTTACGGTCGCAGTGCGGGAGTTCGAAGCGGAGTTGAAGCTCAATCCGACCGATGCTGCGGCGGAGTATCAGATCGGCCAGATTCTGGTGGCCAGCCAGAAGCCTGTAGAAGCCACTCCGCGATTCGAGAAGGCAGCTAAACTGGATCCCGCGTTCATTGAGCCGTTGATCGCGCTGTCGAAGATCCAAACGGCGAAAGCGGTTGAGTTGCTCGAAAAAGCTATCGCGCAGGCTCCGCGCAGCGAGGCCGCGCGTTACAACCTGATGCTTGCGTATCGTAATGCCGGTCGTGCTGCCGACGCACGCAAGCAGAAGGACGAACTGGACAAACTGCAGAAGCCGCCGGAAGGCGAGTTCACCGAGTTTCTGAAGAAGCTTGGCGAGAAGCCGAAGTGATTCCTCTGTTCTTGTTGATGACGGCCGCGAACTTTGAGAATGTCGCTTCGAAGGCCGGTCTGACGCACTCGTTTCCAAACGGAACGGTAAAGAAGTACATCATCGAAACAACCGGATCCGGCGTCGGCATTTTCGACTATGACAACGACGGATTCATGGACGCCTTGATCCTCACTGGCGAAGGCGGCGAGAACCGGCTTTACCACAATGACGGTCGAGGACGTTTCAAACAGGAATTGAGGATTCCGTCGCACGGCTGGGCGCAGGGAACTTGTGCCGGTGACTACGACAACGATGGCTTTATAGACTTCGTCATCACCTATTGGGGATCCTCAAGGCTTTATCGGAACAAGCAGGGCAGGGGTTTCGACGAGGTCGATCTGCATACGGGACCGAAACGATACAACACTGGCTGTGCGTTCATCGACTACGATCGCGACGGTCGGCAGGATCTATTCGTTGCCAACTATTTGGTGTTCGACTACGCAACCACACCTGTACCGGGTGCGAATCCGTACTGTTTTTATCGCAATATGGCAGTAAATTGTGGACCGCGCGGTTTACCCTTCGATCGCAACATGCTGCTTCGCAACAACGGAGACGGCACATTCAAGGATGTTTCCGAAGCGAGCGGCATCGCCAAGCCCAGGGGCCACTACAGTCTCGGGGTGCTCACTGGGGACTTCAACAACGACGGCTGGACAGACGTCTACGTCGCTTGCGATCAGACACCTTCGCTGCTTTACATGAACAACGGAGACGGCACATTCGAAGAAGAAGCGCTGTTGCGCGGTGCGGCTTTGGACGAGCATGGCAAGGCGCTTTCAGGTATGGGCGCGACAGCCACGGATTACAACAGCGACGGCTGGCTCGATATCTTTCGCACGAACTTCAGCGACGAGCGTGAGACCCTCTATCGCAATCGCGGCAAAGGCGATTTCGACGATGTCACGGCTGCTGCGGGACTCGCGCGGAACACGAGTTTCGTTGGCTGGGGATGCGGCTTTTTCGACTTCGACAACGACGGGCGCAAAGATCTGCTATTGGTCAACGGGCACGCGTTTCCGGAGGTCGACAAGTTACCCGGCGATGTGAAGTACAAAGAACGTTCGATCCTCTATCGCAACCTTGGCGCAGGAAAGTTCGACGACGTCTCGCTGAAGAGCGGCTTAGGCATCACAGAACTTCATTCGTCGCGCGGCGCCGCTTTCGGAGACTTCGACAACGACGGCGTCGTCGATGTGTTGATCAACAATCAGAACGAAGCCCCATCGCTACTCAAACAGCGAGCAAAACCGCAAGGCAACTGGATCATTCTCGATCTAGGGCATCGGTCGATCGGCGCGCGAGTGCGTGTGACTGCTGGGGGGGTGACGCAATACGATGAAGTTCGCAGTGGCGGATCGTACCTCTCGCAGAACGATCCGCGTTTGCACTTCGGCCTTGCTTCGGCTTCTATGATCGATCGTCTCGAGATCACATGGCCCGATGGCGCAAAGCAAGTTCTCGAAGGTCAGCCGGTGAACCGGATTCAGTCGATCACGCGTCCTAAAGATCCGTCGAAGTAGTGGCTCAGCACCGAAGCGATCGCGCCCCTGAGCGGTGTTTGGCGTGACGGAAAGACCTGCAGTCCGCCGAGCCAATATTCAGGAACCCGGGCTTGCAGCACGCTCCACAGTACGGGCTCAACGATCGGCCATGCAGTGGCGGCGAAGTCGTCGAGCGCAATCGCGGCAGGGTTGAGCGCCATCACGATGTTGACCAATCCGATTCCCAATGCTTCGCCAACCCGCTCGATGGCAACCTTCGCGCGCGACTCTCCTTGCATCGCCCGTTCGGCAATTTGCGTAGAGGTCGCGGTCGGCGGACCATATTCGCGGATCAACGCGCGATCGCTGGCGTACTCTTCCCAGCAGCCCTGATTGCCACACTGGCATTTGAGTCCGTCGGGCCAAAACGTCGCGTGTCCCCACTCGCCGGCATGGGCGCGCGCGCCGAGAGCAAGCTTTCCATTGACGATCAATCCAGTGCCTAAGCCGACGCGCAACGTAACAAATACGAAGTCGTCGAGAGGCGGAAGGTTCACTGGCCGGAACCATCTTTCCGCCATTGCCGAAAGGTTTGAGTTGTTTTCCCAAAACACTGGCTGCAAGATACCCGGTTTCAGTAACGCGATGGCATCGACGTCGCGCCAGTGCAAATTGGTAGAGGCAACAACGCAACCAGTTTTCGGATCCATAGTGCCCGGCACCGAAACTCCGACGCCCAGAATCCGGCCTGGCGCGTGATTGACGATTCGCACCGTCGCCGTATGGATCGCGGCAAGAAAGCGATTCGGATCGTCATCGAAGGCAATACATTCCTGCTGCGTGATTTCGCCGTCGAGTCCCGCGAGTGCGACAGTGGCTCCGAATGTCGTTATCTCAACGGCGGCGACGAGCCGCGATCCCGCGATGATTCGCAACGCCGTGGGACGGCGACCGAGCTTGCCCTGTGATTCGGTGGAATCTTCGCGAATGAGCCCCGCTGCGATCAAACGCGCCGAAATGCCAGTAATCGCCGCCGGAGAAAGATCGCTACGCTTCGCCACTTCATGGCGTGAAATACCTGGTTGCCGATGAATGAGCGTCAATACGACCCGTTCATTTGCCGCTTTCAAGTCGGCCTTGTCGAATGATTGCATTAAACAACCAGCATACAATCGCCGTAGGAATAGAAGCGGTAGCGTTCTTGCACCGCGTGACGGTAAGCCGCCATTGTCAGCTCTGTTCCCGCGAGGGCCGCGACAAGTAGCAGCAGAGATGTGGATGGCAAATGGAAGTTTGTCAGCAGGGCGTCGACTCTTTGAAACTCGTATCCGGGACGAATGAACAGGTCCGTGGATCCAGAGCATGGCTGCGTCAAATCCGTGAGCGATTGCGCTGTTTCCACGGTGCGAACGCTCGTGGTTCCGACGCAGATCACACGAACGGCTTGCCGGATCCTTTGTGCCTCCGAAGCCATCACGTGAAAGGATTCGTGATGCAGTTGGATATCCTCGATCACATCGGTGGATAGTGGTTGAAAGGTGCCAAGTCCGACGTGCAAAGTGACACGCGCGATGTCCGCACCTCGCTGCTGGCAGGCTTCGAGGACTTCGGGCGTGAAATGCAATCCCGCGGTTGGAGCCGCGACGCTGCCACGTTGCGAAGCATAGACAGTCTGGTAGCGTTCGCGATCGCCTTGCGAATCATCCCGTTTCACATACGGAGGCAAAGGTATGTGTCCAATACGATCGACGATCGCATCGAAAGGCTCAAGAGAATCGAACCGAATGATCCGCATTCCGCGATCCATTCGATCGGACACAACGCCTGCGAGGCTGGGATCGAAAACGATGCGATGTCCAGGATGTGCGCGTTTGCCTGGCTTCACCAGCACTTTCCACGTGAGCCGGTCGGGCGTTGTAGGTTCGAGCAGGAAGACTTCGATCTTGTATCCGTCGCGGTCGCCGAACAACCTGGCAGGAAAGACTTTCGAATCGTTGAGCACGAGGCAATCGCCATCGCGCAGATACTCGGGAAGATCGCGGAAGATGCGATCCGCTATCGTTCCGGTTTTGCGATCGACCACAAGCATACGCGAGGCGGATCGATCGGCAATTGGCTCTTGCGCAATCAACTCCTGTGGAAGTTCGAAATGAAAGTCAGACAACAACATCCCAATTCTTCCAGTTAAACATGCTTCCACTGGACGTTACACTACGATTTGCAACTTATCCTCGGAATCGAATCATCTTGCGATGAAACTGCGGCGTCGGTTGTTGCAGATGGACGCCGCGTTGTCTCCTCAGTTGTCGCTTCGCAGTTCGACACACATGGAAAGTACGGTGGCGTCGTTCCGGAACTCGCGTCGCGCGAGCATTTACGGGCCGTGGTGCCCGTGGTGCGGGAGGCGATGGAAAAAGCAGCGATCGGTTATCGGGATCTCGCCGCCGTTGCAGTGACACAAGGCCCTGGTTTGATCGGATCGCTGCTTGTGGGCATCACGCATGCCAAGGCGATATCGGTCACACATTCGTTGCCGCTGATTGCGGTGAATCACATAGAAGGCCATATCCATGCGGTGCTGATGGAATCCGGCGATCTTCCAATGCCGGCGTTGGCGCTCATTGTTAGCGGTGGGCACACTCATTTGTTCGAGATTCGCAAGGGATTTCAGTATCGCTTGCTCGGAAAAACGCGTGATGACGCGGCGGGCGAGGCTTATGACAAGATCGGCAAACTGCTTGGCTACAGCTATCCCGGTGGACCGATTCTCGACAAAATCGCGCCGTACGGCAACGCGACCCGCTCGCGATTCACGTCGCCACGAATGAAGGGCAACGAACTCGACTTCAGCTTTAGCGGGATGAAGACGGCAGCGTTGCGGTGGGTGGAATCGCAGGCGATTCAGGAAGAGATCGACGCGCGCAAGCGGCTCTGGCACGCCGTTCCGAATCCTTCCCTGGAGCAATGGTTGGACGTGACTCCCGAGGCCACGCGTGATCTGATCGCGTCGTTTCAGGCGTCTGTGATTCATGAACTGATGCACAAGGCCAAGGCTTCGATCCAACAGATCGGAGCGCGCTGTGTGATCGTATCGGGGGGAGTTGCTTGCAATGCAGGATTGCGCGTCGCGGCGAAGTGGCAGTTGCCGGTTCCCGCGTACTTTCCAACTCCGGTACTATCCACCGACAACGCCGCGATGATCGCTGCCGCTGCCTGGCGCAAGTTCGAAGCGCGCGAGTTCGCCGAGTTTTCGCTTTCGCCGCGGGCGTCGATGCCGTTGGCCTAAGCCGATCCCGAGTTGATCCGTGCAAGTTCCGCGAGGTCGAGACGCCCCGTGTAAATCGCCATGCCCAACGCTGCGTGAACGTTCATCGCGAGGAGTGTGCGCACGTCGTCGAGCGTCGTGATACCACCGGCAGCGGTGATGTCGCGACTCGTTGCCGCGCGCAGACGGCGGAACCATTCCAAATCAGTCCCCTGCATCATGCCTTCTTTGTCGACATAGGTGCAGAGAAAGCCGCCAGCATAGGGTTCCAGCTTTGCGATCATCTCTTCGGCAGTGAAGTCGGTGGATTCGCGCCAGCCCTTGATCACGATCTTTCCATCTTTTGAATCGAGTGCAATGAGGATCTTTTCGCGTCCGATCGCTGTCGCGACTTCTTCTAAAAATGCAGCGTTGACGCCGGTGGCATCGAAGGCCGAAGTCCCGATGATCACCTGTTTTGCGCCCTGTTCGACGAGTTTGCGAGCACGATCGACACTGCGCACGCCTCCGCCGATTCTTGCCGAACATCGGGACGCCAGGAACTCGACCAACCCATCGTTCGAACCCTTACCAATTGCGGCGTCGAGGTCGATCACCTGAATCTCGGGGAATGCCGCAAACTTGCGCAGCATCTCTTCCGGTGAGTCGCCTTCGAGCGCTTTGTCCCGTCCTTGAACAAGTTGAACGACTTTGCCGTCCATCAGATCGATGCAGGGGACGATCATTGTGCAAGGCCCCCTCCAGAGGCGGGTCTCGTTGGGACCCCAGCTTCGATAAGCACCTTCTTGAGGCTGCCGACCGTATGGGTTCCAAAGTGAAAAATGGATGCAGCGAGTGCGGCGTCCGCCTCGCCTTCCTGAAAGACGCGGATGAAATCTTCTGGCCCGCCGGCACCGCCAGATGCGATCACCGGGATCTTCGTGGCGCGCGAGACCGCCCGTGTGAGCGGACAATCAAAGCCCGTCTGCACACCGTCCGTGTCCATTGAGGTCAACAGAATTTCGCCAGCTCCGAGTTCTTCGCCCCGATGCGCCCACTCAATTGCGTCGAAACCTTCGTCATCGCGGCCGCCGCGAGTGAAGACGTTCCAGGATCCGTTCGCAGCGTTGCGTCGAGCGTCGATCGCCAGGACAACCGCTTGAGCGCCGAACTCTAACGACAACTCGCGAATCAGTTCGGGACGCCGAACGGCGGCCGTGTTGATGCTGACCTTTTCGGCTCCAGCGAGAATGATGCGGCGAGCGTCGGCGACGGATCGGATGCCTCCGCCAACAGTCAGAGGTATGAAGACGCGCCGCGCGGTTCGCGCAACTACATCCACCATGGTGTCGCGGTAGTTTGACGACGCGGTGATGTCGAGAAAGACAAGTTCGTCGGCACCTTGTTCGTTGTAACGTTCGGCGAGTTCGACGGGATCTCCGGCATCGCGCAGATTGACGAAATTGATGCCTTTCACCACGCGGCCTTCTGTGACATCGAGGCAGGGAACGATGCGGCGGGCTAACATAATTCGGCGAAGTTCCTCATGACTCGCAATCCAACAGGGCCTGATTTTTCGGGGTGAAACTGCACGGCATAGATGTTCTCGCGCTGCAGCGTCGCGGTGTAAGGCAGCTCGTAAGTGCACGATGCGGCAGTCGCATCGCACAGCGGAGCGTAATAGCTGTGCGCGAAATAGACATAAGGGTGCTCGTCCAGCCCGTCAAGCAAAAGGCAGTGCTTTACGCGATCAAGGCTGTTCCAACCCATGTGCGGCACCCTCGCGTCCAATGGGAAACGGGTCACTTTGCCGGGAAACAATCCAAGCCCTTTTTGTTCCGGGGCCTCTTCGCTGCCTTCGAACATGCACTGCAGGCCGATGCAGATTCCGAGTAGCGGGATGTTGGCCGCGGCGCGCTCGAGAACTGCAGCCCGAAGACCGCGCGAGTCGAGTTCTCGCATCATTTGTCCGAAATGGCCGACACCGGGTAGGATGATCTTCTGGAAAGATTCCAACCCTTGCGGTGACGTCAACACTCGATAGGGCGCGCCGATCTCTTCGAGCGTATTGGCGACCGAGCGTAGATTTCCTGCTCCGTAGTCGATGATTGCGATCATACGAGAGCCTCAATTTCATTGACGTTTTCGAGTACGCCGACGGCTTGCTCTTGTTCGAAGAGCCGCAGCAGTTCTGCACGCCGCAGGTGATCGCGCTTGGCGATGCCATAGAACGGCACTCCGGCGAGGCGTGCCGATCGGGCGTCATCGATCGTGTCGCCGAGAAACACGAGTTCGACGGCTGGATGTTCGCGCTGGATCTTCAGCAGCCCATCCGGTGCGGGTTTGCCCTGCGCGACATGCTCGATGCAGATGCGCGGGTTGAAATCGATGTGCGGAACGAAGCGGGTGAGTGTATGCATCGCGTCGGCTTCGAGTCTGCCGGTGAATATGCCCAACCGATGCCGCGATCCGAGACGCTCCAGCATACCTTCCGCAACAAGCCACTCTTCTTTCATCACCAAGCCCTGAGGTCCCGCGAACAGCCGGGTGAACTCGCGCTGCACGTCGGCATAAGAAACCGGGACGTTTTGGTCGTCAAGGATGCGCTCGGTCACTGCCCAGTCGTTATTCCAGCCGCCCTGGTTTTTGTAGTCCTCGATCTGAGCGAATGAAGTGTTTCCACCGAACAGCGCGACGGTTTCGACAACCGCCTGGCGATAGGAGCCAGTGGGATCCACCAGTACGCCGTCCATATCGAAGACGATGATCTTACTTGCCATACACCGCTTTCGGATCATAGGCGCGGTCTTCGGTGACCTTCCAAACGCCCTCGTCGAGCTTGCGATAGAAGCAGCTTCGATAGCCGTCATGGCAGACGCCAGGGCCTAATTCTTCGCACTGCAGCACCAGGGCGTCTTGGTCGCAATCGGTGTGGATGCTCTTGACGGCCAGCTTGTGGCCGGACGATTCGCCTTTGAGCCAGAGCTTCTTGCGCGAGCGCGACCAGAAGATGGCGTAACCGGTTTCCACCGTCATCTTCCAGGATTCTTCGTTCATAAATCCCACCATCAGCACGCGGCCTGACTGGTGGTCTTGGATCACCGCGGTGATCAATCCGTCGAGTTTTGAAAAGTCTAGGTCCATACTGAAAACCAAAAGCCCGCTGTTGTCTGCAGCGGGCTCTTCGAGATTGAGACGTCGATCGAGGGATCGCAAGCCGCTGCGTTCAGGCACCGTTGCAATGGTGGTGATGATCGCGATTGGCGCATTTGGGCATTGAACTCCCAGGATATCACCCCTTTCAGAGTGCGAAGCAATTAAGTCCCTTTCATGCGCCATAGTGGGCTGTGTGAGAACATGAAACATCCGTCGATGCTGATCTACGCACTTACCATCTTCATCAGCGCGTTTCTGCTCTTTCAAGTCCAGCCAATGATCGCCAAGATCATTCTGCCGTGGTTCGGTGGCGGTGCCGCCGTGTGGAGCGCGTGTCTGATGTTCTTTCAGCTTGCTTTGCTTTTGGGGTATCTGTATTCCCATGCCGCGACGAAGTGGCTGAAGCCAAAGCAACAAGCGATGCTACACACCATCCTGCTTGTAGCGGCTGTGTTTCTGTTGCCAATCATGCCTGGGCAGCAATGGAAACCACTGGACGAGAAGGAACCGCTGCTTCGCATCTTTCTGCTGTTGTGCGGAACCGTTGGGCTGCCTTACCTGATGCTTTCGACCACGGGTCCGCTGTTGCAGGCTTGGTACTCACGAGCCAGTGGCGGCGCGATGCCATACCGTTTGTTCGCGCTGTCAAACTTCGGATCGTTTCTGGCTCTGCTCAGTTTTCCGTTTGTCTTCGAACCGATTCTGACATCGGCGCAGCAGACCAATCTGTGGTCATTGGCCTTTGCCGTGTTTGCCGCTTGTGCAGTGTTTGCCGGGTGGAAGACCGTTCGTGCGATTCCAGAAGCTGCTACGGCAGCGGCATCCGAAGAAGAATCCGTTGCGCCGATTCCCTTCGGACGCTTGCTGCTGTGGATAGGGCTTGCGGCCTGTGCTTCGATTCTACTCATCGCCGTCAGCAGCCACCTGACAACGAACGTCGCGCCGATTCCGTTTTTGTGGGTGGTTCCGCTCAGTATCTACCTGCTGACGTTCATCCTTTCATTCGAAAGTGACCGGATCTACGGTCGTGGGACGTTTATGCCGCTCGTGGTGGCAGCCCTTGGCGTGGCAGCGTTTTTGTTGACGGAAGAGAACCGCGATGGATTCGGGCCAATCTATCTCTGGTCGACCATCCTCTTCATCTGCTGCATGGTTTGCCATGGAGAGTTGGCGTTGCAGAAACCGCATCCGAAGCAACTGACGTTGTTCTTCCTGATGGTCTCTGTTGGCGGAGCGATCGGTGGATTGTTTGTGGCGATGGCCGCGCCGGTGATCTTCAGCAACTACTATGAACTGGCCATTGCGTTGGGATTGTGCGGCATTCTTGCGATGGGGATCCTTTGGGACGAGTTGCCGGACCCTTGGCGGCAATCGCAGGGTTGGGCCGTTGTCGGCCTCACTGTGATTGTCATCGCTGAACTCTGGTATCACGCGCATAGCTATCTCGATGAGTATCCGAAGTACGCGATGTTTGCGATCACGATGGCGTTCAGTTTCATTGTTGCGACCGCGATCACTTGGATCGACTTTCTGAAGAATCCGCTGCCCGGGGTCTCTTGGCCAGTCCGGCTTGTTTGGTTGGCGTTGCTACTGGCGAATCTTGCCCATCTGCGTCTTCCAGAAAGGGCGGACAGTGGCCTCGAACAGTTCTGTATCTGGTCAAGCTTTTGTGCGCTCGCAGGGCTTGTGCTCTGCTGGAAGCGTGGCGACGATGGCCGCCTCGATGGCGAAATGGTTCGTTGTGCGGGCGTTGTGTTGTGCGCAGCGCTGCTGGTACACCTCACTTACTATCAGCATGAGAATGGGCTTGGCTATCGAATGATGGCGCGCAATTTCTACGGCGGATTGAAGGTTCGCGATGAGGCGCAGGATGAGGATACCACCGCGAATCGTGCGCTGGTGCATGGCACGATCAATCACGGCGCGCAGTTAACCGACCCCGCGCGTCGACGTGAGACGACGAGTTACTACGGTCCGAATTCCGGTTTTGGCAAAGCCATTCTGGCACTGCAAAAGGAATCGGGTGGGGCGATCCGCGTGGGCATCACTGGATTGGGTGCCGGCGTTACGGCTAGCTTTTGCCGACCCGGCGACTACTTTCGCTTTTACGAACTGAATCCGATGGTGCTCGATATCGCGCGCAAGCAATTCACTTTCTACGACGACTGTCCTGCCGACAAGGGCGTATATCTGGGTGACGGCCGCCTGGCGTTGGAACGTCAGAACAGCCACCAGTTCGATCTGCTCGCGATGGATGCGTTTTCCAGCGATTCAGTTCCCGTGCACCTGTTGACCAAAGAGGCTTTCGCCCTCTATTCGAAGCATCTTACGCCAAATGGTGTCCTTGCCATAAACGTATCCAATCGTTATCTGAATCTGGTTCCCGTGGTGACGCGCAACGGCCACGAGTTCGGCATGAAGGTCGCACTCGTTGAAGATGACGGTGAAGGTGCGGACTTCTATTCCGCTACCTCGTGGATGCTTTGCACGCGAAGCAGCACCTTGTTTTCCGACGCCGGATTTCAAGGCAAGAATGTCACCTATCCGGCGGATAATCTGAAGATCCGCCAGTGGACCGACGGTTACAGCAATCTGTTCCAGATCATGAAGTAGGCACGAAGAAACCCTTGGCAGAAGGATCTCACTCTTGCTGATGCTCGTTTGCCCTGTTCGCGGATGCCTGCTTGGATTGTCGCGGGAAACGCGACGGTTGATTTGTCCGCGGGGCCATTGTTTCGATATCGCTCGCAGCGGATATGTGAATCTTCTGCAGCCGCAGGACAAGAAGTCGAAAGAACCCGGCGATACTGTGGCGGCGATTGCCGGACGGAGACGGATCCATGAATTGGGTGTGACTCAACCCCTGCTGGATGCGATCTCCTCGCTGTCGGGCGTTGTGGCTTGCGATGTGGTTCTGGACGCGGGCTGTGGCGAGGGCTTCTACCTTGGCAGTTTGCAGGCTGGTTCCGGATGTGCGGCCGAGGGTGTCGACATTTCGATTCCGGCGGTGGATGCTGCTGCGCGACGTTATCCTGCCTGCTCATGGGTTGTGGCGAATGCGGATCGGGCATTGCCATATGGCGATGCTTCGTTCACACTTGTGCTTTCGATCAACGCGCGATTGAATGCGGCGGAGTTCCGGCGGGTTGTGCGTCCCGGCGGACGACTCTTGTTGGCGATTGCGGGTGCGGAGGATCTGCGGGAGTTGCGCGGAGGCTCTGCAGGGCGGGATCGCGTTGCCAGGACCGTCGAGATGTTTGGATCCGAGGGATTCGCATTGGTGGAACATCGCTCGGTTTTGACTGTGGCTCAGTTGGACGCGGCGGCGATTGCCGATTTGAGCCACGCGATCTATCGTCCTCTGGCTGGCGATGCGGTGGAGATCGATCGCGTGACGTTTGCGTTGGATCTACTGCTATTCAACTAGCGGTCAAGCCGCTCCAAAGCAGAACAGCTTTCCATCCTGCGATCCGATAACGATCCTGCCCTCCGCCACCGCCGGGGATGCAGACAGCGGCTCGCCCACTTGGTAATCCCAGATCTTGGCACCCGTGTTGAAGTCGAGGACATAGAAGCGCCCGTCGTTGGACCCGATATACACGCGCCCTTCGGAAACCACCGGCGACGATTCCACTCGCGCTCGAGTGGCAAAGCTCCATAGCTCTTTGCCGGTCAATTGCTGAAAGCAGTGTACGATCTTGTCGCGTCCGCCGAGCACCACTTTGTTGTCCGCAACCGCGGCGCTCGAATAGAACGGAAACTGACGAGCCTTGTTCTCATAGCGCCAGATGCGTTGCTTCGTCTTGAGATCATAGGCATGGACATCGTTGTCGTATGTCCCAAAGAATGCGTAGCGGTCATCCACTATCGCTGGCGAAGCGCCCGTATACGAACCGGTGATCACTTCGTATACCTGCTTGCCATCCGCGATCCGGATCGCACGCAATACGCCGTCGCAGCCCGAAATATAGGCGATTCCATTGGAAACAGCCGCGGTTGCATGCACCTGCCCCTTGGTTTTGAACTGCCATAGCATCTTGCCATCCTTCAGCCCGAGGCCATATAGATTGCTGTCATAGGATCCAATAATCACGCGATCACCAGAGATCACCGGCGACGCTTTCACTTCGGTTCCAGTTTGGAATGTCCAAATTCCCTTTCCGTCTTTGGCATTGACGCCGTGCACCCATCCCGCGAGATCGCCGATGACCACGACTCCGTTGGCAACCGCGGGCGAGGATTCGCCGACACCCTCATTGGTCTTGTATTTCCACCGCAATTTGCCATCGACAAGATTCACGCAAATCAACTCGCCTGCCTGCGTGCCGAAGTACACAGCGCCATCCACAATCGCGGCGGAAGACTCAATAGACTCGCCCGCTTCATAAGTCCATAGCAGCTTCAGATTCTTCGGAATCGAGCCCGCGGGCAATACCCCGGTCAGCGTTTGATTGCCGCGAAACTGCGGCCACTGGGCGAACGCGCTGCAACAGGACACGAACAGAATCAATAAGCGCATTGGTAGATCTCCATGGCCCCAGCCGCATCGAACGGCCGTGGATTGTGTTTACCGGTCCATTGTTCGCCGGCTTCTTTTGACAACGTCTCAAACAGTGCCGAATCGATTCCTGCCGACCTTAGATCGCGCGGCATGTCTGCGATCGCTGCGAGTTCCTGCAATCGCTCGGTTAGATACGGCAGCAATTCGTCGTAGTCCGCGTGGCTCTTGTTCCAACGCACGACATGCTGCAACAGCATCGCGATCGCGACCCCGTGCGTCGTTCCAAAATGCGCGGTCAAAGGATTCGCGCACGCGTGAGTCGCGCCCAGCATTGAATTCTCAATCGCGGCACCTGCAAAGTGCGAGCCGAGCAACATCGCACCACGCGCCTCGACGTCGTTCGGATCCCGCAGTATTTTTTCAAAGTTCGAATCAACCAGCCGGAACGCTTCGCGCGCGAACATGCGCGACATCGATGTGCGCTTGGTGCAGACGAAACTTTCCACCGCATGAGACAGCGCATCGTAACCCGAGGAAGCCGTCACGTCAGCCGGTTGCGACACCGTCAATAGCGGATCCAAAATGGCGACGCGGAAGGCCGCCTGCGGGTCTCCGCAAGCCATTTTGATATGTGTCACCGCATCGGAGACGATGCAGTAACTCTGGGCCTCGCTGCCCGTGCCCGCAGTGGTTGGGATGCCAATCATCGGATACATCGGGCGCGTTGCTTTGCCGTGGCCCTGATAGTCTTCCATCACGCCCCCGTTGGTGAGCAGAAAGTTCACCGCTTTGGCCAGGTCCATCGACGATCCGCCGCCCAATCCGATGATGGAATCGATCATCAGAGGAACCGCATGATCGTGACACGCCTGTACCATGGCCGTATCTGGATTGGCGCCGAAATCATGAAAGGTGAACACCGTTGAGCCTGCATCCCACAACATTTTGACGGCTCTGGCGACAAACCCGCTCTTTGCTATGCCGGGATCGGAGACAATCAGCACTCGTCTGAAGCCAAGGCTTTGCGCGATGGATCCGAGCCGCTCAAAGGATCCCTCACCGAAGATTGTGGATGTACGTGGAATGAAGTCGAAGGCGCGCTGCTGCATCGTTTGCATCTACTATTGTCGGCGACAATGGGAAATATGTGCAGGAGCATCAAGACGCTGCGGCGCATTCCGCCGCCTGCCACCCCCGAAGAGATCCGCGCTGCCGCTCTGCAGTTCATTCGCAAGGTGAGCGGCACTCGCCATCCACCGGCGGGGTTTACGAGCGCTTATGACAACGCTGTGTCAGAAATCGCAGCGGCGACGGATCGGCTTTTGCAAACGATGGGGCCACCCCGAGTCAGCAATGCAAGGAAACAACGGGATGCTAGTCAGCAGCCGTGAGTTCGATCGCATCGCCGACGAGGCTTTCTCTCGCATCGCGCCGAAGTTCCGCAGGCGCTTGCGCAATGTGTTGATCGTCGTCGAGCAAGAACCGCCAGAACGCGATTTGCTGGGTCTCTATCAGGGTCGTCCTCTTACAGAACGCAGTGTGTTCGATAGTGGCATGCAGCCCGATAAGATCACGATTTATCAGGGCCCACATCAGCGCATGGCGCGTACGTTGCCCGAACTTGAGCAGATCGTAGCGGACACAATCTGGCATGAGATCGCACACTACTTTGGGATGAACGAAAAACAGGTAGTGGCGGCGGAACGGATCCGCCGCAGGAAAATGAGACGCCGCTAGCCAACCGGCAAAGGCCGGGGCGGCTTCGACGCAGGCAAGTATTTCCGCCGCCCCGGTCCGTTTTGCCGGTGAATACCTAGGAGTTCGCGGGTTGGCGTACCATTCGTTTGCGCATCTCGCAATCGCAGCAATCGCTGCACCGGGAGCATCGCTCACAGCGATGGTTGGCGCAGCAATCCTTGGTGCAGAACAGGCAGATGTCGCGCGATCCTTCGCCACAAATCGAACAATTGAATATGGCGGCTTCGACCGGGGTCATCTATTTGCGCCTCCGCAAGGTCTGGCTTCTGCATTTTTGCGCTTCCTGATCGACAATCTTGAACTCCTGCTCTTTCGTCTCGGCCAATTCCACAACGTAGCTGCGCAGCGTCTGGCGCGCGTGTCCGTTCTCATTCCGCATGCCAACAATTAACTCCGCAACAGCGGGGTTGTGATAGTTGCGAACCCCCTCCGCAAGCGACTGCAGGTTCAGATCGAAGGAATCGATACGCATGAACAGGTCGAGCGCCAGCGTCAGCTTTTCTGTGTCAGCGGCCAAACGTCCGGCGACTGAAGTCACCGCTTGCAACTGCTGCAAGACTTCCTTCTTTTGCGCCTCGTATCCAACCGGCGCGCCCTGCGACATCCACTCTTTCGGCTGTAGTTGCTCGATTACAAGCTTCAACCGGTTGCCGGATGCCTGCAGAGATTCTAATGTTTTCTTGAGATCCCAAGGCGCAGTCACACCCTGCGCAAACAAGCCGGATGTGCAAAAGGCGGCGGCAATCAGGATACGTGCGAGAACATGCATGGCCTAAGGCCAGTGTACTTCGAAACTCGCTACTTGCCCGTTCGCCGTCAGCCGAAGAGTCCGGTATCCAGCCGCGATTCCCGCTGGCCTTGCGAACTGCAGTTCCACGACTCCGGGCTTGATTTGGAACGTTGCTGTGCGAACCAGTTCCGTGCCCTCGACCTCGGCCCTCGGCGAGGCGTCACCACCCAAGCCGCTCGCAATCATAGTTACCTGCTGGGCGCTCGCGACCGCTCGATAGATTCCTGGGGTTGCGGGAAGCATCGTCACCGTCACACGCGCTTGAGCGGATTCGACCGTCGATGCGATCGCCAAGTGTTCGCTGCCTTCAGTCGGTGCATCGTTTGGAACCAGCACGTCTATTCGGGTTGGAGACGCGAATACAATGCGTAAGGGCCGTGCATCTAACCAAGCCCAGGTCCCCGCGAGCCGCAAAGCGGGGTTGTCGTCGGCAGACATGGCCGATCCGCCGGTGAGATTCTTACCGAACACCGAGATGATTGCTCCCGGGGAAATGGACGCTGCAAAGCCTTGTTGCGCGGCGTCCACTACTCGATCGATCTGCGGTCGCGCCGCCGGTCGTGGTTCGGCGGAACCTTCACGGATACCCGTAAGCCAACCAAACATTTCGAGCAACATTTGTTTGAACCGCGGATCGCGCCAAGTTTCGTCGAAGTGTCCCAGTGCTGTGTAGAAGACTCGTCCACGGCCGTAGTTGCGGCACCAGGCGAGCGGTGAGTCCAGCGGATATTCGGACTTGTTCACGTGCTTCTCGCTGGGAGAGGAGCGCAAGGTCATGAGCACTCGGTTTCGCTCGCGGGAGAAATCGCGGAACTTGTAGATCTCATCGAGGATACGGAACGAGTTGCCCAGCCCTTTGCTGGCTGGATGCTCCGGATCCTCAATGTCGATATCGGTCTCGCCGACCCATGGATGACCGTCGAAGTATGCGCCGATGAGTTCGCCGTATTCCGCCCATCCATAGAGCGTGTCGGTTGCCGAATGCGCACCCGCGAAGCCGCCGCCATTGCGGATGAATGCCAGCAAATCCGCCTTCTGCCGATCTTGCAAGGCTAGCTCGCCGCTGGTGAAGAAGAACACGGCGTGAAAATCCCTCAGTCTGTCGGCGCTGATCGTCGACAGATCTTCAGTTGAAGTGACGGCAAATCTTTCGGGAGCGAGACTCGCGAGTACCTGCCGGGCAGTTACGATCGAATCGTGCCGGAAGCCGGCCGAGTGTGTCAGGAAGAGAATCCGCTTCGGCTCCTGCCCAACGGCAGCGCAGAGAGACAGAGCGACCAAACATGCAAGCCGCATGGGCTTAGTGTATCTTGACGAGATGACTAGACGACATCTTCTATCCACTGCCGCGGCAGCCTCCTTCGCTTCGCAAGCACAAAGCCCCGGCGCTACCAGATATGTGAGGTTTCAAGCGGGCGCGAAGATCGCCTATGGTGTTCTCGACGGAGAGACGATTCGCGAGTTGCCTGGAAGCTATCTGAAGTTTGACAAGCCCAAGAGTACAACTTACCCGCTGTCGAAGGTGACCTTGCTTGCCCCTGTCGAGCCTCCGAAAGTTCTCGCCGTCGGACTCAACTACAAGAGCCACCTCGGCTCGCGCACTCCTCCGGTGAATCCGGAACTGTTTTTCAAGCCCACTAGCTCTATCCAGGATCCAACCGGCAACATCGTCATCCCGCCGGATTCCAAGAATACCCATTATGAAGGTGAACTCGTTCTGATCATCGGAAAGAAGCTGCGCAACGGTACGCGCGAACAGGCCAAAGATGCCATTTGGGGCATTACCTGCGGCAACGATGTGAGCGAGCGCGACTGGCAGAATGGACCCAACAAAGACCTGCAGTGGTGGCGCGCGAAAGGATCCGACACCTTTGGACCAGTCGGCCCCTGGGTAGTTCGCGGCGTTGACTATGGCAATCTGCTGCTGCAAACCCGCCTCAACGGCGAAGTCGTGCAAAAACAAAACACATCGGATTTGTTGTTCGACTGTCCTGCGATGGTTGAGTTCGCGAGCCGCTATGTCACGCTCGAACCCGGCGATATCGTCTTTACCGGAACTCCGCAGACGACCAGGAAGATGAACCGCGGCGATGTCGTCGAAGTCGAGATCGAGAAGATCGGCGTGTTGAGGAACAAAGTTGTCTAGCTGGATTCTGTTCCCGGCGATCACGATGTCGCTCGGCTGGGGACTGCGCGGATACATCGGCGGCGGCCCGCTGGGTGCAATGATTCCAGGGGCAATGGTGGTTCTGTCACTCTGCCTGCTTTTGCATCGTAAAGGCGAAGCGAACGGCATCGCCGCGGCATTCGGAGCCATCGGCGTCGGCTTCGGTGGACAGATGACCTATGGGCAAACCATTGGACTCACCATGCATCCCGAAACTGCGGCCTGGGGCTTGCTCGGACTGACTCTCAAAGGTGCGATCTGGGGCCTGCTCGGAGGCGCGATCATCGGCACGGGCTTGCAGCGCGAAATCCCGCCGCGTAAGCTCCGGCTCGCGATTCTCTCTCTCATGGCCGCTTGCACCATCGGCTGGAAGCTCATTAACGAGCCCAAACTCATCTACTTCTCGGATCCAGTCAACAAGCCGCGCCCCGAGATTTGGGCCGGACTCCTGCTCGCTGCTCTCGCCTTTCTTGTGGTGATCCATTCGCGAATCACTTGGGATTTCGCCTGGATCGCCTGCCTTGGCGGCGGTGCGGGCTTCGGCATCGGCGGCTGGTTCAATGCCATTGGTCGCACCTCGCATATCCACACACCAATCGATTGGTGGAAGATCATGGAGTTCACTTTCGGTCTCTTGTTCGGCGCCGCCCTCGGTTATGCCGCGTGGCGCAATCGCGAGTCTCTGTCGGTGGAACCTGCGGGACAGACTTCCAAATTCTGGTTTCTGCTGCTGCCGCTGGTTCCCATCTGCATCGCAGCCGAAGAGCGATCGTCATTTCGCTTCGCCTACACCGTGGTCGGTGCGCTGTTGTTGCCATTGGTTGCTGCGAACGCCCGGTTTGCCTGGCAAATCGCAATCACTATGACCTGCACCGCATTCGCCGTGGACTTCGCGCAAAGCCGCGCGGCTTGGACGCAGCAAACATTTCTTTGGGTTTGTGCGGTGGCGGTTTCCTTGCTCACAGGGTGGCTTACTGACCGCAATCGCAGCGTTTTCACGATCTTTCTTTTCCTCATTTGGGCTGCGGTCGTCGACTCTTATCTGAAGGCGTGGTTGCCTCCGTTCGAATGGTCCACCAAAGCATACGCACATGCTCACGTGGAGATCGCCTTCACCATTCTGGCGGTCGGTGCGACATGGTTCGCGCTGCGAATTCGCGCAAAGCTTGCGCTAGCATGAAACATTCTCCCCATGCCGCTGAAGCTCTTCGCTCTACTCTCTCTTGGTCTGTTGCTCGGTTCCTGCTCGCGTGAACGCAAACTCGGTGCCAATGCCAAGTCGCTGACACCTGAGAAAGCTATCGCGAGTATGAAGCTTTCAGAAGACTTTCACGTCGAACTCTTCGCCGCCCAACCAGACGTCGTCGATCCGGTTGACTTAGTATTCGACGAGCAAGGCCGCGCGTTTGTCACTGAGATGCTCGATCTTCCCGACGATCCTCCGCCCGGCAAACCCGCGCGTGGACGCATCCGGATGCTTGAGGATACCGACGGCGATGGCAAGGCGGATAAGTCCACCGTTTTCGCGGAAAACCTCTTGCACGCCAGCGGACTCATGCCCTGGAAGGGTGGACTCATCGTCCCCGCTTCGCCGGACATTCTGTACTTGAAAGACACCAACGGAGACGGCAAGGCCGATGTTCGCGAGATCTGGTTTACTGGGTTCTTTCACGGCAATCCTGAAGCGCAGATTACGAATCCGAGGTTGAACGTCGACAACTGGATCCACTTTTCGAACACCGGCAACGAGGGATTGGTGAAGTCGCCGAAGCATCCGAATCAGGCGTCAATTCAAATGCGCGGATTCGACTTCCGCTACCATCCGTCCAAAGGATTGTTTGAGCCAGCGTCTGGGAACGCACAGTATGGCGCGACCTTCGATGATTGGGGCAATCGCTTCATCTCGCAGAATACGACTCACTTGCGACATGTTGTACTGCCTCGACAATACATCGCGCGTGCACCGATGATGGAAACGCCCGCCGTTGTTCACGATGTCTACAATGACCATCATCGCGAAATGTATCCGATTTCCGAACCGCAGGAATGGCGGGTATTGCGCACCAAGCTGCGCCAGGATCGCTACAACGAACTGAAGACTGGCCGAGTGGAACTCCTCGCGGGACACTTTACCGGTGCCACAGGAAGCACGATCTATTCGGGCGACACATGGCCGGCTGAATATGTCGGAAACATTTTCACTGCCGATGTTTCGGGCAATCTCATCCGTCGCGATATCGTGACGCCCCATGGCGCGACGTTCAAAGCTGTTCCCGCAGCGAAGACAGAGAACGAGAAGGTGGAATTTCTCGCTTCAGCGGACCAGTGGTTTCGACCGACAAACTTCGCGAATGCTCCTGACGGCAACCTTTACTTCACAGACATGCAGCGTGAAACGATCGAGACTCCGGTCTCGATTCCCGATGAGATGCGCAAGAAGATCGATTTCTACAGTGGCGATAATCTTGGCCGCATCTACCGGATCGTTGCCAACAAGCCGCGCGGTGAGAAGCGCGGGCTCAAGGTCAACTTGGGCGCCCTGCCCGCAGCCGAGTTGGTCAAGACGCTGGAACATCCCAACGGATGGCATCGCGTAACCGCCCACCGTCTCTTGCTGGAGCGTCTGGACAAGGGCTCCATAGCCCCGCTCAAAGTCGCAGCGTTGCAATCTCCCAAGCCGCAGGCACGGCTTCGCGCCTACTATCTGCTCGAAGCTCACGGCGCGCTGGACCAGACTCTTGTTGCCATGGCGTTGAAGGATGCAGAGCCTCGAGTCCGCGAACATGCGATCGCCTTGGCGGAAACGTATCCTGGGCTGGAGCGTGCGGTTTTTGCGCTGCTACGCGATGAGGATCTCCGCGTTCAATTGCAGTTGGCCTTGTCGCTCGGCAATTCGCGATCCGCCGCTGCACGCAATGCTGTTGTGGAAATCGCAGCAAAGAACCAGGACGACAAGTGGTTCCGCCTCGCGGCGCTCTCGTCCGCTGCCGACGATCCGGCACGCTTCTTTGCGGCGGTAGCGGAGAAGGGGCCTGTGAACAAAGACCTCACCGGACTAGCTGCCTCATTGATCGGTGCACGGAAACAACCGGCTGAGATTCAGACCTTCGTTCCGCTGCTGGCGAAAAGTAAAGATCCCAATGCGGGCCTCGCCGGTCTCGCCCGCGGACTCCGTCTCGTTGGCGCGCGTGGGCTCAAAGCACCCGGCCTGGAATCGGTATTGTCGGAGTATCTGAACGATGGCGTCGAATCCGCGTGGGATGTTGCACAGCATTTCGAAATCAAGGGGCTGGTGGATCGCGCCTCCGCCGATGCTGTTTCCCCAGCGCTCGATTCCAAACGCCGTGCTCTTGCGGTTGCCGCCCTGCGAGGCGCAAGTTACGCGCAAGCTTCGTCGGTGATTGAGAAGGTGATGGCCTTGAATCCGCCTGTGGATGTGCAAAGCGCCGCGGTGCTTGCGCTGTCGTCGTTTGAGAATCCCGAAGTTGCTCAGGCGCTGTTGTCGCGCTGGAAGAGCTACGGGCCGGATGCGCGTCCGAAAGTGATTGGCGCGCTGATGGCGCAGAAAGATCGCATCCCCGCCTTGCTGCAGGCCCTGGAAAACGAAAGCGTGCCCGTGAACGCGCTCGAGACGGGCTCGCGCAATCGACTGCTTGAGCTTTCCGACCCCGCTCTGGTCGCCCGCGCGAAGAAGGTTCTGCAAAGCTCGTCTAGCGATCGCGCGCAGGCAATTGCTGCGTTCAAAGAAGCCCTGAAGCTCAACGGACGAGTGGAACGCGGCAAGCAAATTTTCGAAGAGACTTGCGCCAAGTGCCATTTGCCCCGCAAACAAGGCTCTCGCATTGGGCCGGATCTTTCGGGAATCAACATGAAGACGAAAGAGGAACTGCTCGCTGCGATCCTCGATCCCAGCGCCTCGATTGAATCGCGCTTTGTGAACTACCTTGTCACCACCAAAGATGGGCGAATGTACGATGGCGTGATCGGTAACGAGACTCCCGGTGCCGTTACGTTGCGGGGCGGCGCAGAGGACAATGTGACGCTCTTGCGCACGAATATCGCGGAAATTCGTGCTTCCAACTTGTCGTTGATGCCGGAAGGACTTGAGCAGAAGATGTCCAAGCAGGATCTCGCCGATCTTATTGCTTATCTTCAGGGAGGCCTGTAAGTTGCTGAATGCGTCTCAGGGCGTAATCGGCTACCGATTCGAACTGAGTTTCCTTGGCCAGACGGCGCAGTTCACTTTCGATCTCCGGCCGAAGGTTTGGGCAGGCCGCCCCGATGCCGATCAATGGATAGAAGGCGTCGCTTCGCACCGATCCGCGCATGTCTTCGCAATCGATCAACTCGATGATCGCGACGATGTAGTCGCGCACGAAACCTGCGCCGCAGACGAATAACCACACATCATCGTCCGGATACCGCAAGAAACGTGACATGGGGTCGAAGATGATCACATCGTCGCGCCATTCTTCGCGGCGCAAGCAGCGTGTCAGCAAACGCAGGAACTCATCCATGGATCGAAAGATCCGATTGACCGCTTTCACTTCGAGCTTGAAGGGACACACCGCCGTATAGCTTTCGCACTTGACCAACCGCGACATCGAACTCCAAGCCGCATGCTGGGCGGCACCTTCCTCTTCGAAACACTTGCGAATGAGAAAGTCCTGCAGGGGTTCGCACGCCCGCTCTCCCAATTGGTTTTCAGCGAAGCGGATCAAATGCTCACGCTGTTCTTCTGCGCGGACGTAGTTTGCGGGTACGAAGCCTTCCGGCATGCGGCCCGCTTTGGCTGCGTTGTCCATGCCGTACATCGACCCGGCAAACAATCCGGTGTCGATCAAGCGTGCGCCGATGATGGCGAATGTTTCTGTTGGCATGTTCGATCGCAGCAGGAGCGAAGCCGTATCCCTGTCTTTCGGATCGATTTTGAAGATGGCAAGGGCTGTCTCGTGCGAAAGGTCCCGGCTCAGTATCGTTGCCGCGCGGTTGCGCACCCGACCATCGTCGTTGTTCCGCATGAGGGTCAGCAACACGTCGGTGAGAAGGGGATGCGCTTGCTTCTTCCTTGACAGTCCGTCCAGTACGCGCACAATTTGCTCATCGTCAAGCGTCGCGATGGACGCTGCTGTCTGCGGATCCAAATTGCCAGAATCGGTGATCCGCAGAAACGCCGCATAGCGCGCTGTCTGTTGCGCGCCTTCGTCCTTGGCGACCGCGCGCAGCGGATCGAGATCGGTTGTATTCAGTGCTGCCGAGAAACGGATATCCGCGTCTTGAGATGCAAGCAACGATCGATTTGCCGGGTACTTTGCGGGAAACAGCGCCGAAAGCCGGACGCTCGCCTCGTCGGTGAATCGGCTTTGTTGCAGTAGTGCTTCCACGTTTTGGTGAACCTGACGAGTCAATCCAGCTTCCAACAGTGCGCGCCAATGGGTCAGCGCTAGTGCGCTCTCTTCCGCGATTCTGGAATCGTCGCTGTGCAGCAGATTCAAGACTTCGGTCTGCTGTTCCCAATCGCGACGCGAATAGAGCGCAACGGCAACAAGATTCGCCGTCAACTGGACTGGCGTCAGCTTCGCGATCTGCTTCAGTCGATCGCCGTCGGTGTATCGGATCAGCTGCAAGGCCTTGCCGTCGGGCCAAGGCAGTTGGGATAGCAACTGGTCTTCGAGCTCACTCGACCATACCTGTTGGTGCAAAAATGTTTGGATGAATTCGAGGTCCGAGACATGGGCCGCTACGATTGCGGCTTCGGATTGGTAGATTGCGCGAAACGTCTCGATTCGATCCGCATCGAATTCTCGAAGCATCTTTGGAATCGCGAACCGATCCGCCCCCGCATCCTTGAGCATGCGCGCAGCGCCATACAGCGCGGGATCCTCAAGAACGTCGGCACCGCACTTACGGCAGTATCTCGCGACGGGAGTCCACCTTACGCACCAGAAGCAACGGATCTCTTCCCGCACCGCCAGTCCGCAATGGATACAGAGGTCTCCGGGACGCCAGTCGCGAGGTTGCGGCTGGGCACAGGAATCGCAGATCGCGCGCATCGCTAGCGACTAAGCGCGACCGCGGCGGATGCGAGCCCAGAGTTGATCCTTGTCATTGGGGGACATCGACTGTAGTCGCTTGGGAATCTCGTCTTTTGGCAATCCGTCCCGCTTGAGAAGCAGTGCAATATCGTAGTCGGAGGTCGGCACGAACTCCGATCCGCACGAACGGCAGAACTTGCCAGGACCCGAAGCCCCGCACCAGTGGCACGAGAGAATCGGTTCCGCCTGCTTTCCGCAAGACGGGCAGAGGTCGCCGGATTTGTAGTCTTTGGGTTGTTTAGCACTGCAGTGCACGCAGTAGACCACATCCGCCGTATCGATGACGGTGCGTTGCTGCGTGCTGGCGACTGCCTTCGGTGCCACACCGGCCCATTCCATCACGCGTTGCGCGACCTCTGCATCGAGACCGGAGACGAGTTCTGTCAATGTGGCAGAGTCGCCCACGGTTTCGAAGCTCGCCTTAGAAGACACGCCCGCCTCGACCAGCGATGCAAGTTGCGCGTCAGAAAGCCCTTTGGCCTTGAGGATGTTCGTTTCGAGTGTCGAGAAGCTGCCTGCCATAGGGTCATTTCATCACAAGCCGAGGAACGCTGCGATGGCCGCGGCCGACCATTCGCGTCCTTCGGTGACGCGTCCTCGCGCCAGTTCGGGGAGATCGACATGTGAGAGCACGTCGAACAAAAGATTCGAAGTAGGCCCAGCATCTTCTTCGTCGAGCATCTGTCGATACGAACTGGGGCCGCCGAACGCGAACACGTTCTGGATCGCCGGATCCAGTTCCGCCGCGAACCGTGCTGGAACCGTCATCCAATGTCGCGTCACAATTTTTACGGGGCTCCGGATTGCCTTCACCACCGCCAGCAAATCTGTCACGCGTTGTCCCAGCATTGGGCGGCCCAGCATGAACGCGGCCCATGCGTAGCCTTCATCGGTCTGACGATCGCGCACGTATCCTGGATTGCCGCGCGGAAACTCGGGACGCAGATCGCCCACGCCGCGAACATCCGGGGCCCAAACAGTGAAGCCCTGAGCCGCGATCTGTTGGCACATGGAATCCTCGTTCCACTGGGCGTTTCGTCCACTCGCATCCAGAAAGAGAACGGTACCTTTCGACGCCCGATTCTTCGGATGAAAGATCCAGGCCGGAAGATAGACATCCGGTTCGGAGACAATCTCGACCGCCTCCATGCGGGAAGCTCGCGAATCGGCCTCGCCTTTGCGCGCGATCGTTCCCGCCGATTTGCCGAGGCGAAGCAGCTCAGAGAGGGGCTTGGGCCGTCGCGGCTTCAACGAACTTTTGGCGATGGCGATCGGCGTCAGTCCGCCAATGTCGCGTATGATGTTGCCGGTTGGCGACGCATAGAGCGTCTGGTCTCGTTCCGCTTCAGTCGGGGGTTCTTTGGCCAGCGGGTCGGCGATACCTTGCAAATGCAGGCGCATCCAGCGATAGATCGACATCCGGACGCTGTAAGAAAGCCCATGTGGAATTGGCGATTCGTTCCATTCGACGTTGGCCTCGGGTCCCAGAATACGGTACACGCGCTGCAAGTCCGCGAACTCTGCGCGGCCATTGGCGATGTATCCGGGCGAGTAAGTTCCAAACGCGTCTTTCGCGCTCACGATGATCTGCAGTGGTTTCGGAGCCATTGCGTACAAAGTGTCCCACCTGTCAAAGCCAGCCGGGCCGCTGTCGAGAAGGTTTTGTTCCGCATCGTCGGATGCTCCCGGTGAATTGAAGTTGAGGGCTGCCACCGGATCCGTGTTCGGGCACGCGGCGGAAATGCAGGCCAGTCGCGGATCCACGGCCGCGAGAAACATCGACAGTGTGCCACCGCCTGAGTTGCCTGTGGTTCCGATACGCTTTGGATCGACCAGTGGGTGGGATGCCAACAGATCGACGCCGCGCACGGCGTCATAGGTTTGGATCCACGTGCTGGTGAGGCCTGCCAGCAGCAGTTGCTTGCCTGGAACAGTGTGTTCGGTATCGGCGGAATTGAACTTCGTCACATTCGACCCGACAGCGGGATAGTATGTTCGTTCGCCCTGCCCCATTGGATCGAATGCAAGCACGACAAATCCCAACTGGGCGAGGGCTTGACAGCAGTATTGATAGAACGCCGCGGCCTTGCCATTGAGCGAGTGCCCGCATTGGAAGAGCACCGCCGGATATGGCGCTTCGCCAATCTTGGGGATGTAGAGATTGGCTGCGATGTGAAAGCCCGGGCGCGATTCGTAGAGCATGTTCTCGACTCGATAACCGGTACGCTCAAACCCGCCGGTTTTGCGGACGTTCAGCGGCGGGTTGCCGAATTGAGGCTCACCGCCCACCAGGCGCCAAAAGGTTTCGCGAACCCATTGTTGTCGCGTGCGGATGGCCGATGGAGTCTTCAGGGCATCCAGGGCAGAGCGCCTGCGCCGATAGGCCTCGCCTGCTATGCGCACCATGAAATCCGGCAGTACGCGGGAATAGTCGCGATAGTCAACCCTCGGGGCGAGCAGCATCTGCAAGAGTTCACGGCGTGCGAGGGTCGGCATCGCTTCATCGTAATACCATTGGCAAGAAGATGAGTCGAGCGTTCACGAAAGAGATCGACGACGGGCCCGAAAACGATCTTCCAACGATCGTCGGCACAGAACTGCCCGCGGGGGTGAAGAACTACATGACCCCGCATGGGCACCGCCGGTTTGTGGATGAGCTCCGCTATCTTGCCGGGACCAAGCGCCCTGAAGTAGCGAGGCTTGCGGCGCAGGCGGCGGCGACGAGCGACGCTCTCGAAGAACAGACCCGGAAACGAAATCTCAGGCAGACAGAAGCCCGCATGCAGTTCTTGAGACAGCGGATCGAACAGGCTGAAATTGTGGATCCGCTGAAGCGCGCCACCATGGACGTCGCCACGGATAAGGTTTTCTTCGGTGCCACTGTGCTCTATCGGAACCGAAAGGGGGAACAGAAGCGCGTCAGCATCGTTGGTGTGGATGAGACCGACATCGGGGCTGGATACATCTCATTTCTCTCGCCTTTGGCCAAGGCGCTCTTGCGTGCGAGCGAAGGGGATAGCGTTTCATTCCAATCGCCGGCGGGTGTCGATGAACTCGAAGTAATCGAAGTCATGTATTGCGAAATCATGATGGCTGCGTTCGTTCCGGCTTAGGCGGACTCAGATACGGAAGACACCCGCACCGGCGGATGGTTCGCACAGAAACACCTGCGGATCGACCCCAAACCGATATTGATATAGATTCCGGATCCTGCTTCGGAACTCGGCCAGCGAACCGCGATCCACGAGATTCACCGTGCAGCCGCCGAAGCCTCCGCCGGTCATGCGCGATCCGTAGACGCCTGCCAGCCCGATCGCCGATTCCACCAGAAAGTCGAGCTCCGGGCAACTCACTTCGAAATCTTCTTTGAGGCTTCTGTGGGACTGGGTCATGTACGTGCCCATGGCACTGGGATTGTTCTGCCGGGCGGCTTGCATGAACGCCGTCACGCGCATATTCTCGCTGACCACATGCTTGGCGCGGCGCAGCATTACACCCTCTGGCAACTCGCCCAACATCTCGGGTGTCACATCGCGAAGTGAACGTACCTGACTGTGTTTCCTGTTGAGGATATCCACCGCCGCGTCGCAATCACGTTGCCGGTGCCGATACTCGCTCGCGCCGAGTTCGTGCTTTACCATCGTATTGACGGCGATGATCGCGATGCCGCGTGGCAATTGCAGCGGGTCATAGTCGAGAGTCCTGCAATCGAGCTTAATGGCACCGCCCTCACGCCCGTGGATGACGATGAATTGATCCATGATGCCGCAAGGTGTGCCCGCGAATTGGTTTTCCGCACGTCTGCAGAGCTTGGCAAGTTCTACCCGATCCATAGCCACCTCGCCCATTAACGCGAACGCCGTGGCTACCTCAAGGGCTGCCGACGAACTCAACCCCGCGCCAATTGGGATCGTTGAGTCTATGAACATATCCTGCCCGTGAAGCTCGACGCCGACCTTTTGTAGCTCGATCGCGACGCCAACCACATAGTCGCTCCAGTCGCCGCGCGGCTGCGCCCGATCCAACCGTCCCAGCGGAACTTCGATGAACTGCTGCAGATCTTCGGTGTGGATGCGCAAAAGATTGCGCCCGTTTGCGGCCGTCGCCACCCAACACGCCAGTTCGATCGCCATAGGCAATACGAAACCTTCGTTGTAGTCGGTGTGATCTCCAATGAGATTGATACGGCCCGGCGCGCGGAATACACGCGGTGTACCGGTTTCTGGAAACTTCCAATGAAACTTGTCGACTAACTCGCTCGCTTGGCCAGCCAAAGAAGAGTCCCCCCGAACGCCAACATGAACAATCCAGTGTAGAGATTAAGGTTCATTTCCAGTAGCGGCGCGGTCGCTCCGGTAAACGACATCGCTGTCAGGATCAAGCCCAGCAGAACGAAGAACAGACCGGATGGGTTTCTTAGATCGTGCATTCTGATTTCTCCAGTCTGGTTCTCTACCAGAAGAGCAAGTTGAGGCCCAACAACGCTACTAGTACGATTATCCCTAACGGCCCAGGACGTTGGTACCAGGGAGCCGGATCGTGCGGCATATCCGTCAACCCGTACACGAGTCCGCGCAACTCTTCGTCCCGCTTCGGAGCTGTCGCGAGACTGACCGTGACACTCACCGCCATGCAGACGGTCCAGGCGAAGATCGCGATCCAGAAATTCTGCGCCATGGTGGAAGGGAAGGAGTACAGAGGACCACCGAAGTATGCACCTTTCCCTTCCGCGACGCTCAGTCCGTGGGTTGCCCAGGCGGCTGCGGAACCCGCCAATAATCCCCAAAAAGCGCCATGTCCCGTGGCGCGTTTCCAAAACATTCCAAGCAGGAACGTTGCAAACAGCGGAGCGTTCACGAAGCCGAAGACCAACTGCAGCAGGTCCATAATGTTGTTGTAGAGTTGCGCAACATAGGCAGTGGCGATGGATAAAGCGATGCCGACCACGGTCGTCCAACGCCCTACCGCGAGGTAATGTTCATCGGGAGCGTCTTTGCGGATGTAGCTCTGATAGATGTCGTATGTGAAGACAGTGTTGAACGCGGTCACATTTCCCGCCATGCCGGACATGAAGGACGCCATGAGAGCGGTGAGGCCCACGCCCAGCAGGCCTGCCGGATAGAACTGCGCCATGAGCGTCGTTAACGCGGCGTCGTAGTCGTAGCCCGCGCCTTTCATTGGCAATGCGTAGCCGGATCCCGCTACCTTGGTGAGCGCCAACGCCGCAATGCCCGGCAGAATCACGATGAACGGCATGATCATCTTTGGGAACGCGGCAATCAGGGGAGTGCGTCTTGCGGCGGCCATTGAGTTGGCGGCCATTGCTCGCTGCACGACGAGGAAGTCGGTGCACCAGTATCCGAAGGACAGCACGAAGCCAAGGCCTGCGACGAGACCGAACATTTCGACACCCATGGGATTCTGTGTGGCATCCCCGGCATAGCGCCAGGAGTGAGTTAGGTTCGCGTCCAGTCGCGAAGAGATGCCTTGCCAGCCGCCTGCCTTGATGGTTGCGGCGATGGCCAGCGGAGCGAAGCCGATGACGATCAGAAAGAACTGCAGGACTTCGTTGTAGATCGCGCTGGTGAGTCCGCCGAGATAGGTATAGGCGAGCACGATCAATGCCGAAAGAATGACGGAACTCGTGAAGCTCCAGCCCAGCACTAGCTCAAATAGCCGTCCCAGTGCATACATCGAAATGCCAGAGGAAAACACCGTCATGGCGGCGAACGTGATGGCGTTGAGTCCGCGGGTTTTCTCGTCGAAACGCAGCTTCAGATACTCGGGGACGCTACGCGCGCGGCTGCCATAGTAGAAAGGCATCATGAAAACGCCGACGAAGATCATTGCGGGCACAGCGCCGATCCAGTAAAAGTGGGCGGTCATGATGCCGTATTTCGCACCGGAAGCGCACATGCCAATCACTTCCTGTGCGCCAAGGTTGGCGGCAAGAAATGCGAGCGACGTGATCCAGGTAGGGATGGAATGACCGGATGTCAGAAAATCGGAGCTGGTTTTGATTCTCTTGCGAGCGAACCAACCAATGCCAAGGACGAACAGAAAGTATAGTGCGAGGATTGCGTAGTCAACGAAGGCCAGATTCATGAACGATCCAGCCTATCACAGGAAAGGGGCGCTCTTCGAAGGAAGCACCCTCTTACAACTATTGAACGACGATGTTGCGTTCTTGCAGCAACTCGCCCGTGCGCTGCAGTAGGGTGAGCAGATTGCGGCGGTACTGCAACGATTCGCGAACTAGAGCCGCTTCGGCTTGCGACAGATCGTTCTGAGAGGCTAGCACGAAGAAGATCGTCGTGGTGCCGAGTTCGTAACGCTTCAAGTCAGCGTCCACGCGCTTTTGGGCCAGGTCGCGGGCAATCTTGGCGAGTTCCACAGAGGCTTTAGAATTCTCAACCTGGTTCATGGCGTTGAGTACTTCCAAACGCACGCGTTGTTCGAGTGACTTGACCCGCATGGCGTCAAGCTTCTTGTTCAGCATCGCGTCCGCCATGTCGGCGGCCGCACGGCGGTCGCGGATGGGCAAGCGTAAGGTCAACGAAAATCCATAGGTGGGAAACCCGAAGCCGAATAGCTGGCCGAGTGCATCCCCAATGCCCCCGGGAATGACATTGATGGCGGATCCCGTACGAATGAAGTTGTTGCCGCCGCGTCCAAAGGTCGCGTAGCTCACTCCCAATGAAAGATCGGGGCGAAGTCCGTTCGTGGCGGTGCGGATGTTGAGATCGTCGATGTCGAGATTCTGGGACAGTGACTTCAGATCGGGACGGCGCTGCAAAGACTTGGCGACGATTGCCTCGCGGTCGAAGTTGATCGCGCCGGCCGGTGGATCCACTGATTCGGTCAATACGAGAGGCATGGTGCGGAGATCCGGATCGAGGTCCGCGCCAATCTGGCGGCGAAGCGCATCCTCTGCTTGGGCCAAACGGTAGCGGGCCTGGGTTACTTGAATTTCCGCGTTCGCATAGTTCGCCTGCGGCTGAAAGATTTCGAGCGACGAGATTGCGCCCAGTTCCAATTCGCGCTGTGAACGTTTCAACGATGTGTCCGCGAGCTTCAGAGTCTGTTCCTGTACGCGTACGTTTTCGCGAGCTTCTACAACGTTCCAGTAAGCGAGTTCCGCTAGCGAGATCAGATTCATGATCTGATCTTCGACGTTGTATTGCTGGCCTTTCAAACGGCTCTGAGCGATCGTGATTGGCAGTTTGGTGATGTAACTTCCCCGGCCCCGGAACAGCGGCTGGTTGGCGCTGAACGTCAAATTGGAGTTGTGGGCAGGGTTGAACAACTGAAAGCTACTGTTGGTGGACAGCTTACTGTTGACGAAACCCACCTGGTAGTTTCCGCCTGTGGACAGTGTCTGAGTATAGTTCAGTCGCAGCGGCTGGGTGAGCTGATTCAAGGTGGAAGCACCTGCGAGCGAGTCGGACGTTGGAATCTGTGCCCGCTGCGAGGAGAACGACGCGAACGCAACTGGATCGAAGATCGAGTAGGCCCGGGTAATCGCGTTGCGGTTCAACTGGACAATCAGCTTCTGCACGGTGATGTCGTAGTTGTTGGAGAAAACCAGATCGAGGTAATTCTTCAGCGACAGTTCGAGCTTGCCGCCAACTACGAAGTCCGGTAATCGAACCGGAGGCTGAACTTCTACTTTCGTGGAAGGGGTTTCAAAGCGCTTCCGGAAGTAGGCCGGTTGCGGAAAGTAGGATTCGTTGATCGGCGCTGACATCGAAGTTGCCGGAGCGGTCGCCACGATACCCTGCTTGATAGCAGGTGGCGCTCGGTTGTCGTCCTTCTCATCGTCACGTGCGGACGCAAAGGCGCTAACGATCAACAGACTGGCTAGAAAAGCTTTCTTCATGGGATCTCGTAATTATTCGTAACGAATCGCCTCGATCGGGTCGAGACGAGCGGCCTGTACCGCGGGATAGATGCCGAACACCATACCGATGCCGACGGAAACGCCGAACGCGACGGCGATGGATGTAAATGTCACCACAGTGGACCAGCCGGTGGCCTTGGCAATCGCCAGCGAAAGGCTGAAGCCAAAGGCGATGCCAAGCAAGCCGCCGATCATGGAGATCAGCACGGCTTCAGTGAGGAACTGCCGGATGATGTCCTTCTGGCGTGCGCCGATCGCTCGGCGGATGCCGATTTCACGAGTGCGTTCGAGCACGGTGGCGAGCATGATGTTCATAATGCCGATACCACCGACAAGCAGCGAAATACCAGCGATACAGATCATGACAACCTTGAAAGTAAACTGGGTCTTCTTGCGCTGTTCGAGAAGACCCGCGGGCACTACGACGTTGTAATCGCCAGCGTCTTTGTGGGTCGTTCCAAGAATCGCCTTGACGATGCCGGAGGTTTCGATCGAGTCCGTGTTGGTGTCCACCTTCAGATAAATGCCGTCGATCTCGTCTTTGAGATAGGAATTGTTATCTTCGAAGCGGCGCATTACCGTGTTCAACGGAGAGATGATCAAATTATTGCGATCAACCACTTCCAGGTCGGTTTCGGAATCGGCGGTGGCCTGCCCGGCGAGCACTCCAACGACTTGGAGCCACACATCGTTGACCTTGACGTGTTTGCCGACAGCCGGTTCGTATCCGAACAGGTTGACCTTGGCGGATTCGCCGAGAACACAAACCGGATTCGATCTCGAATCGTCCTCATTGCTGAAGAAACGGCCTTCGACTGGCTTCAAAGAATTGATCTCGAAATACGCGGGTTCGACGCCAATCAGCAGTGGCATTTCGGCACTAGGCTTGGGCAGGACTTTCAGCGGCTTAAAGCGCTTGCGCGGAGTCGCCGCGGCCAGGCCTCCGATATTCTCGGAAATTGCGCGGAAGTCGCGAAAGCTGAGTCCGGGTGAAATGGTGCGGCGCGCCTGCAGTTCGTTGCGGTCCACCGCTTCTTTCGCTTCGATGATGATATTGTTGACGCCGAGAAGGTCGATGGAATTCATCATCTCCTTCTGTGCGCCGGCCGTGATGGCGAGCATTGAAACTACGGCTCCCACGCCGAAAATCATGCCAAGCATGGTGAGCAAGCTGCGCAGTTTGTGGACGAAGAGGCTCTGCAGCCCCATGATCACTTCGGGGACAAGTCCGCTGAACATTACTGTTTCCCTCCAGGCATCGAACCTATGGCCCCGCCGCCGCTCTTTTCCTTCTTCTCGCCCTTCTTTGCGGTTGGATCCGCCAATGCGACTATATCGCCCGGTTGGACACCGCCCTCAAGGGTCATGACCGTTTCGCTGCGTTTCAATGGCTTGATCACGCGTGGTTCGAATCCCTTGGCGGTCTTTACAAACACGGTTGGCTTGCCTTCTTTCTCAAAGACGGCCTGCATGGGGATGTTGATCGCGTTCGGAATCTTGTCGACGATGATTTGCACATCGGCCAGCAAACCAGGGCGGAGGAGGACATCGAACTGCGTGTCCTCTTCTGGAGGAGGAGGCAACTTCGCGTTCTCCAATTCCTTCACCGTGAAACCACCGATGCCGCGTGGTTCCAGTGCAGGTCCCACGCCTTCGCCACGGCTCCGACGTCCGCCGGTCGTGGGGTCGCCGCCTGCCGCTGCAGCAGTCGAAGAAGGGGCTTCTGTCCGACCGCTACTGCCCGACTTCTTCTGTGCCGTTCCCATCAACTCGCGCATTTTCGCAAACGCAGCAGTGCGCTCTTCGGGGGATAGTTCCTGAATGCTCTTGCCGCCGGTCGCCTTGTTCAAGGCATCGCGCATCTTTTTCTGGTCTTCGGGAGACATGTTGGTCGCGTTGCCCATGCCACCGGCACCGCCTCGCTGACGCCCGCCAGCACCGGTCGGAGCACCCGCGGGGTCACCTGCACCTGGTGCCTGGAACAAACCACCTCCCCCTCCCATCTGCGGCATTCCACCGCCGCCAGGCATTCCGCCGCCTCCCATTGCCATCATTCCGCCGCCGCTCGGGATAGAGGTGACATTCTTCTTGCGATTCGCATCCGCGGTCGCAAGGATCTTCGCGATCGCCTCAGGCTTCGCACCCAGCGCCGACAACAACTCACGCATGTCAATATTGAAAACGACATCGAACTTCTTGGCAGGGTCGAAAGAGAAGACGTTCGCACTCGCGGTTCCGCTGAGAGTTTTGATGGTGGCCTTCAGTTTCTTGTCGTGAAGCGCGTCGAGCGTCATCTCCGCTTCCTGACCTTCGCGCAGATTCGCGCGATCAAGTTCGCCAACCTTGGCGATGATTTCCATCTCCGAAAGATCGAGGATATCTGCAACCGGGATGCCCGGCTGCACTTGATCGCCCTCGCGAATGTCGGGAACCTGCATACCGGGGAACATGAAGTTGCCGCGGTTCTGGCGGATCGCTACGAGGCCGCTGATCGGCGAAAGCAACTTGACCTGCATGAGGCGGGAACGTTCGCGAGCCATTTCCAAGTTGCCTTTGTTCTTCTTCTCGCGCAGCACCGCCAGTTCGGCTTGTGCCTGTTCCTGACGGGATTTGACGTCGCTTTCGAGTTGTTGCAAGCGCCGCCGGGATTCTTCGAGCGTCAGCTTGTTCTTTTGGGCGTCGATGTTCGACAGCAGTTCGTTGCGCTTGACCTCCAACTCGGCTCTGCGGACGCTGAAGCGAGCCTGCAGCAGTTCCACCTGATCCTGGTTGTTGCGAATCGCGAGATCGGCCTGGGCCTTCTTGAGTTGCTCGTCGATCTGATCGAGTTCCAATTGTTTCTCTTCGACGCGAGCCTGCACTTCCGAATCGTCGAATTCCACCACGAGATCTTTTTCTCGAGCGAAAGCACCGAGCGGAGCCATCCTCGTGACCTGCACGGTTCCGAACAGATTGGGAGCTGTCAGCGTGGCGGAACGCACCGCGCGTAACTCGCCTCGCGCGAAGCTCTTGACGACCACATCGCCTCTCTTCACTTTCGCCGTGGCGATGGTGTCAGTTTCCTTGGGCAGGCTCTTGAAAGCGATAAAACCCGCATAAGACGCACCGGCGATTACCGCCAAAACGATCAATCGTACGATCCACTTCTTCATTGCTAGATCTTCTTTGCTTTCTTGGCCGCTTCGATTGGATTTTCGAGTGCCACTGTCTCCCCGGCCTTCAATCCGCTCAACACCACGATATCGTTTTCATTGCGTTTGCCCACTTCGATGCGACGCAGCTCAAAGTTCTGCCCCTTCTGCACATACACGGCGGGCTTGCCATTTACGGTTAGGCTGGCTCGCAGTGGAATCATGATGGAGTCGGGGCTCTTTTCCAGAATCAGTTCCGCACTGGCGCTCATGCCGGGCCGCAACCTCGGATCTGTGCTCGAAAGTGTGGCGCGTGCGGGGAAGGTTTTTTCCTGCATGAAAGGACCGCGGAACTGCACCTGAGCGATCGGGCTGATCCAGTCGAGCACGCCATGAAATTCCTGATCGGGAATCGCATCCACGCGCACTCGGCCTTCCATCTTCAGATTCAATCGACCGCGATCCACCTCATCGAGCTTCAGGTCGATACGCATGTGCGAAAGATCCGGAACCTCAGCGATCGGAGCACCTGTCCAGGCGCGGTCGCCTTCTTTAAAGGGTGGAGGCGACGATCCGAAAGACCCTTGGCTGCGGCTATTCGGCAATAAATTGAGGATGCCGTCGATCGGCGAACGCACCACCATCTTGGTCATGTATCCTTTGACACGTTCAGCGTCGCGAACATACTTGTCCTTTTTCTGCTGCAAGCGGTCGATATCGGCCTGCTGTGTCACGCCGTGCGAAATGATCACGGTCTTGACCTGATTTAACTCACCCTGGCTGATGCCGACGTCGATCTTGTTCTTGGCACCTTCGATTTCGGAGATTACTTCTGCCTTGCTTGCTTCGAGTTTCGCGCGTTCGAGATTGTATTCCGACGTCATCTTATTCATGCCGTCCGACTCGCTCACCATTCGCTGCGACGCCTTCAACTGAACCATCTCGGAATCGACGGTGCGGACGCTGGTGTTGCGTTCCAGCAAAGTCTGTTCCTGCTGTGCGGCATCGAATTCGACTACGATATCGCCGCGGCGCACGGGCTTGCCGGATTCGGCGAGACGCGTGATGCGCAGTTCAGGCACTTGGGGCGCATTGATGATCTCGCTGCGCACGCTGCGGATCTCGCCACGTGTGCGGACACTCAAAATGAAGTCCCCTTTTTTGACTTTTGCTACCGGAACTTCAATCTTGGTCTCTCCGACTCCCGAAGCGTGATAGGCCCAGTACCCGCCACCACCCAGAACGACCACCGTCAGAGCCCAGCCAATGATCCTGCGTTTTCCACTGCCAGCCTGTCCGAGGCGGCCAGTTCTCAAATCTTTCGACATGTTTTCGTTGATTATTCCAGTTCTGCTCTGATTTAAGTGGTCCGCCTGGGGATCTCGCCCTGCTTGTCAGGAGGACGGTCGACCGCAACCACTTCCTTGGGCTTCAATCCCGAACGCACAATGACGTGCGTGAAACTCTTCAATCCGAGTTCAACTTCACGCCGTTCCCATCCGCCTCTGTTGTTCTGGACGAAGACGTACGGGCGGGTACCCGTGCGGCCTTCGGTATCTTCGAACACGCTGTCGAGGGGCACGATCACTTGGGCTTCTTCGATGTCGACCAGGATGTCGATGCTCACAGAGAGATCGGGAATCACTCGTGGATCCATGGCATCCAGCTTCAGCCGAACGGGAATCTCTTTGACGAAGTTGACTCTGTTACCGCCGGTCTTCGGCACGCCACCGACAGAATAAACTCGGGCGGGCAACTGCAGGTCAGGATACGCATCGAATCTCACACGCGCCTTGGCACCGATTCGCAGGCGTTCCACATCCACCTGATTCACATTGGCGTTTATGACCATTGAGCTGGGGTCTACGACAGACATGAAGAATTGGCCCGGATACAACTGGTCGCCACTCTGAATCTGCGCCATTTCACTGCCACGGAAAATTGTTTGTACGACAGCGAGACCGTCGAGAGGTGCTTTCATAATCAACCGGTCTGCATTCGTTTCCGCGCGCTTTAACTCGGCCTTGGCCTGCTCGAACTCAATCAGCGTATTCTTAATTTGCGCCTGATCGGAGATATTGTAAAAGCGGATCTCGGACTGCATCTGTTTGTAGCGGGCTTCGGCTTCTTCGGCTGCGAGTTTCACTCGTTCGGAATCGATTGCCGACAGTACCGGCAACGTTTTCAGATCGAGCTTGGCTTTGTCGAGAGACGCCTTCGCATTCGCGATGTTCTGGTCTCTCGCTTTCTTGGTGACTTCGAGTTCGGCGTACATCTTTTTAACGCTCGCTTCGCTCTGCGCGACCGATGACCGGTAGTCGTCAAGCCTTGTCAACATATATTGCCGATCGAACTCTGCAATGGTTTGACCCTTTTTGACCTTGGTTCCGGAGACTGCCAGTTCCTGCAGGACGAGCGCGAAATCTCCGCCGCCGCCCATCATTCCCCCACCGCCACCGCCTCCTCCACCTTGGCCCTGACCCAATGAAGCCGAACTGGATCCCAACCCGTCGGTGCCCATCGCGGCGGAACCAGATGTGCCGCTGCCTGAGGCCCGCGCACTGCTGGAACTCGTGCTACTGCCGCTTCGACTCGTCGCCGCGCGCATCGCGCTGGAAAGATTTCGTCCGCCCGATGCCGCTCCGGCCGTGGATCCGCTGCCTCCAGTCGAACCTCCTAGGGTTGTATTGCCCCCGCTCTTTACCGCGACACTTTGGTTGCCACCACCGCTGAAGCTGGCGCCGCGAATACCGCCCTCGCGACCGCCGCCTCCCCGGGTTCCTCGCATCTGCGGGACGATCAATGAGACGAACTTCTCCGCCCCCGTCACGCCGGCCAACCGCAACGTGCTCTCCAGTTTTCCGCTGGTGGCGGCGGCGGTTCGAAAGGCGACATCACCTCCGCCGGTAGTGTCACTGCTTGCACCCTGCATCCAATACCACGCGCCCAAGCCTACCAATCCAAGCACACCGACACCCCACAGCCAGCCGCGAGTCGGGCGTTTCGGCTCGTCTGTTGGCGCAGAAGGAGGAACAAGCTGCGGTTGTTTGGGTTCGCCAGGATGAGGCGAGGGAAAGGGAAGTGGATTGGGTGAGGCGCTTGATGCTGACATTGTTCTTTAATTCACGTCCTCGACGTATAGCCGGCCGGCGAAATCAGAGTCGTTTGGGGGATCAACTCAGGCTACCATGGCCGTTCTTTGGTAGTGACGCCACTTTGGTTTCGAAGGTTAGCCCTAACTCTAGTAAAGATCTTGCAAAGTAGTACTTTACATCTTAAAGTGGTCTGTGTTAAATTGAACTTGTGAACAGACGGAAGTGGATTCAACTCGCCGCAGCCGGCGCGGCGAGCGCCGCGGGCAGCGGACTCTACGCGACGACGGTCGAACCCAGGTGGTTTGACGTCAGCCACACGGCCATTCGGTTGCCGAAGCTGCAGCAGTCGTTGCGCGTACTGCACTTGTCGGATTTGCATTCCTCCGCCGAGGTACCAACCGAGCTCTTACTCGACGCCACTCGCGCCGGGATCTCCAGCAAACCGGATCTGATCTGTCTTACCGGAGACTATGTGACCACGTTGCGACATTACGATGCCGCAGGGCTCGATAGGGTTTTTCGCATGTTGGCGCAGAGCGCACCCACTTATGCCGTAGTCGGCAACCACGACTGCGGAACGGGCCGGAAATCCGGCAATTCATCGCAGGCGATTCGCGACTTGCTTCAATCGAGCGGAGTCAATGTCTTGCACAATCTTTCTTCGACCGTTGAATTGAAGAACGGCGCGAAGCTCTCTTTGGTGGGCACCGCCGACATCTGGAACATCGCCGAATTCCTGCCGGCAACCGCATTCGAACAGGTCGACGAAGATCTGCCGGTGGTCGCGCTCATTCACAATCCCGATGCGAAGTCCGTACTTGCTGAAAAGCCCTGGGACCTGATGCTGAGCGGTCATACGCATGGGGGCCAAGTGCTGTTGCCGTTCGTGCATCCCTACTGGTTACCGGTGATGGATGCACGTTACATCGCAGGGCTTTACGTGTTGGACCAGGGCCGTCAACTTTTCATCACGCGGGGCGTTGGAAGCAGCAAAGGAATCCGTTTCCGCTGCCGTCCCGAGGTCAGCGTGCTCGATCTGTATCCGTCCCAGAGTATCTGAACTCATTCCTCCCCTAGGTGTTCACCGACAAAACGGACCGGTGCGGCGACAGTACTTGCCTGCCTTGAGGCCGCCCCGGCCTTTTCGTTTTCAGCTGTGACCTAAGTTAGAATTCGACCGAGCGCGCCAAAGTGACGGCCTTGTTTTCCTGCACTTCTTTCAGCACGGCCTCGGAAACCTGCTGGTCGCTCTCGATCACCGAGATCGCCTGCGCACCGACACGTCCCAACGAGAAGGCAGCAATGTTGATGCCGTTCTTGCCGAATACCGTGCCGATGTAGCCGATGACTCCGGGAACGTCGTCGTTCTTCAGGAACGACAGATGTCCTGTGAGCGACGCTTCGCAGTAGATGCCATCCACCGCGATGAGGCGAGGCTTGTCCAGCACCACAGCGCCTTCGACCGTGGTTGTGCCCGAATCGGTTTCCAGCACCAGCCGGATCGTGTCCATCGGTCCGTTGCGATCCTCGGTACGCTCTCCAACGTTGATGCCGCGCTCTTTCGCGATCTGCATCGAGTTGACGATGTTCGGACGCCGCGCCATCGAGCGAGTCAACACTCCGGCCACGCCTGCATTGCGAATCACGTGGGTCTGCTGCTCGCCGATGCGCCCCAAATACTGCAGCGTGATCGATTTGGGATTTCCCATCGAGACATGCGACGCGAATGCACCGAGTCGTTCCGCCAGGGCCACATAGGGGCCAACGGCTTTATACTGTTCGGCCGTGATGGAGGGCAGGTTGACCGCATTCAATGCCACACCGTTCTTCAAATACTCGATCACCTGCTCAACGATACGGATACCGACGATTTCCTGGGCCTCTTCGGTGGAACCGCCAATATGAGGCGTCGCGATGACACTCTCGATCGCAAGCAGCGGTTCGCCGGCTGCGGGTGGTTCCATCTGGAACACATCCAAAGCCGCGCCGCCAACCTTGCCGGCTTCCAAGCCACGAGCGAGAGCCGCGCCGTCGATCAGTTCGCCGCGGGCGCAATTCACGATGCGAACGCCCTGCTTCATCTTCGCGATCGCCGAATCGTTGATCATGCCCTGTGTTTCGGGCGTAAGCGCTACGTGCATCGACAAGTAATCGCTCTCGGCATAAACCTTGTTGAGCGGCGCGAGTTCGATGCCCAGATCTTTCGCGGTCTGCGGATTTACGTAAGGGTCGAAGGCCACAATGCGCATCTCAAAAGGGCGCGCACGTCGAGCCACCTCGCGGCCGATCGAGCCAAGGCCGAGAATGCCGAGCGTCTTGCCGCGCAGTTCGTTGCCGAGGAACTTCTTCTTTTCCCACTTGCCAGCTTTTGTGGAAGCGCTCGCCGAGGGAATCGATCGCGCCATAGCCAACATCAGTCCCAAGGTGTGCTCCGCCACTGAGACGGCATTGCCGCCGGGTGTGTTCATGACGAGCACACCAGCTTCGGTCGCCGCATCCAGATCCACATTGTCCACACCCACGCCAGCGCGTCCAACGACGCTGAGTTTGGGAGCTTTCGCCAACAATTCCGCATCCACTTTCACCGCGCTGCGTACGAGGAGTGCGTCGCAATCGGCGAGATGCGCCGCGTAGTTTTTTGGATCGGAAACCACCACTTCCCAACCAGCCTGTGCCTGTAGCAATTGAATCGCCGCTGCGGCGGTCGGTTCGGCAATCAAGATCTTCATCTCTATTGACTCCTCGCAGGCAGAGAAATAGGGCGTGTCGTCGAATGACGGCTCATGTTGATAGGCATAAGGGGTGATTACCAATTAGAATAGCAAACAGATGCCTCTCCTCGATCAGATTCAAAAAGACATGGTGGCGTCAATGAAGGCCAGAGAAGAGGCCAAGTTGAACACCATCCGTATGATCAAAGCCGCTCTGCAAAAGTTTCAGATCGATTCCATGAAGCCGCTCGACGAAGCCACTGAAATGCAGGTGCTGAATACGATGGTGAAGCAGCGCCGCGACTCGATTGAGATGTTCCGCAAAGGCGATCGCGAGGAGCTCGCGGCGAAAGAAGAAGCGGAAATGAAGATCATCGAGTCCTACATGCCTTCGGCTCCGACCGATGAGGAGGTCGATGCGGCAATTGCCGCCGCGATGTCCGAAACCGGGATCGCTTCTGCCAAGCAAATGGGCTTGGTGATGAACGCGGCCAAAGCCAAGCTCGCGGGCAAGCGCGTCGATGGCAAAGCTCTTTCCGATCGTATTCGTGCCAAGCTCACATAAGCCATGCCACTCCACAAACTTGCAGGACAGCCCACGCCGCCTGCACTGCTCATCGACCCTGCAGTTCTCGAAGCGGCATACTTCAACCAGAAGCCCGATGCTTCGAATCCTTTGCAGCAGGTGAGCTTCGGAACCAGCGGCCACCGAGGCACTCCGCTCGATGGAAGCTTCACCGAAACGCACATTCTCGCCATCACGCAAGCGATCTGTGAGCATCGCGCCGGGAAGGGAATCACTGGACCTTTGTATTTGGGCAAGGATTCCCACGCTGCGTCCGCGGCGGCGGAGCGTACAGCCCTGGAAGTGTTGGCTGCCAATGGCGTGGACGCGATCATCCACCAAAACGACGGACTCACACCCACGCCCGTGATTTCTCACGCGATTCTAACGTTCAACGACAGTCGCGATAGCGGCTTCGCAGACGGAATCGTCATCACTCCTTCGCACAATCCGCCGGCCGATGGCGGATTTAAGTACAACCCCCCGAATGGTGGACCCGCGGATACGGACATCACCGGGTGGGTGCAGAATCGCGCGAACGAGTTGATGCGCGGCGGACTTGCTGGAGTGAAGCGAATCGACGTGACTGCGGCTTATCGCGCCGCCACCACACATGCGCTCGATCTGGTGACGCCGTTTGTTCGCGATCTCGAATCCGTGATTGATTTCGACGTCATTCGGCGATCGGGCTTGCGTATCGGCGTGGATCCGCTCGGTGGGGCTTCGCTTCACTACTGGAAGCCTATCGCCCAACTGCATGGTCTCAATCTGGAAGTGGTCAACGATAAGCAGGACGCACGTTTTGCGTTTATGACGCTCGATCGCGACGGCAAGATCCGCATGGATTGTTCGAGCCCCTATGCGATGGCAGGCCTGGTCGCGTTGAAGGATGCTTTCGATGTCTCGTTTGGTACCGATCCGGATGCGGATCGCCACGGCATCGTCACGCCGATGGGGTTGATGAATCCGAATCACTATCTGGCCGTGGCGATCGACTATCTGCTGACGAAACGCGCCCACTGGCCGACGGATTCGGCAGTGGGCAAGACGCTGGTTTCGAGCGCGTTGATTGACCGCGTGGTGGCATCGCATGGACGGAAACTGATGGAGGTTCCGGTAGGATTCAAGTGGTTCGCGCCAGGGCTCTTCGATGGATCCGTCTGCTTCGGTGGCGAAGAGAGCGCGGGGGCGAGCTTTCTGCGCCGCAATGGCCGCGTCTGGACAACCGACAAAGACGGACTGATTATGGGCCTGCTTGCCGCGGAGATTACTGCGCGTACGGGCAAGCATCCTGGCGAGCATCACGCGCGTCTGGCGTCTGCCTTTGGGGCGTCTTTCTATACGCGCATCGATGCTCCTGCGACGGTGGAGCAAAAGGACCGGCTCAAGAAGCTGACTCCGGATTCGGTGAAGGCTTCGGAACTCGCCGGCGATGCGATTACGGCGAAGCTGATTACGGCTCCTGGTAACGGTGCGGCGATCGGCGGCTTGAAGGTAGCGACCGCGAACGGTTGGTTTGCCGCGCGTCCCTCAGGGACGGAGAATATCTGCAAACTTTATGCGGAAAGCTTCGTCGATGAGGCTCACCTCGGGCGGATCATTTCCGATGCTCAGGCGATGCTTGCGTGATTTTGGTTGCGGCTGCCTGCTGGTTTCTTGCCGTGACCATGGCTGGATTCGCGGTCGTCAAGGCTGAAGGCTTTGGCGCTGGCGATTTGCTGACATTTTCTTTTCGCTCTTTGCCGTTTGTGCTGGTTTGTCCGATGGATCGCCCAAAGATGGATCGCCCAAAGATGGATCGCCCAAAGGACATTTAAGTATAATTCACCCGGTGTGGCGTTGGGGGGGACCTTGGTCGCCGCGTTGAGTTTTCCCGTTCTTGCCAATCGGGCCTGTCTCTCGGCCCCGATGTCTGTATAGCCTGTTGTCCGCGATTGCCTTGTTGGCGGGTGTGGAAATGGCGGTGGATGGTTTCTTGCGCAGCAGCAACTTTGCCTGACCGTTTTGGAATTGAGTCCGGGCCAGCTATCGGGATACCTCGTAATAGAACCAACCGAGTCGGTGGAACCATCGGTTCATGGAACGCTCTGGGTTCGGCGGTCGGGATGGACTGGTTCCGGACCTCAAGCTCGGGCAATCTTGGTCTTCTCAGGCGCGCCATTCGCGGACGTTCGCCTGCGGCAGCCTGATCGTTCGACAGTCGTCTACGTTCAATCTATGACCGGAACGTGGTCCCATCTGCCTGAGGATCCAAAGTTGCTTCGCCGGGAGATTCGTCTCTATCGAGCTGAGGAAGATGGATCCCTACTGCATGGCGTCGAGAATTGCTGTGCCGGGTTGGTCGGTGGAGGACTTCATATTTCTAGAGAACTACGCGAGCGTCGGCCTCCCGGCGAGTGACCCGTTCGCGGTCTAGTAGCTCCAACAGCGGAATCGCGTACTTGCGGGAGATGCCCGTCCAATCCTTGAACTCTGGGACGCTGAACTTCTCTCCTTTATGCGCCGTCACAATCTCTTTGAGCTTGGCGATTGCCGTCGAGTGGAACAACAGTTCATCCGCGGCCTTCACCAACTTCTGCTGCTTCAGTAGAATCGCCAACAACGACTTGGCCCGCGCAGGATCCACGCCAGCTTTAGCGAGTACTTCCGCCGTTGAAGGAACCGCCAGTCCGGCATCCGCAAAGGCCGCCTCGATCTTTTCGAGCGCCGCGGATTCATCCTGCTGAAACATGACCTTGTGCGACGCCAGTCGCAGGACTTCGCCATCGCTGACCACATCGCGGACTTGCGTCAACAATGCATCCAGCAAGAATGCGGGTGCGCCGCCGAGTTCGCGGCTGCGGATCTCTTCCTTCGCCATACCCGGCAGCAGTGGATTCTTACGATGAAAATCCTTCAGCATCTCGCGGATCTTGGACGTCTTGGCTTGCGCCCATGCCCGATCCACATAGCGCTGCTGTTGTGGAAACACGAGGACGTCGGCTGCGCGCGATGCGGCGTCGATCTCGGATTGCAACCAGCCTGTGCGGGCGACGATGTCTGCGGAACTGAGCCCTTGGGCGCTTTCGCGGACATAGATGGCGAGGCGTTCGTCCATCGATCCCGCTTCGATTTCGCGCAGGCGTTTCACGGTATCCGCGCGCTTCATCTTCGCCGGTGGCGCGATGTCGAGGACAGTTCCGCCGCCGATGGTCACGACGGGCGAGAACATGCGGATGATGAAGCGATCGCCAGGCAAAAGGAGAACAGGTTCACGCAGGAGGATCCGAACGAACGATCGCGTCCCGGGTTTCACCGCGGAGGGGCCTTCCAACAGCCGTATCTGCGCTTCCACCTCCGTTGCGCCTGCATGAAAATGCACGGGGCTCTGATGCTTCAACGCTACCGGTGCGGATGGCAGCAGATCGAGAATGACATCCATAGTTTCACTGGCGTTGAAGTGTCCCGGTTCGGTGAGCACCATGCCGCGCGTCAGATCGCCGGGTTCCGCGCCTGCGATGTTCACCGCGGTGCGCTGCCCGGCGGTAGCTTTCTTCACGGCCGAACCATGCACGTGCAACCCGCGAACGCGAACCTTGCGGCCCGAAGGATGGACCTCCAATTCCTGTTCCACCTGCAGCGTGCCCGCGTAGAGGGTTCCGGTGACGACGGTTCCGAAGCCGTGCAACGAGAACGAACGATCGATCGGTAAACGTGTGCGGCGGGTCGCGTCCTTCGCGGGTGTGGTGACTGCGGCCTCACGCAATGCCTGTTTCAGATCTTCAATGCCTGCGCCGGTTGTTGCGCTCACTGGAACGACGGGAGCGCCTTCGAGAAACGAGCCTTCGACGAACTCATCCACTTCCAGCCGTACAAGTTCCAGGATGTCCGAATCCACCAGATCGGACTTTGTGAGCACCACGATTCCACGCGGGATCCGCAGCAACTTGCAGATGTCGAAGTGTTCTCGCGTTTGCGGCTTGATGGACTCATCGGCGGCGATGACAAACAGCACCAGGTCGATGCCGCCGACACCAGCCAGCATGTTCTTGATGAATCGTTCGTGCCCGGGGACGTCGACAAGACCAATGCGAAGATCGGAACCGAGCGTCAGGTTGGCGAATCCTAAATCTATGGAGATGCCGCGCCGCTTTTCTTCTTCCAGTCGATCGGTGTCGATGCCCGTCAGCGCCCGCACCAGCGAGGTCTTACCATGGTCGATGTGGCCCGCGGTGCCAACGATGAGATTTCGCATTTGTACCTTTTTGATCGTAACGATGTCTGGCCTGCTGGCGCAGCAGCAGCCAGAGGGCGAAGTAGCCGTTTTCAAGGCAGGTGCGTCGGAAGTACGCCTCGACGTCCAGGTTTTGCAGGGCAAACGCGTCGTCGCGGATTTGACCAAAGATGATTTTGTTGTTTTCGATGAATCCACGAAGCAGAAGTTGAGTTACTTCGGGCGCGAGAGCGAACCGCTCACGGTGGTGTTGTTGCTGGACGTGAGCGGTTCGATGAAGCGATTCATTCAAGATATGTCGCGTACCGCTGTTCAAGCCTTGAAACTGCTGCGCACGGGCGATCAGGTGGCGATTATGGCCTATGGACGCCGCGCCAAGCTTCATTTCGACTTCTCGTCAAATTTCGAAGACGTGGCTGGGCGGATTCGCAGCGCGCCCGATAATCCTTATACGGGTTCCGGCACATCTACCAACGAGGCGGTGATTGCAGCAGCCCAACTGATGGGGAAGCGTGCTCCAGTGGGGCGTCGTGCCATTGTTCTGGTGACCGACAACGGATCGCTGAACTACCAAACGCCCGACGAGATGGTGATTCAGGAACTTTACACAGCGAATACGGTCGTCAATGCGATCGCTGTCGGCAAGGCGGAGCGGCCGAAGCAAATGCTAGCCAGCGCAAATCCTGACTTCACGTGGACGGATGTTTTCAAGCTCGCCGATGCCAGTGGCGGCGAGGCGATGAAAGCGGAACGGACCGATCAGAGCTTTCCGGAACTGATGGAGCGTGTCAGGACACGTTATGCGCTCTCGTATGTGGCTCCCGAGGCGGCGTCGAAAACGTTTCGACGCATTCGTGTGGATCTGAGTCCAGAGGCTCGCAAGCGCTTGGGTGAGGGAATCAAGGTGCGCGTGCGGAGCGGCTACTTCGTTCCCTAATTCATTTCTTTCGCTGCGGGAGCGGCGATGTGCCGGGAATGTGGATCCGCGGTATACCGTCCAGCGATAGCGGTTGATCGGGAAACAGCTTTTCCTGCTTTGTCCGCCGCCAACCTTTCGGCGTCAAGATAAGCGAGTCTCGAACCAGGGATCCGAGGGCTGTGTCGTACACCTTGCCCTTTTCTCCGAACTGCCCCTGATGATCGGTGATCTTCGCCCGCACGCTCACCCACATCAGGACAGTTGCTTTGCCCCCTGCCTCCTGCAGCCAGATGACTTCAAGGTCGGGTAACACCCGCTTTTCCGACGGCGCTGCGATCATGCCTTCCATGGCTTTTTGGGCATCTGCGCGCGATGTTCTTCTTCCGACGGCATCGATCGAAATCCAATCGTTTGTGTCCGTCGCTTCCAGCATCTTGGCGATATCCTCTTTGCTCTTTGCGTTGCGCATCCCTGCTAGGAGTTGCTGATAAAACGCCGGGATTCCCGATTGCTGCTGCGGCTGAGCCTGTGCGCTCAGGGCAAACCCCCAGAGCATAATCGAGAGCCACGTCAAGGTCTTCACCCTTCAATTGTGACATTTGCCGTACTATAGTTCTCGAATGTTCAAAGTAGGAATCACACACGACTTCTATGTCGAAGCCAAGGGACGCTTCGAGGCAGCCTTAGAGCAGAAGCTAGCTCCCGTCGAAGGAATCGTCTATGAAGAAATGCCTGCGCACCCGGTCGCGCAGCGGGAAGTGATTGACCGGTACGATGCCATCTTCGCGCTGGCTGTGAAGTTTCCGCGTGAGAGTTTGCAGGGATTGAATCGGCTGGCTCTGATTGCCCGTTGGGGAGTTGGTTACGACATGATCGCCGTCGATGCCTTGACTGAAGCGGACGTTGCACTTGCCATCACGCCGAATGCGGTGAGGCGTCCGGTGGCGGAAGCGATTCTCACGCTGATCTTTGCGCTGTCAAAGAACCTGTTCATTCAAGATCGGATTGTGCGGCGTGGGGCATGGCGGTCAGATCTGCCATCGCTTGGATCCACGCTGGAAGGCAAAGTGTTGGGATCGATCGGTTGCGGCAATATCGGCGCTGAGATGTTCCGGCTTTCCGCGTCGTTGGGATTCGGGCGCTTCATCGCCTATGATCCCTATGCAAATCCGGAAACGGCCATGGCGTTGGGTGTGGAACTGGTGACTTTGGATGAAGTGATGCGCATCAGCGATTTTGTGGCGGTGAATACGTTGTTGAATGCGCAGACGCGTCACATGATCGGAGCGGAGCAGCTGCGGATGATGAAATCCACCGCCTATTTCATCAACACCGCCCGAGGACCCATCGTCGATCAAGCCGCACTGACCCAAGCTTTGCAGGAAAACTGGATCGCCGGTGCGGGCCTGGATGTTTTTGAGAGGGAGCCGATTGAGAAGGACGATCCATTGCTTCAACTCGACAATGTCATACTCGCACCTCACGGACTGGCGTGGACACTTGAAATCGCCCGCGACAACGGACTGGAAGCTTGTGACAACATCCTGGCCGTTGCGCGCGGACTGGTGCCAGCGAGCGTGGTGAATCGTGAGGTGCTGGATCGGCCTGGCTTTCGGGCTAAACTGGCGCGATATTGCTAAGCCCGGGCATCTATGGAAGCGCGGTCCCGTAGACACGCAGAGTTACGTTGAGGATCTCCCCGGTTTTTCCGTTCGAGGCGTTGTCGAGAATACCCACTCGCCAAATGCCTCTGTTCGATTCACCCCAATGGCGAACCGAAGTGAACATGTAGTCTTCGAAATTCGCCCCGTCATCGGGCAGCCGTGGATTCGCGATGGAGACCATCCCGGATGGCGATGTGATGCCGAAAGCCAGATCGCCGCGGTTCGAATGCCTGATGTTGACGACCAGTTCCACGTGCTCGACTCGAATGTTTCTGACCCCGGAGAAATCGAACGTCCGGGATGTTGGTGTTCCATCGTCGGTGATTGGGCCTGATTCGCGGCTCACCAGTTCGGCGGAGACAAGTTGGCCGAGGTTCTCCCATGTTGCTGCGCGTTCGACGGCGGCGGCGACATTCACCAGACCTGCTCCGAAAGAGTGGCTGAAAGGGATGCCCGCCCCGTTGGTGGTGAACTCATCGGATCCCTTCAAGCCTTCGCGACTGGCGGTGCGAATGAGGATCTCTTTCACGTCGCGGTAACCCAAGCGAGGGTTCTTCTCGAGCAGCAGTGCGGCGGCACCGGATATCTGCGGTGCGGCTGACGAGGTGCCGTTGAACCCATCGGTGAAGTTCATTGGTGCTTCGGTGGTCGGGAACTTTGCCGCCTTGATGGCGAAGGCTTCCAGGCCGGAGTTGTTCGTGGTCCACATCACGCCAGGAGGATCGAACTCGCCACCCAGGGCGGAAATCGCCACGTTCATGCCGTTTTCGGAGTAAGAACTCTGGCCTCCATCACGGTTTATGGCTGCTACCGCGATCCCAAACCGCGATCCGGAAAAGCCGTCGTAGCTGCTGTCGTCCCCGGACTGACGCCCGTTGCCACAAGAGATCGCGAACACGGTTCCGAGGCCGCCGCGATAGGTCGATGTCGCCTTTTCCATGCCCGCCATCTGCAGCAATCCAACGCGGCCCAAGTCCATTCCGTCGTCCGCGGGACCCCAGCTATTGCTCGAAACGTGAGTGACGATGCCAGCCGGTTGCCACGCCATCGCGTTGCCGGTATCCTCATCGGTCGCGCCACCCGCGATGAGCCGCAATCCCATCAATCGCGCTTCCGGCGCAACACCGACGACACCGGTGCCATTGAAGCCCGATGCCGCGGCCAATCCAGCGGAACTCGTCCCATGGCTCTCTTCCGCCTTCTGCGGCGACGGATCGTTCTTCGGCATATCGTTAAAATTGCGGTGATAACCGGTTGCCAGGGGATACGCATTGGTCAGATCTTCATGGGCGATCTCCAGTCCGTCGTCAACAACCGCCATATTGATGCCCTTGCCTGTGACCGAATCCCAAACGTTCTTCATGCCCAAGTTGAAACCCTCACCCGCTAAATGCCATTGTTTCGGAAAGAGCGGATCGCTCACCTGGCGCTGCAGCACCTGCTTCTTTTCCATCTGCCGCGAGAAGACCGGGATGAATTCCCAACCGCCGCTCTTCACCATCCAATCCGCTGCTTTCAGCGCCGCGAACGGATTCGCGTAGCGGACCAGCATCCAGCCCTTCAACAAGCTCGCTTCGTTACCTATCGCATCCGGAAGTTCCACCACGCGAGAAGCGTCCATTTTCACCAAGAGCGAATCGGTCATCACGCGCCGGGCGGCTCTCAGACGCCTTTCCCTCGCTTCCAAGGACATGCCAACCAGCTTTGCTTTCGATGGCATCTCCCTGGTGTCGTAGAAGTCGATGCTCCGTCCGGGAGGCGACAACTGATAGGTATGGCGCTTGCCGCCCTCAGAGAATTCATAGTTTTGTGCCCAAGAGGCTGCTGTCCAGAGCGCCAACAGGGCAGATCGTAAGTTTCTGCTCACCTACTCGTTATCGGCCCGAGGCGGACGCACTTGAGCGAATTGTGATTGTCGGATCGCGAAAACTGTGGCAATCAGAGGATCATTCTCTTTCACCAGATTCTCGGTATTCGCATACCAGCCTCCAGGCAGTGGTGACGGTGCGCCCCAAGCCGGCACCTTGGCCCCTACCGCCGCCGCAGCCTCCGATAGAACCGCCCCATAATAATAGGCCAGTCCGCGATGCCAACGCTCGTAGACAGGGCCCTCAAATCCCGCGATACGCCCAGTTTCAATCTGATTCCTCTCCAGCCAGGCCCAGGCATTCTTCGGATCCGCGCCGACAGCCACAAGAGCCAATACGCCGTCCGCCGTCGCAGTTCCATAGCTCCGGCAATGTCCGACATCGGGGCAGCCAGCCTTGTTGGTGTCCTCTTCCGTCGTCGAGAAGATAAATCCGCCGTCGGCGTCTTGCAGCTTGCGCAGATATATGAGCGCCCTCTTCACCGCCACATCGTCCACTCCAGCGCCGGCTTCCCGCAACGCTTGCAGCACATGCCGGGTCATCGACAAATCGACGTGCCCGGTATTCGGTGGACGCAGGCGCTCACCGCCCATTCCCCAGCCGCCGTAGGGATCATCGGCTGGCTTCCAGCCATTCTCGTCGGCGAACTGTTGGGTTCTCAAATAGCGCACCATCGGCGCAATTCGCGCCTCCCAACCGGGACGCCGCGCTCTCACGATCGCCCGGATCGCCAACGATGTCGCATAGTTCGGATAGTCTTGCGAGGATTCATCCATGCGACCCAGCGATCCGTCTTTGGCCGTGTGGGCAGCAATGAATTTTAGCGCGCGATCCACGTTTTGCGGTGCTGCCGAAGCATCCGTCTCAAGTAAGGTCAGCAAAGCAAAAGGAGTCAACGACTGGCCCGATCGCAGCAATCCATAAGTCTCGCTGTGCCAGCCTCCGTCGGCGGCCTGCTGGTTCCAGAGCCATTGCACCGGCGATTTCGAAGGCTCGCAGGAACAGAGCATCAATAGTGGAGTGATCAGAGCCAGTCGTCGCATCGCTCTAGTTTCCTCGCTCGGCCAACATCGTCAAGACCGCGGCACTCGTCACTGCGACGCGACCTGTGATGCAGTGATGGCCAGCCCAGGTTCCGTCGTTGTTTTGCAACTTCACCAGTCGGGATTTCATGTTTGTGTTCCACTCCTTCCACTCATTGCCGCCGGTTCGTTTCAGGCTGTCTGAGATGTTGAGGTAAGAGAAGAACTCTTCGCCTCCCATCGATCCGAACCCTTGCACGAAGCTTTCCTTGCCCAGGTCGCGGGCGATGTTGCCAATTTCTCGAGCGTTCACCCTGCGATCTTTCTCCGTCTTGCTCAACTCCTCGATCTGCTGTGCACGAGAGTAAAGACTGACCCCCGCCGAGCCTTCCGCACGCGCACCGGGCGCCTTGCTTTCCGCCGCCGCCGCTTGGCGAGTGTATCCGGCAACCGCATCGAGATTGGAATCGGCTACCTTCAAGCCCTTGTCCTTGGCGATCCGCAGACTCTGCGAAGCCATGGATGTCCCCAGAATCGGAGCCCACCCGCCGCTGATGTTCCAACTGCCGTCTTTCAACTGATTGGCCTGGATCTTCTTCACGCACTTGTCGAGCGACGCTCGCACGCGTACCTGCAAGGCGCGATTCATGCCCGGCGCGCCTTCCACCTCGCCCAACAATCTGGCCGCGAAAAACGTATCGATGAAAGGACCCAGTTTTCGCTGAATCTGAGACCCCTGGACGCTGGTGACAGCCAAACCTTCCATCGGGCTCGCCTCGACACTCTTCGCAATGAAGTCCAAAGCGAGTTCCACATTCTGTCTGTATTCGGGCTTGCCGGATCTCCATAGGGCCAGGGCCGCGACGGCGGTGTTGGCGACATCGTTGCCGTTGGTCTCTTGCCGGGCATTCTGGCGGATGTAGGAACTCTCGCCCCCATCCTGACCCCAGCCTCCATTCCTGCCTTGCGTGGATACTAGCCAATGCAGGCCTCTGTCTACCGCCATGGTCTCCGGTGGCAGCGGCTTCTTGTCAGGTACTTTGTTTGCGGTAAGGGCCGCCACTAGGGCGGCGGTGAGAAAGATGAATTTCATTCTCGACCTCCTTCTGGCTGGGGAATGCCACTCGGAAAGAGATCCTTTCAAAAACCGAACTTCGATTTTGTTCGGCTCGTATCGAACAGTGTCATGAGAAACTCAACCCTGATCGGAACCACCTCCATTGCCGTTGGATGCGCGCTCTTTGCGATCCTCAGCAATCTATGAACCCGCGAATGTTGTCGTAGCCCTCGGACTCGACGGCCAAGTGAGTGAAGCTTCCGATGTCATGGGTAGTCTTCTTGCCGCCGTGGGTTGTGGCGTTGTTGGTACCAGGGCTCTCGCCTCTCACGGCAGGGCGTAGTCGGGATGGGTGAAATGCGATCCAATCGGTTCATGGCGAAAAGCGAATCTACGACTGTCGATCACTACCTTGCGACGCAACCGGAATCGGCGCGTCCCGTGCTCGAACGAGTTCGAACTGCGATTCGCAAGGCGGCCCCAAAGGCGGAGGAATCGATTTCCTACAAGATCCCCACCTACGAACTGAACGGCTCGCCGCTCATCTATTTCGCCGGCTGGAAAAAGCACTACTCTTTGTATCCGGTCTCGGCTGAGTTGCTTGAGTAGCTTCACGAACAAGTCTCAGCGTATGAGATCGAAAAAATCGACGATCCGCTTGCCTTGCCGGTTCCGTTCAGGCTGGTCGAGCGGATTGTACGCCTACGTTTACGAGAACTCACGCGCAAGCCCAAAAGCTCAGATTCGCAGAAATAGCTTGCGCCGAAACATCCCCAAACAGATCCACCACAGGATCGCCAATACCGCAGAGCCCTGTAAAACTAGCGCCCAAGGCTTGCCCAGCATCTCGAACACGCCTCGTCCCAGATGGATCTTCAGCGATTCGGCCATGAATTCATCCATCAGATGGACCATCACGTACATGGCGATGGAATTCATTCCGACCACCAGGAAAGGGAACGTCCAACCGCGCGACTGTCTCACGTCCACCAGCCAATAGAAGGCCGTCAGGATCAGCGTCGTGCAACCGCCAGCGAATAGCGTCCACGAGGGAGTCCAAATGCGTTTCACCATCGGGCATACGCCCAACGCGTCGAGAGCCAATCCGGCCACGATGCCGCAGATTCCGGCAATCGCCAGTTGCTTCAGTTCGCCGCGTTTTCGCAGCCATCCGCCCGCCAACAACCCGAAGATCATCGTCGCCAGTGAGGGAACAAAGTTCAGAGTCAGATATCCGCCGCCGTTGAATAGAAAGGGCTTCTCCCTCGGAAACAGGTTCAAAAACCAAACATCGACGGCCTGCGCTAGATTGCTGTTCTTGTCCCAATGCGATGCGAATCCCGTCACACGGTGCGGCCAGTCGGCGGCAACGCCCACTGCGGGAAAGTTGAAGTCGGCTGTAGGCGCGGGATAGAGAGCAAAGGCTGCCCAAATCGCAACGAGAGTGGCCGCAGCCGCCAGCGCCTGCGTACGAGGACGCGTAAACCCCAACGCGAATAGGATCGGAAATCCAAGGCCGATCTGGGTCACTACGTCCTCAAACGTGAAGTGGGTCCGCTGCCGATGGGTGGATCGCAGAAAGATACCCAGCGCGACCAGCAGAAAAGCTCGCCACAACGCATGCAACCACATTTGGCGCGGACTCTCGCCGCGAGCGATTCGGCTGGCGATTGACCACGGGAGCGCCACGCCAACCATAAACATGAACGAAGGTTGTATGAGATCCCACAAACTCCATCCCGTCCAAGCCACATGACTGGTCTGAAACTCGATAAAACGAGCCAGGGCGGAATCCGGAAATTGCCGCAGTGTTTTGGGAATCTGCAGCAGCTCGGACGCCATGAAAAGCATCGTCGCTCCGCGGTAGACGTCTAGGGACTGAAGCCGCTGGTTGGTCATCGATGTGAGGACATCATATAATGCAAAGTAGTTTTTATCGTACGCTCTTCGGCGGATTGTGCAACCATGAATGACGTTGTGTGCTCGTTTTGAACCAATGAACCAGTTTCTGTTTCGCCTTTCACTTCCGATTGTTTTGTTGGCTTTGTCCGGCTGTGGACTCTTCCCCAAAACGGTAAAAGTCGGCTCCAAAAACATCACTGCACAAATGATTATCGCCGAGATTGCGGCGCAGCATCTGGAATCGAAGGGGATGAAAATCGTCCGCCGCATCGGTATGGGTAACGCTGCGATCGTGCATCAAGCGACATTGAGCGGAGATATCGACATCTATCCGGACGACACGGGAACCGCGATCGCCGCGATGTTGAAAGAAAGCCCCATTCAGGATGCCGATTCCCTCTACGAGCGCGTTCGCAACGAGTATGACCGCCTTTACGGCCTGCGTGTGATGAAGCCGCTGGGTGCCAGCAATGCTTCGGTTGCGGTGATTTCCGAAGTTTTGGCGGCCAAAGAAGGAATCACCAATCTGTCTTCTGCGGTCGAAAACAAGAAGGCCTGGCGCTTGGGGACGACCGAAGAATTCGCAGGACGCACCGACGGCATCCAAACTTTTTCCAGCTCCTATCGTTTGAAGCAGAAGGAAGCCGCACGCATGCTTGAAGCTTCCGTGCTCTATACTGCCCTGCAAGATAACCAGTTGGACATGATCGTGGGTGGGGAGTCCGATGGCATGCTTGCCACAAAGGGCTTTCGCATTCTTTCGGATGATAAGAAGATTTTCGCACCCGGCCAGCTTTGCTTGCTCGCCCGGCGCGATACTGCAGCCGGTGTCCCCGGACTCGAAGGCGCGCTCACGCAACTGAGTGGGAAAATTTCCACCGCCGCTCTTCGCGAAATGGGCAAAGCTGTGGAAGTCGACAAACGCCCCCTCGGCGATGTCGCCCGCGACTTTCTGAAACAGACTGGCCTCCGGTAGATTTCGCGAGTGCTTGCGCTGGTTCACACTCTGGCGGGACTTGGGCTTGGCGCAACCGCCGGATACTTACTGCGCTTGGCCTTGGATTGGCCCGAAGCCCCGGCGGTACTCGCCGCCGCAGGCTGCGTCGGCCAAGTTTGCCGGGCTTTGCTCGCCTACACCGGCCGACCTTCGGAGGAAACGCTGGCGTATCAGTTTCGGATCCAGACGCCTGCGGTGGTCGCGTCCGGCACCCTTGGTCTCGTGTCCACATTAACGCTGCTTCAGTTTCCCGCAACCATCGTCGTTCCGGCGGCATCCTATCTTCTAGTACGCGTTCTGCTCAGTTGGGAACACGGTTCCGTTAGCGGACGCGGTTTGCAGTTCGCGGCGAGGGGCGGGGAGATTCTCACGCTCCTGGCCGCTATCATAATAGGTTAGGCTTTCCCCCCTGTGATCCCCAGACTTGTTCTCGAAAATCTCAAACACCGCCCCGTGCGAACCGCCTTGAGTGCAGTCGCTATCGGACTTCAGGTCACGATGGTACTGACTCTGGTCGGTGTCAGCCGCGGCATGCTCGATGAATCCGCGCGACGCCAACGCGGCACGCAAGCCGACATCCTCGTGCGCGACGGCGGTGCCGCCATCATCGGCTTCTCGGTCGATATGAAGGCCAAGTATCTGCCGTTTATCCAAAAGTTTCCTGGCGTCGATCTCGCTACCGGAACCCTGGTACAGCCCGTCGGCATGCTCGACGCGCTCACCGGCATCGACTACGACAGTTTCAACCGCATGAGCGGGGGCTTCAAGTTTCTGGAAGGCGGTCCATTTCAAGGGCCCGATGATTTGATCGTCGACGATATCTACGCGCGTACCAAGAACCTTAAAGCTGGCAGCGTCATTAAGGGAATTTTGAACAAAGAATGGCGCGTTTGCGGCGTTGTCGAATCCGGTAAACTGTCGCGGGTCTTTGTGCAATTGACAGTGCTGCAGGATCTCATGGGTAAGTCCGACAAACTTACGGCCGTGTACGTGAAGGGATCCAATCCCAAGGCGACAGACGCTCTGTTGGCTGCGATGCGCGAAAAGATGCCTGAGAACAAGGTGTTGACCATGGAAGAACTCGCCTCGCTCATCTCTGTGAACAACATCCCGATGCTCCAAACCTTTATCAAAGTCGTGATCGGGCTGGGCGTCTTCATTGGCTTTCTGGTCGTCTTCCTCTCGATGTACACCGCGGTGCTGGAACGCACGCGTGAGATCGGCATCCTCAAATCGCTGGGTGCTTCGCCCGGGTATATTCTCACGATCCTGCTCGCGGAAACCGCCATGCTTGCCGCCATCGGATCTTTGCTTGGCGTGCTCTTCACTTACGGCACACAGTGGATCATGCACACCTTCGTTCCCGAAATGGTGCAGGTGACGACTCCCGATTGGTGGCCGATCGCCTCCGGAATCGCCATGAGCGGATCTCTGATCGGCGCCATTTATCCCGGCCTCAAGGCCGCCAAGCAGGACACGGTGGAGGCGCTCGCATATGATTGATATTCGGGGATTGCGTAAGACCTACAAGCAGGGCGATTTGGATGTACACGCTCTGCGCGGCGTGGACCTAAAGATCGATAAGGGCGATTTTGTAGCGATTGTCGGGCCTTCTGGTTGCGGCAAATCGACCCTGTTCAACATTCTTGGCGGGCTTACTCCACCGAGCGGAGGAACCGTCGCCATCGACGGTCGCGACCTGATGACGATGAGCGATTCGCAGCGCACGGAACTTCGCAAGAAGGCCGTTGGCTTCGTTTTTCAGAAGTACAACCTGCTGCCGACCCTGACGGTGGCGGATAACATCGAAATCGCACGACACATTGCAGGCAACCGGCACGGCGAACGCGACGCGTGGTTCGAAGAGTCGCTGCAGTTACTCGGTCTCGCGGGCAAGATGGATCGCAAACCCCGGGCTCTTTCGGGCGGCGAGCAGCAGCGTGTGGCGATCGCCCGCGCGCTGGTGAATCATCCGGCGATTCTGCTGGCTGACGAGCCAACGGGCAATTTGGATACTGAGAATTCGGAAGTGGTGCTTGGCCTGTTGCGGGACCTCAATGAACGCACCGGCCAAACGATTCTGATGATCACGCACAACCCCGAAGCGGCGGCCTACGCACACCGCATCGTGAGAATGCGCGATGGCCGCGTCGTCGACTAGCGGCTACGCGGAGATCCTGCGGAGAGTTCCGCTTTTCAACGAACTCTGTGCTTCCGAGATTTCCTCACTCTCGGAACGAGTCTCCCTGCTGCGTTACGCCGCAAGTGAAGTGATCTTCCTGGAAGGCGCGCGATGCGACGGGTTGCTCATCGTGATGGAAGGCGCTGTGCGGGTCCTCAAGACAGCGCCCAGCGGTCGACATCAATTGCTCGCCATCGAACGTCCTGGAAGTTCATTGGGCGAGGTCTCGGTCTTCGACGGTGGCCCCTATTCCGCCACTGCGATCGCCGACACGGATGTCGCGCTGCCCGCGTCCTGGGGCATCGGCTGAGACGCTTGCGAGGGCTTGTGGAAGAGCTTTCGTTCGGAACGGTCCGCCACCGCTTGATTGCTCATCTGCTGCGTCTTGCAACGGAACAGGGCTGCATTGAGATCGTGCTCTCCGAGAACAACGAAGAACTCGCCGGGCGGCTGGGCACCGTGCGTGAACTCATCTCGCGCAACCTCGGACGCCTGCATGGCGACGGACTCATCGTCATGTGCAAGCGCTCTGTGCACATCCCGGATGCAGGTGCGCTGCAGGCAGAACTCGAAGCGTGACAAAAGTCATCGCTGTTTGAGCCGGGAATCCGCAGGCTGGTTCCATGCCTTCTGTGATTGCCGAACCCTGCATTGGGGTGAAGGATACTGCTTGTGTCGACGCCTGCCCTGTCGATGTCATCCATCCTCGAAAAGACGAAGCCGGTTTTGCCGAGGCCTCGCAGTTGTACATCTTCCCGGACGACTGCATCGACTGCGGAGCCTGCGTGCCTGTGTGCCCAGTGTCTGCGATCTTCCTCGATGAGGACTTGCCTGAGAAGTGGGCGCACTACGCGAAGGTCAACTCCGCTTGGTTCGATCGCGATTTAGAAGTTATTGCTTCACGCTGACGGACTTGAAATGAACCTTTGAGGCCGCATCGTGATTCTGCAGGCCGATGAATCCGCCATCCGGGCGAGGTCCGCGGATTGGTTCGTACCACATCTTCCTCTCCGGCACTGCCTGACTGCCCACGAACTCGTTCACCTTTTTGCCGTTCAGGATCACTGTCGTCGTCTGGCCCTTGAGCACAATGTCCATCGTGTTCCATTGGCCCGCGGGCTTCTGCGCGCGCTGCGTTACCTTCGACAGCGAATACAGCGCGCCAGTGCTGTGCCACTCATCGCCGCTCGCGTCGATCTGCACTTCGTAGCCATTGTGGACGCCATACCAGGGATCTGTAGGCTTTTCCGGCAGCCGGATAATCACACCCGAATTGCCCCGCTCACTCGATGTCTTGAAAACGACGCGGATCGTCGAATTGCCGAACTTGCCGCCTTCGTAATAGAGCAGTCCCATGCCGCCCTCAGTCACCATCTCGCCGTTTTCGACGTTGAACTTTCCAGGTCCGGTCATCTTCCAGCCGTCGAGATCTTTGCCATTGAAGAGCTGCTTCCAGCCGGCGCAAAACGCTGGCGATGCGGCAAGCAAGCTGAGGGTGAGCAACAAACGCATACAGGCATTATCCTTCGAATCGCATCGTCTTGGTGAAGCCCTTGGTCTTCCACCAGCCGTAGCTCAGTCCAACTACGAGCCACGCGAAGCCTGCCATCTTTGCGAGCGTACTCAGGTTCAACCAGATCACCAGACAGATGAAAAATCCGAGTGCTGGCAGGATGGCGGCCTTCGCCGGAAGCCCTGCACGCCTCCCGTTCAGCAGGGCCGACAGATTCACACCCATGAATCCGATAAACGCCCCGAAATTCAATAGTTCTGCGCCTAGCTGATAGCTCATTGAAAACGCTCCGATGAAGCACAGTGCGCCGATCAGCAGGACGTTGTTCGATGGGATGGACGTCTTTGCATCGAGCTTTCCAAAGAACGATTTCGGAAGCGCTTCATCGCGCCCCATTCCGTAAAGCAGGCGCGCACCCGCAAGCTGTCCACCCGCTCCGGATCCAACGGTTGCAATCAACAGGGTGAAGTTCACGATCTGAAACAGCACCGGGCCCCCGACTCGCCCGGCTACATATACATAGGCCGTATCGATATCCGGAAACGCTTCGCCAAAGGGCCAGGCAAGCTGCCCCGCGTAAACCTGCAGCGCAGACAGCACACCGATCACCAGGCAGATCAGCACCATCGCCTTGCCGATGTTGCGACGCGGATCTTCCACCTCTTCCGCCAGCGTCGATACACCATCGAATCCGATATACGTCAACACCGCCAGCGCCGTGCCTGCGCCTAAATGATTCCATGCGAAAGTCTGCGGATCGTAGAACGGCTTGCCATAATCGATCCCCGGACTCAAATGACGCGCAACTGCCACGAATACTGCCGCCACCACCAGCATCATCGCTCCTGCCAGCAGCGTGTTGGTCCGGGCAGTCGCTTGGATCTTGCGCAGGTTGAGGAACGTGAACAGCGCGGCAAAGAACAACGCCCATGCTGGATAGGGAATCGACGGCGCGATGTTTCCCGCCGCTTTCGAACACCAGATCGTACAGATCACCGGGTTGATCGCGTAGTCGAGCAGCATACTCCATCCAGTGAGAAATCCCAAGCCCGGGTGGATTTCGTTGCCCACGTATGTATAGGCAGAACCCGCGCTTGGATACGCGCGCGCCATGCGCCCGTAGCTGATTGCGGTGAACAGCATCGCCACCATCGCAATCAATACCGCTGTTACTACGTGGCCCTTGGCCTCGGTTTGCACGACGCCGAAGAGTGGCATCGGTGCTGTGGGCTGCACCAGGATGATGCCCATCACGACAAGATCCCGTAGCTTCAGCGTGCGGCTGAGTTGATTGGACATGTAACGGGCCATTGTATGCTGAAGTCGTGCGGTGGGACAAATCCTGGTGGGCAAAACTCCGCGACACGTTGCAGGGCGGAGTCCAGCAACAGGTCACGCTCTTTGGCATGCTGTTCTCGCTTGCGATCGTGCTCATTGGCATCGCGGCGTTTCTTTCCGGCAACAATCTCATCTTTCTGTTGCTCGCTGCGATGCTTGCCACCATGCTCGTTTCCGGATTCATGAGCCGACTGTCGCTGTCTGGGCTGCGCATCAAGTTTCTCTTGCCCGAGCACATCTCCGCGCGCCGCAAGATTCAGGGCCGCATACATGTCCAAAACGAAAAGACTTGGATGCCATCCTTTTCCGTCCAACTCACCCGCATCGCCGATTCCGGTTCGGCCAAAACCGCCATGGTCTACTTTGCCAGCGTGCCCGGTGGCAAGACCCTCGACGCCCCTCTCGATGTCTACTTTCCCAAACGCGGCACCCAACAGGACAACCGCTTTTTGTTTTCGTCCCGGTTCCCTTTCGGCTTCACTGAGCGCCGCATCGAAGTGCCCGTCGCGCAGGAAATCATCGTCTATCCGTGCCTCGATCCGAAGCCGGTATTCGAGCAGCTACTGCGCGATTTGCAGGGTGAGATCGAAACCCAGCGCCGGGGGCAGGGAAGCGATTTCTACCGCATCCGCCCCTATCTTCATGGCGAAAGCGCGAAGTCGGTGGATTGGAAAGCGACCGCGCACACAAGCAAATTGCAGGTGCGAGAGTTCACACGCAATGACGACAGGGAAGTCGAACTGTTTCTCGATCTCAATCCCGGCGAGGAGGATACGTGGTTCGAGCAGGCTGTGGAATGCTCGGCGTTTTTGGTTTGGAGGCTTACCGGCTATGGAGTCGAGATCCGTTTTCGAACCCAGCATTTTCAATATTCCACCGCAGTCGATGGCGACGCATACGGTATATTAAGGTATCTCGCTACAGTGATGCCGGGTTCGACAAGCCCGGCGGACGTTGCAAATGACCGCGAACGCTATCAGATCGTCTTCACCCCCAAGCCTCCCGCCGACACATTTTCCAATGTTCGTGTTATCGGCCCTGCTGACCTTTCCAGCGCTGTCGCAACAACAGCCGCCGCCCACTGAAGATCCATCGAAGCTCGAACCAGTTCGCACTTCGATCACAGTTGCCGAGAAGATCAGTGCCGAAACCCCGGCATCGATCACGGTCTTGGGCAAGCTGGAAATCCGCCAGACGCCCGGCATCAATTTGGATGATCGATTGCGCTCGGTTCCTGGCTTCAGTCTCTTTCGCCGTTCTTCGTCGATTGCAGCGAACCCCACAACGCAAGGCGTTTCGCTGCGCGCCCTGGGATCGACCGGCGCATCCCGCTCGCTGATTCTTTGGGATGGCATCCCACTCAACGACCCCTTCGGGGGCTGGATTTACTGGACCCGCGTTGCGCCCGAAGAGATGGAACGCATCGAGATCTCGCGTGGCGCGTCCACGAGCGTGTTCGGAGACCGCGCCATCGGCGGAGCCATCAACATCTTCTCGCGTCAGCCGGAGCGCCGCCGCATCACTGCGGGTTACGAAGCCGGCAGCCGCAATACGCATGAAGTTTCCGGCGGAGCATCTCACACGTGGCGTCAGTTCGGCGCTTCCACCAATCTGCGCCTCTTCAACACCGACGGATATTACATCGTGCCGCAGCGCTTTCGCGGAACCATCGATGCGCCCGCTGGCGTTCGTTTCGCCGCTGGCACTGTCCGCCTCGACTATCTTGGCGCAAAAGACCGTCTCTTCACACGTCTCGATGTCATCGCCGAAGATCGTGCCAATGGCACGATTCTGCAGAACAATTCCACCAGCCTCGGAACTCTCGCCGCCAACTACTCAAAACAGTTCGCGAACAATGATTCGCTTTCTGTGATTGGCTATCATACGCGCAGCGAGTTTCGCGCGTCGTTCACCGCGATTGCCGCCAATCGCCTCACCGAGCGCCTGACGTCAACGCAAGTGGTTCCGGCGGAAGCCACCGGCGGCGCGGGATTCTACACCCACAATTCCTCGCGCTGGAACGGACTCTTTGGCGGTGACTTCGAACGCGTCGAAGGGTACTCGACGGATCGCCTCGTGCCCACAGGAACTCGCTTCGGTGGCGGATCGCGCCTGCAGCATGGCGTGTTCACGCAACTGAACGGCAACCTCGGCCCGGTCAGAGTCTTTGGTGGCGGCCGCCATCATGTCACCGGGACCGGGCGCAATTTCTTCAGCCCCAGTGCCGGACTCACCGCAGGCAAAGGCATCGCCCGCTTTCGTGGATCTGTCTATCGCAGCTTTCGCAATCCGACGTTGAACGAGCTGTATCGCGAGTTTCGCGCAGGAAACACCGCAACTCTTGCCAACGATCTCTTGAAGCCCGAGACCCTCTTCGGTGGCGAAGCGGGCGTCGATCTCATCGGTGAAACCCGCCGTCTTGGCATCACAGCTTACCGCAACGAGATGAGCGATCTCATCACCAACGTCACGCTCACCACCACGCCCACGCTGATCACCCGTCAACGTCGAAATGCGGATTCAGCCGTCACTCGAGGTGTCGAGATCGCAGCCAGGCAAAACTGGCGTATGTTTCAGGCGGAGGTTTCGTATCTATTCGCGGAATCGCGCTTTGCCAGGGGCTTACGTTTGCCGCAAATCCCTAAGCATCAGGGCAACGCCCAGTTGAATTTTCAGCACAAAGGAACATTCATCGCCACAGGCATCCGCAGCTTCGCGCTGCAGTATGAAGACGATCGCAATACGTTGCGCTTACCCGGGTTTGCGAGTGTCCAGGTGATGCTCCGACAGAAGCTCATGAAGCGTCTCTCTTTCACCATGGCTTTTGAGAACCTGCTCGATCGCGAATATCTTACCGGACTCGGAGTGGTTCCGAACATCGGTCCCCCACGCTTGATACGCGCTGGCTTACGCTGGGGACAATAGCCTACTATCATTAAATCTCATGCTCGAAGTTAGTTTGGACAACAACCGGCTCCTGAAGGTTGTAGAAGGAGACATCACAAAGATTCCGGTGGACGCGATTGTCAATGCCGCCAACAGTCAGTTAGCTGGGGGAGGCGGTGTCGATGGAGCGATCCATAAAGCCGGAGGTCCCGCCATCATGGCGGAACTCGATGTCATCCGCAATGCACGCAAACGCATTGAAACGGGCGAGGCGGTGGCAACAACCGCGGGGAATCTGCCCGCGACATTTGTCTTTCATGCCGTGGGGCCGATTTATCAGGACGGCGAATCCGGTGAGCCCGAGTTGCTTGCTTCCAGCTATCGCAACAGCCTGAGGCTTGCCGATCGGAACGCTGTCAAGACCATAAGCTTTCCGTCGATTTCCGCAGGTGTCTATGGATATCCAATGGAAGAGGCCGCCGAGATCGCATTGACCGAAGTGATGGATTACCTCGGGCGTCCGCAAACTGGCGTGGAGCAAGTAATTCTCGTTGCGTTCGGAAAAGCGGCCTATGGCACGTACCTGCGCGTCATGCGCAGAATGAAACTCGTTACTCAATAACGAGTAAAGTCTCGCCGACCGCCACCGTTGCGCCTTCCATTGCATTGAGCTGCGCAATCGTTCCCGCCTTGGGAGCCTTCATCTCGTTCTGCATTTTCATGGCTTCCACGACGATGAGTCCTTGACCCGCCTCCACCACATCTCCTGCGGCAACCAATACGCGGATGACCTTGCCCGGCATCGGTGCCAGGATGTTCTGCCGTCCGGCGACGCCCGTGCCCGTGCCCTTGCGTGTACGTTCACGCGGATCGCGGACATCGACGTTGAGCGTGCACCCGTCGATTTCCACTTGGCCCTTGATCACGCGCACCTGCAGACTGCGTCCGTTGCGAAGAATCGCGTAAAGACCCGGCTCAACTTCCGTCACTCTCATCTGAGCCAATTCGTCGTCCAGGTCGAATTGAAACTCCGTTTCGTTCACTGTGGCCATGAGCTTCATCGCTGCAGTCTCCTCAATCCATCGGCCAGCCACTGGCTCTGTTGCTTGGTACCTGCCGCCACGGCGGGTTTGCTACTACGCGCGTGAACAGCCGCAACGATCGCAGCCAGCAGAGGCAGTTCTTCATCGAGCGTCCTTGCAGGACGCCGCTCCAGAAACTCCCCGATGAACCCTGTATGCAGCGCTCCGCGCCGGAACTCCGGATCCGCCATCAGCTCTCGAAAGAACTCGATGTTGGTACGGATGCCCAGCACGCTCGTCTCGCTCAAGGCGCGTCGCATGCGGTCGATCGACATCTCGCGCGTCTCCGCCCAAGTGGCAAGCTTGGCGAGTAGCGGATCGTAATCCATGGGTACGGTCCAGCCTGGGTAGACGCCCGAATCCAGCCGGATGCCCGGCCCCGATGGTGTGGCGAGTTGCTGGATGAGGCCCGGCGACGGCAGAAAGTTCGTCTCCGGATCTTCGGCATACAAGCGGCATTCCATAGCCCAGCCGTTCCAGCGTACTTCTTCCTGTTTCACCGTCAGATGCTCGCCTGCGGCAATGCGTAGTTGCCAATGCACCAAGTCCATCGACGTGACGAGCTCGGTGACCGGATGTTCCACCTGCAACCGCGTATTCATTTCCAGAAAGTAAAACTCGCCCTGATCGTTCGCCAGAAACTCGATCGTTCCTGCGTTGTAGTATCCGGCATGTTTGGCGATGCGCACCGCCGCCTCACCCATCTTTTCGCGCATGCCTGGAATCGACGTGACCAATGGCGACGGGCACTCTTCCACAACTTTTTGATGCCGCCTCTGGATCGAACATTCGCGTTCGCCCAGATGAATCACATGGCCGTGCTGATCGCCCAACACTTGAATCTCAATATGGCGCGGCCGCACGATGGCCTTCTCGATGTAGATCTCGGAGTTCTTAAACGAACGCTCGGCTTCGCTGGATGCATCGCGCAGCGCGCCCGCCAATTCGGCTTCGGTGTGAACCAAGCGCATGCCCTTGCCACCGCCACCGGCAGCGGCTTTGAGCATCACGGGATATCCGATTTCGGCAGCGACTTTGCGAGCCTCTTCGACGCCTGCGAGCGCTTCGGACGTCCCAGGAACAACCGGTGCGCCGGCCTCAATCGCGAGCTTGCGTGCCGCGGTCTTCGATCCCATTGCGCGAATCGCCGCCGCTGACGGACCAATGAATGTGACGCCAGCATCCGCGCAAGCCTGTGCGAATTCCGCGTTTTCGCTTAGGAATCCATAGCCGGGATGGATCGCATCCGCGCCCGTTTCCGCTGCTGCCGCGAGAATCTTGTCCCCGCGCAGGTAGCTTTCCGACGATGCTGCGGGGCCGATGTGTATCGCCTCATCGGCGCTGCGAACATGCAGCGATCCGCGGTCCACATCGGAATAGACCGCGACTGAAGGGATACGGCGCTCGCGCAAGGCCCGCATGACGCGAACTGCAATCTCGCCGCGATTGGCTACTAGAACTTTACGGAACATGAAACAAGCAGTGTATCGCGTGGGTGGTTATCGACGGTTCGCTTCACCGGTTTCGAACCAGCAGGACATACAGAGTTCGATGAATACCTGGCCCGTCTTCTCGTCGGTCTTGAAAGGCAGTTTCGATTCCTTTGAGAGCGTCGGCATTTGCGCAAGAACCTGCTGCGGCGTGGTTCCGGTGAGTTTCTGCGCCATCTTCGACATCGGCGGAATGGGTTTGTGGCAGAGGCCGCATTCACGCATGAGCGAGTTCCTCTTGTAGCGCTGGAAACGGCTGCGAGAACCAGAACGAATATGGCGTTGCACCGTGTTCTCGATCGTGTTCGAGACGTTCTTCGGCCTCGGCAACCGTCGGGATATGGCCTTTAGGGATCCACCAAAGAGCATACGAAGCCTGCTCCGATTTCTCGAACCATTCGGCCCGCCGCTTGAAGAAATCGAGGTGATGCGACTTGTAGACGTAGCCCTTGAGCGACTCGACCGATTCCCATATAGACATGTTCACTATTTCAAACGGATCTTCGGAATAGACGATATCCATAGCGTTGCCGTTGTCGGACTTCAGCCGCCAGACAAAGCCCGCCGTCGCCTCCGCAAGTGCGTTGATCGGATCGAGATTGGCTTTGAATTCCGCCATAATCGGTGAATCCAGCGGACCGAGAATACGCCCAATGTTGACCTGTGCAAGGTGCATCAGGCTCGATAGTAGCGTGAGTGAATGAATCGCAATGCCGGAGGCGCGCGGCAGCTACAATACTTTAGCGATCACGCTACAATGCGCCATTCGCTACTGGACGACAACTTTCGCTGTGCCCGCTAGCGGCTCTTCAGAACCATCCCGGCGCGGACATCGTTCAACTTGCTCTGTTCGCCAACGACCTTACCGTTCACAACGATATAGTCGAACCCTTCGGAATACTGGTGCGGATTCACAAACGTCGCTTTGTCCTGTACCTTGTCCGGATCGAAGACCAGCACATCGGCAGCCGCGCCTTCGCGCAGCACGCCGCGGTCTTTGAAGCCGAATGTGCGGGCGGGGAGGGAAGTCATGCGACGGATCGCATCTTCGAGCGTGAGCACGCGCCGTTCGCGAACCCATTCCGCGAGCGTGCGCGCGTTGGTGCCATAGGATCGCGGATGCGGCATGCCTTGTCCAAACACTCGGATGCCGCCGTCTGAGGCCACCGCTGTGTTCGGATACCGCATGATGCGTTCCACATCGATAGCGCCCATCGAGTGATACACCATTTGCGCGCCGCCGGTTTCCATCATGTCGAGAATCGTCTGAATCTCAAGATCCATCGTCTTTGCGCGGCCCTTCACGACATTGATTTCGGAAATGGTCTTGCCTTCGTAGGTCTTGTCTGGACGGTATCCAGCCACAGCCGCGTACGAATAGTCTTTGTGTCCGAGTTTGAGCACCATCTCTTTCATCTCCGCTGCGATCTTGGCGCGCATGGCCTTCTCGCGCAGGCGTTCGGTGATCTTGGCCGGTCCGTCGGCGAGCGCCCAACTGGGCAGAGTGATGCCGAGATTGGTGGACGAACGATCGTAGGGATACTGATCGACCACGACGTCGACGCCCTCGCGGCGATACTTCTCGACGAGCGCGATAGTCTTCTCGCTGTATCCCCAGATGCGCGGTGTATCGATCTTGAAGTGGGACAACTGCACGCGCAAGCCGCTTTCTTTGCCGACGGTGATGGCCTCGTTGATCGCTTCGATCACCTTGTCGCCCTCGTCGCGCATGTGGCTCGCGTAGACGCCTCCGAACCGCGCGGCGGCCTTGCCTAGCGCGACGACTTCTTCGGTATTCGAATACGTGCCCGGGATGTAGATCAGCCCCGTGGAGAAGCCAACAGCCCCTTCCTGCATGCCTTTTTCCACGAGCGCCTGCATCTTGGTGATCTCGTCTGGAGTGGCGAGGCGATTGGCCGTACCCATCACTTCCGATCGCACGGAGTTGTGGCCGATGAGCGTTGCGACGTTCAGGCCGAGTCCGAGGCCCTGAAGCTTCTGGAACCATTCCGCCAGCTTGATGTTCGAACTGCCGCAGTTGCCGGTGACGATCGTCGTCACGCCGTCGAGCAGGTAGTTGTCGCCGCGCGGGACCTGTTCCACCGCTCCCTCGACATGGGTGTGAACATCGATGAATCCGGGCGAGGCGACGCGTCCCGCGGCGTCGATCGTGCGATCGGCGGAGGATGATATGGCGATCCGCCCGATGGAGGCGATCTTGCCCGCTTTGATGCCGATGTCCGCGCGATACCAGGCGTTGCCAGTTCCATCGACGACCCGCGCGTTTCGAATGAGGATGTCAAAATCCGCCGCGGAAATTGTCGAAAGTGCCGGGAGGATGAAAAGAAGGAACAACCAACGCATAGTGTGGATTGTAACCGCTTCAGCGCGGTAGCAGGCGCTGTAGCAGATCGGCTATGCGAAGCCTCGATGACTGTTGCTCAAGATATGCGCTATCTACACGACCCCTCTGGACCGATGCCAGATTGATCAAGTCGTTCCATTGACGCTCGGACACCTCGCCGCCTTGCCTGTACCAGAGCAGCTTTGCGAGCACGATGTCTTCGGCGGAAATCACGGGCACTTCCATCGGATCGCCGCCGAGCAGCGCGGTGTTGGTGAAAGCGCTGTGAGCGATCTGTTCGTGACCCAGCGGATGCCTGGACGCAATGAATAGATCGAATTTGAAACCGGATTCAAAGTGGATCACATTGAACGACATTCCGCGAAGGATCGCGTCACGCATGGCGCCTTCGTCCACGTAAAACTCGCCGCGGATCGCTTCATAGAAGTCTTTGACACGAGCGAGTGGAAGATCGACGATCACGTCGATGTCTTGGGTGGCGCGCGCAATGCCGTGGATAGAACTTGCGAAACTACCGCCTACCGCGTGGGCGACTTCGGTGCGTTGCAGGGCGTCGAACAGTTGCTGGGCCGCATCCCGAAGGCTACTCATGCAACGCAGGGTCCCAGCTATAAGCTTTGATCATGAGTTCCCGAGGTGTCTTAGCTGCCACCGCGCGCAAGAACACCTCTCTCTCGCTGGCCTCGGGATACCTCAGCCTCACCCCGGCCTTGGCCATTTCAAACAAGCCCTGACTGAGATCGAAAACGTCGGCCAGCTTTTGTTCCGCAGTCCGCAGGCGTTGGATCTCGAGAAACACCTCAAGCGCCTTGGGATCCGTATCGCGAGCGAAGTCGGCGTCGGCGTGGGACATGGTGGCTACTTGCCTTCGATCTTCGCCTTGCCGACTTCGGTGATGGCGGAACTGCGGGTCATAGTCTTGATATGTTCCACGCGGCGGAAGCGCAGTGCGGACCAATCCTCGTCGATCGCGATCATGCGCACTGGCTCGAATCCGTGTGTGCCCATCTGCGCCCACCCGTTGTCTCGGCTGAACTCGCACTTGTATTTTTTCGACGATCCTTTTGGGTAAGCAATCCAAATCACGGCGTCGCCACTGCTGGACTTGGCGATCTGATCGGCGAATTTGTCTACTTCTGCCTGCTTGACGGCGAAGGCGATTGCAAAGACAACGTCCGTGGCGCGCGCGAGGTTGGTCTGCACGCCGGTGACCGCTCTCATCTCTTCAAGTTCGGACTGAAACGAGTCAGGCGCGTTGACGACATGGATCGTGGATTGAGCTTTGTAGTTGAGCTTCGTGAAGACGGCGGACATCTCTGCAAAAGTATCACGCTAGCCAACCGGGAATCCCGAAGATCGAAAAGGGTGCATCAAGCACCCTTTCTAGAGAGAAACGTCAATACTTCGGAACGCTCGGGTCGACCTTGTCGCTCCAAGCCAGAATGCCGCCCTTCATGTTCAGCACCTTCTTGAAGCCCGCCTCAATCAACGCCGCCTGCGCCTTGGCGGAACGCATGCCGCTCTTGCAATGCACCACGATCTGCGCGTCCTTATCCAACTCCGCGACGCCCCGTTTGGGAACTTCGCCCAGCGGAATCAGCCGCGCCGCATCGATCTTGCAGATCTGATACTCATGCACTTCGCGCACGTCCACCAAAATAAAGTCACGCTTCTCGTCGATCCACTTCTTCACTTCAACAGGTTCGATTTCACCGCTCACGTTGACAGGCTCCTCCACCGGATGCGCGGGCACGCCGCAGAACTGATGGTAATCGATGAGTTCGTGAATTGTCCGGTTCTCGCTGCAAATCGGGCACGAGGGATCTTTGCGGATCTTCATCTCGCGGAACTTCATTTCCAGCGCGTCGTAAAGCATCAGGCGGCCTGCCAAAGACTTGCCTTTGCCCAAGATCAGCTTCACTGTTTCGGTGGCTTGCACCATGCCGATGATTCCCGGCAGAATGCCAAGCACGCCGCCTTCGGCGCACGATGGCACCAGCCCTGGGGGTGGCGGTTCCGGATACAAGCAGCGATAACAAGGTCCGTCTTTCGTAGCGAAGACCGTCGATTGACCTTCGAAGCGGAAGATCGAGCCGTAGACATTCGGCTTGCCAAGCAGCACGCACGCATCGTTGGTGAGATACCGGGTGGGAAAGTTGTCGGTGCCGTCCAACACGATGTCGTAAGGCGCGAGGATGCGCAGCGCGTTCGAACTGTCGAGGGCTTCCTCATACAAGTCGATCTGCAGATACGGATTGATGTCCAGCATCCGGTCGCGCGCCGAGTGCAGTTTCTTGCGCCCGACGTCCTTCGTGCCATGGATGATCTGGCGCTGCAGGTTCGAGTGATCGACGATGTCGAAGTCCACGAGCCCGATGCGGCCGATGCCAGCGGCGGCGAGGTACAACGCGGAAGGCGATCCCAAACCGCCAGTGCCGATCAACAGCACCGAAGCGGCTTTCAGCTTGAGCTGCCCTTCCATGCCCACTTCGGGCATGATCAGGTGGCGGCTATACCGCTTGATTTCATCGTTCGAGAGCGTCAACCCAGCCTCCCGCGATCGACGGAACGATGGAGAGCGTATCGCCATCCTTCAGCGGAGTCGCGTCTTTCGACAGGTAGCGGATGTCCTCGTCGTTCAGGTAGACGTTGACGAAGCTGCGCATCACACCCGCGTCGTTGTAGAGATGCTTGCGCAAGTCCGCGTACTGCGACGTGAGCGCGGCAAGCGCTTCTCCCACCGTCGTGCCGGCGACTTCCACCGTATCGTTGTCGCCGGTAAATTGCCGCAGCGGCGTGGGAATCATTATTTTGGCCATGTCAGTTCCTCTGGCGGGGCTTCTGTCAGCTCGAAGTTCGGCAAGAAGCTGCCCGCGTGATCGAATTTGCCCTTCTGTATCGAGACTACGACGAAGGAATACCACGAACACGAATTCTCGAGATCGGTCTTCGAGAAGTACGCGTCGCAATCGGGATGCGAATGAAAGATGCCGATAATGTCGAGCTTTTTCGCTCGCGCCGCGCGGTCTGCGCCCAGCAGATCTTCAGGCCGGATTTCGTACCGGTCTTCCTGCTTGCCGACATACACGTTGTCGAGCGCCAGCGCTTCCACCACCGTCTTCAGGCCTTTGGACTGTGTGCCCAGCATCACGCCGCAGCACTCATTCGGATACGTGGCTTCGGCGTGCGCCACCATCACGTCCCATGGGGACTTCTCAATTGTGATCATCGTTTACTATTCGGCGTTCCAAAAGTCATCGCTGAGATATTTGGATGCACCATCGCAGAGAATGGTAACAACTACGGCTTCTTCGCCCTGCTCGTTGAGTTGCTGGCCGAGCTTCCAAGCCGCGTGGACATTGGCTCCGCTGGAAATGCCGACGAGCAGGCCCTGTTCGCGCCCCATTCGCCGCGCCATCGCGTGCGCATCTTCTGTTTCGAGCCACAGGTTATCATGCGCGAGCTTGTCGTCGTAGATGCCGGGGACGATTGCCGTCGGCATGTGCTTCAATCCTTCTAGCCCGTGAAAACCGGAAGATGGCTGCGCGGAAATGCACTGCACATGTGGCTGATCGCGATGAAAGCGGCGGGCATTGCCGACAAAGGTTCCGCTCGTTCCCATTGCGGAAATGAAATGCGTCATCATGCCGCGCGTCTGACCCATGATTTCCACGGCGGTGCCGTCGAAGTGCGCGCGCCAGTTGGCCGGGTTGTTGTATTGATCGGGATAAAAGTATCGATCCGGATCCGCGTTGTAGATCTCGCGGCATTTCAAGATCGCGCCGTCCGATCCCTGGCCGGGGTCGGTGAGCACAACCTCCGCACCGTAGGCCTTCAACGTCTGTTTGCGTTCCGGCGAGGCGTTCGCGGGCAGGCAGAGCTTCACCTTGTACCCTTTGTACGCGCAGATCATCGCGTAAGCGATACCCGTGTTGCCGCTGGTGGAATCGAGCAGCACACGATCGCGATGCATGCGTCCGGTGCGCTCGCCATCGAGAATCATGTTCAGTGCCGCCCGGTCTTTCACAGATCCGCCAGGGTTCATGAACTCGGCTTTGGCCCAGATTTGGACGTTGTTGAACTCGGCGTCGATCCGGTCCAACCGGATCAGCGGCGTGCGCCCGATGAGTTCCATCGGAGACTGCGCGGCCGCACGTTGGTTCCAGAGCAGTACAGCGGGGGCAGCGGCGGTGGCCATAGACCCAGGATAGTATTCTCCTTATTGTCTGTCAAGTTTGTCTAGTTTGGTCTTCGCTTCTTTGGATGAAACAATAGGAGATCCAAATGAAACCGTTCTGGATTGCACTTCTCGCTGTCGCTTGTGTCAGAAGCGACGACCGGTGGACTCTCTATCGCGCCGCGATTGCGGCCGCCGACGGTGCGCTGCGTCTGCATGAGACTTCGGCGGCACAAACATGGCTTCGTGCCGCGCCGGAAGAGTATCGCGGCTGGGAATACCGCTACCTCAAAGCGATGTCCAATCGCAGCGTCGCCACACTCGCCGCGCACGACGCGGCCATTACCGGGCTCGCCATCGACTCCACCGGAGAACTCGCGGCCACCACTTCTGACGACGGCACGGTGCGAGTCTGGAACGCAGCCTTGGGAACCGGGATCGCGACGTTTCAAGGGCTCATGCGCTCTCCGGCTTTCCGTCCAAAGGCCCGCGAACTGGCTGCGATGGGTGCGGATGGTGCGGTGAGAGTCTGGTCCGTGACGAGTCGGCGCGAGATCAGAAGGTACGAAACACAGAGCCGCAGCGGGCTAGCGGTGGCTTGGAGCTTCGATGGCAAACTTCTCGCCGCAGCAAGCGGAAACGCATTGCACTTGTGGGATTTTGAGCAAAACCGGCTGCTATGGAAGTCCGAGCATGGTGCTACGGCACTGGCATTCCATCCGAACCAACCAGAGTTGGTTGCCGGCACCCTGGACGGCCGCACGGCCGTGTTTGCGGCCGATGGCGGGGGCCTGCCGCGTGTTGCAGTGAAACTCGCTGAGGTGCGGAGTGTGGCATTTACCGCGAGCGGATTCGTTGCAGCGTCGAGCGATGGAACGATCCGCGAGTTCGATTCAGCAAATGCCAAGCTAGTGCGTGAGTATCGGGGCCATACGCATTCCGTCAACGGCATGGCCGCATTCGGGGACTTCACCGCCAGCGGATGGATCGCTAGCGGATCGAGCGACCAAACCGTACGTCTCTGGCATGGCGCAAGTTCGACGGTTCTGTATGGCCACAATGCTTCGGTCAGTGCCGTGGCGGTTTTGCCGAATGGAACCCGGATCCTGAGTGGCGACACCAGCGGCCGGCTCTACTGGTGGGATACCGAGCCTGTTCTGAGTGCTGAGTGGAAAAACCCTGGTGGCGATGCAAAAGGGTTTGCGTACACGCCCGATGGACGGCGCGCAGCGGTGGTTTCGGGCGAATGGATCACTTTGGTGGACGCGGCGTCCACCAAGGTGCTGTGGTCCAAACCAGGGAAGTCGGTGGCATTCAGTCCCGACGGAAAGCAACTTGCCTTCGGCAACCAGGACGGGCATCTGCAGGTTGCGGATACGGCAACCGGCGAGGTTCGCGCAACTTGGGAATCCAGTTTGCAGGCTTCGGCGATTGCGTGGAGTCCCGATGGAGCCTGGATATTTGGCGGCGGCAGAGTCTGGGATTCGAGGACCGGCAAGGTGGCGCATCGGTTCACCGGCCCCGGAATCGTTGCGGGAGTTGTGTTCAGTAAAGACAGTAGTCGTTTGTTGCTGCATTGGAGCTTTGGACAATTTTCATTGATCGACCTCCCTTCGGGAAGGGAGACCAGAGCGGAGGGCGTCCCCGGCGGAACCGTGCTGTCGTCGATGGCGTTTCATCCCGACGGCTCGACCTTCGCCGTTGCGGCATCGAACCGATCCATCCAGATCTTCGAAACGGCGACATTGAAAATGCAGCGTCAAATCGAAGGCCACACAGACAGGGTCTACAGCGTGGATTACTCGCCCGACGGCAAGCGGCTGGTGTCCGCGTCCGCCGACCGCACCGTGCGGCTGTGGGATACCGCCACCGGCGAAATTCTCTTGCACATCCCGTTCCATTCGCCGATCCGCTTGGCGCGGTTTTCGGCCGACGGACAGAAGATTGCGGTCGCTCCGATGGACGGGCGGGTCGTCATTTTGGGTTCCAGGTAGGCTACACTAGCGGCTCTATGAAGTCTGCCGCTTTTGCCTTCGTTTGTGTCTCGCTCGGTGCCGCGCCGCGCTTTGAGGTGTCACTGAAGCCTGCGGGAACTGCTTTCGATGGTCGCCTGCTCGTTCTGCTGTCCACGGATCCCGCGCAGGAACCGCGGTTTCAGATCAACGACGGACCCTCGTCCCAACTCGTCTTCGGCACGGATCTCGACAATACCAAGGCACCTTTTGTCGTCGATGCGCGGAACGCGTTTGGCTATCCGATTCGGAGCCTCAACGATCTCAAGCCCGGCAAATACTTTGTTCAGGCGCTCCTGCACAAGTACGAGACCTTTCGACGCGCCGACGGCCATACCGTCAAACTGCCCATGGATCGCGGAGAAGGGCAGCAGTGGAATCGCGCGCCAGGCAACCTCTATTCGAAGCCGCGCGAAATTGAGCTCAAGGCCGAATCACGCATCCGCATCGAACTCGATCAAGTGATCCCGCCCATTGACCAGCCCAAAGACACGAAGTACATCAAGCACATCGAAATACAAAGCGAACTGCTCACCAGATTCTGGGGACGCCCGATGCATCTCGGCGCACATGTGCTGCTGCCCGAAGGCTTTGACCAACATCCCGAAGCCCGCTATCCGCTGGTCATCTTTCATGGTCATTTCCCTGCCGATTTTGAAGGATTCCGCCCCGAGCCGCCAGATCCCAACTTGAAACCCGACTACGCCGAGCGTTTCAAACTCGCCGGATACAACCGTATCCAACAGCAGGAGGCTCACGATTTTTACAAGAAGTGGACCGGCCCCGGATTCCCGCGCATGATCGTCATCGAGATCCAGCACGCGAACCCCTTTTACGACGATTCCTATGCTGTCAACTCCGCCAACATCGGACCCTACGGCGACGCGATCATGAAAGAACTTCTGCCGCTGATCGAGAAGCGTTTTCGCGGCATCGGCCAAGGCTGGGCGCGCTTCACCTATGGCGGATCCACCGGCGGATGGGAAGCGTTAGCCGCCCAGATCTTCTATCCCGACGAGTTCAACGGAGCATTCGGAGCCTGCCCTGATCCTGTGGATTTTCGCGCCTATACCGTTGTCGACATCTACAAAGATCGCAACGCCTACTTCACCGATGGTGCGCATTATCGTGTTCCGCGCCCGGGCAAGCGTGACTACCTGGGGCACATTTCCGCCACGATGCAGCAACTCAACGACTACGAGCACGCTCTGGGAACAAAGTCGCGATCGGGTCAACAGTGGGACATTTGGGAAGCTGTCTATTCGCCGGTTGGTGCGGATGGCTATCCCAAGCCCATCTTCGACAAGCTCAGCGGCGACATCGACTCGAGTGTCGCGGCCTACTGGCGCGATCACTACGATCTGCGGCACATCCTGGAACGCGATTGGGACAAGCTCAAAGACAAGGTTCGCGGCAAGCTCCATATTTACTGCGGCGACATGGACAACTTCTACCTCAACAACGCTGTTTACTTGATGGAAGACTTTCTCAAGAAGACAGACTACGGTGGTGAAGTGAAGTATGGCGACCGTGCGGAACACTGTTGGAATGGCGATCCGAATCAGCCCAATGCGATCTCGCGTTTGCGCTACAACACGATGTATGTTCCCAGGATCCTGGAGCGGATCGAGAAGTCCGCTCCTGCCGGGGCTGATTTAAAGAGTTGGCGATATTGATGCACAAGTTTCTTCTGTTGTTCACCGTTCTGCAGGCGCAGGATTTCGACGCCCGCTTCGAAGAGATCCGCAAAGCCGCCACGCCGCGCGAGATGTACGCGTTCTTCTGGGATATGCCGAAGGGCGGAGACATCCACCATCACATGTCTTTGTCGTTTCGTGCGGATGAATGGTTGAACGCCGCTGCGGCGAGTTCGCGGGGCTACGCGACGCGAGTGAAGTTGTCGGCTTGCGAGAGAGAAGAAGCTCCGCCGTTGCGATGGCGCGTGGCCTCGAAGGCTGCAGTGAGCGCGATGTCCGCGTGCTTGCAAGGCGACTTCCAACCGCTTGCCGAACTCAATGGCGAACAGCGTACCGCCTTTATTTCCGCACTCACGATCGACAAAGCTTACGAGGGGCGCAACGAGTTCTTCGAAGTGATTGTGGCGCGCTTGGCCGAAGTCTCGCGCGATCCGGATCTCATCGTCCAAATGATTCCGCAAATGCTCAAGCGTTACGCGCGCGAGAACATTCTTTACGTGGAATCGCAGTTCGCCCCTGCATCGCAGGCGGCTGCGCAGATGGTGCGCGAGCGTCTCGCGCAAGCAGATTTGGCAGACGCGCCAACCATTCGCTTTCAGGGCATCGCCGTGCGCTTCCGGCCCGATGCCGAGCAGGTCATCGAGCGCCTCTATGACTTCATCGATCGCAATCGCGATCTGTGGGTCGGCATCAACATGGCGGGACGCGAGGATAACTCCAAAGGGCATCCGCTGCGGTTTCTGGAAACATTTCGCAAGATGCGCCGCAAGTACAGCGGCATCCATATGTCGATCCATGGGGGCGAGATGGATGCGCCCGGGCATGAGGTCCGCAACACGCTCTTGATCGGCGCGGAACGCATTGGGCATGGTTTCAACTTGATTCAAGATCCTGACACGATGCTGCTCATGCGCAGTGGCCGCAATCTGGTTGAAGTCAATCTTGTCAGCAACCGGTTGCTCGAATACTCTCCCGATACCGCAAAGCATCCGTTCATCGAGTACCTGCGCTTCGGGATTCCCGTTTGTCTGAATACCGATGATTCCGGCGTCTGGGATTCGAATCTCACCGATGAATACTTCGAAGCGTCACGCAATTTCAACGTCACTTGGTCTGAGATTGTCCAGCTTGGACGCAACAGCCTCGAACATTCGTTCGCGCAGCCCGCTGTGAAGAAAAAGCTACTCGAACGGTTTGAGGCCAACGTCAGGGCATTCGAAGAGAAGTATGGCGGAGCGGATTGGAAGTCCGCACTGGCGAGTGTGAAGGCGGAAGAGTCCGGATTCGCCCGACGGGCGCTGTTGCGTTAGAGCATTTTCGGGCTTTCCGTATCTGATCTGGTGGGGCAAGCTTCAGCTTGCGCGAAGCTTCAGCCTCGCCTGGCAACAACAATTTCTAAAAGGGCTCTAGAGCGTTTTCAGGGATTGCGTAGATCGCTCCGAGTCTTGCGGAGCCGGGACGGTGACGGAGCGGGTAAGCCGGTGTTGTCGGACCGGGTGTCAATAATCTCATTCTACTGGGACCAAAGCCTGCGGGGCCAAAACGTGCGAAGTGGTGAACCCACCTTCGGCAAAGTGGGACTCACGTCCGGCGATCACAGACAACCGGCTGCGTGAGCACGCATCCAACCGGGAGCCAGGAGGTACGCACTGGCGCACTGATCCGAGCACTACGAAAACTCTGAAGTTGCTCCAATGGACTACTCGCGCGTTTCAGGCCCGCGCGCAGCTGATATCCTCGGCATGTGAGACATTTCAATAAGCTATTTTTCCTTTCCTTTTTCGCAAGTTTCGCGGGCTTCTGCTTTGGCGGCGGCTTGCACTTTGAACCCAACCGCGGCCAGACCGATCCGGCTGTCGTTCTCAAAGAGCAACGAAGCCGAAGCCTGGGTGCCCAGTGAAGACACCGGCCACAAAACCAGCTATAGGATTGGCCGCGATACCAGCCAATACCTCTACAACCTGCCTTCCTACAACAGAATCACACGAAAAAACCTTTACCCTGGCATCGATCTCATCCCCTACGGCAATCAGGAAAATCAACTGGAATATGATCTTGTCGTCGCCCCCAACGCCGACCCTTCCCGCATCCGCCTTCGCACCTCCATCCCCGCCACGCTCGACGCCCAGACCGGCGACCTGATCGTCGGCAAGACCCGCCAGCGCAAGCCCATCGTCTACCAAGGCAATACTCGGGTCACAGCCGGCCTTCGTCAATTCGCGGCCAATGAATTTGGCTTCGCGATCGGCAGCTACGATCGCCGCAAGCCGCTCACTACCATGACGTGTGTGGTCCGTTCGGATATCTCACCCTCTGGCCCTCCACACAATCCGCACGCCCGCTGGCTTCCACGCTAAACGCGCTGACCGGCACCAGTCACGGCCAGTCTCGCTATCCTCCCCTTCAGCGCCGGAAGTGACATCCATGCCTTCGCCACAGACGGCACCGAATTGATCATCGACATCGTTGGATTCTTCGCCTCTCCGAGCCAGGCAGAAGCGCAACAGTTCTACGCAGTGCCGGCCTGCCGCGTCGTGGATACACGCTCCGGTGATGGTCCGCTGGGCGGCCCCATCTTCGCCCCCGGCTTTCATGACATCACTATGCACCACTTTGATGCGAAATGGATTGCGACGCATAAGTAACGATCAACGGCGCAGGGGGCAGAAGACTCGCTGGTACCCGGCGAGGTACCCGTGCAAGCCCTCGGCTGCCCGTCCCCTGGGACGACGCCTCGCTCGGTTCCGCTTTCCGGTCGCAGTCGCGACTTTGCGTGTTCTATCGCCTGCCAGTGGCCGAATGTCTGTGAGCAAAGGCCACTGATTTTCCGGAACGGTACATTCGTTTAGCTTGACGTCAGGACGCCGCACCAGCGCAACGGGCCCGCAATTTCCCGATCTTTGGTAAGCCAGCGCGGCATCGATCAACACCATCCAACGCTGGGTTCCCACTTGGCTCGAATTGGACCGCAGCCGCTTGAGGCTTTCGTCGATCATACCAACGCTCTTGCTTGACCGCCTGCTTCGGCCATCCGCGATGCCCAGGTCATGCGATCGCGTAACACTTCGAACTCTCAGCCGATATCGGGGAGTCCGGGGGGACGGTCCAAGATCGCGCGCTCCGCCTCGTGTCGCCGGAATGAGTCATTTCGGTGCGCGGCTTCGCCTTCTTTATTGGATAGACTGAAACCCTCCACATAAATGGCACTCAACCAATGGAACCGCGTGGTGGCACTTTTCGAGTCCACCATCGTTATGCCCGAAGCCGAGCGTGACGCCTGGGTACGCGCGCAATGCGGGGACGATTCGGAGTTCTATGACGAGGTCCGCTCGCTGCTTGACGCGGCGGGCGCCGAAAGCAACGCCTCGCGCGCCAGCCCCTCGACATCGTCGATCGAAGGGCGCCGCTACGGACCCTGGCAAGCCGAAAGAGTGCTGGGAACGGGCGGTATGGGTTCAGTGCTGCTGGTCCACCGGGCCGATGGCGAATTCGAACAGACAGCCGCATTGAAGCTGGTCTCGCCGCATCTGGCGGGGCCGTACTTTCTCGAACGCTTCCGCGCCGAACGCCAAATCCTCGCGCATCTCAACCATCCGAATATCACCAAACTGCTTGACGGGGGCGTTGCCGAGGATTCCGGCGTGCCTTATCTGGTGATGGAATATGTCGACGGTCTCCCGCTCGACAAGTTCGCGGATTCCTGCAAGTTGTCCATCCGCGAGCGTCTGCAGTTGTTCCTGAAAATTTGCGACGCGGTTGCCTTCGCACACCGCAACCTAGTGGTCCATCGCGATCTGAAGCCCAGCAACATCCTGGTGGAAACAGCCACTGGCGAGCCCAAGCTTCTCGATTTCGGAACCGCGCGTCTGCTACCTGAGGCGGGCGCGGCGAACGCGACGACGGGCTTGCACCGCATGGTCACGCCGCGTTATGCCAGCCCCGAAGCTTTGCAGCACGCGCCGATCACGACGCAGGCCGATGTGTTTTTGCTCGGTGTTTTACTGTATGAGCAAGTCGCCGGTGGATGGCCGTTCGGCGAGATCTCGACCCCGGCCGACGCCGCGGCCCGCATCATTTCGGGCAGCATCGCGCCGCCCGATTCGCGCATCACCGAAGAGATCGCTCAGGCGCGATCGACGAGCGCGCGCGAACTGCGCGGCTTGGCCCGGGGAGACCTGGCGAAAGTGCTCGGCAAGGCGACGCAAGCGGTTTTGCACAAACGCTACCTGAGTGTCGAAGAGTTCGCCGCCGACATCCGGGCTTATCTCGAAGGGCTTCCCGTCTCGGCCCAGGCTCCGACCTTTTTATACCGATCGTCGAAGTTCCTGCGCCGGCACTGGACTGCAGCGGCGGGCCTGGCGATTCTGGTCACCGGCTTGAGTGCCGCCGCGGTCTACTCGAGCAATCAGGCCGAAATCGCGCGGCGTGAAGCGGATCGGTCTTTCGTGGCGGTATGTTCGATGAGGGCACTCATTTTGTCGGGCAGCGCCGCCTATACAGGACAAGATCTGAAGGTCAAAGACTTGATTGCCCGCAGCGAAAAAGCGCTCGAACAAAGTGAGCCTCGATTCGACCCTCCGTTCTGGCGACGCTCTCCTCCCTCAGCTTTTCAGACGGCGATGTGGCAAAGGCCGAACTCTTCGCGCGGCGCGGGGTCGAAGAAAGCCGCAAGACGCAAGACGAAATGGGCGAAGCGGAGGCGCTGACTGTGTTGGGCGGCTATTTGATCGCCTCGAATGAGGAAGAGGCGTTGCGGGTGACCCGCAAGGCTCTGGATTTGACCCAGCGCAACGCCATCTGGTCTCGAGTGGCCCGGTTTATCCGGTTCAGCGCGAGCTCGAACATCGGTTACATCTCGGTATTCGGAGGCCGGATCGAACCCGATGCGGAGCAGCGTTTTCAGGAAGCGTTCCGAATCGGCAAGTCCGACCCCATGCTGCGGCGCCCGCTTATCCGGCTGTATGGGGCTTTCTCGCGATATTGCTTTATGAAGAATGACCGCGCCGCTGAATGGACGGCCTTGGAAGACGGGTTGCGGCTGTTTCGCGAGTTGCCAAATCCCAACATATCGGACGCGTTCATTTTGGACTACTACCGCAATCGATTGGCGAGAGATGGAGACTATCGAGGCGCCGAACGCGCCTCGCGCGAACGCTACGAATTGAACGATCGCGCTGCTGGCCCGACCGGTTTTCTTTCACTCAATTCTCATATCGGCTGGGGCATGGATCTCGGCCGCATCGGAGAGTGGCAAAAAGCAGCAAAAGAACTTACGGCGTGCCGCAAGCAGCAGAGCCTTCTGCCTGCGAGGGCACAAATGTCCAATGATTGGATTTTGATGGCGGGTTCAGCCTACGTTGAAAACCGCAACGGGAATCCCGCCGATGCCGAAGGATATGCACGCAAGGCGGCAGTCGCAGCGGCGGACCACAAGTGGGATGCCAAGGATCCTCGATTTGCCGAAGCTTATCTCGAAACGGGGATTGCCCTGCGCCTGCAAAAACACTTCGACCAAGCCACCGCCGAACTGACCAGAAGCCGTGACATCTACTCCGCGGCCTGGGGCGCCGGGCACAAGCGCACGCTCCTTGCGGCCGGCGAACTCGCCCGCGCCGTCGCCCACGATGCCGGACCCATCCATTAACCCCGAAGCTGCTTGAACAACCAAGCCCTGGCGAACGCCATATGCCGGTCCACCGTCACCTTGGCGATCCCCAGCACCTCGGCCGTCTCCTCCGCCGAGCAGCCCATATAGATCCGCAGTTCCACCACTTGCGCCTTCTCCGGCTCTTCAACCGCCAATCGTTCCAGCGCCATATTAAGGTCCAGATACTGAGCCGGTTCATCGCCGATCCAGGGAATCTCCTCGACCCCCGCCAGGGTCAGCGCCGCGTTGCGCTTGTCCCTTAGCCTCGCCCGGGCCATGTCCGTCAGAATCTGCCTCATCAACCGCGCGCAGAACGAAAAGAAATGCCGCCGGTCGTTCCAGTTCACCGGCTGGTAACGCACCAGCTTCAGATAGAGATCGTGCACCAGCGCCGTGGCGGTGAGACTGGTGTTGCTTTCGCGCCGCAGCATCCGGCGGCTCAACACCTTCAAATCCTCGTACACCAGCGGCATCAACTGCGATCGCGCGGATTCCGAGCCCGAGGCCCAATCCTGCAGCAGGACGGTGATCGATTCCGGCCCTTCCATCGATTTTCTTATTATAGACTGAGTCACTTTCGCCGCCTGTCTCGCCTCCCTTCAATGAAAAGCTCACTTCTGCACCCCGGAGGACCCTTCATGACTATCTCTTCGCTGGCCATCATTCCAGCGCTCTTATGTCCAGCCGTCTTAAGCACCTTGCAAGCGGCCAGCGTCAATAGTTTCGACGCCGTACCCATACCCTTCACCCAATCGCCGCACGGCTTCACCGCGCGAGGCCGCAACCTCGCCATTGAACTCACCAAAGACGCCGCGTACATTGTGCTCGACAAAGCCACTTTGCCGCTGCGCGTCGTCAATGCTTCCGCCGGGGCGATTCCCACCCCCGTCGATGCGCTGCCCGGCAAGGCGAATTTTCTGATCGGCAACGATCCCACCAAGTGGCGCAGGAACGTCGCCACGTTCAGCAAGGTCGCCTATCGCGGCGTGTTGCCGGGTGTCGACCTGCTCTACTACGGCAATGAAAAGCGGCTTGAATACGATTTCGTCGTGGCCCCCGGCACAGACCCGAACCGCATCGAAGTCGAAATCGGCGGCGAATGGAAAGCGTCGCTTTCGAAAGACGGCGGCCTCGTGATAAAGACCCCGGCTGGAGCCTCGGTCGAGTTCGCCAAACCAGTGACCTATCAGTTGGCCGCGAATGGCGACCGCCTGGCCGTCGCCTCCAAATATGATCTGCACGGCTCCAAACGCTTCGGATTTCGTATCGGCGCCTACGACAAAACCCGCCAACTGGTCATCGATCCCGTGCTCGTTTACGGAACCTATCTCGGCGGATCCGCGGCCGATTTCGCTCATGGCGTCGCTGTCGACGCCGCGGGCAGCGCCTATGTCGCGGGCTATACCAAATCGCTCAACTTTCCAACCACCGCCGGAGCTTTGCTTCGCGATTGCACCACCGGCGGTGGCGTTGTGGGATGGCAGTGTCAAGCCACCTTTGGCGCACCGCCACTCACCATCGCGGTCGCCTACGCGTTTGTCACCAAGTTCAACCCGCAGGGCACGCAGATCGTCTACTCGACGTATGTCGGCGGCGGCGGATGGAATGCCCAGGATTCCGGCACGCGGGCCTACGGCATTGCGATCGACACGGCTGGCAATGCCTACATAGCCGGACATACGACTAGCGAAAACTTTCCGGTCACCGGCAACGCTTATCAGCCCAAGAAGCGCGGTTTACTCCAGACCACTTGGCCAGGTCCGTGCGCCGCGCCGTATGCCGTTCCGGTGCCCGAATTCTACGACGCCTTCGTCAGCAAACTGGACCCCACCGGGTCGGCGCTGCTTTATTCCACGTATCTCGGTGGCACATCGCACGACACCGCAACAGGAATTGCTGTCAACGCGCAAGGTGAGATGTACATCGTTGGAGCGACGCTTTCGTCTGTGAATTACTTGCTGAACTTCACCGGCTGCAGCTTCGACCAAGGCAAGTACTCCAACGCCGGATTTCCGGTTTCGGGCAACGCTCTCTACCCCGAGGCAGCCGACGGGCATGACTCGAGTATTTCACGTGGCTTCCTCACCAAGCTAACCGCGGGCGGCGGACTGGCGTATTCCACCTATATCGGCATGCCTTACAATCGCCTCACACCCGGCGCTCCTTTCTTTGTTGGGACGACGGCCATCAACGCCACCGGAGTGGCCATCGACGCCACCGGGGCCGCCTACATCGTGGGCAGCACGCGAGATCCCCGCTTTGGCAGTCCGGCCTGCAATGGCTGCGGTGTGGGCTCCCATAACTTCGATGATGCTTTCCTCATGAAACTCGACCCGGCGTCGGGCGCTCTGGGATATTTGAAAGTCTTCGGCGGAACGTTTCGCGACTTTGGCAACGGCGTGGCGCTCGACACCGCCAATAACGCTTACGTCACCGGCACGAGCCTGTCCCATACCGGGGACCCTCTTTTTCCAACCACCACCGGCTCTTACCAGGCCACGCGAGTGATCAATTCGAGGGGGTCCTTTGACAACTGCGCTTTCGTTAGCAAGTTCGGCCCCGCGGGCGCAACCCAGTATTCGACCCTGTTATGCGCGGGCGATAGCGTCTCCAACACCGGCAACGCCATCGCGGTGGACCCTGGTTCGGCCACTGCGGTCATCACTGGCAACGCCCCTTGGAATCTGCCGCTGGTCAACCAGATCTCGTCCAACGCCCCCGGTGGCAACGGTGTCTATCTGGCCCGCCTCAACAGCGCCGGCAACGGTCTACTCTTCTCGAGCTTCATCGCAACGCCCAGCGGGCAGAACGATAACAATAGTAAGGGCAACGCCGTGGTGCTGGATTCGTCGCTGAACGCCTACGTGGTTGGTGACGACGCTGGGGCGGCTATCGGCACGCTGTCGACCGTTGGCGCGTATCAAAGGACGCCAGCGGGCATGGACAACGCATTCGTATCGAAGGTCAGCCTCGGCGCCACTTGCACGTACTCGCTTGGCGCGGGATCGATCAGCGTCGGCGCTGCCGCCGGTTCAAGCTCGGTTGCGGTCACCACGCAGGCGGGATGCCCCTTCACGGCGACCACGCCAGGGGCCTTCCTCACCATCACCGGCGGAACCCCCGGCAGCGGGTCCGGCGCCATCGCCTTCAACTTCGCAGCCAACTCCGGCGCTGCCCGCGCCGACACCATCCTCGCCGCCGGCTTGACGTTCACGGTCAATCAGGCCTCGGGTGTGGTGGCGGGCCCGGCTCTGACCAGCGTCGCGCCGAACCCGGTCACCGCCGGAGCCAGCACTCTGACCTTGAATGGATCCGGCTTCGACCCCGCGAGTGTTCGGGTTGAGATTTCGGGAGCCATTGTCGCCAACTCCTCGTTAACCACCAAAACCGCCACGCAGCTTGTGTTCCCGGCCAACCTCGCCGTTGGAACGTACTCGGTGCTGGTGCGCAATGTCGGGTCGGGAGCGTCGTCGAACGGGCTCAGCCTGTCTGTCATCGCTCCGGGACAAGGCGGATCGCACTTTGTGCCGATCACTCCCTGCCGCGCTATTGACACGCGCAACACCAGCGCCATTCCAGGCGACTCGTTCCGCAACTTTGCGTTCCCGCCCTGCAACATCCCGCCAACGCCACAGCCGTCGCGCTGAACGTCACGCTGGTTCCCAACGGCCAGTTCGGATTCCTTTCCATCTGGCCCGCCGGACAATCGCGGCCCGTCACTTCGACTATGAACTCGCTTGACGGACGTATCAAGGCCAACGCGGCCATTGTCGGTCTCGGCGCGGGTGGCGCGGTGAGCATCTACGTCACCGAGACTGCTCACGTCATTCTCGATGTGAACGGCTACTTCGTCCCGACCGGCACCGCGGGCGCACTGGCCTTTTATCCGGTCACGCCCTGCCGTGTGATCGATACGCGCAACACCGGAGGCATCATCCCCGCCACGGGCACGCGCCGCATCGCGGGCGGTGGAAGCTGCCTGCCGGCCCAGGCGCAAGCCTACTCGCTCAACATCACCGTCGTCCCACCCGGACCGCTTGGCTTCATCACGCTGTTCCCCGACGGATCCACGCGGCCGCTCGCATCGACGCTCAACGCCGTGACGGGCACCGTGGTCGCCAACGCCGCGATTCTACAAGCGGGGACGGCGGGAGCCTTCAACGCCTACGCCACCGAACAGACGCAAATGATCATCGATCTCAATGGCTACTTTGCGCCTCCTGGTGCGGCTGGTGCGCTCGCTTTCTATCCGCTGCAGCCCTGCCGCGTCTTTGATACGCGCAATGCGGTGGGTGCGTTTGGGGGTCCGGCGCTGGTGCGGGATTCGGTCCGCGACTTCGCGGTCCCGGCAAGTTCCTGCAACGTCCCGGCTACGGCGCAGGCGTATGTTACGAACGCCACTGTCGTGCCTTCGGGAGTCTTCGGGTTCCTGACGATGTTTCCTGGAGGGCAGGCGCAGCCCGTCGTCTCGACGCTCAACGCGATCGATGGAGCGCTGACGTCCAACGCGGCCATCGTACCGGCGGGAACCAACGGCGTGATCCGGGTTTACACCTCGGATGCGACCCACATGCTGCTGGATGTTAGCGGGTACTTCGCTCCGTAAGAGCAATCGGGCGCCGGCAACGAGTTGCGAAAATCCGGGGCTATATTCCACGGCGGCGCCCATGCTAACGGCGTAATTGGCATCTTTGTTCCGTGCCGCGGATGTTCGGGGGCTCGAAATCTGCCGGTCATTGCTGAGATCACGAACCCGGACTCGAAGGATGGAGGATCGAGCAGCAGGTGAGGTGCTGGATTATTAAGATCGGGAGCGGCTTAAACTGAGCGGGAGGCGAGGTCGCAGGGGAAACCGGTCAACAGCGGAGGTTGGGGTAGATGGTGGCGAACTCCGCCTGGAGCGGGAAGCTCGAAGCCAACGAGATCCCAATGCGGCGGACCGTAACTCGAATCTGGGCGCCGATTTTGAGCAGTTTGAGCCGGATGGTGGACACTTGGGCGGTGGCGAACTCAGTGCCCTGTAAACCGATGCGGCGGAGTCCGCTGACCAGGATGTAGGCGACCCTTACCGCGACGACATCCATGTGGCTCTGTTGCCGTACGGGATACCGTACGGCGATGGTGAAATCGTCGGCAGTTCGCTGCCGCCGCACCAAGGCCTCAGCGGGCGGGTAGTCTATGTCAAATCCGGGGCGGACACCGATCTGGTGAAGGCGCAGTGGACTTTGGCGCACGAGGTTGGACATAGCCTCGGCTTGCGCCACACCAATACCGACGATGGGTGCGCCAGTCAGGCGCGCGATCCCAGTACCAACTGGAACGCGTTCTATACCGACCTCGTGGGCACGATCCACGACCCCGGTTTCGACACGAAAGCGCAACGGCTGGTCAGCCGCGGCAGCTTTGACGTCATGACGTATTGCGACCCGGACAAGAGGTGGATTTCGCCGTTCCACTATTGGCAACTGATCCGGCAGTTCCAGCAGTACTTCCGCACCCAGACGTTCAAGGGAATTGACAACATCGTGCAACTGCCGCCCGCGCCTCCCACGACTGGCCAGACGTCCGAAAAAACGCTGGATGCCGAGCCCCTGCCTGGGGCCGCCCCCATCCGGCGGCTCGCGGAACCAAGCGACTTTCTTCTCGTCAGCGGCTGGGTGGCGCGGGATGGTCTTTCCGCCGGCTTCGATCCGGTCTATCGAACCTCATCTTCCATTCCCGGCGAGGAGACCAGCCCGGAAGGGGACCACTGCCTGGAGTTGCAGGGCGCGGCAGGCAAGCTGGCGCAGCACTGTTTCACCGTGGACTTTACCAATCTCGAGACCGGCGAACCCGAGAATCGCGCCTACTACGCGACCCGCATTCCGGCTCCCGCAGGCTTGCAGCAATTGGCTTTGGTGCGCGCGTACCGGGCGGTCGTCACGCTCACCGCCGGCGGGAAACCATCCGTTGCGATCACTTCGCCGTTGCCGGGCGCGCGTTGGGAATCCACCGGGACTCTCGCGTGGACGGGTACCAATCCCGGCAACACGCCGCTGTTTTACAAGGTCGACTACTCGAACGACGCGGGCGCCAACTGGGTTCCAATGACGTACGACCTCACCGAACCCCGCTATTCGGTTCAGGCGGGCGCCCTTCCCGCTCCCGGGAGCTACCTGTTTCGCGTAACGGCCGCGGGAGGTCTCGACACCGCGGGCAGTGTTTCGGAACCCGTGGAGATCGTTCAGAATCCGAAGCTCGAGGTGCCCGTGGCTGCGATTTCGTTTGGCGAGTTGCGAGTGGGGAGCCCCGAGACGAGGGAAGTGAAACTCCGCAGCACAGGTAGCGGGCCGCTGGTGATCACGGCAATCACGCCGTCCAGCACCGCGCTCGAATTGCTCGACGAGGTGGAGTTTTCCATCGTGCTGCAGCCGGGCGACGAGGACAAGCTGTCCTTCCGGTTCAATCCAGCCGCCGCGGGACGCTTCACCGGGTCGATCCGGCTCACCAGGATGAGTCCCAGAAAGGAGTTCCATACTCAATGGACAACCACCAAACATCCCAGTCCCCCGACGCGCTCCGTCACCAACTCACCGCCATCGCCCTAACCCTCGCCAACGAGGACCCCGAAATGCTCGACACGATGCTCAATGACCTGACTGGCGAATTCCAGCCGCAAACGACGGTCGAACGTCTTCTCGTCGTCGAAATGGCCCACGGCAAATGGCACCAATACCGCACTTGGCTTGCGGAAACCTCGTCCCTCAACAAGAAAATGGCCGCAACGCTCGTCACCGATACCTTCGAGACCTTCGACGAGTCTCAAAAGGTCAACGCGGCTTCTTTCACGCCGAATGGGCCGACGCCACCAACGGTGCCATCGACGGACCCCTCTCCGCTGACCAATGGGTAAAAATCCGTGTCACCGCCCAGGAGTGCGAAAGAATCAAACCAAAATTCCTGCAAATACAAAAGATCCGCTTAGGCGAACGCCGCTTTGCCCAGGAGTACGAATGCACTTTCATTGACACAAGACACAACATCTTCCATCCCGAAGCAACGGGAAACGCTTTCAGGGACGACATCGAACCCTTCGACGCCTGACGAGATCTCAGGCAACGATCCTTCGGCGCCGCGACCGTAAGGGAGCGGCAGCCCAACAAACACAATGCAAACCCGAGCGTTCGAACAGAAGCATAGCGGAGCAGCGGATTGGAAGTCAACGCTCGCGATCGTGAAGGCGGAAGAGTCCGGTTTCGCGCGCCGGGCGATTCTTCGATAAAGACCTCTCCACTGCGCCAAGTTTGTGTCCAATTTGCTCTTATACGGTCAGGAGACTTAAAACATGGGCCGTTACGAAGTGCCGGGGATGGCATTGATCCCCAAACGATGAAGAATTCCTGCTGGTATGCAAGCGCGCAGATGTTGATTCAGTGGCGCCAGGAGAAGACCCGGCAATCGATCTCGGGTCTGATACCTCCGGAATTCGATGCGCAATGCGCGAAGATTCGCGATGGAGACAAGGGAATCCTGAACCCGCAAATTGTTCCGATGGCCAAGCGTCTTGGGCTTGAGGCTGTGCCGCCGATGAGTCCCACGTTGGATACTCTCGAGGGCTGGCTCAAGAACTATGGTCCCTTGTGGGTGAATGGCAAGAGCCACATTGTCGTGATCGCGGGAATCGATACCTCGGCTCTGACCGTCAAGGTCTACCATCCAGGGCCAGTTAACGTTGGCGGTGTCAACTGGCGGTCGCTCCAGACTTGGTACGCCTTTGGTACCTCGGTTTCTTCCCGAGATACCAGCGCAGAGTCGAGACAGTTTTTTTGTACGTTCCAGTTTAGTGGCGGACTAATTCGCGCCTGACGACGACGAGCCCGTCAACCGCGCAGGAGCGTTCTTGACGTGTTTGTCGAACCAGGTTGTCATCTCCCAAAGCGTATGTTCCACCGATTCGCGCGCACCATAGCCGTGCGATTCCGCAGGCAGGACTACGTAGCGGACATGCCCGCCATTGCCGCGGATCGCCTGATACATGCGTTCCGACTGGATCGGGAACGTGCCCATGTTGTTGTCTGCCTCGCCATGAATCAACAGGATCGGCTCTTTGATTTTGTGTGCGCTCATGAACGGCGACATCTTCAGGTACGTCTCCGGCGCTTCCCAAAGCGTGCGGCGCTCACTCTGGAAGCCGAACGGCGTGAGCGTCCGATTGTAAGCTCCCGACCGCGCGATGCCGGCGCGGAAGAGATCGGAATGTGCGAGCAGATTCGCGGTCATGAATCCGCCGTACGAATGCCCGCCAACCCCGACCCGTTCCGGATCCGTCACGCCCATCTCCGCAGCCTTGTCGATCGCAGCCTTGGCGGACGAGACCACCTGTTCGATATAGGTATCGTTCATCTTCTCAAGCGTGCCCACAACGGGCATTGAGGCGTTGTCGAGAATCGCGTAACCCTGCAGCAAGAAGTACAGGTGCGAGGTTCCGGCGATGGTTGTGAAGCGCTTCGCGGATCCCGACACCTGCCCTGCCGTCGCCGCGTCATCGTACTCGAGCGGATACGCCCAGACCACAGTCGGAAGCTTCTTGCCAGGCTGATATCCCGGAGGCAGATACAACGTGAACGACAGCGGAACTCCATCCGGACGCTTGTAGGTCACGAGCTGCTTGGTGATGCCACGCAGTTGGGGAACAGGATCTTTGTAGCTGGTCAGCGCGATCATCTTTCCCGCCTCGTAGAGCATGTAGTTCGGAGGCTCGGTCGGAGACTCGCGCCGCGTGATGAAGCGCTTGCCTTCGGCATCGAGTACCTCGACAACCTGTTCATAGTAGTCCTCGGATGATTGAAACAATCGCTCCGCTTTTTGTTCCTGCAGGTTGAAGCGATCCAGAAATGGACGATCACCCTTGGGACCCGCTCCCGCTCCGTCGAGCAGGATGCTGCCACCGCTTGCAGCCACAATGGATGCGCCTGTCGGTAACACTTTGCGCACCATCTGTCCCGGATCGTTATAGCGATCGCGAGTGTTGCGGCTGAACACGACCTTGGGCGTGGCATTCGGGTCATCGAGATTCACGGCAAGAGTCCGAACCCAACGCTTGTCCCGATTGAGATCGTTCACCATCGCCAGAGCGGATTGATCGACAAACTGGATCCCCTGCAGACGATGCTCGACCTTGAAGGCCTCGCGTGCTTCACCGGAGAAAGGCGCTTTCCACATCAGCACGCGGTCGCGATTCGGAACCTTTTCCTTGGGATTTCCGCCATCGAGAGCTTCGGTCCACAAGAGGCTGGCCCCTTCATTCGCTCGCCACAGAAAGTTTCGCGGCCCGACAGGAACTCCATCGACCGGCACACGATCTTCCAGCGGTAGGCTCGCGATCTGACGTTCCAGATTGCCGGCGCGATCCCAGACTTCCACTTCTTTGGGGAACGCGCTGAAGTAGTGCAGATACGTGTAAGGTCTGTGAATGCTGGTTGTGAGCACATGTGCGCCATCGGGCGACACGTTCACGGCGGTGTACAAGGCCGGGCGTCCATAGGGCGCGACCTTGCCGCTAACGGCATCGACATAAGCGAGTTGCGAAGTGCCGTAGTAGTCGAACAGATCTTCGTCGTGAGAGTCCTTCAATGCGTCAGGATTGGTCCAGATACCCGCCGCACGGCCCTCGCTTTCCTGAATTTTGGGGCCTTTGGGCGTCAAAGGCCGCACAGGCGCGGCACCGCGGGTTGAGGGGATGGTACGCACGATCAGCGTTTTGTTGTCGGCCATCCAAACGATGGGATTGCCAAGCACAGGGTTCACCTTCACGCCGTCGATGCGGCGAGCCTTGCCTGTGGCCGTGACGCCGACCCACAGTTCAACGCCGGTTGCGGCAGAAGTATGGGTGAAGGCGAAATGATTGCCATCGACGCTCCAACGCGGAGCGCTCAAGCGCGGCGAAGCAACGCCCGGCAGCGCCACCGGCATCTTGACTTGATCGGAAAGCCGCACCAGTTCGAGCGACTCGGCATCGCGCGACGAATGCAGGCTATTGGTTGCGGGCGAAATGCGGATGCCAGCCAGGCGCAGCATCGGGGCGGCGACTTCAGAGATCGGCGGATAGGTTTCCATGCGGATCAACATGGCATGGGTCTTGGATGGATTCACATCGAGCAGCGGTGTTGAGGCTGCATGCAGTACGGCGAGAATTTCCTTGGATGGTTTCTGGTACACGGTGTCGTCGGCGAATGAGCAATAGATGCCCATTAGCGAGATGGAAAGGATGGAAAGCAGCCGGGGCATAGAGAAAGCTCCTATTTGGTCAATGTCCCACATTTGAGCGCCCTGCGTGGGGATCGCGAGCTGTGCGAGATTTGGAAGGAGATGCGGAGACTTCTTTTCGCGGCATGGGTCGTTGTGGCGATGTTTTCATCGGGCTGCGCTTCTTCGAAAAGGGCAAAGGCGAACATGACCAATCCAGCCACTTACTTTGAGATTCCGGTCGCTGACCTGGATCGGGCGGTTCACTTCTATAGGACCGTGTTCGGATACGAATTCACGAGGCAGGCGATCGACGGCAACGAGATGGCTCTGTTTCCACTGTAATACCGATGGCTCGGGCATTGGCGGATCTCTCGCCAAGGGCAAGACCTACGTTCCCTCCGTCCACGGCACGCTGGTCTACTTCGATACGAGCGATATCGACCCAATACTTTTGAAAGCGAACGCGAACGGAGGGAAGACACTGTATCCCAAGACGGCTATCGGCGATCTAGGATTCGTCGCCGAAATTCGGGACGGCGAAGGCAATCGCGTTGGACTGCATTCGAGGCCATAGACTACCGCAGATGCTTGTTGAAGAACTCAATCGTGCGATCCCACGATAGCTTCGCCGCCTTCTCGTCGTAACGAGGAGTTGTATCGTTGTGGAACCCATGGTTCGCGCCTTCATACATGTGCATCGTGTAAGTCTTGCCGTTGGCTTTCAGTGCTTCTTCGTAAGCCGCCCAGCCGCCGTTGATGCGCGTATCGAGGCTTGCATAGTGCACCAGCAGGGGAGCCTTGATCTTCGGGACATCCTCAGCCTTAGGCTGCCCGCCATAGTATGGCGCAGCGGCACCGAGGTCAGCTCCCAACCGCACCGCGAGGTTGTTCGAAACACCGCCGCCAAAGCAGAACCCGACAACGCCTATCTTGCCAGAGCACTGCGGATGCTTCTTCAGCCACATCGCAGCGGCGACGAAGTCTTCGGCCATTTTGTTGCGATCCACCTCGCGAAACAGCGTGCCACCCTTCTCATCGTTGCCCGGATAGCCGCCTACCGAAGTGAGCCCATCGGGAGCGAGAGAAATGAAGTTCGACAGCGCGAGCCTGCGGCCAACATCCGCGATGTAAGGATTCAACCCACGGTTCTCGTGCACCACCAGCACCCCGGGCAGTTTGCCCGCACCCTTCGCAGGCTTCGCCAGCGGGCCCTTGATCGTTCCATTGCCCTGTGGCGATGGAACTTCCACCGTTTCCACCACAATACGCTTGTCTTCGAGTGGAACTTGTTGCGCCCAGGCATAATTCGGACGTAGGCTTTCCAAGATCATCGCCGCTGTCACGCCGCCCACGGCGAACCTTTGAGCGCGTTCGAGAAATGCGCGGCGATCGATATCGCCATGCACGTAGAGGTCGAAGATGTCGAGAAGTTCCTGCGCCTGTTTGCGTTTCATCTTGTTCCCGCTATCACGGCTGGCGTCCCGGCCAAGGCGCACCGCATCCGTCGGCGAGCGAATGCGCGCGTTCCGCTTCATTCTTGCCGATGCCTTGCAGCAACTCTTCGAACGTCCTCAATGGCGCACCGTTGCCACTCGATCCCTCTGCCGGAATCAGGCGCCAGGTCTCTGCCGCACTTGACGCAAACTGCGGATCGACACCCGGCGCCAAAAACACCCGGAGTACTTTCCACATGGCCCACTGGCACGCACAATTCCGGATGATCGAACGGCGCCATTTCATAACGCACTTGATTGTCGCTGAGCGATTTCAGAAACGCAACTAGCGCGGCTTTCTGCGAATCGTTGATATTGAATGTACGGATTTCGTTGGCGACGGGCGTAAAATCTCCACCCCGCCGATAGAAATCGATCACCTGCTCGAGTGTCGACTGCCCGCCATTGTGAAAGTAAGGCCCGGTGAACTCAACGTTGCGCAGTCCAATGGACTTAAAGGCACCGGCTCCCGTCCCCGTATCTTCCGCCACGGGACGCACACCCGTGCGCTCGAAGTTGTCGCCCCGGGTCGTAAAGTTCGTATTGAATGCCGCTGCCGAAAACTCCGCTCCGTTGTGGCACTGACTTCATCCGCCCGTCGTGTTGAAGAGCCGCATGCCCTCCTGCTGTTGTGCGGTCATGGCCGACGCATCGCCATCCATGAACCGGTCAAAGGGCGAATCGTCGGAATTCAATGTCGATTGGTAAGCCTGCAAAGCCAGCGCCCAGAACAGTGAGAAGTAGAAACCGGATCTTTTCATCGAACTGTCCTAAATTCGGCTCGAAGTAGATGGGTGAGCTGAAACCCGCTGCATCCGACGCCAGGAAAGCCACGTGAAAGAAAACCGTGATCGAAATCATGTTTCGATTCTAACCCTGTACCCTAGAGCGCACGGAATGGAGTCTAAAGACCATGTCATCTTCCGCTTTGCGGCTGGCCATTGGGATGTTGGCCGCAATCATCGTCTCCGCCCAAGTCGGCGGACCGCAACCCGGTCGGGGCACCGGCCTTCCGCCGCTTCCGAGAATCGGGGGCAAAAAGAAGAGCGGCAAAGGGTCCAAGATCGACGAATCGAAAGTGCTGATCGAAGGCATTCGAGGAACCCTACGAAAGCTCGACGACAAACGGATCATACTCTTCACGGAAGACAAGCGATTCGTGGAAATTGAGCGTGAGGACGAGACTCGCTTCCTCAAAACCGCCGAGGACGCCAAGATCGCCGACTTCATCCCGGGAGTGCAAATTTGGATCGAGGGATACCGCGATGAAGAGAGCGTCTTTCATGCACTTCGCGTGAACTGGGAAAAGGCCCCGACCGATGCGGAACGTGCTGCCGCGATGGGTCCGCTGCCGCAATCCGTGCGGTTCGAAGACGATCGCCCCGCTGCGGAAATCGCCAAGGAAACCAAGAGCGAAGGTCCGCCGAAAATGGCGCGCAAAGATGATCCCAAGCCAGCCGCTGAGACTCCCGCACCGAAGCCGCCCATACCCCTAGAGGAACCGGCGGAGGTTCGTGAAAGAGGAACGTTGGTGGTGGAAAAGAACGCGGATCTGATTCCCGCTCCCAAAGTAAAACGCGGACGCCCAGCGCCTCGCCCGAAAGATCCGGACGATGACGTTGCGGAGCCCACGATCGCGGCAAGCGGCGCGGTATCGCCGATACCTGTAGAAGCGCCAAAGGTTGCCACCCAGCCCGAGCAACTCGACCCGCTGATCGAAAAAGCCCGTGAAATCGCGCTGGAATTCGCCGAGACGCTTCCCAACTATCTCGCCAAACAGGTCACCACACGGTTTGCCGGCAACGGCAAGAAAGACCGTTGGGACGCCCAGGACAACTTCACCGCAGATGTTGTCTATCAGGATGGCAAGGAAAGCTACCGCAACGTGCTGCTCAACGGCAAGCCTGCTAAAGGCAAGATCGAACAGACCGGCGCGTGGTCGCGTGGCGAGTTCGGTACCACACTGAGAGATCTCATGTCGCCCGCTACCAATGCGAAGTTCAAGCTCCGCGGCAACACTACGATTTCGAATCGACGAGCCAAGTTGTACGACTACGTGGTCGAACAAGAGAGCTCTCACTGGCAGATTGGAGTGCCTGGGCAGACCTACTTCCCTTCTTACAAAGGCTCGGTCTGGATCGATATCGAAACCTCGCGCGTCATGCGCATCGAGATGCAGGGCCGCCAGATTCCGCAAGCATTTCCTGTGGACGCCGTCGAATCCGCCGTCGAGTGGGACTTCGTGAAGATTGGCGCATCCTCGTATCTTGTACCCGTGCACGCAGAGACGCTCAGTTGTCTGCGCTCGATGGGGCAATGCTCGAAGAACGTGATGGACTTTCGCAACTACCGCAAGTTCGGTGCCCAATCGGAATTGATTCTCGATCAACCGCAGTAGAATGGCCTGATGGCCTCAAAGGTTTACGATGTCGTCGTCGTCGGGTCCGGTGCCGGTGGCGGAACGCTAGCCGCTCACCTCGCGCGAGCCGGTGCGGATGTCGCGATTGTCGAAGGCGGACCTCGCGTGAACACCCGCACCGACTTCAATACGCACAGCATGCCGTACGAGTTTGAGAACCGCGCGATCCCCACAATGAAGCCTGGCAAACAGGGTTTCGACAGTGAACGTACCCGCGGCGTTGGCGGCAAGACCATGCTCTGGAACGCAGTCGCCTGGCGCTTAGGCGAGCGCGACTTTCGCGGCAAAGACTATGACGATGGGGCGGGCGAGAACTTCCCCTTCCACTACAAAGACATCGCTCCTTATTACGACAAGATTGAACGCGAAGTCGGCGTCTGCGGCAATCTTGACGGACTCGAAGACTTGCCCGACGGCATCTTTCTTCCGCCCGTACCAATGAAATGCAGCGATCGCATCGTGCAGCGCGGCGCGGCGAAGCTTGGCGTCAAAGTGATCCATGTGCGCAAGGCCACCCTTAGCGTCCCGCGCAATGGGCGGCCTGCTTGCCACTTCTGCGGTAACTGCATGGCAGGATGCGATGTCGCCGCCAAGTACAACTCCGCCGATGTGCACATCAATCCCGCGGCACGCGCAACGGGCAAACTGGAAGTCCTTTCGAACGCCATCGCATACGAAGTCATGATTTCGGATGAAAACAAGGCCACCGGCGCCCGCTTTCTGCATCGTGCAACTAAAGAGCAAGGCGAGGTGCGGGGAAAGTCGGTTGTTGTCGCATGCGCCTGTGTGCAAAGCGTTGCGCTGTTGCTGATGTCGAAGTCCAGCCGCTATCCGACAGGGCTGGCCAATTCCAGCGGCCACCTTGGGCAGGATTTCATCCCGCACTTTACCGGCGGCATCGAATGTTTTCTGCATGAGCTGATGGGAAAGTCCACTGTGAACGACGAAGGTTTTCTCGATCACGCGTACGTGCCGTCGTTCAGGCACGTAGACAAGCAGCGGGGCTTTGCGCGAAGCTTCGGAATGCAGTTCAACTACCAGAATCGTCGTAGCGTCGGTTGGACGCGATCTATCCCGGGATTTGGAAAAGACTACAAAGCGGCGATCCGCAAACGCTATCCCGCGCACCTTGTTTTCTCACCCTATGGCGAGATGTTGCCGAGCAAGCAAAGCTTCGTGGATCTCGATCCGGAGAGGAAGGACAAATGGGGGCTACCGGTCGCGCGTCGTCACCTCACGTATCTGGAAAACGATATGAAGATTTTTCGCGAGATGAATCGCTGGTCGGTGGAGATCCTCAAGAGTGCCGGTGCCGAGATCTTGCGTGTGGCGGAAAAGCCTGCGAGCAATCACGAGATTGGCGGCGCGCGCATGGGCATGGATCCGCGCACTTCGGTGACCAACGACTGGGGCCAGACGCACGATGTTTCGAACCTTTTCCTCGCCGACGCGAGCGTGTTTCCTTCGGCGTCGGAAAAAAATCCGACGCACACCATCATGGCGCTTGCCGCACGTACCGCTGAACATATCGCCGACCGGCTTCGCAAGGGAGAACTCTAATGTCCGAAGAACGCAGAGATGCATTGAAGATCATCGGCGCGATCGGTGCGACGTGTCTGTTCCCGTTTCAGGCCGATGAACTCTATGGCCAACATGAGCACCCTCAAGGCAAGGCTGCGATCCACGAGCGCAAGTTCTTTACCCGCGAAGAATTCAACGTGCTGACGGTGCTGGTGGATGAAATCATCCCCGCAACGGACACTCCCAGCGCCTCGCAGGCGGGCGTTCCGGCCTATATCGACTACGTCGCAAACAAGAACGCCGCGCTTGCAAACGTCTGCCGCCGCGGACTGACCATGCTTGCAAAGAAAAAGTTCACGCGTATGGATTCCGCTGCAAAGACCAAGTTTCTAAGCAAACTTTGTGAATCCGCGGAGGCCGCCAGGAAGAAGGGGGCCAATGAGAAGTTCTGGATCTCGATCAAGAACCTGACGGCCGATGGCTACTACACGTCCAAGGCAGGTATCGGCGAAGAACTCGGATACAAGGGCAATTCAGTACTGGAATCGTTCCCGAACTGCGAAGTTGTACCCGAGCACTGAGCTATCGCTGTACGGTGACGATGATCGGATCGCTCGACTGCGCCGTCGCGAGCGAACGGATCTGCACCACATTCGTTCCCGAACGGATCGCTGCCGGAATCTGCCCGGAAATCTGTCCAGGTGAACTCTGCAGCAGCGGAATCGCGACGTCGTTGAACACCACGCAGGATCCACCGAGCACCGTGGGAGGGGTGGTCGAATCCGCCTGCGCTGCGCCCGCAAGGTTCGCACCGGTAATCGTGATGAACGAGCCCGGCCGGAAGTTTTGCGATCCATCGGCTGAATTCACAATCGCACGCGCGCCTTGTGGAACCGAAGGCCGAGTGTTGGGACCAGACGGTGTCAACGGCACGACGCTCAAGCCTGAAAGCGTGACCATATAGACCGTGCCGGTCGAATCGACCACCATTTGCCGGGGGGTGATGTTGTTGCGCGCCGTTCCCAGCACGGTGGTGGGCGGGTTTTCCGGCACCACACCTGCGAGTTGCTCGCCGCCACTCCGCAGATCCACCAGTTCCAAAGTCGTGCGTGGATCGTCGCGCGTCACACTGTTCAATTGATTGCGCACTGGCGTTGTGAGGCGGATAAAGCGGTTCTCGTCCACTGCGGCAACGGCGGCAATGTTGCGCTGCCCGGCGCTGACCACCGTGACGGTTGGAGGCTGCCCGGGCTGTCCCGGTGCATTCACCTGGATTGCACCGGGACGTTCCACTCCGCCAACGACAGTGAGCGAATCGTTGAGAATCAGGCCGTTGGTGAGCAGATAACGATTCTTGGGTCCTGCGGTCATCGGCCCGAAGTAGCTCTGAATCGGTGCGCCAAACAAGGCCTTCGACGTCGTGAAAGTGTCGGAGAGCGCGTCGTATAGGTAGCCGATTCCCGATCCGCCAAGCAGCAAAATGCTGGACCCATCCGCGGCACCGATCATCGTTCGCGGCCCAGGAATCGCAGTCTGCGTGAGATTGGTGTTGCCGTTGATGATGGAACTTGCGACGCGCGGAACAGCGACATCGCCCACCAGTTTCCACTGGGTTCCGGTGTTCATCACAAACTGCAATCCGCTATAACCCATCGCGAGAGTCTCGATTGCATAAGCGGTGGCGGTCGTCGAATTCCGCGGGATCGGAGGAAAGCTCACACTGCCGACGCGCACACCGGATTCAAGGTCGATGATCGAGATCGATTCACCGCCGCCGTTGGCCACGTAGAGTGTGTATCCATCGAGCCCCAAGGCCATCTGCCTCGGAAACTGTCCAGCAGGAATCGGAGCCAGGAAGGCCTGCTTCTTTGTGTCGAAAACCTCGATCCGGTTGTACCCGGCATTCGAAATGTACAGGCGTCCACGTGCGTCATCGATTTGCAGATCCTGCAATCCGAACGCAGCCAAACCGCCATTGGGAACAGTAGGCACAGGAAAGATCTGTCCACGCTGATCGGGCTGGCGGACGTTCATGAACACGCGGATCGCCGGAGGTAGGTTAATGGCTTCCGGAGTTGCCAACGTCACGTTGATCGCATTGCCATTGTTGCCCGCATACAGATTCGTGCCCGGTTGGCGCTGCACACCGAAGCGGCCCGGTTCGAGAGTGAAGTCGATCGGCGATGGAGCGAGGCCACTGGTGGCTTGGGCGACCAGCGCCGTTCCGGTACTGGGAACGCTAAAGGTCAGCTTACCCTTGCCAATGTTGTTCACCTTCACCGTCGCCTTCGCGATGCCTTTGTTGCACTCGTCGTTCGCCAGGAAAACCGTGGTCGTATCCGGCATGATAATCGGATAATCGTAAAGCGTCGCAAGCGGCAGAAACACCAGTCCGGATTCGGATAGCGCCCATGCGCTCGCACCGTCCGATGTCAATGCAATCTTCGCGACGATGCTTTCAGGAACCTTGATTCCAAGCTTGATTGACAGATTCGAGGCGTCGGAAATCAACAGCGTCGAAGCACTCGGACGCGGCAGCGGGAATCCCGAAGCAACGTTGTAGGCGCCAAGCAGCGTCTTGCCATCGGGCGAAAATGTGCTGCCACCGATGTTCGCCGTAACGTTGAACACGGTGCCAAAGACAAAGTCAGCGTTGCGATTGTCTTGTTGCGCGATCACGTTCAGCGTATTCGTCTCATACATCGTGAAGCCGGCCATAAATCGCGATCCGTCCGGGGACATCGAAAGCGTCGTCGACTGGCCAGCGCTCTGGCGGCTGCGCAACAGCACTCCAGACGCGGTCTCGTATACGAATAAGGCAGTCTGCGCTCCGTTGTTGATGTTGTTCACACCGACGATCAGCTTGCCGTCCGGTGTCCGCAAGAGCTTGCCGCGAAAAACGGTCTGGGGGCGAGGTAACTGGATTTGCGCCAGCGTAACCGGCGTAGTGGGCAGCGGAGGAAAGTCGATCGCGCGTACTTGTTGCGATGTCTCTTGCGCAGGATCGTAGACCAGTAAAACATTCTGTAGGTTGTTTGTGCCGGATCCCTGCGTGCTGATCAGCACGCGTCCATCGGCCCCAACCTCAACCCCTTCGGGGCGTGCAGGCAGTGAAATCGTCGTCTTCGGAGACCCGATCCCGAGCCCCAAATCGATCACGGAAAGTGAGGATCCGCCATTGTTCGACACATAGAGCCAAGCGCTGTCCAGCGACATTGCGGCCGCGAAGGGCAACGATCCCACCGTCACGCTGCCTAGAAGGCGCTTCTCGGCATAGCTATAGACATCGACGCGATTCGCATTCGTGTTGACCAAGTACAACCGCTGGCGGGATTCGTCGAGGATCATATCGCTCGGCGTTCCGCCCAAGCGAATGACTTCCCCGAATGTCGCCCCTTGGGTCTGTGCGAAGACCCGCATGGTGGCGATGAAGACTGCTGCGAACAGGTATGAAGATTTCGTTTGCAATGCTACCTCTGACTCGGATACTCTAAACCCTTCAGCAGAACACAAGTTGCTTGCCGGAATCAAATCGCAACTTGTGGTCCAGGATCGGGGTTAGATAGGGTTGCCAAAGCTCAGAGTTAGAAATCTTAGCAGGGGCGGCATTGAGTTGGCGGATCGTGCGGACATCGCCGACACCAGCGAGAAGCGCCGACAAGGGCTGTTGAAGCATACTGGATTGGAGCTTGGCGAAGGGCTTTGGATCGTGCCGTGCGAGGCGGTGCATACGTTTTTTATGAAGTTCGCAATTGACGTGGTTTTTCTAAACAAGAAACGGCAGATCGTGAAGATCCGCGAGAACATGGGTCTCTGGCGCATGAGCGGATCGTTCAGCGCGCATTCCGTTCTCGAACTTCGTGCCGGATCTTGCGCCCGCACCGGCACCGTCAAAGGCGACCAGTTGGAGTTCGAAAAATACGATGCTTAAGTCGCTGCTGGCCTGTTTCGCTATTGTCACTTTTGTCGGATGCGCTCGCGCCCCGCGCAATCCCCATACACAGTCAGCGGCTTGGACTCGAAACGTCAAGCCCGCCAAGACCCTAACAGCCGTGGCACTTGCGGTAGATCGCCAAGTCAAAAACGCAATCGATGCAGGCGAAGGCGATCCCTTTGTCCGCTATCTGCGCCAGAAACTTGCTGCCGATGCTGACAATTCAGCAGTGCGTTACGAACTCGCTGCGCAATATGAAAAACAAGGCGCACCGGAACTCGCGATAGAACATTACCGCATCGCGGTGGCTCGCCAGCCAGCCTCGGCATTCGCCGTCCGCAAGCTTGCTGTGGCCCTCAACGCCAGCGGTGAGGCACTCGAAGCAATCTCTCTGCAAGTGCGTTACTGCGATGCCCATCCCGATGCTTCAGCGGGGTTGCTCGAAGCGATTGCTATGGCCCAGGACGAATTCGGGGCGCTCGGCGAAGGCGAGATCTACCACCGCCGCGCAATCGCCGCCGATGCAGCGGACGATACTCTGCGCAACAACCTTGGTTTCAACTTTCTGCAACAGAAGAAATACGAGGATGCGGCCCATGAGTTCAAAGCCGCCCTGCAACTGAATCCGAAGTCGGAAACCGCGCGCAACAACTTGGGATTCGCACTGGCTCGTATTGACCGGAAGGAAGCGCTGCTGCACTGGTCGGCGCTCTCCGGTCCCGCCGCGGCCCACAACAATCTCGCCGCGGTGTTGATCGAGGACGGAAAACTGGCCGAAGCCCGTCGGGAAATTCAGCAAGCGCTCGACTACGACCGCCACAGTTCGGCGGCAATCCAAAACCTGCAGATCCTGTCGGAGTTGGATGGCGCGCCAGCATCCTTTAAACTACAATCGATAGACAAGAAGAGCGAGCGCAGAAGTTGGGCCAAGGCGCTCACGCAGTTTTTCCGCGGCGGCAAAGCATCGACGGCCGCGGCCACCGGTTCGGATATGGCGTCACAGAGCGTCAAAATAGACATAGTTGAGGGATACAAATGAAACAATTCCTGCTGCAGTTGATCCGTGACGAACAAGGTCAGGACCTCGTCGAATACGCGCTGATCGTCGCCGCTGTCGGCCTCGCGCTGATTACGACCGTCAACCAGTTGTCCACCGCCGTGGTGAGCTTGTATTCAAGCATCACCCAGGGCTTGACCAGCATCGGAGCGTCCGGCCAATAAGGCTGGCGCGTCTCATCTAGATTTCGAAAAGAGAGTACGGGCGCAGTGTCTCTACGTGTATCCCGAAGGCAACGTCTTTGGATTCCTGACATTGCGCTCGCATTCTCTCTGTTGACCCTGTTTTACTGCCTGTTTGTATTCGACGGTTGGCGGCAACTGTTTCGAGACTCGGACACTGGCTGGCACATTCGCACGGGTGACATGATTCTGGACACGCAACGACTCCCCAACGTCGACCCGTTCTCGTTCACACGCTCCGGCCAGCGCTGGTATGCGTGGGAATGGGCGTCCGATGTTGCGATGTCGATTGCCCACCGTTCGTCAGGTACAGCAGGTGTTGCTTTGCTTTACGCTCTGGCAATCGCCGCCGCGACTTATTTCTGGGTGCGACTTTGCTGGCATTCAGGATCGGAATTCGCAGTCGTCTGCGCCACGGTGATCCCCATGCTTTCGACCGTGAATCTTCACTGGCTCGCAAGGCCGCACATCTTCAGCTGGCTGCTGACACTGGCGGCGCTGCTGCTCGCCAGCCGTCGCGAGGTCAGTTTCACCGTGCGCGGTGCTGTGATCGTTGGGGCACTTTCGATCGTCTGGACCAATATCCACGCGAGCTTCTTTCTTTTACCGACGATGTTTCTGGTCTTTGCTGTGGGCAATCTCATGGAGCGTTGGTTTATCGATCCACGCCGCCCTGCAACTACAGTTCCGCTCGCGAGACTGGCCGGCGTTGCAGGGCTGGCGTCATTGTTGAATCCTTATGGATGGGGCACACACTGGCACGTCGCAAACTATCTCACCAACTCGGAACTACTCGATCGTGTCGGCGAGTTTCAGAGCTTCAACTTTCACGCTGCGGGATCCTGGCAGATCCTGCTCATGCTCGGCCTTACCGCCCTCGGTGCGGCTTTCGCGCTTCAGCAAGGCAAGATCGCTCACTTTCTTTGGATCGTCATTCTGCTCGCCCTCGCTTTGCGATCCGCCCGCGGACTGCCGCTCGTCGCCCTCGCCGCGCTGCCCCTTGCCAACGGGGCCATCAGTGCGGCACTGCGAGAAGGTCTCGGTTTGCGTCTTCGTTTTCGCCGTATGCTTTTTGCCGCGACCGACTATTCACAGAGACTTCGTCAGATTGATCGCCAGCTTACCGGCTGGGCTGTCGCTCCGTTCGTTTCGATGCTTTTGCTATTGGTCACGCGGGGAACCGCGAACGCCGGATTTCCGGCCGATCAGTTTCCTGTCCAAGCAGCGAACAAGGCCGTTGCAGGGCTGCCGTTGGCATCGCGCATACTCGCTCCCGACAAGTTCGGCGGCTATCTCATCTATCGATTCCAAGGCGAACGCAAAGTCTTTTTCGATGGACGCAGCGACTTTTACGGCAGCGATTTCATGAAGCGCTACATCAAGCTTGTTGAGGTCCGCCCGGGCTGGCGGCAAGAGCTGGATGCGCACGCCTTTACCCACGCCCTCTTGCCCAATACGTATTCTTTGATTCCAGCCCTTGAACAGATCGGCTGGAAAGTCCTCCATCGCGACGAACTCGCAACGCTACTAGGAGCGAACGAATGAACCTGGATCGCAACCGGATCCTCATGATCTTTGGCGTCGCGCTAGTCGGCGCGGCATTGCTTACCTGGATGCTGTACTCTCTGACATCCGGTCCCAAACAACAAAAGCTGCTCTCCGTGTACGCTGCCTCGCGTGACCTGCCCGCTGGGACGCGGCTGAAGAAGGCCGATGTCCGCAAGGTCGAAGTTTTGGACAAAGACGTCCCGCGCGGCGGTGTGATGGAAGAGAAACTGCTTCTCGATCGTGTCCTGCTTTTTCCCGTCAACTCAAATGAGGCGATCACCGTGAACAAGCTCGCCAGTTCAGGAGGCGTCGAAGGCGTTGCCGCGATCATCGAACACGGCAAGCGCGCTGTCTCGGTGAGTGTCAACGATTCATCCGGTGCCGCGGGACTCGTTGCGCCCCGATCGCACGTCGACGTCCTCTTCACTCGCACAGGCTCGATGGCCGAAGCCGCGACGACAACAATCCTTCAGGACATCACGGTTCTTTCGGTGGGTCGGGTCACTGAAGTTACGCAGTCACCGGCCAGTGGAACACAAGCTGCCGCAGCGCCCGCTCCATCGTCCACTCAAGCCCGTGCGGTCACGTTGCTGGTCACTCCGGAACAGGCCGAAAAAGTGGAACTCGCCAAGAATCAAGGCAAGCTGAGCCTGGCTCTGCGCAACCCGCTCGATCAGTCGACTTCAGACACCAACGCTCCGACAACGGCGGTGAATCTGTACGATCCGAATGCCGTCCGTCGCGCGGGTCCCAACCCGTTTCTGAAAGGGAAGCAGGGCCCGGCAATGAATTGGTCTTCGCTCACAGGAGAGTCGTTGCCAGACCGTCCGGCGGCTAAGCCGCTTGAGAAAAAGGAACCAGTGAAACCCAGGTTTGTGGTGGACGTTTATCGCGGAGACAAACACGTCCAAGAGATCTTTCAATGAGAACTTATCGACTCGCAGGAATCGCGCTGCTTGCAGCAGCAGCGATGTTCGCGCAAAACACCGCCCAGACGGTGACGCCGAGAACCGTGACAATGACCCTTGGCCGCGGCGAACTGGTGCAGTTCTCGAGCGACATCGTCCGCGTCGCAGTTGCGGAACCCAAGGTCGCGGACGCCATCGTTGTATCGCCTCGCGAAGTCATGATTGCGGCCAAAGGCATTGGCAAAACCACAGTGGCGATCTGGGAAACCGGCTTGACGCTCAACCGTTACGAAATCAACGTGCTCGCCGATACCGACGATGCTGACAAATTTAAGCGCGACTTTACTTCGGAGTTAAAGCTCGTCACCAGCGACGCGGGCATCGTCTTCAACGGCAACGCCGAAACGATGGTGTTGACAGGCAACGCGCCGAATCTTGAAACTTCGAAGAAAGCCGAAGCACTTGCGGCGACGCGTTCGCGCAAGGTGATCAATCTCATCACCGTTCCACCGCTGCCCGATCCGCGCCAGATCCTTCTGCAGGTGCGCTTCGCAAGCATCGATCGCGCCGCGCTTTCAGAAGTCGGATTCAACTTCTTTAGCCGCGATCCGAAGCTGCTCGGCTCTGGAACCACGCAGCAATTTGCCACGCCCCGCTTCAGCCAGTTGCAGTTTCAGAATCAGGAATTCGCCAACAGTACGATCAATTTCTCAGACTTGTTGAACTTGTTCGTCTTCCGGCCCGACCTCAACATCGGTGCCACAATCCGGGCGTTGCAAGGCCGAAATCTTTTGCAAATGCTCGCGGAACCGAACCTCATTACGCTCGAAGGCAGAGAAGCCAGCTTCCTCGCCGGCGGACAGTTTCCGTTCCCCACACTCACCGCTACGACGACCGGCGGTGCGACTGCGCCAGTGATTACTGTACAGTTCAAGAACTTCGGCGTGGAACTTGGATTCACGCCAACGGTGACCGCAAGCGGCGCGATCCATCTCAAGGTCGCCCCTCAAGTTACTGCTCTCGATTTCTCGAACGCCGTCACGCTGCAGGGAACGCTCATCCCGGCGATTTCCGCGCGCAAGGCTGAAACGGAAGTAATCCTCCGGGATGGCGAGAGCTTCGCCATCGCGGGACTCATCGACAGTCGCGTCCAGTCGGTGATGAACCGTGTCAAGGGACTCGGCGACATCCCCATCCTTGGCTTCTTCTTCCGCAGCAAAAGTATGAAGAAGACCAACGACGAGTTGCTGGTGGTTGTCACGCCGCGCTTCGTCAAGCCGGTTCCAGCGGACGAGAAGGTGAAACTGCCGGACATGATGGAAGCTTTCATGCCAACGGTGACCGAGGATCAAGCCGCGAAGATCAAGAAGCCTAAAGAAAAGAAGCCGAAGACCGTAGGAGAAAGTGGTTATCAAAAGCCCCGGAAATAGGCCTTCGGCACGAAGGCTCGGCGACGAGAAAGGCGCAACTGCGATCCAGTTGCTGACCCTTTTTGTCCCCGTGTTTCTTGGCATGATGGGATTCGCAATCGATCTGGGCCGCCTGTATATGTCCCGCAGCGAACTGCAATCGGCCGCCAACGCCATGGCGCTAGCCGCCGCGTCGCAATTGATCGGAACCGATGCGTCTACCGATACGGCAACCACTCGCGCGCAACTCGCTATCGAAACCGAATCCGGATACGGCAATCGTTACGACTTCGGTGGCAATGCCGTTGGTCAAACCACAGGATCGATGAGTAGCGTCGTCAGCGAGCCCGTTTATTTTGGAACTCTCGCCGAAGCACTCGGCGATTCCGGCACGGGCACCGGCGGATCCGCTGCGCGCTACGTACGAGTCAACATCACGGGTGAGACTCCGATCGTCTTCTGGGGTATGCTTTCCGTCGCGCAAGACCGCAAAGTGGCTGTGCAAGTTTCGGCCGTCGCCGGTCGCAGCGGTGCTCTGTGCCAAGTTTGTGGAACCGAACCAATCGCGGTTCCCGCGCTTGACGCCAGCGATCCTACCGATTTCGGATTTGTGGTCGGCACGCGCTACACATTCGGATACAACTGCTCAGGGCAGGGAACTCCAGCCATCCTTCCCGGCGGCGGCTCCCGTGTCGACTATGTCCTCGTCAATCGCCTCAACAGTGAGACTCAAACGTTCACGGCGGAATCCACGCAAGTGTTCCGATCTGGCGCTGCGGGACTTCCTCCCACCACAAATCGCGCACTCGGTTGCTTTAGCGTCAACACCGCGGAAACATTGTGGGTCGGTGCAGATCCGCTGCCCTGTTTGCAGAATTCCGTTCCCGCGCTGGTGCAGAATTTCTTGTGTGGCATCGCCATGCGCTTTGACACCGCCCCCGCGGGAGTCTGCTCCGCCATTCCGGAAATCGATACGCTTACCGCCGCTTACGCCGCCGATATCGACGTCGCGGATGCCGCCGATTATGCGGCGTACACTGGCAACGGCAAGCGCATCATCACCGTACCGGTGGTGGATGCGATCACCAATCTCAGCGCGATGACGACGCTCGGCTTTCGCCAGTTTCTGGTGCAGCCCGCGCAGGATGCCACCAGTATCAACCCCGCCGATCAGAACGGACGCTTTATCGTGACTTATATCGGTAGCGTCGCTCCCATCAAGCAGGGCTCAATGAACGGATGTTCGCAGACCGCGGGCCCGGGCAAGGTGGTCTTGCACCAATGATGGTAAGACGTAAGAAAAACGGGCAAGCTTTCATCGAAGCGGCGCTCTTCATTCCGATCCTGCTGCTGCTGCTCATCGGGATGATCGAACTGGCCAAAGTCGTCGTTGCCTATTTTTCTCTGCAAAAAGCCATGTATTCGATCGCGCGCTATGCCGGAACCTCGCAAGGCGCGAACTTTTGTGACGACGCCGATGCCGTCATCGTGCAAGTGAAGAATGTCGTCCTTACCGGCACTCCCGAAGGCGAAGGCGACTCGCTGATTCAAGGGCTCACCGCCTCGCAGGTGCAAGTACGTCTGGAACGTTTCGCCCCGGATTCAGGGGCTCTCGCGGAATGCGCATGCTCGATCGACGGTTGCGACACCGCAGCCGGCGGACGTTCACCCGACTTCATCGTCGTCTCGCTTCCCAATGGCTATCAGGTGCGGCCGGTGTTCCCGCTGTTTCAAGTGGATCCCATTCCGTTGCGGCCACGCGTGCGAGTTCCTGTAGGTGGTTACTGATGAGAATCAAGCGCAAGGGCCAAGCCACAGTCGAGTTCGCGCTCGTCTATGTGGGCCTGATCATCCCGCTCACCTTTTCGATCGTTTTCACCGCGCAGATGCTCTGGGTTTGGCACTCCGTCAATGAATGGACCCGTGTCGGCGCGCGCTACGCCGCTACCCACTGCTGGATGGGTGCCGGGGCGAACGTGCAAACCTTCATGCGCAGCAACGTCCCGGTGAACATGGATCAAGATCAGTTTCAGAACGGTCAGGCGGATCTCGAAATTCTTTTCTACGCACGCGACGCCGAGACCGGTACGCTTTCTGAGTTCTCCTGCGATAGCGAATGCTCGCCCTCTTGCATCCCCGATCTGGTGACCGTACGGGTCAACAACTACGAGTTCCGGCGCTTTCTCAACTACCTCGGTCTCGCTCCGATTCAGATGCCGAACTTTTCCACCACCGTGCCGATCGAAGGCGCGGGCTGCGATCCGGAGACGAATTCCTGCACGCCGTGAAAGGTCTTTTAACGTATGTCAGTCTCTCTTCTCATAGCCTCTTCCGATGACCAGGTGCGCGACGCCATCCGTGACAACGTGTTGAATCTCTCCGGTGCGCGAGTGGTCGGTGAGTACCCCGATGTTGGGCCGAATCTTTATATCCGCGTGCTGCAGGATCTCGATCGCAACCCGGAAGCGGCTCTCATCGTCGATTTAGGCGGAGATCGCGAAGCTGCGCTAAAAGCTCTGGAAAAGACCAAGAAGGCTGCTCCTGGGCTCTATGTGATCGCGACCGATTTCTCTACCGAAGGCGATCTTGTTATCGCTTCGCTACGCGCCGGTGCCAACGATTTTCTCGGTCAGCCGCTGAAGCGGGTTGAGTTCCGCGAGGCGATTTCGCGGCTCGAAGATACGCCGCGCCAGATCGGCCCCGTCACCAGCCGCCTCGGCAAAATCTACACGTTTCTCGGCTGCAAGGGCGGTGTCGGAACCACGACCATGGCCGTCAACTTCGCCGCTGTTCTGGCACAACGGAAAGCCAATGTCGTGTTGATCGATCTCGATTGGAACGCGAACGACTGCTGCATGCAAATCGGCGCGGCGCCTGAATACACGTTGCAGGAAGTCGGCGAAAACCTCGATCGTATGGACCGTTCGTTGTTCGAGGGGTTCATTGCCCGCGATCCCGTGGGCTTCTATGTCGTCGGTCCGCCGGACTCCTTGGAACAACGACCGTACTTCACCGAGCCCATGCTGCGCGAGTTCCTTACTTTCCTCGTTGAGCACTACGACGCTGTTGTGATTGACGCCGGGCGATCGATGTCCGATGAAGTGGTGCTGGCGGCACTGCAAAGCTCATCGAGCATCTACCTGACCTTGGATCAGCGCTTCCCCTCGGTGCGCAACGCGCAACGCTACATGGGTGCGCTCACCCGTCTCGGGTTCCATCAGGATCAGCTTCGGATCGTTGTCAATCAGTACATGAAGAAGCCTTCCTCCCAATTGGCGACTCTCGAGCAGATTCAGGGAACCATGAATCAGCCAGTATTTTATGGCATCCCGTCTTCTCCTGCTGTTTTGCAGATGATCAATAAGGGTCGGCCGTTCGTGACGGATCGCCAACTCGCGGCCGACATCGATCGTCCGTTCCGCTCGTTTGTCGACAAAGCTACGGGTGTCAAGAAAGACGCCGAAGCGAAGGCAAGCTAAAGCATGGCATCGAGACCAGTGCCGCCGCGTCCGCAAGGCCCTCCACGACCGGGCGTTAGCGACCGTTGGTTCAAGGTCAAGCAGTTGTTGCACTCGCGCCTCGTGTCGTCGCTGACGCCCGATCAGTTGCGAACCATCAACAAAGAGGGCATCCGCGACTCGATCGCCACCGTGTTGGAGCGCATCGTTCGGGAACAAAAGATCCCGATGACGCTCAACGATCGCGAGAAATTGATCGAAGAAGTGCTCGACGAAGTCTTTGGCCTCGGTCCGCTCGAACCGTTGCTCAAAGACCATAGCATTAGCGACATTCTGGTGAATGGCTTTGAAAGTATCTACGTCGAGCGTGCTGGAAAGCTCGTCGAAACCAACGTCCGCTTTCGTGACGCCCAGCATCTGCGCCTCGTGATCGATCGCATCGTTTCGGACATCGGTCGCCGCATCGACGATTCGTCTCCCATTGTGGATGCCCGTCTCAAAGACGGCTCGCGCGTCTGTGCTGTGATACCGCCGCTTTCGTTGATCGGCCCCGTGATGTCAATCCGCCGCTTCGGCAAAAAGCTGCTGACGCCAGAAGATCTGATGCGCAACGAGACGTTCACGCCGGGTATGTTGGAGTTTCTCACCGGCTGCGTGAAAGCGCGCCTCAACGTCATCGTTTCCGGCGGATCGGGATCCGGCAAGACCACTCTCCTCAACACACTCTCCCGCTTCATACCGGAATACGAGCGCGTCGTCACCATTGAGGACACCGCCGAACTCACGTTGCAGCAAGAGCACTTGGTCCGGCTCGAAACACGCCCACCCAACATCGAAGGCGCTGGCGCGATCACGCAGCGCGATCTTGTCATCAACGCCTTGCGTATGCGACCCGACCGCATTATCATTGGCGAATGCCGCGGTCCTGAAGCGTTCGACATGATGCAGGCGATGAATACCGGCCACGATGGATCGATGACCACCACCCACGCCAATACGGCGCGCGATGCTTTTGCGCGTCTGGAAACGATGGTCATGATGGCCTCGCAGAATATTCCCGACTACGTGATTCGTTCGATGCTGGTCTCTGCCGTGCAGATCGTGGTGCAGTGCGTGCGACTCACCGACGGTACGCGAAAAGTTGTGAGCATTTGCGAGGTGCGCGGCGCGGCCGACGATGCTGTGGTGATGGAAGACATCTTCCTCTTCGATCGCAAAGGTGTCAACACGCGGGGCGGCATTGAAGGAAGCTTCCGCGCGACCGGAATCAAACCTCTGGTTCTTGACCGTCTGAAGTCGTATGGCGTGAAGATCAATCCGCTCATCTTCGAAGAGAGGCAGGAGGTACTGGGCTAGTGGGATTCTTCTTCGTCGCTTTCGTCATTTTTTCAGGCGCGCTCTTCGGGGCCGCCTACTACGCTTGGATTGTGCCGCAGCAGCAGGACAACGAGGTGCTGTTGACGCGCCTTCGCCAGCTTCGTGCCCAGGCAGTTGGCGGTGGATCGCGCCGCCGCAATCAAGGCGGCGGGCTCGTTCGCACAGAGGAGCGCGGCACGCTCGCATTCATCGGCGACATCTTCACGTTCATCCGTCCTCTGGGCCGCTTGCAGGAATACATCAACCAGGCCGACAAGAAGTGGCGCGCGACAGAGGTTTTCACCCTCTGCGTGGGCATCGCGATCATCCTCTATGTGTTCTTCGGCGTGACGGGTATGGACAATATCCCGATCCGCCTGATGATCGGTGTCGGGCTTGGATCGATCCCGATCTTCTACATTATCTTTCTTCGCAATCGCCGCCTACACAAGTTCGAGCAGGCCATGCCAGACGCGATCGATCTCTTCAATCGATCGATGAAGGCTGGCCACAACATCCAAAGTGGACTCGAAACCCTGTCGAGCGAAACCTCCGAGCCGGTGAAGGGTGAGTTCAAACGCGTGATCGAAGAACTTTCGTTGGGTTCGAATCTGGAAGATGCCTTGCACAACCTTGGCGAACGCATTCCGATCATCGATCTTCGATTCTTCGTGATCGGCCTGATCCTGCAACGCCAAACCGGCGCGAACATGGTGGTTGTTCTCGAAAATCTCGGTATGCTGGTTCGCGAACGGCTGAATCTCTCCGAGAAACTGAAAGCTTCAACTGCCGCACAACGCATGTCGGCTGGCCTGTTGTGCTCTTTGCCCATCGTGATGGCGTTCGTCTTCTGGCTGTTGAAGCCCGAGTACATTCGTTGGTTCTATACCGACGAGACTGGGCAGAACGTCATGACTTTTGCGATTGTTTGGGAGTTGATCGGCATTCTTGTCATCAAGAAGATGTCGAATCCAAAGTTCTAGTATGCTCTTTATTCTGACCTTCACGCTCGCGTTCGCTGTGCTCTGCGCCTTGCTCTATACGGGCCTGACGCTGATGACTCCGCAGGAGGATCCGCTGGCCGAGCGCCTGGAGATCCTGCAATCCTCGTCGCAATCGGCGGCGGCTCGCGCGGCCCGGCGAGTGAGCGGTGGCGGATTCTGGAATAGCTTTCTTTTTCTCGTCAGTTCCCTCGGAGGCGAAGAGTGGATCCGCGAAACCGAGCGCGAACTCGCGCAAGCGGGCATTCGCAACAAAGACGCCACGGCACTCTACATCTTCGGGCACGTCTGCTTCATGCTGCTCATGCTCGTCGGCATGTGGTTTCTGCAGATGGGGAACGACGCCACCCAGAAGTTCGGAGGCATGATCGCAGCCGCTCTGCTCGGTTACATCCTGCCGCCGCAAGTGATGCATCGCCTCGTGCGCCGCTATCGCCAGAAGCTGCAGGACGCTTTGCCGGACACTGTCGATCTTCTGGGCATCGTGTTGGGCACCGGTCTTGCGCTCGATCAGGCGATGTTGCGCGTCAGCGAAGAGATGCGGTTCATCTATCCCGAACTCGCCAATGAATTCGGAACCGTTGTGATGCAGGTCCGCGCCGGGCAGGAACGGCAAGTGGCTTTTCAACGCCTCGTTCGCCGAACGGGAATCGAAGACCTGAAATCACTCGCCGCGATGATCATCCAAAGCGAGCGCTTCGGAACCAGCCTGTCGCAGGCTTTAAAGGTCTACGCCGATGCGTTGCGGCAAAAGCGTCGTCTTCGTGCCGAAGCCGCAGTCGCCAAGGCGGGTATCAAGATGCTGTTTCCCATCATCATCTTCATCCTGCCGGTTTTGTTCATTATTGCGATCGTCCCTGCGCTTGCCATCGCTTTCCGCGATCTCCGCAACATGAACAACGGACGCTAAACTGAAAAATTGCCCATGGCGCGCATCCATCGATGGCTTTTCGGCGGCAGAGGACGCTCGATTGCGACAGGTGGATCGTCCGCAAGCAAGGCGAGCACGTCTCACAGGTTGTATTGTTCTCGGCAGAAGGCCGAGCGTCTTCCGCGCGCATTCAAGCGGCCGTCTATGGATTTCCGCTTCGAGATCGCGAATCTTCGTGAGTACAGCGAATCGTAAAGCTGCAAGGCGAGGAACGCTGTGGCCAAACGCATCGTCACCGCCGAGACCATCGAAGAAGTCCTCCGCTAGTCGAATGTTTGCTTCGTGAAATAAAGAAGCTCATGTAAGAGTATTGTATTTGTTGGCGAAATCCTCATAAGATCTCCGATGTCAATGCTAGGCTGAAATAACTATGCCTCAGCAGACAGAACCCCTTCGTATCGCCCCAGCCGAAGGCAAACTCGGTATCCTGATCCCCGGCATCGGAGCCGTCAGCACCACCTTCATCGGCGGAGTCGAAGCCATCAAGCGCGGACTCGCCGCCCCCGTCGGATCCCTCACCCAACTCGGAACCATCCGCCTTGGTAAGCGCACGGACAACCGTACGCCTTACATCCGCGACTTTGTCCCGCTCGCCACGCTCGATCAACTGGTCTTCGGAGGCTGGGACATCTTTGAGGACACAGCCTACGAGGCTGCCGTCAACGCCCGCGTCTTCGACGCCCACCATCTCGAAGCCGTCAAAGAACCTCTGTCCGCCATCAAGCCGATGAAGGCTGTATTCGATCAGGATTACGTCAAGCGCATCACCGGGCCCAACGTCAAAACCGAGGGCTCCAAGATGGACAAAGCCCATGCGCTGATGGATGACATCCGCAACTTTCAACAGGTCAACGGCGTTTCGCGCTGCGTGATGATCTGGTGCGGATCCACCGAAGTCTTCCACAAGCCGTCCGCGGTCCACCAGAGTATCGCTGCTTTCGAAGCCGGACTCGCTGCCAACGATCCCGACATCGCGCCATCGCAAATCTACGCCTACGCGGCCTTGCAACTGGGCATCCCCTACGCCAACGGAGCGCCGAACCTCACCACCGATACGCCCGCCCTCTTGGAACTCGCCCGCGAGCGCAATGTCCCCGTTTGCGGCAAGGATTTCAAGACTGGCCAGACTTTCATGAAGACGGTTCTTGCCCCAGGATTCAAGGCCCGCATGCTCGGCATGAGCGGTTGGTTTTCCACCAACATCCTGGGCAACCGCGACGGCGAAGTGCTCGAAGACCCCGGCTCGTTCAAGTCCAAGGAAGAGACCAAGCTTAGCGTCCTCGATGAGATTCTGCAGCCGAAGCTTTACCCCGATCTTTACAAGGATCTTTATCACGCCGTGCGCATCAACTACTATCCGCCCCGCGGCGACTCCAAAGAAGGTTGGGACAACATCGACATCTTCGGTTGGATGGGCTATCCGATGCAGATCAAGGTCGACTTCCTCTGCCGGGATTCCATTCTCGCAGCGCCGCTCGTGCTCGATCTTGTACTCTTCATGGATCTCGCCCAGCGTGCCGGCATGCGTGGCATTCAGGAATGGCTGAGTTTCTATTTCAAGGCTCCGATGACCGCTCCGGGCTTGTATCCTGAGCACGATCTCTTTATCCAACTCATGAAACTCAAGAACACTCTGCGGCACATGCAGGGCGAGACGCTCATTACGCATCTCGGCTTGGAATACTACGATTAGAGAGTGTTCGCACAACTGCTCTTTCTTGTGGCTGCCTATCGACCTTATCGATCGCAGCCACAATTCGAACTAGCCACCATCAAGCCGACGCCACCTGATTGGCGCGGCGGAGGCTCTACCCGCATGGTCAGTCCGCAGCGGTTTGTGGCCACCAATTTTACGTTGCGTGTCCTCATCGCAGCAGCCTACAAGCTCAACGCAAGGGCCGTTCTGGGTGGCCCTTCGTGGATCGATTCCGATCACTACGACATCGTTGCTCTTAACATGCTGCAAGACACACTTTCGATCGCCAAGGGCGGCCCCAGGTTGAACGACAGCACTTCGCCGCCAAATCAAGATCCGCGCATCGTCAACGTGCTCTTTCCAGACCATGTCGAACTTCCTACGCGCAACGCAAGTATGCCTGAATTCGCAGCGATCCTGCAGCGATCCATCTTCAATCGCCCGGTCGTCGACAGGACCGGACTCACTGGCCGCTATGATTTCGATGTGGAATGGACAGCCGATTCCTCGCAGTTTGACGGTCTGGTTCCTGAGCATTCCGAATCCACAAAGCCCGGGTTCTTCACGGCCATCCAACAGCAGATCGGCCTCAGGCTGGAGGCTTCGAAAGGACCGGTGCTGGCACTCGTGATCGACAAGATCCAACGCCCGTCGGAAAACCGATGAAGATACTCGTCATTGGCGGAACTCTCTTCATCGGCCGTGTGCTTGCCGGGAAACTGCGCGCGGCCGGGCATACGGTGGCGATCTTGCATCGCAAGCCCACGCACGACTTGGGTGAGGATATCGAGAGCCTCACGGCGAATCGCAACGATCCAGAAGCAGTCGCCAGTGCATTGAAGCACCGGAATTTCGACGCAGTCTTCGACAATGTCTACGATTGGACTCGCGGGACCAATGCTGGTCACGTTCTATCCACGGCTCTGGCCGCAAATGCCAGCCACTATATCTTCATGTCGTCAGTGGCTGCGTACGGATCTGGCAACTACTGTGAAGAAGAACGAGACCTCGCCCCCGACGCCCATCCTGACCTTTACGTGCGCAACAAGGCGCAAAGCGAGCGGGCGCTCTTCGCATCAGGACTTCCGGTCACCACACTCCGGCCCCCGTTCATCTACGGCCCCGGAAACCCCTTCGATCGCGAAACCTGGTTCTGGCAACGCTTCGCCGAAGGGCGCGCCGTGATGGTTCCCGACAAAGGCGAACGTGCCATGCAGTTTATCCACGTTGACGATCTCGCCAACTGCGCCATCTCGTGTCTCAAAAACAAGCAATCCATCGGGCAGGCATTCAACGTCGCGGGACCTCCAGTCTCGCAACTGGATTTTGTCAAGGCTCTTGCCGCGGCCGCCCAATCCGACCCTGCAATCTACGGCATCCCGCGTGAGGAAATCCTAAGAGCCGGCGGCAACGCTATGGCGCCCGCCGACAGACTCTACTTTGGCGAATACCTCGATCTCCCACCCATCGGGCAGGACATCGAAAAGGCCAAGAGAGTCCTCGGTTTCAGCGCCCGGCCACTCAACGACGGATTGTCGCAAACTCATCTTGTGTGGAATGCGAAGAGACAGTCGGTCGCGCCAACGGCGGAGATGTCCGGATCCCTGAAATGGGAGGCCGCGACGCCATATGCATGGGAGGACGGTCTGCTTTCCTCCGGTTCTCGGGTCCTGATGGCGGCCGGTAGCCGCTAGGCGTATTCACTGGCTCACCCGCGGATTTGCCATCTCTCGCCACCGCCATCGCGGCACACGCAAGACTCGCGGAGAAGTCCGCTTCCACGATTCGTGCCTTGAAGAGTGGCCGGTTGGTGCGAATCCCAGCGCCATGCTGGCTGGTGGCGTTGAAGAGATTCAACAACGATCCCGCAAGATCATTGGTCTTGTGCTGCGGCACAGGCAGTTCTCTGAAGACAACCGCCTCAGCAGCGACCGCGGCGGCTCGCTCGGCAGCCTCAATTCGTCCCACCACCACTGGCGGCAGGTTGCGCACCAAAACCATCTCCATTCCGGGTTCAGGTTTGGGCTTGATGGCTTCCCCGAAGAATCGCCACACCCGGAATCGGTTGCGGCAGCAGACACAGCGCATCGGACGGAACCCGGCCAAAAGAGAAGGAATGTCATGGACCCGGTACAACGAGTCCTTCACATTCGTGCTCTTGCAGCGCGGGCAATATGCGATCGCTTCGTCTCTTCTCCAGGCAAACAGCGCTTCGTTGGTTAGTTCTCGAAGTAGCATTCTTTGTCTGACGATCTCTCCCTACATACAATCATCGGGGTACTGGGTACCGATGGCCATAGAGCGGCAGTACCGGAACTTCACCCAAGTCGCTAGTACTTCGGTTCTATTCGTAAGGCACGTCACACGATGAGGATCACGGCGTCGACAAATCCAGTTCCAGTAGGCTCTGTTCGCCCTCTTTTACAGCGAAGGACTTTCCCTTTGCCCGGCAGTTTTCGCGATCTCTGGGAACGTTCAACTCGCACGGTGGAACATCTAACCATCCGACCGCGATGTATGCGCCCGGTGCCAAGCCGCGAATGGTGAAGATACCGTTCTCGTTCACATACCCTTCCCGAAACATTTGAGGCCGATAGGACTCTGGAATGATCGAGATCACCGAACCGGGCACCGGCCTCTTCTGACTGTCGTACACCGTTCCTGTGATCCTTGCGCCGCGGGTGCCAACTCGAATTTCGTGGGTTCCACCTGGCGAAATCGAGTAAGGCGGCAGGAGGTACATGTCTTCCGACGGGAGTCGGTCAAGGAAGACATCGAATTCCTCGCGAGCATTGAGGCTGGCGGAAAACTCAAGACGCCGCGAATCCAGCCGTTGCGGTCGCACAATCGCTCTGCCGGGCGTCCTCGGTTCAAGGCTGATCGGATAGCGATTCAGGTCGAACGAAGAGTTCGTAACATCGTCGGTGGAAGCTCGCACCCGCGTGAACTCGTCGTTGACCAGCAGCAATTTCAGGCTATCGACGGGTTCCCCGGCAACCGTCAACTCGTATCGCTCCGTACGTTCCGGACATCCAGGCTTGCCCCTGACTGGCGCGAGAGTCGCCTGAAGAATGTACTGCCCTGGTCCCAAGCCCCGAATCACAAACTTGCCACCCGTCTGCCGGATCTCCGCATTGGTAGCGATGGTCGCTCCCGTCTCATCGCTCCGCAGCACCTCCAGATTCGCACCGGTCGCGGCCGCGCCGGTGCATCCGTCGGTCAGATCCCCAGAGACTCGCACGGTTTCGAACTTCTCCAGAAACATGTCGAGCCCCGTCAGTTCCTGGCCGGAAGTCAGCCGAATAGGCAAGCCGTCGGTGATCCGCGTGCCGCTGGGATAGTAGGTGCTGGCGTAGCTGGGCTCGCGATTCGGAGCCTTCAAGGGCTGGTCTTCCTTCGGCTTTTCGATGGGCTTGTTGTAAATCGCCGCAAGGACATACGATCCAGGTGTTAAGCCATGCATCCGGTAATAGCCCCGATCGTCGGTCCGAGTCTGCGCGGCGATCCGATAAATCTGCCGCCCTCTGAAGTAGACCTTCTGGTAAAGATACACCGGTACGCCGAGCGCCGGTTCCGCATCGTCGAACTTTACCTTGCCGTCGACGATTGCCCAAGGTTCCAAGCGAAATGTCACGTCCTTCAGCGATTCGCCTGCGCGCAATGGGATGATACGAGGCAGGCGAAATGGGCCGCTACGTGCCACTACGCCGGGCAGGAACCCATCCCGTGTAACCTGCAGGCCATACTGGCCCGGATCGATTCTCTCGAATGTGAAGCGGCCGCTTTCGTTGGTCTCGAAAGTGGTGCCCGCCAGTCCGCCGATCCGCGATGCCAGCGTTAATCGTGCCCGCCGAAGGGGTTCCCCGTTGGCATCGTTCAACACGATGCCGCTGATCTGGGCGAAATCCGCGGCGGTTTTCTCGGCCACACCGGGTTGTGGCTGCTGCTGGGCGGTGAATAGGAGAAACAGCAAAACCATGATCTAAGTCTAGGACGCGTTAAGAATGCAAAACGTGCATCGCATTCGCAACGAAGATCCGCCTGCGCGCATCCATTGATGCGGCGGCCCCAAACAAATGAAGTATTTGCATCTCATCCTCGCACTGCCTCTGCTTGCACAAGACGAAGCGGTCGTCTTTCGGAGTGACGTGCTTCTTGTCCGCGTGGACGCCCAGGTGCGAGACCGTTCGAACCGCGCTATCACAGGCCTACGTGCCGAGGACTTCGTTCTCCGTGAACAGGGCCGCGTCCGCGAAATCCGGAACTTCGCCCGTGAAGAGATGCCCATGGATGTCCTCATGCTGCTCGATGTCAGCGGCAGCATGCGGGCTCACGTCGAGCGCATCGCCTCCGCCGCCCATCAGGCCTTTCAATCTCTCGGACCGGACGATCGCGTCGCCATTATGGTGTTCGATCGCGCGACTCGCGTTCGCATGCCGTTTCGCGCTCACCGGGGCGGGGAAGTGGAACGCGGGCTCGACCGCGTGCTTGACCAGGAAAACTTCAACGGTGGAACCGACATCACCCGCGGCATTTATAACGCCATCGAACACGTGAAGCAGAATGCCCGCCGCGATGCCCGCCGCGCGATCGTGATCTTGACCGACGATCAGACCGAGTTTCAGTCGGACGAATCGGGCCTCATTCGATCCCTCGCCCGTAACGACATTGTCTTGAGCTTGTTGCTTGCACCGGACGTCGTCCAGCGCCAGCGTCGCCAGACAGGCGGAGTCGGCTTTCCTGGCGGTGGCCAGGGATGGCCCGGTGGAGGCGGCATGGGCTGGCCCGGAGGCGGCGGACGTGGCGGCGGCCGCGGTGGACCTCAAGTCGTTCTCGGTGGCGGTGGTCGCGGAACTCGTTCGGCAGGCACGCGTATCATCGCCGAAGACAGCGGAGGTGACAGCATGAGCGTCGATCAGGCGTCGGCTCTCGAAGATACTCTTACTCGTCTGCGTCAACGCTACGCATTGCATTTCTACCTGCCAGAAGGCGCACGCGCTGGGCAGGAACGTGAAGTGGTTGTCGAGCTATCCGCTGGCGCTCGTCGCCTGTATCCCGATGCGGAAGTGCGGCACCGCCGGTCTTATGTTGCGCCGGAATCGAATGGCAGCAGCCCCGCCGAAGTCATTTCCAGCGCTCCGCAACCAGCCGCTTCGGATCCGGTAGCTGTCTCGGACGCTCCGGCACCGCGAACCCGCCGCCGCGTGAGCGATCCCAACAGCGGCTCCGGATCGGGTCCGCTTGTGGATCGTTCTGCGGAACCCTCTTCCGATATTCCTTCGGGCGGTTGGCCCAAAGCTGAATCGAAACCTCCTCAGAATCCCAAGCCCGAACCACAGGCGGAGAAGAGAACCGGATGGCCACGCGTAAAGTAAGCCAGTAGTAAGATGGAATCAGGTTGCCTGTGCAAGTCAAGCTTCTAACCGTCTTGTTCGCGTTCATCACGATCACACACGCGGCTCCGCCTGTCCCGAAAGGCAAAGCGCCGGCTCCGGTGGCAAAAGCTAAGCCTCCCGCAAAAACTGCCGCCGTCACCGCAGTGAGGAAACCGGTCCCCAAAGTCGCCTACGGAGCGAATGCCGCTAAAGGCAGGGATCCCGCTCCACGCATTGCGAATTCCCGTGCCGTCTATTCCAGAACCCCCGCCCGATACCCGAGAGTGCAAGCCGGACGCCGTGTTTCGGTCGTTCGCCAGCCAGTCGTCTACGTCCCGCAAGTCCCCTCGCCGGATCGCTACCGTGAGATCCAGCAATCCCTCGCCGACAAAGGCTTCTTCAAGGGCGAAGTGAACGGAACCTGGGCTCCAGAATCCTTAGCTGCCCTCAAGGACTTTCAGCGATCCCAAAATCTCGACGCCGATGGCAGGCTCGGCTCGCTGTCGCTCATTGCCCTCGGCCTCGGACCCAAGCGGATCACTGCCGCACAAAACATTCCCCCACCCTCAACGCTGCGGCAACCGCAGCAGTAAACTTGAATATCATCCTTCTGGAGATTGGTTTTTTCATGATTGCTGGAGTTTCGAAATGATTGTTGGAGTTCCCAAAGAAGTCAAAGACCAGGAACGTCGCGTCGGACTCATCCCATCCGGAGCACACTCGCTCGTCGAAGCTGGACACGAGGTCTATGTCCAGGCAAGTGCCGGCGATGGTTCGTCGCTCTCCGATGCGGACTACATCGAGGCGGGAGCCAAGATTCTGCCTACCGCGGCAGAAGTTTGGGCCAAGGCCGACATGATCGTGAAGGTGAAAGAGCCGCAGGAATCGGAGTATCCGTACTTCCGCAAGGGCCTGCTGCTGTTCACTTACCTGCATCTTGCACCGCTTCCGAAGCTGACGGACAAACTCGTCGAAACTGGTGTCAACGCCGTAGCCTACGAGACGATCCGCGAAGAAGACGGATCCCTACCTTTGCTCACACCGATGAGTGAGGTTGCCGGCAGAATGTCGGTACAGGTCGGCGCGCAGTATCTCGAAGCACCCAACGGCGGCCGCGGCATCCTTGTCGGAGGCGTGCCCGGCGTCGGTTCCGCCAACGTCGTCATCATCGGCGGCGGTGTGGTGGGACATTCCGCATTGAAGATGGCCGTTGGCCTCGGTGCCAACGTGACGATCATTGACCGCTCACTGAACCGCCTCCGCTACCTCGACGATATCTGGGGATCGCGCATCGTCACGCTCGCATCGAACGTCCACACGGTGCGCGATGCCGTCCGCTTCGCCGATCTGGTGATCGGTGCCGTACTCATTCCGGGCGCTTCTGCTCCCAAGCTCGTTACTCGCCCCATGATCGCCTCAATGCGCAAGCGTTCTGTGGTCGTGGACGTAGCGATCGATCAGGGCGGCTGCTTCGAAACCTCGCGCGCCACCACGCATACAGATCCCATCTATTTCGTGGATGATGTTCTGCACTATTGCGTCTCGAACATGCCCGCGGCTGTTGCTCAGACGTCGACCTTTGCGCTGAACAATGCAACTGTTCCTTACACGCTTTTGCTGGCGAACAAAGGGTTGGAGAAGGCCTGTGCCGAGTCCGCTGCGATTCGCGAGGGCGTGAATACGTATCACGGGCACATCGTCTATCCGGCGGTTGCGGAATCGCAGGGCAAGCCTTGGCGGGATATGGCGTCGTTGGTTTAGGCTGAAACTATGTCGACACTTCTTGCCTAAGCGATGGAGCGGGTGGGTTCAGTGCCCGAAACCGAGCAGGATGCCATCGCTTCGCAAATTCTCCTGCTGCTTGAGGATGAATTGGCGTAGAACGAGCGATTTGCCCAGAAGCGAGATGACTTGTCTCGGATGGCACTGCAAGCGATTGAGCAAGACGAAAGAGGCGAACAGTTCCGTTGGACGATCTGCTTTAATCGGGTCTCGCACCCGGGCTAAATCTTAAGGACCTCGGCGGGATGGAGAAAGTCTATACGCGGACTTCACATAGCCCTTGGCTTCCTTCGCCACCTCGGATCCAGGAGCGAATTTCATTGCCTGTCGATAGGCGGCAACCGCTTCTTGCCGCTCGCTGCGAAGATCGTGAATCTGTCCCAATCGCATCCAGGCCAGGACGCCCGTGCCCAGATTCAATTGCGCTGCACCAGCCGTCGCTGTCTTCATCGAGGCGAGCGCCGCATCGAGATCTCGATACCAGAAATGCAGGTTCCCTCGACCGAACGCCACTCGTTCCCGGCTGATTCTCTCAAAGCCATTCCGTCGAGCCACGCGATGCGCCTCAATCTGATCGAGAATCGCGACCGAACGTCCTTTATCACCCAAATCCGCATACATCTGCGCCAGTTCAAACTGCAATAGGAAATTGCGCGGAAACCGATCGCCCAGGACACTCAGCAGCGGAATGGCCTCCACCTGCCGCTTCTCGCGCCGGTAGATCGCGGCCAAGAGAACCTGCGCGTCCAGGCGGTTTCGCTGTCCATAGATTTCCACTTTGCGCAGCATCTCGATGCCCTTCGCGCGATCTCCGCGAAAGCCAACAAAGAATCCAAAGAACCGGACCGTGCGAGGCAAACTGCCTACCACATACTGATGCACACCCTGCACCAGTAGCGCATCGGCGAACTCCGGATCGATGGCCGTCACCTTCTCGTGAAACTTGCGGGCCTTGCCCGCGCCGCTCAACGCATCTGACCAGGCTTTGCGCACCAGAAAGTCATAGTTCGCTTTCAAACCATGGGCGACACCCAAGGCATACAACGCCTCTTTGTCTTTCTCGTTTCGGCGCAATCGCGCTTCACATAAAGACATCGCCTTCGAAACAGCATCGGAAAACTTCTTCCGATCGGCAGCAGTCGGTTGCACCGCCTCGCGTTTCAGAAACGCGTTCGAGCCCGCCACCATCTCAGTCTCGAGCGCCCCGTTTCGGAACATCTCGTAGTACAGAATCGTGTGTGCGATATGGTTGTAGGCTTCCGGATCCTCAGCCGCCCTGGCGGCCTCGCGATCGAACTCGGCCAAAGCCTGCGGAAAGTCCAGGTTGTAAAAGTGGCCGTAGCCGATCGACACTTCCTGCGCCGACGCAACACTCAAAACAAGCAGGAAGCGAAGCATCAGTCGCTCATCAGATAAATGTACGGGCGGACGTCGTCTTCGGGAGTCCAAGCCCAATACTTCAGCAGAATCGCATAGACCATCAGCCCGGTCTCGCCTTCACCGAACACCAGAAACCGCAGCGCCTGATGGACCAGATTCAATCGCGTCAATCCAAGAAAGACCGACACGGGGTCGAGCATCTCGCTCAGATACGCAATCGTGTTCGCCACCGCGATCGCCTGCGAGACTCGGATGATGAACGACTCGCCGTCACGTTCCACCGAGATGCGCAGCGGAGCCATGAACTCACTGCGATTGTCGAGCAGACTGACGTGGCAGAATGCCAGCGGCGCATCGCTCGTGTAGTGTTCGCGAATCTCGACCGCCTTCCGGTTTCGGGATTCCGGTTCATCCGATCGCACGGGAACCAGGCTCACCTTCTTGCCACTGATCTCATCCCACAACTTGGCCGACTCGGGACTGTCGAACTTGAAACCGCTCACACGCAGTTCCACGCTGCGCAGGCTGCGGCTGACGGCGCTCAATATGACGATCACTGCGACAAAGATGCAGGCGATAATCATGCCATCGGGACGTTCGAGGACATTCTCAACCAGTGTGAAAGCGAAAATTAATGCGACGCCCCAGCAGTACCAGCTCATGCCGTGATCGCCCTCTTTGCGCAGAGAAATCGCAGCCGCGATCGCCGCCGAGAACATCAACGCCAGAACACCCGTTGCGTAGGCACCAGCCTGAGCCTCGACATCGGCTTTGAAAATGAGTGTCACCACGATGTTGATGCCAAGCAGCACCAGCACTAGTGGGCGCGCGTGCGCGACCCAGTGGGGAGCCATGCCGAGACGCGGCATATAGCGGGGAATGAGATGCAGCAACCCCGCCATAGCGGACGCTCCGGCGAACCATAAGATCAGAATTGTGGAGACATCGTAGACCGTGCCGAAGCCGGATCCCAGATACTTGTGCGCAAGAAACGCGATAGCGCGTCCGCTGGCTTTGCCTCCCGTTTGATAGTCGGCCGGAGTCAACATCAGTGTGGTGACAAAGCTGGACAACATCAACAACACGCTCATGATCACGGCGGCAGCTGCCAGCAGCTTTTTGGTGTTGGCGATTCGTCCGTGCGGGATCGCGTCGTGATGGTCTGAATCCTTGCCTTTCACAAGCGGCATCACCGAGACGCCGGTTTCGAAGCCTGAGAGACCCAAAGCGAGCCGCGGAAAAATGAACACCGAGGCGATCACCAGGGCCGTCCAATCGCCTTTCAACGACAGGAAGTTTTGCCAGTTGCCGATCAGGTCGGGATGCGAAAAGATCTCGCTGGAGCATCGCAACAGCACGACGAGATTGAGAAGCAGGTAGGGCACGGCGACGAAAACAGCCAGGCCGATCGCTTCGGCGAACCCGAACAGGAACACGCCGGCCAGCAGCATCAGCAGTCCCAAGGTGATCACGATCTTGTGATCGCCGAGAAACGGATGCAGAATCGGATTTTCGACCGCGTGCTGTGCGGCATCCGCGGCGGAAAGGGTCATGGTGATCACAAAGTCCGTTGCCGCGAATCCGAGTAATACGAGCACCAGCAGGCGACCCTTCCAGCCGCTCAGCAGATTCTCGAGCATCGCGATCGATCCCTGGCCGACGAAAGAACGCTTCGCGACTTGGCAGTAGATCGGCAGTGCGCAGGCCAGAGTCACTACAATCAGAATCGCCGTAGCAAAGGGCGCAATCGCCCCGGCCGCAAGCAAAGCGATGCCCGGTTGATAACCAAGTGTCGAAAAATAATCGACCCCTGTCAGCCACAAAACCATATACCAGGGATGTTGCTCACCCTCATGGCCTTTGGCGGAATCGAGGCGTTCGCCCTTGAACATCCAGCCGTCCGGAGTGGCGTTCGTGCGGAAGTGAGGTAACTCGGTGTGATCTCGAGACATAGAGTCTTCGAATAGGCTAACACTCGATTCAACACCGGTAACTGGTTTGGCAAAGCTTTCTCGCCTGTTCGGTCGATGGACTTCAATCCGAAGTCTAGTCGGACTCTTAAATACGAAGACGAGGCCATGGCTGACCTCATGATGGAGCTGCGAATCGAGAATTCGCTTCTGCCTGCAGGCGGTTCGACCGATTGGTTCGACGTCGAAGTTCGGACATCGAAGACGCGTCCGGTGGGGATGGTGCTCTGGACCGACCGGCGAACAACGGGGACTCGAACGATCATTCCGGTGATCCAGGGTCCGCTGTATCGTGCCGAAAGCCGCCGAAGGCTGGATGGAGCGAGTGGTATCGTCAACCGCTGTCGACCAGTTGCGCTATCGTCTGCGTCGATATGGCGACTAGAAATGTCTCGTTGCCGTGATCGATTTTGCAAAAAGTTTTCGCCTGTATGCATGAGAACGAAAAACATGCCAACCATCGTCGACAAGATCAATACCATCGGCCGAACCTCCACCAGCCCTGAGATCCTGAACGTTTTGAATGAAATCGTAAACGGAGCGGACGCCGCTGCCGTCAAGCAGTTCATCATCGGCAATCTTGAGAATGGGAAAGATTCCATTGCCGCGCCATTGAATGTTGCCATCGCCGGTGCGACGGGACTGGTGATGGGAAACAAGTATCTCTGGCCCGGCGAGAGCTCGAAGCGAGCCTATGAAGTGAATCCTTTTCTCCATCAACTGCGTTTGGCGATGATTCAGTGCGGATCGCTTGGGCCCAAGTTGAAAGAGAATGCATCGAACTATTTTTTCTATCCGGAATTCTTTACAGGTACGGTAACGATGGTGGATCGGATCGTGCGAATCTCTCATGCGCACGCCAGCATGGATCCTTCGAACAGCGAGACAATTCCACTTTACTCGCTGGGCGGATACTTCAACTACGAAGACACAATGCACGCACTTCCCAAGAAGGGCGCCCGTGGAACCACCTGCGTTATGACGGCGCGAGCCGTCTATCACGCCAGCGGCGCGAAGATGATCGGCGATCGAACTCCAGTGGTGGGTACGCCGAGCGGCCCCGACGTGGAGTTGGGCAGGCCGTCTGCAAAGGTGGTGCAGCACAAAACAATGGCCACTCCGACCGTGGAACGCGAGCGATTCAAGGATTTGTCGGTGCAGGAGCCTGCCTTGGCGGCAGGGGATGTCTATTTGATCCAAGGGCACGGCGACGCTCAGTTTCTGGGGCGCCCGGGAGTACTCGATCTCGCGGCTCACGTGGGAGTCGTCGTAGACAAGTGCTGCCGCATCTTCACGACCCTGGACGGCGGCCAAGGCGAGGGCAACGCAATCACGATGGAGAAAAAGGACCTGACCTACGACGAAAAATGGGGCTGGAGCTTGGGCAAGTCCAAGTCCTTCTCGGCGGTAAATCTTGAGAATATGGGCGCGAAGCTGGCACAATACGATTCCGATGAGGCGATCGTCAAGTGGATTCAAGAGGACATCCGACGTGGCCTGTCTTTTCGCCAACGGTTGGAGAAACTCGAAAAAGACAAGGCGATCGCGAAGAACGATCAGCAGCGGCAGATGATCGAAAACACAAGGCCCGCCATCTACAGCCAGGCGCGGAGACTGGTGAAGGAAGGCTTGAAGGGCGATGCGGGCGTCGGAAAGTTACGCACCGTGCAGGGTTGGTGGCGTCCGTCGATGTATGCCGAATTGAATGTGGTCGGCGACGACGCCGTGAGGTCCAAACTCGTTTAGCGCGACGCAACAGGCTGGCTCGCGCGGAGAGTTACCTCAGCGCGTCGGAGATCGCGGTGGCAATGATCTTGCCATGGAACCGGCCGTTCTCGATGAAGATCTCGTTGGTGTGAACTCCCGCAACGATCACGCCCGCGAGATAAATCCCTTTGGTTTCGCTTTCCAGCGTGTCGGGATTCGTTCGCGGACGCAAGGATTCTGGTTCCAACCCGATGCCGTGTTCAGCAAGGAATTCGAAATCCGGGCGATAGCCCGTCATCGCGAACACAAAATCATTCTCGATGCGGACCTCACCTTGCGGCGTCGCGATCCTCACGGCATCCGGCAGGATCTCGATCACGCGCGACTCGAAATAGGCCGGAATCTCGTTGTTCTTGATGCGGTTCTCGATGTTCGGCTTGATCCAGTATTTGACGTTATGGTGGACCGCCGGTCCACGATGCACCATCGTCACGCGCGCGCCCGTCCACCAAAGTTCCAGTGCGGCAATCGCGGCTGAGTTCTTCGCGCCAACCACCAAAACATCGTGATTGTAGTAAGGATGTGCGTCTTTGTAATAGTGAATGACCTTGGGTAGATCCTCACCCGGAACGTTCAAGTAGTTCGGCTTGTCGTAGTATCCGGTGGAAAAGATGACTTTGCGGCAGCGGTGGCGGCCCTTGTTTGTCACCACTTCAAACGCGCCATCTGAGCCTTCGACGCGCTCGACGAGTTCGTATTGGCGGATGTCGAGCTTGTAGTGATCGGCGACGCGGCGATAGTATTTCAGGGCCTCGCCCCGCACCGGCTTCTCGTTCAAAGACGTCATCGGAATATCGCCAATTTCCAGCAGTTCCGGCGTGGTGAAGAACACCATGTTCGTCGGATAGTTGTAGAGAGAGTTGACGACACAGCCCTTATCCAAAAGCACGGCGTCGAGTCCGAGGCGTTTGAGTTCGATGCCGCAGGCGAGGCCGGTAGGCCCTGCGCCGACGATCACGACGTCGTGCGGTTTCACAGTCGTTTACAGCATCCCTTCGACGGATGCGAGGGCCTGCAGCAACGCGCCATCGAGAGCCGCGGCGTCTTTGCCGCCGGCCTCCGCCATATCGGGACGCCCGCCGCCCTTGCCGCCGACGGCCTGCGCGACAGCGCCAGCAAGTTTGCCCGCGTGCACCTTGCCGACGAGATCTTTGGTGGATCCGGCGACGATCGAAATGCAGGAATCTTCGACGGACGCGAGCAGTACGACTGCCGATCCCCACTTATTGCGGAGCGAATCGACGAGAGTGCGAAGCTGGGCGCGTTCGAGTCCGTCAACCCGCGCGATGAGCACACGCGATGCACCAATCGTTTTCGCCTGGCTTTCGAGTCCGGAGGCTTGCGAGTTGGCGACCTTTTCCTTCATCTGTTCCAACTGGCGCTCGAGGGTCTTTTGCTGGGCGATCAGCTTTTCGAAATTATCGATCAGGTCGTGCTCGTTGGCGCGAGTGAGTTGCGAGAGTCTAGCGAGCGACGACTGCGCTTCTTGAAAGCGCTTCAGCGAACCTTCGCCACTGATCGCTTCGATGCGACGAACACCTGCGGAAATCGAACCTTCGTAAATGATTTTGCAGAGCCCGATTTCGCCGGTGGAATGGACGTGCGTCCCACCGCAGAGTTCCTTGCTGAAGTCGCCGATCTTCACGACGCGAACCTTCTCGCCGTATTTCTCTCCGAACAATGCCATCGCACCTGTGTTGAGCGCCTGGTCGAGATCCATCACATCCGTGACCACTTGCGTATTCTTCAGGATGTTCAAATTCATCAACCGTTCCACTTCGGCTAGCTCGGCGGGGTCGAGCGCCGTGTAGTGATCGAAGTCGAAACGTAGACGGCCTTGGTCGACCGTGGATCCAGCCTGTTTGACGTGGGGTCCGAGGACCGTTCGCAACGCCGCGTGCAGCAAGTGCGTGCCGGTGTGATTGCGCATGATCGCCTGACGGGCGGGCGTTTCGACGCGCGCAGTGAGGGTTTCGCCTTCTTTGATCTCGCGTTTCACGACAATCTTGTGGACGTGCGTTCCGGGGGCGGGCTTGTAGGTGTTCTGAACTTCGGCAACAACTTCACCGTTGGCGTCCACAAGCACACCGATGTCGCCCACTTGGCCACCGGCCTCCGCATAGAAGGGAGACTTGTCGAGCACGATTTCGACGCGTCCATCGATCTCGATGATACTGGAAACAGTGGCTGCGGCTTCAAGAGTTTCGCGTCCGATGAATTCCGACGATGGCAGAGACTTGTAGATTTCGGGGATATTCGTCTTATCAGCGCCCTTCCAAGAGGCGCGAGCGCGGGTGCGCTGCTTTTCCATCTCTTCGTTGAAGGCAGCGCGATCGATGGAAAGTCCAAACTCGCGAGCCATGTCTTCCTGCTCATCGAGGGCAAGTCCGTAGGAATCGTACAACTTGAAGGATGCGGATCCAGGCAGGACGCCACCAACATCTGTCTTCGATTTAGCCTTTTGGGCCTCGTCGTTAAAGATCCTCTCGGCCACCTGAAATGTCGACGCGTAGCGATGCTCCTCCTCTTTGACGATGCGGGAAACGCGATCGATGCTGTCGAGCATTTCCGGAAACGGACCGCTCATCCACTCGGCGACGAACTTGGTGAGTTGATGCAGGTAAGGCTCGGCCATGCCGACGCGGCGAGCATTGCGAATGGCGCGGCGCATGATCTTGCGAAGTACGTAGCCGCGGCCTTCGTTCGAAGGCACCATGCCATCGTTGATGAGAAACGCGGTGGCGCGCGCGTGATCGGCATTGATGCGCAGCGCGGGGTCGGTTTCAGGCGAGGCTCCGTAAGCGACTTCGATCAACTCGCCAGCGCGTTCGCAGATCGGCTTGATGAGATCGTTGTCGTAGTTCGAGAACTTGCCCTGCAGGATGGAGGCGAGACGTTCCAAGCCCATGCCCGTGTCGATCGAGGGACGCGGTAGCGGCGTCAGCTTGCCGCTCTGATCGCGATCGAACTGCATGAAGACGAGATTCCAGATTTCGACGAAGCGTCCGCCGCCGTCTTCGGGAAACTGTTCGTGTTCGCGGCCTTTTTCCGCGCCTTCCGGGCCGAGGTCGAAGTGGATTTCGGAACACGGGCCGCAGGGACCGGTGTCGCCCATCTGCCAGAAGTTGTCTTTCTCGTCGAGGCGGAAGATGCGCGATTTCGAGATTCCGGTGACTTCCTGCCATAGGTTCTCGGCGTCATCGTCCTCGCGGAAGACGGTGACATAGAGCCTGTCTTTGGGCAGCGCGTACTCTTTGGTGATGAGTTCCCAGGCATAGGCAATCGCTTCGCGCTTGAAGTAGTCGCCGAACGAGAAGTTGCCCAGCATCTCGAAGAACGTGTGGTGGCGCCGGGTGTAGCCGACGTTCTCGAGATCGTTGTGTTTGCCGCCGGCACGGACACACTTCTGCGACGTTGTGGCGCGCGCGTAGTCGCGCTTTTCTTCGCCTAAGAAGAGTCCCTTGAACTGGTTCATGCCTGCGTTTGTGAACAGCAACGTGGGGTCGTTGGCGGGAACGAGGGAAGAACTCTTAACGACGCGATGGCCGTTTTCGGAGAAATAGTCCAGGAACTTCTGGCGAGTGTCGTGGCCGGTCATGGTATTGGGTTGAACTTCTAGTTTCTCACGGCTTCAACCTGATACACTTTTCTAGCTATGCAGCAGAAAAGTCTTGTAGGCGAACTCCTCGCTGAGTTCATTGGCACGATGGTGCTTCTTCTTTTTGGACTGGGCGTTGTGGCTTCGGTCGTTCTCTTCGGCAAAGGCGTGCCCGGGGAGGTGGTGAACGGTGGAACCACCAACATCAACATCGCCTGGGGGCTCGGCGTAACGATGGGCATCTATATCGCTGGCAAGACGACGGGTGCGCATTTGAATCCTGCAGTGACCGTGACACTTGCGGTTTTTCGAGGATTCTCCTGGGGCAAGGTGTTGCCGTATGTTGCCGCGCAGATCGCGGGAGCATTCGCTGGAGCGGCGCTTGTGTTTTTGAACTACCGCGTGGCGTTCGAGGCATTCGATCCGGGTCTTGAGAAGACGGCGAGTGTGTTTGCGACAGTGCCCACGTTTCCGATGGATCCGATGTATGGATGGATCGATCAGATCTTGGGAACTGCTCTCTTGCTGCTGATGATCCTGGCGATTACGGATGAAAAGAACACTCCGCCGGGAAACATGGCGCCGATCATGGTGGGCTTGATCGTTGTCGCGATCGGTATGTGCTTTGGCACAATGCACGGCTACGCGATCAATCCCGCTCGCGACTTTGGACCGCGGCTGTTCACTCTAATCGCAGGGTTCAAAAACACGGGGTTTGACGGCGGCGTATGGATTGTCCCGATCGTGGGACCGCTGATCGGCGGGCTGATCGGTGCCGCAGTCTATGATTTCGGCATCCGCAAGTATCTGCCAGAATAGGTCCATATGTCGATGATCATTGCCGGGGCCGTTGTGCTGCTGGCCGTCTATATCGGATTCAAGATCCTTAAGTTTGTCGCATCGATGGCGATCAAGGCTTTGCTGTTCTTCGTCATCGTCGGCGTTGCGGCCTATGTGGCAATCAAATACATCGTCTGATGTTTGAAACAGTTCTGAAGAGTTCTGTCTTCGCCGGTTTCGATGACTGGATGACGCACGGTTTCGGTACGCGTGAGTCCGGTGCTGAGTGGCTAGGCGATACGGCGACGCTGAAGCAGATTCATTCGAGCGATGTGTTGGCGGTGCAGAGCCTGTGCACGGGTGAGTTGGGTTCGGGCGATGCGCTGGTTACCGGTGAACGAGGCGTGCGGCTTTCGATTCGCACGGCGGATTGCGTGCCGCTGCTGTTTGCGGATCCAGTGCGGCGGGCGGTTGCGGCAACACATGCGGGCTGGCGAGGAACAGCGGCGGGCATCTCGCGACGCACCGTCGAGCGGATGATTGGCGACTACGGTTGTGTGGCTGCGGATATCCGTGTGGCTATCGGACCCTCAATCGGGCCTTGCTGTTACGAGGTGAGCGAGGATGTGGCGGTGCAGTTTTCCGGATACGCCCCCGGGTGCGGCAAGACGATGCTCGATCTGGTGGAAATCAACCTCGCGCAACTAGTTGAGGCCGGGGTGCACGAGATTGACGCAATGCGGCTTTGTACGCGCTGCGACGCCCAACGGTTCCATTCGTTTCGTCGCGACGCCGAAAGCTCGGGCCGGATGCACGCCGTGATCGGGCTTCATCCATCTATGTAGTATCGAGAGCAAAGTTGCGTCTTCGCGCACTGCCACGTTCCTCGTAGTACTTCGCGCCGTTTTGCTGGATAAGGAACCAACAGGCGCAAGATCCACCGCAGCAGAAGCAACCCAGCCGCCGGTTTTCGTTTGCTCTTGATTTTCGCACGCTGGGCTAAGAGGGGCTAAAAGGGCTGCTCGCGGGGAACGAAACATCCCAACATTCATTTGGAAGCGGGATCGTTGTGCTGAATGGCGCGCCGGAATTCGACGAACAATAGCCTTTCAGAGCGGCTTGAGGGATTCTGCGTGAGACGCTCACGTCCCCGGGATATTAGTCGACGAAACCTTTCCATGTGCGCCCATTCGAATCGCGCATCATGATGGTTTGGCCATCCGACGAACCGCTCATGGTTTGTCCCGCGCCGTCATGGAAGCGGTACATGTACCCGCCGGATCCGTCTTCCGTGGCGGTTCCAGACCAGTTGTTGCCCGTTTCCTTGTCTCCGAGTTTCACGAAGTTCGATCCGTGGCTGAAGCCAAACAATTGTTTCCCGGTGGACTCGCTCTGCAACCGGTAGAAGTTGCCCGGGGAAGAAGACCAGACGCGGCGGCCTTTCAGAAGCATGAACCAAGTATGAGCATCCGTTGGTGGCAGCGGATGACCGCAAAGGTTCAAACGATCGATATCGACGTGCCGGGACCCGCTAGGCCAGCACTTGTGGTTTTAGTACGGCCACACCCAACGGCTTCATCGCTTCGACCAGACGCTGGAACATCGCTTCGTCTTTGTAGAGACCAGAGATGGCACCACCTGATCCGGCGAAGTGCGAACTGGCTCCAACGGATCGAGATGCCTCAATCATTTCCAAGTTGCCGCGGTCGATTTTGTAGATGCTGCCGCGAAGGTCGAAGTTCTCATTGATGAGTTCGCTTAGGCGGTCGTGATCGCCGGCGAGGATGGCCTGTCTGCCTTCGCGTGCGATTTCGCCCCAACGGTTCATGGCATCGACGACAGGCGCTTCGCCGCGATTCCAGCGGTCTCGGATGTTGTTGTGAAAGACTTCGGTTCCTTCGCTCAGGCTGGTGCGGTATGCGACGTAGAGGTTCGGCAACAGGGCGGGGTCGATCTGCTCGTATTCGCCGTAGCCGCGGGATTGCATGAGTTCGCGTTGGAAATCCATGTAGACGATGCCTTCGTAGACTTGAATGACGCGATCTTGCGGTCCGGCGGCAACACCCAGTTCACGGGTTTCGACTTCCAGCGCAAGTTTCGCCTGCAAAGGCAGAGGGATCTCGACGTTGTAGTACTGCATCAACGCGCGCAAAGCGGCGATGATAATGGAACTGGATCCGCCCATTCCAAGGCGCAGAGGAATGGTGGATTCGTACTCGAGCGTGAAATTGCGATTGGGCAGTTCGATGTGATTGGCTTCGCAATAATCCATGAAGCGAACGATCAAAGCCTGTAAAATCCGGATGCCGCCGTAGTAGCCGCGCCACCGAGTGGACGCATACAGATCGTCAAGGCCTTCGAAGACGGGCATGTCGGCTTTGGACGGTTTGATCTCTAGCCGGGCCGACGGATAAAGCAAAACGCGCGCTCGAAAGTTGCGCATGAGGAAGGCGATGGTGCGTCCAAAGTAGCCATCTGAGGGGTTGCCGAGAAGTCCGGCGCGAGAATACGCGTACGTTTCGATCACTCATCAAGATTATCGCTAGACAGGGGCACTTGCAAAACACCCCCTGAATGCGAGAACCTAATAGGTTTTCCGGTACTAGTTGCCGGAGTCGTTCGCGCAGGCCATTTGATGCTGATCAGAATTCTCTACCACGACCATTGTTTTGACGGTGCAGCCTCGGCTGCATCGTTCAGCCGCTTTCTCAAAGCCAAGTTCCACCCCGATGCTGAATTTTTGTATACGGGCATGGCGCACAAGGCTTCTCAGTTGTTCGAAGACGAGCTTTTCGACGGCGATGTCAATGCCATTGTGGACTTCAAGTATTCACCGCACGAGAAGCTAACGTGGTGGTTCGATCATCATCAAAGCGCGTTCTTGACTCCAGAAGACCAGGCGCACTATGAGCGGACGATGGGTGAGCGCCACCTGTTTTTCGATCCGGCATATCCGTCGTGCACAAAATTCATTGCGCACGTGGCGCGCGACAAATTCGGGTTCGAAGCGGCCGATCTGGAAGAACTCGTGCATTGGGCGGACATCGTCGACAGCGCACGTTATGAATCGGCGGAGGCGGCGGTGGAATTGGGCCACGCGGCGATGAAGATCACGTTGGTGATCGAAGGTGCGCAGGGTTCCGATCTGGTGCATCACGTCATCCGGCTGATGCAGCACAAGAAGCTCGACGAGATCATGGAAGATCCGAGGGTGAAGGAGTTGTGGACTCCGTTGCATGCACGGCACCGGCGAAACATCGATCTGATTCGCGAGGCGTCGACGTGCGATGAACGCGTGGTGTTCTTCGATCTGATTGAGCAGGAAGTGGAGGGATACAACAAGTTCATCCCTTACTATTTGCATCCCGAGTCGGTGTACACGGTTTCGGTGAGCAACCAGAGCTTTCGTACGAAAGTGTCTGTCGGATCGAACCCGTGGGTCCCTGGGCCGCTCAAACATAATCTGGCGACAATCTGCGAGCGTTACGGAGGCGGTGGGCATCCGAGGGTGGGTGCGATCAGCTTTCCGAAGGGCGATGTGGAGACGGCGCGGAAGGTGGCGGCGGAAATTGGGGCGGAGTTGAAGCGTTAGAGCGACTCGCGATCACGGTTTTCGATGATCCGCCACTGCCAGCTGGCCGACCTGCTCGCCAGTTTGGTTCGATTCTCGGTTATCGTACGAATCCCCCAGGCTTGAGAGCCTCGACGCCCGGGCCAGTGCAACCCCAAGCGGAAAGCGGCAGCCACCCATACAGGCAGACTTCGGCGATTCGTTGCCAGAGTCCGCGCATTTCAATTCCAGGACCGCCCATTATGAAGAGACAGGCGAAGACCGTGAGCCCCAGGCACAGTCCCAGGGGATGATGCGCAAATCGTCGGCTCATTGCGATCAAAGCCGCTCCGCCGGAGACGTACTGGATGAGTCCGATCAGATTGTGTAGTGCTTGCGTGGGAGAGCCCTCGGCCGGGCATCCGGTATCGCAGGGGAAGAGGGCAGCACCGAGATTGCCGAGAACAAGGCCGAGCAAAAGAAGGACAGGCAGCCTTTGCCCGCGCGGTGTGCGACTGGCCAAGCCGATAACGGCAACCAGATTGAGGATCGCCGTGGGAAAGAAGATCCCCCAATTCACCAGACTCGCGTGCGGTGAGCCGTGCGCACCGAGTTCGCTGATGTACTGAGTCGCAGGGTTATAGCCTGGTACAAAAACGCCAAAGATGGCAGGGACCAAGAGTCCAAAGGCAGCGGCGGTGGAGGCAACTCCGATCGGGGAAACGCTCACAGTTAGGATACGGACACAAGCGGCGGATTGTTCCGCTATTCGAAGCCGGGCTGCCCACAGCGAGCATCCGGTCACTCAAAGGGCGGCCATTGCGAGCCACCGTTGTTATGAACTTGCATCTTTGTGCGCGGTCGCCGTTGTCGGACGACTGACGCTGTCTTTGGCGGATCTGTTCATCGACCGGAACTTCTGGCGTGCGCAAGAGCTGCTTTGCAACTCGCGCTCGAAGGAGTCGACGGGTTGTGCGTGTCCTTTGGCAGCGAGTGCATCGAGCAACTGATCCAGGGAACGCATTCAAGCTTCGGCCTTTGGGCGGATTCTTCCACTTCAGAGTATCTTCGACAACGCCATTCCGAAGACATTGCCGTCGCGACAGCGTCTGAGAGTTGACGTCTGAGACGGCCCTCTCGTAGTTGATCAACGCGGCACCTCTCGAAATGCCTTGGACGATTGAGCGCGGGTTATGAATAGCCTGTTTTGGGGAGCCTCGAACGGGTTAGGTGTCGAACCGAAAGAGTAGTTCGGGCTGGCCAGCGGCTACTGGTTCGTTCCTTCAAGCAGGTCCAGACGGCGTTGACGATGCTGCTCGACTGAAAGGAGGCTCTGGGCTGTCGCGTTATTCGCTGAGATCATCTCGAGAATCTGCTTGACCCGTTCATCGAGTTTGGCATCGAGTTCCCGCATTCGCTTGTCGTGTCTTTCGAGAGCCTCGTCATGGTAATGCTGACGGGCCTTCATTTCGCTAAGCGATGCCACGGTGCTCGCGATCATCTTGTCCAAACTGGCGTTGGTCTTGTCCAAGCCGGCGTTGGTTTTGTCCAGATTGGCGTTGGTTCGGTCCAAACTGGCGTTGGTCTTCTCAAGACCAGCATTCGCAGCGGCAAGGCGAGCCGCTGCGATATCGAGGTTGCGCTTGACGCGATCCATTCTCTCGTCAATATTCGACATGCGACTCGCCTCCTGTCTCAAACTACGACGGGGCAGATTTGTCGGCTTACTTCAGTTCCATCAGCTCTTTTTCCTTCGCCTTCGCCAATTGGTCGACCTTGGCGATGTGGGCGTCGGTGAGCTTCTGGATGTCGTCGTGCGATCTCCGCTCGTCGTCTTCGCTGATCAGCTTGTCCTTGAGCAGTTTCTTGACGTGATCGTTAGCGTCGCGGCGGATGTTGCGAAGGGCCACGCGATGATCCTCGGCGATATGCGTGATCTTCTTGGCGAGTTCGCGGCGGCGTTCCTCGTTGAGAGGTGGAATCGGCACGCGGATGATCTTGCCGTCGTTGCCCGGGTTCAGCCCCAGATCGGCCGAGCGAATCGCCTTTTCGATGATGGCGATCTGCGAGTTGTCCCAAGGCTGGATGGTGATCATCGCAGGTTCGGGAACGTGCAGGGTCGCGAGTTGGTTCAGCGGCGTTGGGGTGCCATAGTAGTCGGCTTTCACGGCATCGAGAAGCGAAACAGAGGCGCGGCCGGTACGAACCTGCGACATGGCGTGCTGCAGGTCCGCAACCGCCTTGTCCATGCGTGTCCTGGCGCTGGCTTCGATGTCTTTCGCCGTTTGTGGCGCTGTTTGTGGCGCTGTTTGTGGATTGTCCTGTGACATATTCGTGGTCTCTCTAGCAGATTTTGGTTCCGATGGCTTCACCCATCGCCATACGCATAATGTTGCCGTCCGTTTTGAGATTGAACACCTGGATCGGCAAACTGTTGTCGCGGCACATGGCGACAGCGGAGGCGTCCATTACTGCAAGCGAGCGGCTCAAGACTTCAGTGTAGCCGATGGTTTGGTAGAAGACGGCGTCGGCGTGCTTTCGGGGATCCTTGTCGTAAACTCCGTCGACGCCCGTGGCCTTGGCCAAAACTTCAGCGTGGATCTCCAGGGCGCGAAGCGCGGCCGCGGTGTCCGTCGAGAAATAGGGGTTCGAAGTTCCGGCGGCGAAGATCACGGTACGACCCTTCTCGAAATGACGAATTGCCCGGCGCCGGATGTAAGGCTCGGCGACCTGATGAATTTGGATGGCCGTCATGACGCGGGTGGGGACGTTCTGCTTTTCCAGGGCATCCTGAAACGCAAGGGCGTTGATGACGGTGGCGAGCATGCCCATGTGGTCACCGGTCACGCGATCCATGTTCCTGGCTGCGGCAGCGACGCCGCGGAAGAAGTTGCCTCCACCGATCACCAGTCCGACTTGGAGCCCCTGGGCGACCACGGCGGCGACCTCAGCGGCCAGCGCGTGGACGCGTTCGGGATCGAGACCGAAGTGATTGTTGCCGGCGAGGGCTTCGCCGCTGAGCTTGAGGAGGATTCTTTTGTACTTGGCCATGGGTATTCGTTCGTTACAAGAAAAAAGGGACGGTGAGAAACCGTCCCTTCCGATTCGCTATTCGGCGGCTGCTTCGGCAGGGGCCGTTTCGCCTACCTTGAAACGAGCGTATCGAGAGATCTGAACATCCGCCCCCAGAGCCTTGGCTTTGGACTTTACCAGTTCCGCAACGGTGATGGAGCCTTCTTTGATGAAGGGTTGTTCCAGCAGGCAGATCTCTTCGTAGAACTTGCCCATGCGGCCTTCCACGATCTTTTCGGCAACTTTTTCGGGCTTGCCTTCGGCGATCACGCGTGCCTTCTGGATGTCCTTTTCCTTCGCGATGGCGTCGGGCGTGACGTCTTCGCGTCCGAGGAACTTTGGATCGGCTGCGGCGATCTGCATCGCCACGTCTTTCACGAGTTCCTGGATTTCGGCGTTACCGGAAGCATCCGCAAGAGGAGTCGCGATTTCGATCAGGACGCCCAACTGCGCGCCCGGGTGGATGTAGGATCCGACGACACCGGCAGCGGCTTTGAATCGGGTGTAACGGGCGACCGAAATGTTCTCGCCCAGCTTGGCGATGGTGGCCTTGATAGCGTCCTCAACCGTGGCTCCATCGAGCGCAGAACTGAGAAGCGCGGCAACCGGATCGGCTGCGCCCACAATGGAGGCGGGAGCGGTGGCGATGGTGTCGGCCAGTTTGGCCGTGAGGGCCAGGAAGTCGTCGGTGCGGGCGACAAAATCCGATTCGCAGTTGACTTCTAGCAACACGCCGGATTGACCCGCATCGGCGCTCCTGGCGACAATGGTGCCTTGTTTGGTGACGCGAGTCGCCTTCTTGGCTGCGGATGCGAGGCCGGCCTTGCGCAGGACGACGATTGCTTCGTCTAAGTTACCGTTGGCTTGCACCAACGCCTTCTTGCATTCCATCATGCCCGCGCCGGTCTGCTCGCGGAGTTGCTTGACGAGGGATGCGCTGATTTCAGACATACTTCTCCTGTCGGTGTAAGAAAACTGTAACGAACCGCCGTAGCGCCGGATATTGAAATGCGGCGCTGCAGGCGCAATAAGAGTGGCTAGTTGTCGCCCGAAGGTTTGACTTCCGGCGCGGCGGTCGACGTGCCCTTCCTGGGGGGCTGGATGCCTTCCGGCAGAGCGGTTTCCGTGAGCGTTTCGGCCATCAACTGCTCGGCGTACTTGGGATCCGAATACTGCGAGAATTCGGCGGGCAACTGCTCTTCGCCATGACCCTCGTCGGTCACCAGCTTTTCAGCGGTGAATTCGGTTTCGGTGGCGAGGGCACGGCCTTCGACGACAGCATCGGCGATCTTGGTGGTGAACAAACGAATGGCGCGCAGTGCGTCATCGTTGCCCGGGATCACGTAATCGACTTCTTCAGGATCGCAATTCGTATCGACCACGGCGACGACCGGGATGCCCAACTTGCGGGCTTCCTTGACGGCGATGCCTTCTTTGTTGGAGTCGACGATGAACATGACATCCGGAAGACCGGGCATGTCCTTGATGCCAGCGAGGTTCTGCAGCAGGCTCTTGCGTTCGCGCTCCAGACGGATGACTTCTTTCTTCGCGCGGCCTTCCCAGCCCTGCTCGTTCATCGCGTCGAGTTCCTTCAAACGCTTGATGGACTTCTGGACGGTGACCATGTTGGTGAGCAAGCCGCCCAACCAACGATTGTTCACATAGTACTGTCCACAGCGGGTGGCTTCTTCGGCGATTGCTTCCTGCGCTTGGCGCTTGGTGCCGACGAACAGCACCGTCTTGCCTTGGGCTGCCATTTCGCCGACATAACGCATGGCGTCTTTGAAGAGCTTGAGCGTCTTCTGGAGATCGATGATGTAGATCCCATTACGTTCGCCAAAGATGTATTCTTTCATCTTTGGATTCCAGCGCTTGGTCTGGTGCCCGAAGTGAACGCCTGCTTCGAGCAATTCTTTCATGCTAATCGAGGGCAAAGAAACTCCTAGTTGGGGGTCGGCCCGGACTGCGGCCCAAAGCGAGATTTGCAGTATTTCCGGGGTTGAGGGTTTACAGAGTGAGCCGGGCGGCGTGGTAAACATGCCGCCCGGCGAAGGTGGTAAAAACGGGTGAGATTAACGCTTGGAGAACTGGAAGCGCTTACGGGCGCCCTTCTGACCGTACTTCTTGCGTTCATGCTCGCGAGCGTCACGAGTGAGAAATCCGAGGGACTTCAACTTGCCACGCAGCTCGATATTGAATTCACACAAGGCGCGGGCGATACCCATGCGGATCGCTCCGGCTTGGCCCGACGGGCCTCCGCCATTCGCCAGGACAAGAACATCAAACTTGTCCGACATTTCCGTCGCGAGCAAGGGCGCGCGGACGATCATGCGGGATGCTTCGCTCACAAAGTAATTCTCGATGGGGCGGTTGTTGATCGTAATCTGCCCCTTGCCCGAACGCAAGAACACGCGAGCCACTGCCCGCTTTCTCCGTCCGGTAGCCAATTGTTGCGTTGGTGCTGCCACGAATCCTCTTTCTTACTCGTTACTACTGGGCAACCGCAACCGGCTTTTGCGCCTGATGAGGATGCTTGTCCCCAGCGTAGACGTTCAGCTTACGGTACATATGCTTGCCAAGTTTGGACTTGGGCAGCATACCAGCGATCGCATCTTCCACCATCTTTATTGGTCGGGTTGCGCGCTGATCCTTAGCGGTGCGCTCGACCAATCCACCGGGATAGCCGGTGTGATACCGATACATCTTTTGCTCTTCTTTGCGGCCCGTCAACCGCACTTTGGACGCGTTCAGGATGATCACATGATCGCCCGTATCGAGGAATTGCGTATAGATAGGTTTGTGCTTACCCATCAGCAATCTCGCGGCGAGCGTGGCGATTCGGCCCAGGACCAGGCCGTTCGCATCGATCACGTGCCAGGACCGCTCGATACCGTCCTTTGACGGAAACTCAGTTTTCATTGGGACAGACGTACTCCGTTGGTCTCGTCGAGACCTTTCGCTAGAGTAACGAACATTTTCGATACCTGTCAAATCGGAGTCGGGCGGGCTGTACAATAACTCTGTGTTCCCGCGCGCTCTCAAACGGATTTTGACCACGATTTTGCTCGGTGTGGCGGCGATCGTGATCGCAGCGGAGGAACTACTTTGGCAATTCGCCAAAGTGTACGCTTTACTCGGGAAACTACCCGTTTTCCGATCAATCGAAGCCTGGATCACAAGGCTTCCACCGTATGGCTCGCTGGTTCTGCTAGGACTTCCGGCAGTCGCACTCGCCCCGGTCAAACTGCTCGCATTCTACTGGCTGGCCAGCGGACACGCTCTGCTCGGCGGCGGAACAATCATTACAGCAAAGATCGCTGGCACCGCGCTTGTCGCCCGGCTGTATCAGTTGACCCGACCGGCGCTGGTGCGGATCCGCTGGTTTGCTTTCTGCGAAGAGCAGGTGCTGCGATTGCGCGCGGCAGCCTATGAAACGTGGGCGAATTCGGCTGTGGGACGCCTCGCGATCCGGCGTCTACGCGCCATGCGGGAGTGGCTCAGAGTTTGGCGACAGAGACGAAAGAACTGGATCGCGCGGCGGTGGCAAGCGATCCGAGTGCTCATGCGCGCTTAATCACCGGGCGAAGCCGCTTACAAATCCTGCTTGATTTGGCAGGCCGCTCCAGAAAACCGCGAACTCAATTGGGATGTCCGGACAAGACGATTTCGATCATCGGCTTCGCGCGACGAGGCGACTCTCTACGATCAGCTCTTCAAAGGTGAGACACCGAAAATTCCTGACCAAGCCGAACCGGTTGCCGATGGAGGCAGTGAAAAACAGAAAGCCCGGCACAGCCCTGGATGTCGGTGTGGCCCAAGGGACGCAACGCGCTACATCTCGCAAAGCTCGCCTGGGATGTGACCGGCTTCGATGTTTCCCAAGCAGTGCTCCATCAGGCACAAAGGCTGGCGACAGCGGCCGCCGTCAAGATCCGAACCGTCCATGCTTCCGATGAGGAATTCGCCTTCGGAACCGAACAGTGGGATCTCATCGTGATCGTGTACCCGATTGAGAAGCGTAGCGTCCATCGAGTCCGTCAGGCTTTGAAACCGAATGGGATCGTTGTGGTGGAATGCACGCACAAGGAAAACAGTGGAGCCCTATTCGAATACGACTCGAATGAGTAGTTGCGGATCTTCGATGGCTTTCGAATCCTGAAGTGCGAGGATGTCGTCGCAGAGCACGAGTGGATGACGAAAGAACTGCGATTGGTTCGACTCATCGCACAGAAGTGAGATTCAGCATGCGTGCCTTGCAATCACCGTTCGTCGCCGTAACGGCGGACGCGATAGCGCAGTTCGAACATCGGTTTCAGCGGGACGGGCGGAACGACGCCGTAGGGCGGATCGACAGAAGTAGGCTTATACCAAGAACTCCAGTCGGCCTTCGGGTCGGGAACGCGTTTCATGGGTGGCATGAAGGCTTCGTCCTGCCGGTTGGCGATTCGCACAACGATCACGCGGCTTCCGGCGCGATACAGCGGCCCCTGGGTCACCGGAATGATCGTGTAAGCTCCCTCCGTTCGCCGACCTGTCCAACTCGCGTGGCCCTCCGGACGCGTGGTTGACGTCTGCACTTCCAGGTTGAACCAGTTCGCTGAGTCCGCGGCATTGGGCACGTTGGCAGTTTCGATTCGCAACTCCATCTCAAGGTCGGCCATTGCCCGGTCCTCGTATGTGACCGGACGCTCTTGCAGGTACATGTACACCCACAGGCCGAATCCCGCCGCAGCCACCGCTCCGGCCAAGCCAAGGGAACCGGATCCGAAGTAAGCGAGGCTCGCGCCGGTGGGCGCGGAACGACCGTACAGCAAGAGCCCAATCACAATACCGACAAGCGCCCCGAGCAACCCAAGGGCAAGCATTAAATAGCCATGAGCGCCCTCTCTATTGGACGCGTTTGTGACGGTCACAATCGCCATGGAGACGAGCGCGCCTGCGCTAAAGCCAAGAATGGCACCAACGAGTGCCCAGATGAGTCCCATTAGAATCCGCATATCATCTATACAGGCGGAAAACTCTCTTCAAACCAGTCATTGGGATTAGTCAAGAAGCTTTCGAAAGAACCCCGGTGTCGGGAGCGATAGAACGGACTGTAAAGCGCGGGATAGATTGAGTGATTCGCCTCCGTACTTACCTTGTCCCAATAGACATCTGCCGTCGGGAACAATGGTTGCGACGACTCCATTTCGACTCGGAACCACCTTGGCTCTGGATTCGGAGGCAGCGACGTGTTCGCAAGCCGCAGTTCCATCATGACGTAGGGGGCACTACTGCCGCTGTAGCGGAGTTCATCCTCTCGTAGATATAGGAACAGCCACAGGCACAGCGCCGGATTTGAGGTAAGCGATGGTCTCACCGGCAGGAGCGGACCGCTCATACAGCGCTAGTCCAACCACCATGCCAGCGGCCGGTTCGACGAATCCGAGCAAGACCACCAGATAACCGAGCGCACCGTCTCGATGGGAAGGACTCGCGAGTGCCTCAAACACGAAGGCGGCAATCACGCCAATCACGCCGGCTGTGTTCTTCCAGGAAACTGCCAGAACGCCCTCCGATGGGCGGCGACTGGAGCCATTTGCTGCTTGCCTCCGTGCTTATCTTTCCGCGCCTCGCTTTAGGCTGGAAGGTCCGTGTCATTTGCGCGCCTGAGTTCAGACGGTGGCCGCTCATCGCCAAAGAGGTAAGGATGATCCAGCAGCGTCCGGCGGACCGTTGCACCTGTCCACACTGACGAAGCCTTTCTACAGAACTGCCACTTCGAAGACAAATCGCAGCCGTTGAGAATACAGACATCAAATGCTCGAAGGAAGGTAGCCAAAGAAGTGAAGCATCAGGTAGATTAATCCCAATGAGATGACACCCATGACAATTCGAACGGAGAGAGAGAATTTGGGACGATCGGGTTGAGCCATAGTTTTGTCCAAGCAATCAAATGCCCATCTCTCCGTCAGATTCATTGCCCCGGGTACAAGAGCCGTCATACTGTCGGCAAGAGCCAACACAGTCAATGCCAAGTCTCTTGCCGTGACGAGGCGTGACCGCCCAACGCCGTCCCACTTCGTGATGGGCTAAACTGGCAGGGATAAACCGCAGAGGCGCTTTTGAATGTCGATGTCAAGCCGACGGCACGACGAAGCGCCAGCAATCTCAAAGAAAATCAGTGGAGGCACCCATCGACCCCTTAAAGATCGCCGCGTATTGCGGCTACCTCGCTGCCTGGCTGGTGTTCGCCATTGCCGCCGTGGCCGGTGCATTGCCGTTCCTGCGCAGGCAGAGTCAGCAGCCGACGTCGATCGAAGCGCCGGTATGGATCGGCACTCTCCTGCAGGCCCTCGCCGCATTCGCAGTCACCAAGTCAATGCCCGCCGGACCGCTACACCCTCGCACATTCGAATTGGCCGGTGCACTGCTTCTCGCCCCCCTTGGCGCGGCCCTATTCGTATGGGCGCTTCGATCCGTGCCCAACGATGCCGACACACTGGTCAGTGGAGGCGCGTACGCGTTGCTGCGTCACCCAATCTATCTGGCGTTTTTTGCGCTACTCCTGGCGACGGGCTTGCTCATCTCGGGTGGAACGAACTTGATTCTGCCAGTTCTGCTCTACCTGGGCGGATCGGAGTTGCGCATCGCTTCAGAAGAAAGAGAACTTTCCAGGAGGTTTCCCGAAGGATATGCGCGGTACCGGAGTCGGACTCGGTGGCGCTATCTCCCAGGGCTCAGGTGAGAGTGGTGAATCGGCAAGAAATCATTTCGATGAATCGCGTGCAATTCGAATGATTTCCGTTCCGATACCTTCGGGCGAAAGCACAAAATCGATGCACCCGCTCGCAATGGCGCTCTCAGGCATATCTGGCTGAATGGCTGTATCCGGCTTCTGTGCGATGGTAATCCCGCCTGCTTCCTTAATGCCGCACAACGCGGCCGCCCCGTCGCCATCGTAGCCGGAGACAATGACTGCGATCAGTTTACCGTCCCAGTTCTGCGTCAGCGACTTCAAAAAAACCGTAATCACGTCTGGCCATCCGCGAGGCTTCGAAAACGGCTTTAAGCGGAACTCTCCATCGAGAACGTGCAAATCGCGCTGCTCCGGAATGATAAACACGTGATTGGGCTCAATCAGTAACCGTTCCGTGATCAGTTCCACCGGCATTTCGGTGCACCTCGGCAGAATCTCATGAAGGTGCGTGGCGACCGTTCTAAGATGATTGACGATGACGATCGCGACGCCCATATCGGCCGGCAGATGCCGCAGCAAACGGGTATAGGCATCGAGGCCACCGGCTGAGCCGCCCACACAAACCACGGGAAAGTCCTTGGTTGCATTCTCTGTTGCCATTCAGTCGAATCCCCTTTTCGGTCAAAGACCGCTCGTTCACTTCGATTCTAGCTCGCTCTCGGACAGTCGAGCCCCAAGGCTAGCACCGGCGCATGCCCGATGCAATCTAGTGGGAGCCAGTTTCCGAAATCAGGCTGAACTTCGTTCCTCAATAAGACGCAGCCGCGTGGCGGCCCGAAACGGCGAAAAACGAATCGCGCCACCGTGCGTTGTGTCGCTGTTGCTAATATTCCGTTGGTGTATCATGCAGGCATGCCTGAGGATACGTTCGGTTCAGCAAAACAGGAAAAAACAACCATCGACGAAACCGTCGATCCCCAGCAGGACGAACTCCCACCTGAGCCAGTTCCCCCCGGATTCCCCATCGTGGGCATCGGCGCGTCCGCCGGCGGCATCGTGGCTTTCGAAGCTTTCTTCTCGACCATGCCCGCCGACGACGAGCCTGGCATGGCTTTTGTTCTGGTACAGCATCTGTCGCGAGATCACAAAAGTATCCTTTCCGAATTGGTCCAGCGCTATACCAGGATGCAGGTCTTCGAAGTGGAAGATGGAATGGTGATCCAGCCAAACTGCGCCTACATCATCCCGCCCAATCGCGATATGGCGCTCTTGAACGGCGCGCTGCATCTGCTGGAACCCTCCATGGGCCGCGGCATCCGGCTGCCCATCGATTTCTTCTTCCGCTCACTGGCTCAGGATCAGCGCGATCGAGCCATCTGCATTGTGCTTTCCGGCACCGGCAGCGACGGCAGCCTGGGCGTCCGGGCGGTGAAGGGTGAGGGCGGTATGGTCATGGTGCAGACGCCCGAATCCACCGAGTACGACGGAATGCCCCGCAGCGCCATCGCGACCGGTATGGTGGATTTTGTCCTGCCTGCCACCGAGATGCCCGCCAAACTACTGTCTTACACTCAGGCGTTTCGGGTGCCCCACGAGCAGGTCTCTGAGATTTCTCAGCCGGCTGGCGATTTGGAGAAAATCCTGCTCCTGGTGCGCTCCCAGACCGGTCATGACTTTTCCCAATACAAACGTAGTACCATCAACCGCCGCGTCGAACGGCGCATGGCTGTCCACCAGATCGACCGGCTCGAAAACTATCTTCGCTATCTACAACTCACCCGCAGCGAGGTGGACGCCCTCTTTCGCGATCTGTTGATCGGAGTCACCAACTTTTTCCGGGATCCCGAGATTTTCGAGATCCTTCAAAATCAGGTCATTCCTAAGCTTTTCGCTGTCAAAGCCGACAAAAAGGCCATTCGCATCTGGGTCCCCGGCTGTTCCACCGGAGAGGAAGCCTATTCCATCGCCATACTCATGCGAGAACACCTGGAACAATTGAAAGAGAATTTCAAGGTGCAGGTGTTTGCTACCGACATCGACCGCGAAGCGATCAATCGCGCCCGTCTCGGCCTGTATCCTGCCAGCATCATTGCCGACATCGCGCCAGAACGGCTCGCCCGCTTTTTCGAGCAGGAGCATCCGGACGGCAGTGTCTACCGGATCAACAAGACCATCCGCGACATGCTCATTTTTTCCGAGCACGACCTGATTCGAGACCCGCCCTTCTCGAAGCTCGATCTGATCAGTTGCCGCAATCTGTTGATTTATATGGGCCACGAGCTGCAAAAGAAGCTCATGCCATTGTTCCACTACGCTTTGAACCCGGGCGGTATGCTGTTGCTTGGCTCCTCTGAAAGCGTGGGAGACTCGACGGACCTCTTTGCGACGATCAATCGTAAAGCCAAGATTTATCAGCGTAAGCTATCTGCCCTTGGCCCTCACCGCGCAAAAATCGTGAATTCGTTCCCGCGCTTGACAGGAAACGAAGTCAAGCCTGGGGCAAGTAATGTCGGCCTGGCCGACCTCAAACTGCCTTTGCACGAAATAGCCCAGCGGGCTCTCCTCGATCACTACTCTCCTGTTGGCGCGCTAGTCAGCGAACGGGGCGATATACTCTATCTGCTGGGCCGCACCGGTGAGTACCTCGAACCAACTCCGGGAGAAGCCAGCATGAATATTTTAAGGATGGCTCGCGAAGGGTTGCGCGGTGATCTGACCATCGCTCTGCACCGGGCGGCATCTTTGGGAACGGCAACGCGCAAGCAAGGAGTATTCGTAGAAAACGGCAACAACTCGAAAGCCGTCAGTCTGACCGTCCGTCCTGTTCCCACCGATTCGGAAGGCCCCATTCCGCGCGGCCTCTTTCTGGTCATTCTCGAGGAGGAACCTGCAGCTCCGCCCCCCAGACTTTCTTCAGAGGGTGCCGTCAATGCCGCGGAAGCCGCGGCAGAGGACAGCTCGGACCTCAACGCGTACATTATCCGGATTAAACAGGAATTGCGCGCGAAGGACGAGCACCTGCAGACGGTCATCGAAGAATTGGAAAGCTCCAACGAAGAGCTTCGCTCCGCCCACGAGGAAATGCAGTCGGTGAATGAGGAGATGCAGTCCACGAACGAAGAACTGGAGACATCCAAAGAAGAACTGCAATCGGTGAATGAGGAATTGTCGACGGTCAATGGCGAACTGCAAGCCAAGGTGGCAGACTTATCGCGATCCAACGGCGACATGCGAAACCTGCTGAGCGGCACCGGCATCGGCACCATTTTTGTCGACCACCTCTTGCGCATTCTTCGCTTCACCCCCACCGTCTCGGCTTTGATGAACCTCATCGAGACCGACGTGGGGCGTCCGGTCAGCCAAATTCGCTCCAATCTGGCTGGCTATGACAACTTGGCCGTGGATGTGAAAGAGGTGTTGGACAGCCTCATTCCGAAAGAGCTGGAAGTACAGACCCAGAAAGGCGAGTGGTATGTTCTTCGCATGCGGCCCTATCGGACTCTGGACAACGTAATCGAGGGTGTGGTCATCACGTTTACGGAATGCACCGAGGTGAAAAAAGCGCAAGCGGCAATGCGGGATTCCGAAGCTCTCCGCCACTTGGCTGTGGTTGTGCGCGATTCCCGCGATGCCATCATTGTGCGGGACATGGCGGGGCAAATTCTGGCGTGGAACCCCGCAGCGGAAAAGTTATACGGCTGGACGGAAGCGGCCGCGTTGGCAATGAACATTCGCGAACTGCTGCCGGAAAGCGACCGGGAACGCGCATTGGCGGCCGTTCGGCAACAGTGCGAATCCGGCGTCCTGGAACCGCACTACGAGCAGCGCCTCGCTAAAGACGGACGAAGCCTGAAGGTGTCGGTGTTTGCGTCCGCTTTGGTGAATGATGCAGGGGAAACCTACGCCATCGCGACTACCGAAAGGACGGTAGTTTAGTCGTCGTAAGCATCCACGGTCAGCCGAGCCATGGCGGACGAACTCATTAAGCCACCCGTTTCGCGGCTGGTCTCCGACTACTGCGCCTCCGGCTTGATCAAGCTTCGTTCTCCGTTGTTCATGCCTTATCGGCAATCCCCAGCATGCCGCTTTCTCGCTCCTTTGGAGAAGGCGGCTCAGCATATGACCCATGATTTTACCCATGATATGCTCCAGTCATCATGCGGTTTTGGCTTGTTCTGACGATCGGTTGCGCCGGGCTGGCGCAAGAGCCATTGTTGCCCTTGCTGGGGAAGCAGTGCGGGGCTTGTCATACGGGCAAGCAGGCGATGGGCGGGTTGTCGATGGACTCGATTGAGGCGTTGAAGCAGGGCGGCAAGCACGGCCCTGCATTGAGGCCCGGGGTGAGTGCCGAGAGCTTGCTGCTTCGATATGTGACTGGGGAAAAGACGCCCCGGATGCCGCTCGGCGGCGAACTCGACGCCAAGGCGGTGGCAGAACTGCGGGCTGCAATCGATTCGATGCCAAAGGGTGAGAGTCTTTCGAAGCGCGATGCCCATTTCGAGTGGTTGCTAAAGAAGCCAGGCGCGGTAGTGGCGCCGGTCGTAAACCAGAGAAGTTGGGTACGGAATCCGATCGATGCTTTCGTGTTGGCCGGGCTTGAGAAGCAGGGGATGAAGCCGGCTTCGGAGGCTTCGCGGCGTGTGCTGCTGAGGCGTATTTACTTTGACTTGACCGGCGTACCGCCCAGCCCGGAGGAGATGAGGAAGTTCGAAGCGGATGCAGATCCTCTCGCTTATGAGAAAGCTATCGACCGCTTGCTCGCCGACCCGCGATATGGGGAGCGATGGGGGCGGCACTGGCCCGATCTGGTGCGCTATGCGGAGTCCGACGGGTTTGCGATCGATGGGGAGCGGCCCACGGCTTGGAGATACCGGGACTATGTGATCCGGTCGCACAATGAGGACAAGCCTTATAACGTGTTTGTGCAGGAACAGCTTGCCGGGGACGAGGGGCCAAGCAGGAATCTTGTCGCGCTGGGCTTCTACCGATTCGCTCCCTGGGAAGCGGATGCGAACTCGAAGAAACAATTGCGGCAGGACTTTCTGAACGACGTTACAGGCACGGTGGGGAGTGTGTTTCTGGGCATGACGACTGGCTGTGCGCAGTGTCACGACCACAAGTACGATCCGATTCCGCATAAAGATTACTACCGCTTGCAGGCCTTTTTTGCGGGCACCGCCATCGCGGATTTGCCGGTGGACTTCAATGAGGCGGAGCGTCCGAAGGAAATGCGGCGACGGTTTCGGGAGCACGAGGATGCAGCCGAGTTGGGGCAGGCGCAAGCGGATCGTCAGAAGGAAGCTCTCAAGCTACGCTACATGAGCTCGATGAAAGTGGCGAAGGACGATGAGGGGTTGAAGAAGTTTCTTGGCCAACTGAACACTCGCAATCTGTTTTTTCTCGAGCAGGACTTGCCCTTGGCGAAGGAGCCTGAGTGGCGGGAGCCGATTCGGGTTTACTTTGAGACACGAGATGGAGTACAGCGTGAGCGTGAGTTGGCGCGGCGGCATCAAGCGCTTGCGTATTCGATCCGCGACGTTTCGCCACCGGCTGCGCCCGAGGTCCCGGAAACCTATGTGTTGTCGGGCGGAGATCTCAACGCACGTGGCGAGAAGGTGAAGGCGGGGTTTCTTTCTTGTGTCGCCGGTAACGAGCCGGCGGAGATTCCCTTCGCCGGCGGGAGCAATGGGTTGCGCCTCGCGTTGTCGGACTGGGTTGCCTCGGAGAAGAACCCTTTTACGGCCCGTGTAATGGTGAACCGGATTTGGCAGAGGCATTGGGGCGAGGGGCTGGTTCGGACGCCGAGCGATTTTGGCAAGAACGGCGATGTGCCATCGCATCCCGAATTGCTTGACTGGATGGCGAACGAGTTTGTGGCAAAGGGCTGGAGCATGAAGGCGATGCATCGTCTGATGTTGAGTTCCGCGACCTACAGGCAGGCAAGTATCAACGCTGAACAAAAAGATTATGCTGCCAAGGATCCGACGAACCGTTTGCTTTGGAGGATGAACTGGCAGCGGCTTGACGCGGAGGTGTTGCGGGATTCGATCCTGTCGATCGGTGGCCGGTTGAATCTGGAGATGGGCGGGCCTCCGGTCTTGTTTAGCGTGCCGGACGATGTGGCGCAGGGCTTTGAGTTCTTCAAGTGGTTCCCTTCGTCGGAGGAGCAACAGCGTCGCCGGAGCATCTATCTGATCCAGCGCCGGAGCGTTTTGTTGCCGATGGCCGAGACCTTTGACGCGCCGAATCTGAGTACGAGTTGTGCACGGCGGCTGACGACAATCGTCGCGCCGCAGGCCTTGACGTTGTTGAATGGGACTCTGACCCGGACGGAGGCGAAGCATTTTGAGGCACGGCTTGCCGGGGCCAAGGATGCAATCGGTGAGGCTTTCTGGCTGGTATTGGGGCGGGGTCCGACGGCAGACGAGCGAAGGATGAGCGAGAAGCTAAGCTTGGCATCGCTGGGTGTGGTGTTGTTCAACCTGAACGAATTCCTGTATGTGGAGTAAGGCTATGAATCGAAGACAATTCACGTTCGGACTATCGGCTGCGGCGCTGAGCCATCTCGAGGCGGGGACGCATCACGCGGCAAAAGCGGACGCCTGTATTTTTCTTGCGATGTTAGGCGGAGTGAGCCAGATCGACACGTTCGACCCGAAACCGAAGCTGGTGGATCTCGATGGCAAGATCATGGATTGGTCGAAGGAGAAGAAGACCGATCAGCCGAATTTGTTTGCGAAGCCGCGGAAGTTTGTGGCGAGTCCTTTCAAGTTCCAGAAGTATGGGCAGAGCGGGCGCGAGGTGTCGGAACTCTTGCCGCACACGGCGAAGATGGTGGACGAGTTGGCAGTCTGCCGCAGCGTGCAGTCGGACAACGGAAATCATCCGGCGGCGGTGTTTCAGATGAACACCGGGTTTATCATTCCGGGGAACCCTTCGATGGGGGCGTGGGTGACTTATGGGCTCGGGACGGGCAATCAGAATTTGCCGGCCTTTGTGGCGATGCCGGATTTTCGGTCGATTCCGTTTAGCGGGGCGCAGCAGTGGGGGAGCGGGTATTTGCCGGCGGAGTTTCAGGGGACCGTGTTGCGGGCGACGAGTGAGCCCATTCGGGATCTGGCCTCGCCTGGGAATGTTGCGCCTGAGGCGATCAAGGCGGAACGCGAGGCGTTGCGCGGGATGAACGGAAGCTTTGCGGCGCTGCGGGCGGATTATCCGGATTTGCGGGCGCGGATGGATTCTTATGAGTTGGCGTACCGGATGCAGTTGGAGGTGCCGCGGGTGTTGTCGATCGAAGCCGAGCCCGAGCAGGTGAAGGAGGCCTACGGTTTGAACGATCCGGTGACGGCTTCTTTTGGGCGGCGCTGTCTCATGGCGCGGAAGCTTGTGGAGGCGGGGGTACGGTTTGTCGAGATTTTTACGCCGTCACAGAGCTGGGACGCGCATGGGGATATCCGGAAGAACCATGAGAAGAACGCACGGGAGACGGACAAGCCGATTGCGGCTCTGCTTGCGGACCTGAAACAGCGCGGGATGCTGAAGAAGACGCTGGTCGTTTACATGGGCGAGTTTGGCCGGACGCCGGATACGCCGGCCGAGCAGAAGACTCCCGGGCGGGATCACAACACGCGCTGCCAGAGTATGTGGTTTGCCGGTGGCGGGATGAAGGGCGGGTCGACGATCGGTACGACCGATGAGATCGGGCACAAGGCTGTCGAGAACGTTTATCACATGCACGACGTGCACGCCACGATTTTGAACCAGATGGGGCTAAGCGATATGCGGCTCACTTACTACTTTGGCGGTCGCAATCGCAGATTGACAGATCTCGGTGGGCGCTTAATCCAAGAGCTGATTGGGTGAATACTGGGGATTCCAGCTTAACCGGTTGCGCGATTGCAGACGGCAGTAGCAGCACGGGCAACGGTTGTCAGAGCGTGTGTAGTTCAAATTGTCAAAGACCTTTGGGCTGATGAGCCCGATTGGGCGGTTGCGGTTGGGTTCAGACGAACATCAACTTTTCACTCGCCTGGACGAAAGGGAACATTTCTACTTTGCCTTGACACAAGACTGCAGCTTGCAAACGAAGGACCGCCACTGTATTACGGGCCTGCCAGTTCAGCCCGATCCCGAGAAAACCATATAGGGCTGAGTTGTTAGAAGTTCACAGCAGGGGGCTAAGTATGCTTCGCATCGTGAGTGCCTGGGCCGCCGTTAGCGTCCTTTTCGTTGAGCTTGCATCCGCGCAAGTATCCACTGGATCCATCTCAGGATCCATCGTAGATCCATCCGGTGCGCCCGTACCAGGCGCTGCCGTCAACCTGAAGCAAGTGGAGACGGATCGAAACCGCACCACGACATCCAATGAGAGTGGGATCTTTGCCTTTCCAACATTGCCAGTCGGCAGATACACGCTGAATATCTCGAAGGAAGGCTTCAGCGCCTATACCCAGAACGGCATTGTCATCAACGTCAGCCAAACTGCTTCCATGCCGGTCACGTTGAAGGTTGGCAGTATCCAGGAATCGGTCACCGTTACCGAAGAAACGGCTATGGTCAATACGACCGACAGTGTGCTTTCCCGGCTGGTGGACCAGAAGCAGGTGGAAGGGCTGCCCCTGAATGGCCGCAATCCTGCAAATCTGGTGTTCCTCGCACCCGGTGTCAGCAACCCGGTGCAGAACGTGCCGACCCTCAATACGGGCAGTCCGGTACTGCAGAACAGCCTTGTCTACCCGACTGCGATCGCGCCTACCGTCAACGGAGTGCGTGGCGGCGGCGTCTACTTTTCGCTCGACGGTGCCAACAACATCGATCCCTACCAGGTGACCGGCGGACCCTTCCCCAACCCGGATGCGACGCTCGAATTCAGTGTGGTGACGAACGCCTACGGTGCCCGCTACGTTTCGGCACCCGGCGGCGTTGTGAGTATTGTCACCAAGTCCGGCACCAATCAGTTCCATGGCAGTCTTTTCCATTTCTTCCGCAACGGCGAGATGAATGCCCGCAACTTCTTCGCGGCCCGTCAGGACCTGCTCAAACGCAACCAGTTTGGTTTCACGGCCGGCATGCCGATCGTGAAGAACAAGCTCTTCGTCTTCGGTTCCTACCAGCGCATGATCCTGCGCGACCAAGTGGGCGGGCAGATAGCGTTTGTCCCCAACGCAGCGGAGCGCGCGGGCGACTTTTCCGGCCGTTCCGCCGCCATTCGGGATCCGGACACCAGCGCCCCGTTCGCGGGCAATCGTATTCCAGCAACCCGGTTGGACCCGGTCATCCAGCGGCTGAATGCCTTCGTTCCGCTGCCGCAAACGGCGGACGGCCGGATCGTTTTCTCCCGTCCCGTGCAGCAGAATGAACACCAACCGGTGGTCAAGGTCGATTATGTGCTCAGCGACAGCCAGCGCCTGTTCGGCCGGTATCTCTACTCGAACTTCGATTGGGATGGCGTGGCCATTCCCAACAACAATATCCTCGCGAGTTTTCGTGGCCAGACGCATCGTTGGGACAGCGCCGTGTTTGGACATACACTGGCAAGGTCCGCTTGGGTGAACGATTTCCGCTTCGCGTTCATACGCAACAACAGCAGTACGTTCGCGGGGCAGAACACGGTCAGTCTGCAGAATCTCGGCGCGCGCCTCACGCCGGGCCAGTTTCCCACCATCCAGAGTCTTGCGGTAACCGGCTTTTTCACGGTAGCGCCCGGAAATTTCAATGCGTGGCCGCGCGACAACTACGATATTGCCAACCACGTGACCTGGGTCAAGGGCCGGCATGAGGTATCGTTGGGCGCCGAAGTGCAGCGCATCTTCACGCGCCTGCTTACAGACAACGGACAGAACATCGGCGCCACCTTCGGTACCGCGGCCACTGGCTTCGCTCTGAGCGACTACATGCTCGGCCGCCCCGGTAACTTAAACCAGTCGGATGGCATTTCGATCGATGTCAAGGGCACATTGTGGGGGTTCTATGTCGAGGACAAGATCCGCGTCAGCCAACGCCTGAATCTGACTGCGGGCTTGCGCTGGGACCCCTACTGGCCATTTCAAGGGCAAAACGGCCGCATGCAATGCTTCCGTCCGGGCCTGCGATCCCAGGTCTTCACCAATGCTCCGGTGGGGCTGGTTTATCCCGGCGATCCGGGCTGTAATGCCGCCGGTACGTCGAGCAATCTGGCCACGATTCAGCCGCGTGTCGGCCTCGCGTATAAGCTGGACAAAGAAGGTAAAACAGTTGTTCGCGCCGGCTATGGGTTATACACACAGCAGCCCCAGACCGCCGGTTTTCTTGCCTTTGGCCGCGTGCAGCCCTTCGTGCGCAGCTTTAATATCGTCAACCCGCCCTCCATCGCCGACCCCTGGAGTACGTTCCCCGGCGGCAACCCGTTCGCATCCGGCTTCCGCCTGGATGCCCCGGTGAACCGCGACGCGCCTTTCATCAACCCTGGCATCGCGAACACTTTCGCTCCCATCATGCGGCTGACGTATATCCAGCAGTGGAACGTCACTCTGGAACGCGCACTCACTCGCAACGACGTTCTCCAAGTCAGCTACGTCGGCACCAAGGGTACCCGGCTCAGCCTTGTGGCGGACTACAATCAGCCAGTCTTCATTCCCGGCCAATCGACTCAGGCGAATTCGCAGGCGCGGCGGCCCATTCAGCAGATCGCGCAGTTAAACGGAACTCGCGACGATGGAAACTCGAACTACAACGCCCTCCAAGTCAGCCTCCGCCACCGCGCACGTGCCGGTCTCTCGCTTGCTGCGAATATGACCTGGAGCAAGTCGATTGACTACACCTCGTCGCCTGCCAATGTACTGCTGACCGGCGGCGGGATCATCCCCGATCCCGGCAATCCCCGCCTGCGGCGCGGGCCGTCGGACTTCGACACTCCCGTCAGCGTGCGCGGATCCTTTGTCTGGGACATTCCCTACGGCAAATCGCTGCGAGGTGCCGCGGCGCATCTGCTCGCCGGATGGCAGATCAACGGGTTGGCCACCTGGGATTCTTCTGGATTCCCGATCTCGGTAACGGCCCCTTTCAACAACTCCCTAACGGGTCTTGGCCAGGACTTCGCCGACTACGTGGGCGGCCAGCCGCTTCGCGTCGGTGAGGGGGCTACACGTAACGACAGGCTCAATCGCTGGTTCAATACCGCGGCCTTCGTCCCCAACGCCATTGGCACGTACGGTAACGCGGGGAGGAACATTATCTACTCGCCAGGTACGGTGAATTTCGACTTCGCCGTGGTGAAGAACTTCCGTGTGACCGAGCGGATCGGCACACTCTTCCGGACGGAGTTCTTCAACATGTTCAACACGCCGAATTTCCTGCCGCCCGGTAACGCGCTGGGTGCCCCGACTCTCGGCCGCATCACTGCGGCGCGCGATCCTCGGATTCTGCAGTTATCACTGAAAGTGAATTGGTAATGCAACCGCGAAGACAATTTCTGCAGACACTGGCTGCGGCCAGAGCATTCGGTGCCAATGACACCATCAACATTGGCTGCATTGGTACAGGCGGCCGGGCCCAGGTTTTGATGAAGAACCTCGAGTCCGTGCCAGGTGTCCGCATTGGTGCCGTTTGCGACGTTTGGCAGGAGAATCTGGAGAAAGCGCGGCAAATCGCCGGACCGAAGGCGTTTGTCACGAACGACTATCGTGCTCTTCTGGATCGCAAGGACATCGATGCGGTACTGATCGGCGCACCCGATCATCAGCACGTCCCACTCACAATCGCCGCCTGCGATGCTGCCAAGGACGTCTACGTTGAGAAACCGCTGACCCATGACTTGAGCGAAGGCCAGGCGGTCATCGCAGCGAAGCAGCGATCCAGGCGGATCGTGCAAGTGGGTATGCAGCAGCGCAGCATGCCGCACATGATCAAGGCGCGGGAAATGGTGCGCGCCGGGATGATCGGCAAGATCCACAAGGTGCATTTGACTTGGAATCGCAATCATAACCGCTGGGCCCGCCCCAACTACGCGGTCGATCCGAAACAGGTCGACTGGAAGACCTGGCTCGGCGGCGCCCCCGCACAGCCGTTTGACGAATATAAGTTCCGCCAGTGGCGTTGGTTCTGGGACTTCGGAGGCGGTATCTTCACCGACCTGATGGTCCACTATATTGACGTTGTCCACTGGTTCCTCGATCTCGACCATCCGGCAATGGCTACCAGCATCGGCGACCATTTCGCAACGAAGGGTCTTTGGGAAACGCCCGAGACGGTCCAGACCTTGCTCCGCTATCCGTCCAGCGACTTGCAGGTCTACTTCGAAGGCACTTTCGTCAACGCGCGCAATGCCGCCATGCTGGAGTTCATGGGACGGGACGGTACGCTTTATATGGATCGCGGACGCTACGAGTTCCATCCGGAAGTGAAGCGTCCCACCTACAATCAACCGCCTGAGCCAAGCAAGTTCGAGTACACGGAATGGGTGTTGGGCAAAGGACCGCGAGGCGCGGACTTCTACGACAACCCGAACGGCGAGGTGTTGCATCTGGCCAACTGGGCCGAGTGTATGCGGACGCGCAAAGAGCCCAACGCACCGGTGGAGGCTGGCGTGTCGTCCGCATCGGCGGCGCATATGGCCAATCGCGCGCTGCGGACCGGTCAGGTTGCGTACTGGAGTTAACCTGGAAACCGGAGTGGAATCGCGACTCGCAGGGAAGTTCTCGCTGTGGCGTGCGCACCATTGGTGCCCGCCATGGCCGCAGGCCAGCCGCAGCCCATCCGGCTGGGGAACAGTGCCGCTTACTGCCCGTCGGCGAAAAGTGCCGATAGCGATAACACACCCGCCATCCGAGCCTCCGCCTGCATGCGGAAAGCAAGCCCATACATCAACGAACTGAATCGCACGCACTTCGCGTCTTGCGAAGAGGACTCGACTCTCGACGCTCACATTACAAGGCTTAATCGAGCGTTTCCCGCCGCGCCTGGTTGGTGACCTTGGCGGGATTCGCCACGTAACATCTTGCCCTTATATGAAGCAGCCCGCTAGCCGATGGAGGGGAGTTCGTATCACTTGCGGCGGATGCGGCTGAGCTTGGCGTTTGCCTCGTCGGCACCTGGGCCATTTGAAGCGCTCGACCGCAGGGGCCCAAGTGAGACTGGCCCGGCCGACCTCGCGGCGAATATTCACCAACTGGCAAACGACGGTCGAGCGGTGGCCAATTTCGATATCCGCGTTCGGCAATTTACGCGAGCGGATGCACTCGATGAAATTGTGGACGTGCGGCGTGCTCTCCCCCGGACCCTCTTTGGTAGGATCCGGCGCCGCAGCCTCGTGGTCGACGGGATCCCGATTTCGCAGGCGAGCCGAAATCTATAAGTCATTCCTGCCTCAGGACGTCTGCTAGGTTGTTTCGAGAGCGGCGGAGGATAGCGATCAGGGTAGTAGCCAAAAACGCCAGTCCAATTGATCCAAGGGTGAGCCATGCGGATTTCAATGAGATATCGAGGACCACATCGGTGGACTCTGTCACGATACGTGCGGCCAGCGCGAAGAGCAAGCACGCAGCAGCGATTCCAGCACACAGGGCACGGAGTAATGGCGAGACAACAAACCCGAAGAGATGCAGTCCGGACCCACCCAGGGCTTCCCGGATCGCAATCGATTTTCGTTGCGAGCGAATCAGAAAGTGTGTGGAGAACACTACGGCGGCAAGGCCCGCGAGAAGGGCGAGCGCGGCGAACGACCCCAGGGCTGCCGATTGGACCCTCGATCGACCGAGCATTCCGTTCAACTCCCGGTCGACGACCACTCCTGCCAGTTGAGCCGCAGGCCACCGTTGCGACAACGAAGAAATGGCGGCTTCGATAGACTTGGCAGGGTTGTTCGATATTGGCCTGAAATAGAAATTCCAGCCGTTAGAATAATCGCAAACAAACATTGCCGGCGGTGCCTGCGGGTTTGGGCCAAACGCTGAGTCCCCGACAACCCCCCGAAGTCGGAACCATGATTGCTGCGTCGGGTCCTGAATCGCCCAATTGCGGTAGGATTCGACGGGCACTTTGATTTGTCTAAGCAGCGCCTGATTGATAAGGGCGGTTCGACCGCGCTCGGGTTCAGAGTTGCCGGGCAGCCTTCACCGGCGACGATCGCCACTTTTAGCAATTCGAAGTAGCCAGGCGCTACAATTGCGGATCGAATTTGAGTCTCAATCGGTTCTACGCCAGCGGGGCCAAGCAATCGCACTTGAGTTGTCCCCGTTTGCTGCACCACAATGTCCGGATAGGAAGCGGACACCAGTTGCTTGGCCGCCAGAGGTTGCAGCATCGCCTTCGCATCTTCGAACAATCCATGCGACCGGCGGCGAAACTCTTCGAGAGAGTTCACCGTTGCCAAGTCTTTTCCATCCATCGGGAAGTACAGATAAATTCTCACGAGATCCGCTGGATCACCCATCAACCGTGAACGTTCCAACCGCAGAAGTGCGTTCTGAGAACCAACGGCCAGGAACGCCAGCAATAGAGCGCTACCAGTACTGATGGCAACGAGAAACGAGCGTGGGCCAAGACCACGCTCCGCAACATCGCGGCGGAGTGCCTGATCGGCCAAGCTCACAGCGGCAAAAGCCTAGAAAAGCGCCTTGATCACAACCACAGGAAGCAGAATCATGGCACCCTTGAGCCATGCCGTCATCCCAAGTTCGACGTCGAACGGAATCGCCTCGTCGGGTAACGAAATCCAGGAATTGAGGTTGAGGCTTGCGCTGGCTTGGGTGAGGATCGCGGATGTCAGGATTCCCACGACGGCTGGAAACAACGATTGCCTCAGGCTCAGAATCGCAAGTGAACCGAGGCTCGCGCCAAGCGCCCGGCGCGTGGCAAGTTCCCGCTGCATCGCTAGTTGTTGATCGCGATAGGATGTCCACAAAGCCGCGCAGATCATTGCAGCGAGAAGCCCAAGAGTCGAGACCACGATCGCGCCGGCTGACCGCCAAGGCCCAATCGTGATGGCGAGGGTCTCGACAAAACCATCCTCGCGGCTGCTCTTGAACGGAAAAACGGTAAACGACTCCACCAGCGCGCTATCCAAAGAAACGCCCGCCGTAGCCGCGGTTTGCAGTGCAACGGCATAGTATGGTCGGATATCCGCGCGAAGCCAAGCTGCGGTTGGCGGGATCGTCAGATAAAGATCCGCGCCAATGCCAGCCATGCGAAGCATTGCGCTTTGCCTTGCGGTAAGCACACCTCCGATTCGCACTCGCTGGTCCCCAATGGAAATCGTTGGCCATGGATCGGCGTGATTATTGGGATCAAGACCCAGGAGAACGGCCAATCGGGGTGGCACGAAGTTCACGGATCCAAGCGGCAATTGTGTCGAAGCCGTTTCCTTAGTCAGCAGGGAATCGAACAGCCTCCAAGCCTCGGAGTCAAGGCTGGCGATCGATACGTTCATCCTGCGAGTGCCTGAAATGGCGAGCGAAGTCGTGAGTTGGTAGGCACCAATTTTTACGCCGCGAGATCGAAGCCACTCAATCTGCGCACCCGGTAGCGAGGCTAAGCTCGGAGTTTTGTTGTTCCGATTCGATACCAGGGTTCGAAGCGGTTCCAACTCAAGCCGAATGCGGTAATCGACCGATAGCGATGATAGAACAAAGCTGATCGCTGTCAGAATGCACGAAAGTGCGCTGAAAAGCGCGATCGTACTGAGTTGTAGGCCTCGCCTGTTTGAGATTCGTGACATTTTCCTGTTTATAACAGTTTCGCAGGCTCGCCGAACTCCAGACGAACTATGCCACTTAACGTGTGAATAGCGGCGGCGGCGTCCGTACGCCGCCCGCCGCCCATGATCCGCTTTTTGTTGCTTCGTCTAGTGACAGGACGCGTTACATCCGGGACCCGGACAGTCGCATCCGCATGAATTCCTACAGCCACTGCCCGAACTGTTGCAACTCCCCCAGCAAAACTTCACACCTTCCTGTGCCACAGCAGAACGCACGAATCCGCTCAGCAATCCGATACCCAGAACCAGCAAGGCTCCAAAGGCAATTCGATTCGCTCTACGTATCATATTGTATGGTCTCCTTTGTTTGTTGATATTGAGATCCCGCCACGAGACGAGCCTCTAAAATCCCGAACAGATCACTCCAGACTCCGTTGAATAGATTCAATATCGCGTCCGGTGAGCACTCCGGGAAGCGCTAGATGAATTTTGCCTTCTGGTGTGACAGTGATTGTCTGAGGTGTGAGGCCTGTGCGCCAAGCCGCCTCAGAGAGAGGGTCCAAATCGGCAATAGTCCGGACTTCCATGCTCCGAATCAATCCACCCGACGGACGACCCCTGACTGCGTTGATCACTAGCGTCAAAACACCTCGAGCGGAAGCCCTATTCCTCAGAGCGTGCCAAGCACTTCGATTCGCTTCACAATGGCGACAACTATCCGAGACGATAAAAATCAGTGCTTTGCTGTTGTGTTGCCTATTTCGCTCGGGGGGGAAGTTGACAACAGTTGGATTCCCGCCCTCCACGCCGCTGATTGAAGGTGCTTGGGAGTTGGGAGGAACAACGGCGGCCTCGCGCCAAGCTTGCGCTTGATCGCGAGCAACGCCAAGAGCCCAGTTTTGAATGATATTCGTGCCAATCGACGCGCAAAAAAAACACTCATTACTGTCACCCAAATCTTCATCACTACCGTGTTCTAAACTATTGGAAAGTCTTTGTCAATCAGAATGAGGCCATGTGTCACGGCAAAGTAGAAATGTCCGGTTCCCGGCAAAGTAAGAATGTCCCCTTTTGTCCAAGTGAGTGAAAAATCGCGGTTAGAGGGACAAAGTCTTCGTGGGTTTCTCCGTCACCTCGGAGTTCGGGGTCCCGAAACTCGGTATCGATCCTGGTACCGCACCGCCAGCGTGAGTCGAGTCCTCTTCGCGACGCAAAGTGCGCTCCAATTAGATCGTCAATTTCATCGAGCGTTTCCCGCTGCGCCTACTAGCCGATGGTGGGGAGCTCGTACCCCTTGCGGCGGATGCGGCTGAGCTTGGCGGTTGCCTCCTCGGCACCTGGGCCATTGAAGCGCTCGACCGCAGGGTCCCAGTTGAGACTGGCTCGGCCGACCTCGCGGCAGATGTTCACCAATTGGCAGACGACGGTCGAGCGGTGGCCAATTTCGATATCGGCATTCGGCAATCTACGCGAGCGGATGCACTCGATGAAATTGTGGACGTGCGGTGTGCTCTCCCCCGGACCCTCTTTGGTAGGATCCGGCGCTCCTTGGCGCAGTTCGGGACGGTTGGTCTTGAAGTCGCCGCGCAGGATCTGAAGTTCGCCGTCGGTTCCCTGGAAGATGGCGCCGAGTTGCTGGTGATCATCGATCACTGGCTGCTCAAGCGAAACCTCGGCTCCGCTGGCATAGACGAGCGTGACCTTGCTTTGGTCTCCGAGGAGGAGCTTCACAGGTCCTGTGAGGGAGGTTCCCAGCGCGGCCTGTACCTGATCGAGCGAGTGAGTACCCCAGCCGGTGACACCCCAGGATTGGCCGCCGCCGTCGAAGTCCCAGTAGTTCGACCAGCCGTTGTGGAGATCGGAGTGGTACGCGGCCAGAACTGGTTGCCGGTATCCATCTGCAAGACACCGTCGAGCGAGGCGCTCACCGATGTACTGCGCCCACCATTGGCGGCAACGAAACGGAAGTCGAAGCTCCGCGGCGCCTCGCGATCCGAACTATCGTTTACTCCCGGCAGCAGGCGTAGCATGCCGGCGTAATCGCGGCGCTTGAGTGGAACCTCCTGAAGCTGTTTCGACGTAATCAGTCCGGACCGCTCTCCGCTCTGCAACTGCAAGCGGACCGCGTCGGCCTGCACCGTTGTGGTCTGCACCATTTCACCGATCTTGAGCGTAATCGTCCGCAGAACGAGCCGCTCGGTGGCGGTAAGCACGAGACCGGTTTGCACAAACGTGGTAAAGCCAGAGGCGATTGCCCGAAGGTCATAGGTCCCCGGGCGAAGTTCCGTGACAGTGAAGTCGCCGGAGGGATCGGTCTTGGTCTGCCGGACCTGCGCCGTACCCGTATTCGTGAGTTCGATCACCGCGTTCGGCACGGCCGCCGCGCTCGGGTCGGCAATCGTTCCTGAGATCTGGCCCGTCAGGCCTTATGCGCTTAGTTAGCCGCACCGCAAGCAATGCGACCATCAAAGGTCTTTGCTGGACCGCCATCATATTACGCTCCCTTGGATGGATAGCATATAGTAAACGGCGGAAAGCGACAAGGTGCCGCCTGGTCTGCTCTGGTTGCGCGGGACTCACAGCACGGATGCGAGCGCTTGGAGAACCGCATCGCCCGCAGTGGGGTTGTTCATCGCGAACTTGGCTCTGCCGGTTTTGGGGTTGAACTCAAGAAAGAATTCCGCCTGTTGATTCGCGCCTTCGAGGGCGATCATGAGCAGATCCCAACCGGGTTCCGGCAAGTGATCTTTCAATACAAGATCGTTGGCGCGGACCCAACGAAAGCGGAGTTCCTGTCTCTTGGGCTGCGGCGGTGGGATCGCCTTCGCGCCCAATGCAGGCTTGAGGGCGGCGAGCAGTGCCGCTGGACTCGATCCCGGCTCGGGCAGGAATCTGCCGGTTCCCGATTGTGGGGATGGTGTCTGCGGCGGCGAGAGTTCAAGGCGGAACCTGGTTGTTTTGTAAGTGGCGATCCAAGTGCGCTGAGCCGTTGCGGGTGCGAGATCCACGGGGACTTTGATTGCTGCGGCGAAACAGTGTGCAATCACGCAACAGAACGCTGCGCAGAGGAAACGTGACTTCATGCTTCTAAAGTACTGGAGCGAGCGCCTTCAGAACACCGTCTCCATAGTCGGGATCCTTGATTTGATCGAAAACTCCGCCTTGCCAAGAACTGGATTGAGATTGAGATACACCTCGTTTGTCTTTTTCCAGAATACAGTTTCATCATGAACCAGTCTCCGGCAGGGTCCGATTGAAAGCCTCAGCCCGGAACTCGCGACTGGTTTTCGCCCGGCAACGCATAAGTGAAGCTCAACGCCTTCTTGCGAACGTCCAGAGATGGCATGTGCTTGGCATGGAGCGCCAGTTGGAGGCTGGCCACCAATTCGCTCGCATCCGACCCGGGCTCGGCGAAGAACTTACCTTCGTCTGGCCATCCCAAGTCAAATCGAAACTTCGCAGTCTTGCCGTTCCTGGTATGGGTGGCCAGCCATTGACCGCATTCCACTCGCTGGATATCGACACGGACGGAAGAGGAGTCCGGAGCATACACTTCCACTGCTGCAGCCTGAGGCCCGGTTCGATGGCCGCGGTTCACGAGGTTTGCCGTTCCCACTTGACTCGCGTGTAGGCAATCCGGAATCCATGCCGCTCGGCATTGCGTTGCGACGCGCTTCCCGGGGCCGCGCACATCATCGCCAGATCGCAGTCGTGATCGAGAGCATGCTGCATGCGCGCGGCGAGCATCGCGTATTGGAGTCCGCGACGGCGCATCTCGGGAACGGTGGATGCGCCTGCGAACAAGGCTGTGCGGTTGTGAATCAGCATGTCGCCGGTCGCGCCGGGTTGGCCGTCGATTTCCGCAAGAAAGCATAGCGGATTCACACGAGCGGCGTTAACGGTGCCGAGATCGCGCAGGAAATCCATGAGATCCGGCTGCTCGCGAGCCCATCCGCGCGCGGCCGTATCCGCCCAGAGTTTGCCTTCCGTCTTTGCATCGACAATGCGCACTCGAATCGCCGGATCGGCAGGCGCAACGCCGGATCCGATCTCCCGATAGAGGACGCTTGTGTATTCCAGCGGTTGATAGCCGTGCTTGTTGAGCAATTCCACCAATGCGGATCCTGCCAGGGGGCTGGTTTCGTGAAACACGGGGGCGCCGCGATCTTTGAAGAAAGCTTCGAGCGTGTCGAGTGTTTTGTCTGTAGCATCTTCGAAGAGCCCGAGGCCAAAAGTTTGGGTGAGAGGCGAGTGCGCGCCGTCGAACATCGCGTAGGCACCATCGCACTCGATCCACTCTGCGCCGGAAGCAGGTGCGATGCGCGCACGGGCTTCTACGAACATCGCATTGCCGTGCGCCTCGGTTCGTTCCAGTCGTTGTGCAAGAGAAAGATCGGCGAATACAGGCATCTGTCCACTACACTAGCCCGTATGCAGTTCCTTTTGCCTCTTCTGCTGGCGCAGACACTTGACCCCGCCGTGGTGGATCGCCTCGCCAAGGCTTCGCTCGATGCATGGAAGGCCCCCGGCGCGGCCATCGCGATCATCACGCCGGACAAAACGCTGTACATGAAAGGCTATGGAGTGAAGAAGCTCGGTGCTCCCGATCCGGTGACGACCAAGACGGTGTTCGCCATTGGATCCACCACCAAAGCCTTTACCAGCGCTGCTGCGGCGATGCTTGTCGACGACGGGCTGCTGCAATGGGATGACCCGGTGCGCAAGCATCTGCCGGACTTCCGGCTTTCGGATCCTGCGGCAAACGAACTCGTGACGGTGCGTGACTTGTTGAGCCATCGCACGGGCCTCGCGCGCAACGATGGCCTCTGGTACGGCTCGCCATGGTCACGCGAAGAGATCCTCGATCGCGTGAGCCGTGTGCCACTCACCAAGCCTTTTCGCTCTGCCTGGCAGTATCAGAACATGATGTTTTTGGCGGCGGGCCAGCTTGTGACGCGCGTCGCGGGCAGTGCGGATTGGGAAGAGTTCGTACAACGCCGCATTCTCGATCCTCTGGAAATGCGCGACACCAGCTTCAGCCCGACGGATGCCGTCAAGAATGCCGATCACGCCTCGCCGCACGCCAAGAAGAAGGGACAGTTGGAACTCGTTCCGTGGCGGAACCTCGATAATATCGGGCCCGCGGGCTCAATCAATTCGAATGTCGAAGATCTGGCGAAGTGGGTGCGTGTGCATCTCAATGGAGGCAAGCCGCTATTCAAAACCACATCGTTCGAAGAGATGCGGACGCCGCAAATGGCGATGCGCCTCGAGGATTGGGGCCGCAACTTTACGGATGAATCCAACCAGATGTCCTATGGCCTGGGCTGGTTCTTGAGTGACTATCGCGGCCAGCATGTGGTGCACCACGGCGGCGCGATCGATGGGTTCCGCGCGCAGATCACGATCTTGCCCAGCCAACGAATCGGCATCGTTGTGCTCGCCAATCTAGGATCTGAAAATATGCCGGAGGCCCTGCGCTGGAAGCTTGTCGATCATCTGCTCGGGGTGCCAGCCAAAGATTGGGATGCGTTTCTGATCAAGCGCGAGCCCAAGGATCCGCCGAAGTTGAAGCAGATCGTGGGAACCAAACCATCGCTCGCATTGGCGAGCTATGTGGGCGACTATCAAGATGCCGCTTATGGCATCGCGCGCGTGACCTTGGCCGGCGGCGCACTGCACCTCGCGTGGGCTGCGGAGCGCGTGCCGCTCGAACACTTCCATCACGATACGTTCGAGATGAAGCATCCGCGGCTCGAAGGGTATGTGCCGTTCCATTTGAACGCAGCCGGAACCGTTTCGCGCTTGACCTTTCAAGGCGTGGAATTCCGCAGGATTCCCGCGGCCCTCAATGGCGACAAGACCGCGGCCTTGTTCACCAAGGCGCTGCGGTTGGGCACAGGCGAGAAGGTGATCGTTCGCTATGATTCCGACTACATGCGCGAACTCACCGCGCCCGTGGAGGCCGCTATCCGCAAAGCCGGTGGCGTGGTTGCGGCGACCTTGCCTTACGCCACGAAGGGCAAAGAACTGGCGGGCTGTTCGGATTTCGTGAAGACTCTAGAGGAGTCTACTGTTTATCTGTGGATGCCTCTCGATGAGTCGAAGCATGAAGTCACGAGTTGCGAAACACGGGCGTTGGTGAAGTGGCTCGACGCGGGTGGCGCGCATCGCGAGATCCATTTTCATTGGTCCGGCGGCAGTGTGTTGGCCGATGGTCTTGTCACCGAGCATCAACCGGAGTTCGATCACATTTACGCAAAGGCTTTGGATATCGACTATGCGAGGATGTCACAACAGCAGGATCGATTCGCGGCAGTGCTGCGCGCAGGTAAGCTGGTGCGAGTGCATACGCGCGGAGGTACGGATCTCACGTTCCGTATCGGAGACCGTCCATTCAATAAGCAGGATGGCGATGCCTCCGCGGAACGCATGAAGTCGGCCCGCGTGCGGGTGGATCGTGAGATCGAGCTTCCGGCAGGAGTGATGAGGATCGCGCCGCTCGAAGAGACCGCCAACGGCGTGATTGCCGTTGCGTCCGCGCGCTTTGGCGAGACACTGGTGCGCGACCTTCGGTTGACCATTCGAGAGGGGCGAGTGACGGAGTTGACGGCATCGCAAGGGAAAGAGGCAGTGGAACAGGAGTTGAAGGGCGAGTCCGCGCGGCGGTTCCGGGAGTTCGGGTTGGGATTCAACCCGCTCTTGATCGCCCCGAAGGGTTCGCCGATCCTGCCGTATTTCGCCTACGGGCAGGGGATGGTTCGGATGAGTCTGGGAGACAACGAAGAGTTGGGCGGTGCTGTACGCGGGTTGTTCCGTCGCTGGTTTTTCTTTCCCGACGCGACCGTGGAAGTGGATGGACGCATCGTTTCCAGACCGCCGCGATGAACGAGCGATTTCCATCCACGCGGCATTCCCTTCTCTTCGCGGTGAAGCAGCCGGAACTGTCTCGATACGAAAGCAACTCGTTCGGCATGATGCGGATGGGTTAACGTTCACCGCCCGGCCGCGCGATAGCGCTGGCGGTAGACGGTGTCAACTCACGGGAAACGGGTGAGCTCGAAGACAACTGCGCCGAAACCATTAAATCCGCGATTTGGGATCTGGTATCCCAGCGAAATCATCCAGTGATCCGATGCCCGGTACACGATACCCGGAATCAGATAGGAGAGATCGTGCTTGCCGGAAAACCAATCCGCCTGAAACATCCAGCGTTCATTGAGATGCTGTTCGACGCCCATGAGGACACCTTGCGATCGGCGTCCAAACAGCGCGCTACTTCCGGCCGTGTAACCGCCCGTCAGTTGCGTGTGCGATTTGGGAAGCTCCGCGTTGAGCATCAGATACGTCCAATGCCCTGCGTGAGGATCGCTCGCGCGCATCTGAATCATTTCGCCCGCGACGAATCGCAATGGAATCGCGGAGTCTGTACTGTTCAACCGGGGGCTCCACTTGAATCCCACACTTGGGGACGACTCATGCACAAATCCGCGTTCAACGTTGAACCACGTGAAGTCGAGTTCCAGCGAATGTCCGACGCCATAGCCAACCGCGTTGGATTGAATCCAACGCCGGTCGGGGCGCCACGTCCGGCTCACCGTCTGGTGTTGAAAGAACCACTCTTTCTTGCCGGAAACGTCACCGGAAGGAACGTCAAAGATGGTTTGCTGGGCCAACAGGGGCCAGCAAAAGAGCAGCAGTGGGAACAGGCGCATTTCAATGCCGCCCGACGGGCAGCTTTGAATAGATGGCGACTTGAAGAGTATGGTTGTGCTCGAACACCCGGCCATCGCGATGCTGCACCGTCTGTTCCATAAAGCCGATTTCGATGCGAGTCTGGTGGGCCATATTTCGACCCAATGCCACATACGCACGATTCTGGTCGAAAACATTGAACGCAACGTTCTTGCCGAAGTTGTAGAACACTTCGTTGTAGAGGCCGATGTAGTAGCGCTTGTTCTTCAATGGAATGTTGATTCGCAACATATAGCGGAAGCGATTCTCGTAGCGGGCCGACGATCCGAGGATGTGCCGTTGTTCCAGCCGAAGGCGATTCTGAAAGTCGAGCCCAAGAAACTTCTGCGTGATTTGCGCCTGTTCGTAGGTGCGATGTTCCGGAAAGTTCGACTTCACCGGATAGTCGCCGTAACGGTAGGTTTCCACAAAGCCATAGCCGCCGGTCAGCATCACCTTCTTGTTTAGCTGAAAATTCAATGCTGGACGCAACAAGATCTGTTGCGAAGTCAAGCCAAGGTCGGCACGTCGCCACTGGCCTTCCAGATGCGCGCCCCAACGGCTGTTGCCGATGGGGTGGTCACCGAAGTACATATACCAACCGTGAGCGTTGTTGTCGACTTGCGCGTTGAGTGACATTGCCGCCAGCAACAATAGTGCGGCGAATCTCATGCGTTTCGAAGCACCCTCGCCGCATGCGGATGATCGGACAAGCCTTCATGCCGATCAAGCCCTTTGATGATCAATTCGCGGTTTTCGAGCATCCAGTCATCGGCCATCTCTTGCAGCTTCTTCATCACCGAATGGTCAACCAATTTGGCGTTCGAGAGATCCACTTCCACCCGCGGATGTTCGGACATGGCCGCGATCTGCTTCTGCAGCGGCAGCCAGTTGGTGAACACGGCTGCGTCATGCACCAAGACCACAGGTGCACCCTCTTCCGGCATCACAATGACAGTTTTGGGCTTGATCAGCGACTTTACCGGAGCACCGTTGTAGAGATGGATCGCGCACTTCACGAGAATGCCCACCGCGATGCCGATCAAAAGATCGGTGGCCAGTGTGGCGATAAGCGTCGAGCAGAATACGGCAAGCTGCTCTTTGCCCACCGTATACATGTGGCGGAACTCTTTGGGTGCGGCAAGGTTGTATCCGGTAAACACCAGCATTGCCGCCAAGGCCGCAAGCGGGATCATATTCAACAGCGCGGGAACCGTGGCCACCAGCACAAGCAGCAGGGTGCCATGAAAGAAGTTTGCCCAACGGGTCTTCGCTCCGTTGTTTCGGTTCGCGGACGAACGGACGATCTCGCTAATCATCGGCAGGCCGCCAACAAAGGCCGCTAGTGTGTTGGCGAAGCCGACCGCCATGAGATCGCGATTCATATCCGTGCGGCGTTGGTAGGGGTCGAGAAGATCAACCGCCTTGGCGCTCAGCAGCGATTCCAGGCTTCCCACGAGACAGAACATGAGTACCCACTTCATGCTTTCACCGCTGAAAACCTGCGAGAAATCAGGGAAAGCCATCGCGCCCAATAGGCTGCCGGGCAGGTGGACGAGATACTGCGGTCCGATCGGATACTGGTGTCCGGCCCAAGTGTAGAGATGCTCATGGGAAACATCGAGGTAAATGCCGAGAGGCGTAGCGACCAGCAGCACCAACATGGGTCCGGGAATTGCCTGAACGATCTTGTTCTTCACCAGTGGGCGTAAAAACAGGATCAGTAGGCTGATGGCACCAATGACGGCGATTTCCGGATTGAGGTGCGAGATGGATTCCGGAATTTCAGCGAGTAGTTCCAGCGGCTCTTTCGCATGCGGACTCACACCCAAGGCGATGTGCGCTTGTTTGGAAATGATGATCACGCCAATGGCGGCTAGCATGCCGTGTACCGCGGCGACGGGAAAGAACTCGCCGAGTCGTCCGGCTTTGAGCAAGCCGAAGCCGATCTGGATCACGCCCGCCACAACGCCGACGGCCAATGCTCGCTTGTATCCGAGAAGGGCATTGCCTTCGCCTAGTCCCTGCACTGCACCGAGCGCAATGACGATCAAGCCGGCCGCCGGACCCTTGATGGTCAGCTCGGAGTTGCTGAGGAACGGCGTCAAGATGCCGCCGATGATGGCTGTGAAGATACCTGCAATCGGTGGGTAGCCGCTTGCCAACGAGATGCCTAAGCACAACGGCAGGGCGATCAGGAAAACGAGGAAGCCGGAAAGGAGGTCATCTTTCCAGTACTTCTGGAGACCTTCTTTGGTGCCGCGCGGAATTGGGCCGGACGAGCGTACGGAGGGTGTGGCTTCTGCCGAGCTGGACATACTACATAGAATGCGGGTCGCCGGGCAACTTGGACATAGCCCTTGCAGGGGACGAAGTCCCCCGGATCCGGGTGCCCCCCCGAAAACCAGATCCGCGACCCCCTCTCCATGGGATGCTGCCCCGACGAACGACTCAGGGCGGACCATGAGACTACCGATGGTACACTCGCCTTCCGCCCCAGAGTCTTTGGAACACATTCTCTTCGGCCATTTGGCGCACTTCTTACCGGCCCAGGGTCCGATCGGCGTACTCATCCACCATCGCCGGTCAGCACGATGACATCACCATGGCCCTAGCACTGTCAGCGTAGTCCTGCTCTCGCAACCATTGATCCGATGTTCAGACGACGTCGATCATGATTCCAGTGGTGGCGTGGGCGCTCGGTGTCTCTGACTGATGCTTGGTCGATGAAGCGCGCCAGCACACATTGGCTCATTGCTCTCGCTTCCGCTTTGCCCTATATTCGTATCGTGAAAAATTGGGCGTTTTTCCTGGTGCTTTCTCTGCAGGCTGCCGATCGCCTGACCGCTACCGGCAAGGTTCTCGATGAAATCACCAAACAGCCAATAGGGAACGCGACGGTGATGGTTTATTCCGCTGGCGTCAAGACTGGCTTCGATCTTTTCTGCCCTACTTGCTATGTCGATTGTGGCAAGCGGGCCGCCACCGATGAAAACGGAGAGTTTCGGATCGCCGGGCTCAGCGGCGATCTCATCTTCAATCTTCTCGTCGTTCGCGAGGGCTTTGTCGCAAAAATGGTCAAGCAGGTCGATCCTGCCCAAGGCACCGCTCCCACCACCGAAATGAAGAAACGGCTCGCGCCCGAGGACGCCTCGCAGACGGTTCTCGGTAAGATCTTAGACGCCACCGGGAAGCCGGTGAAGGATGCGCTGATCGCGCAACAGGACGTGATTTTCGATCAAGGCAGGATGTTCGGTGCCGATGACCAGTGGATCGATCCCATCTCCGTTTCGAATGCCTTGGGCGAGTTCGAAATGTCGTTTTCCGAAAAAGCGAAGGCCATGATTCTAGAGGTGGCGCCTCGCGGCATGGCACCGAAAATGGTGACGCTCGACACCGGCACCGGCCGCCATCGGGTCACGGTCACCGATGGTGCTGTGGTCAAAGGACGCCTCATGAATGGCAAGACGCCGGTCGCCAACACGCAACTCGTCCTGTCGACGCATAGCCGCGCTGGTGGCTCCGTCTTCAAAGACGTCCGAATCGGCACGAACGAAAACGGCGAGTTCGCGATCTCCAATGTTCCGGCCGGGCGCGTTTGGGATCTGTTTCCGGCGATGAACGCCCTGGCTACTATGGGCCTTGCCGCCCCGGTGACCTTCGTCGCCACAGAGGACGATGGCCAGGAAGTGCAAGCTGGTGACATTCAGGTGAAGCCGGCACACACGCTGCGCGGAAGGATCGTGCTCTCCGACGGATCGCCGATTCCAGCGGGAATGAGGCTGAGCATCTTTGCCGATCGCGTTCCCGACCGGCAAACCGTCGACCTTCCTCCCGATGGCACCTACGAATTCAAAGGGCTCGGCCGCGGCGTCTATTCGCTTTCGCCAGCCGTCAAGGGGTATCGGCGAGACAATCCCGACCAGCAAGTCGAAATCGTGATCGATGGCGACCGCAAGGCTTACAATCTCACACTGATTCCATCGTCGGGAACCGCCAAACGGTAGAGGCTCCGTCAAAGCGTCTATTGCGCGGTAACTTGTTGTATACTGAGAGAAAGCCGCCCGGCAGCGTCACTCGTTGTGTGTTTGCGCGAGTCCCGACCTTCCACAGGTTAACGTTATGCTTCTTGCTGTCAGAGAGATGGAGCTTCACCCAGTCCGCTTTGACGTTGAGATCAAGCCGGGTGTCATTGAGTTCGAAAGTCAGTTGCGGCAGACATCGCCCATCGCTTGCAAAGGCGAAGCGATCCTGCCCAGCGACATGCTTGCCGAGATCCGCGTGATGGGATCGCTGGAAGTGGACATGGAAGCCCTGTGCGACCGTTGTTTGGAACCGGCGAAGTATCCGATTAGCACGCGGTTCGACCTGCTTTATCAGCCGAACAAACCCGAGTTCGCGCCCGAAGAGCATTTGGCCAAGGATGAGATCGAGATCGGGTTTTACGACGGCGACGGACTCGTACTCGAGGACATACTGCTCGAACAGATTGTTCTCGCGTTACCGATGCAGAAGGTGTGCACACCCGACTGCAAGGGAATCTGTCCCAACTGCGGCCGAAACCGCAATCTGGCCGTTTGCGCGTGCCAGGTGAATCCGCCGGATAACCGGTGGGCTGCCCTACAAAGTTTGAAGAAGTAAGGAATTCTAGAAGAGACCGTATCATGCCGAATCCTAAACGACGCCACTCTAAGCGCCGCACCTCTCAGCGACGCTCCCACGATCACTTGACGGCCAAGGGCCTCGCCGAGTGCCCCAGTTGCCATGAGCGTGTGCTTCCGCACCGCGCCTGCACCTTCTGCGGCAAGTACAAGAATCGCGAAGTCATCGAAGTCGCGGAAGCCTAGGGCTACACGGATTTCCGATTTCGGGGTAATATCATGAATTGCCCGCCCGGGATGAATCCCACTCGGGCGGGTTTTTGCTGTTACGAACCGGCCTCTCCAACATGATCACCATCGCTGTTGACGCCATGGGCGGAGATCACGCCCCTAAGGCTGAAGTCGAAGGCGCCTTTCAGGCCGCCAAGCATCTGAACGTCCGCGTGATCCTCGTCGGGCGCGAAGAGCAAATCAAAGCGGAACTCCAACATCACGACGGATGGTCGAAACTTCCCATCGACATCCAGCACGCCTCCGAAGTCGTCACCATGGAAGACTCCGCGGCCAAGGCGATGCGCCAGAAGCGCGATTCTTCCATTCGCGTGGCCACCCGGTTGGTGCGCGATGGGCACGCCCAAGGAGTCGTCTCGGCCGGCAATACCGGCGCGGTGATGGCCGTCGCAAAAACCGTACAAGGCATGTTGCCCGGTGTCGAGCGTCCCGCTTTGGCGTCCGCGTTTCCCACAGTCAAGAGCAAGCCCGTCGTCGTTATCGACGTTGGCGCGAATGTCGATTCCAGCCCCGCCATGCTCGCCCAGTTCGCCGTGATGGGCAATGTATTCTCGAAAGTCAGCTTTCACACCGAGAATCCGAGGGTGGGAATCCTCTCGATCGGCGAAGAGGATCATAAGGGTAACCAGTTGGTCCACGATGCCCGTCCTCTCTTGCAGACACTGCCGTTGAACTTCATCGGCAATGTCGAAGGCCGCGATCTCTATTCGGGTTACGCCGACGTCATCGTGTGCGACGGCTTTGTCGGCAATGTCGCGCTGAAGGTCAGCGAGGGTTTGGTGGAAGTGTTCAAACACATGCTTAAGGAATCGCTCGAAGCAACGATTACCCGCAAGATCGGCTATGTGCTGTCGCGCAATGCCTTCGCCGATTTCCGCAAGCGTGTGGACTACACCGAATTCGGTGGCGCGCCCTTGTTGGGCCTTCGCGGAACCTGCATCATCTGCCACGGACGCAGTCCCGCCAAAGCCATCCGCAACGCGATTCGTGTCGCCAAGGAGTTCGCCGAAGGCGATCTCAATCACAAGATCGAGCAGGAACTTCACCGCTGGACCGCATCCGGCCAAGCCAGCAAAGCATCGGACTAATTATGCCTCGCCGCTACGCGCTCGCGTTTCTCGTTTCCTTCCTTGCCGCAACGCAGGACTTCGCGATGGCCCAAGAAAACGTCCCGCAGTTGCAATGGACTCTGCAGCCGGTCGCGGGCGCCCTGAAGTTGTCGACGACTCTGCCGGAACCTTGGCATCTGTATTCGGCGACGACTCCCAAAGGCACAGGCATCCCCTTTCAGGTGACGTTTCCGGAACAGCCCGCCGTGACGGGATTCGAGCTGTTTCAAGCCAAGCCGATTCGCAAGTTCGATCCCAATTTTCAAGCCGATAGCGAGACCTTTGAAAAAGAGATCACGTTCTATGTGGTTCCCAAGGTTGCCGCCGCCGGCGAGCTGAGCGCGAAGCTTCGCTATCAGATTTGTACCGATAAAGTGTGCGTCCCGCAGCGCAAAACCGTTACCTCCCAATTTGCTCCGGGCTCGGTCTTTGCGGCGCCCGAGGGCTTTTTCACGACCGCTGCCGCTGCTCCGTCCGTTGCTGCCGCGGCGGTTGCGAAAACCAGCGATACGGAATCGCAGAGCCTCGGCGCGTATCTGTTGACGGCCTTTGGCCTCGGACTCGCGGCCCTCTTCACACCGTGCGTATTTCCAATGATCCCCTTCGTGATGTCGGCGTTTCTTAACCGAAACACGGGTTCGAAGGCGCAAGGCGTTGCGCAAGCCGGCATCTTCTCTCTCGGAATCATCGTCTTGTTCTGCTTCTTGGGCTTTGCCATCACCGCGGCGTTAGGGCCGTTCGGCGTTGTGCAGTTAGCATCCAGCCCTTGGGTGAACGGCTTTATCGGACTCCTCTTCGGCTTCTTCGGCTTGAGCCTTCTCGGTGCGTTTGAGATCACCCTGCCTTCTTCGGTGACGAGTGCTGTGGACGAAAAATCGCGCCAGGGTGGAACGATGGGGACGCTGCTCATGAGCCTCAGCTTTGCGCTGACTTCATTTGCGTGCGTCGGTCCTTTTGTCGGAACACTGCTTGCAGGCTCGATCCAATCGAAAGGCTTACGCCCGGTGCTCGGGATGGCGACTTTCGCCACAGGGCTCGCGGCTCCGTTCTTTCTGTTGGCCCTGTTTCCGCAGTATCTGAAGCGGATGCCGAAGTCCGGCGGCTGGATGTTGCGCGTCAAAGTCGTGATGGGTTTCCTCGTGCTTGCGGGCATGTTGAAGTATCTGAGCAACGTCGACTCGGTGCTCCAGATCGGCTTTCTGACCCGCGAACGGTTCCTAGCCGCTTGGATTGTCTTATTCTCGCTGGCGGGCTTGTATCTGCTGGGATTTCTGCGGCTCGAAGGCATTGGTCCGAATGATCGTATGGGTGTTGGTCGGCTGCTGACCGGCGCGTTTTTGTTGATGTTTGGGATCCATCTCATCCCAGGCATGTTCGGAGGGCGCTTGGGTGAACTCGACGCCTACATCCCTTCGCCTACCGAGGGCGCGGCGTTCGCAAGCCCCGCGGCAACGTCTGCGAACAAGTGGATGAAGGATCAGTACAAAGAAGCCATCGCCAAGGCTAAGGCCGAAAACAAGCTCGTCCTGATCAACTTCACCGGTTACGCTTGCACCAACTGCCATTGGATGCGCCAGAACATGTTCCCCAAGCCGGAAGTGCAGGCTGCCATCGAGAACATGGTGTTGCTCGAACTCTTCACCGATGGAACCGACAAGACCAGCGAAGAGAACCAGAAAGTGCAAGAATCGAAGTTCAAGACCGTGGCGCTGCCTTATTACGCGCTTGTCGACGGTGACGAACGGATTGTGGCGACCTTCGCCGGTTTGACTAAGAATTCGCAGGAATTCGTGACGTTTCTGCAAACGAAGCTCTGAAAATGAAACTGCTGCTTTCGCTGGCACTCTCGCTCGTTCTCGTTCAGACCGCTCTGACCCAAAGCCCGGCCCCATCGAACCTTGCCCCGCCGATTCGCGGATTCTCTCCCGACCAGTTCGCCGCCCAGCGCGATCGTGAAGCGAAGGCCCGCGCAATGGCGCAGCCCGAACGCATCCGCACCTATATGGAACGCATGTCCGCCGATCCGCATCATGCGGGTTCAGCCGGTTCGCGCGCGGTTGCCGAATACGCGTCGGCACTGATGAAGGAATGGGGCATCGACGCCCGCATCGAGTCGTTCGAAGGCTTGATGCCGTATCCGACGGCGCGCATTCTCGAAATGACTTCGCCCACAGTCTTCAAGGCGAAGCTGCAGGAACCGGTCTTGCCCGAAGACAAAGATACTTCCGACGCGGGCCAGTTGCCGACCTTCAATGCTTACTCGGCTTCCGGCGACGTGACTGGACAACTGGTCTACGTCAACTACGGCACTCCGGACGATTACGAGACGCTGAGGAAACTCGGCATCGACGTCCGAGGCAAGATCGCGATCGCGCGTTATGGCAACGGATGGCGCGGCATCAAGCCAAAGCTCGCGGCTGAGAACGGCGCGATCGCCTGCATCCTCTATTCGGACCCCAAAGAAGACGGTTACTATCGCGGCGACGTCTATCCGAAAGGCCCTTACCGGCCTCCGCAAGGCGTGCAGCGCGGCAGCGTGATGGATATGGCCGTATATCCCGGAGATCCGCTGTCGCCCGGCTGGGCGTCCGAAAAGGGCGCGAAGAAGTTAAGCCGCGAAGAGGCGAAGACGCTGGTCAAGATTCCGGTGATGCCAATTTCCTACGGCGATGCCGCGCCGCTGTTGCGCGCACTTGCCGGACCGGTCGCCCCCGAACGTTGGCGCGGTGCTTTGGCCCTGACTTATCATGTGGGTCCGGGGCCAGCGACCGTGCGCCTGAAGTTGGATTTCGATTGGTCGACGAAGCCTGTACACAATGTCATCGGTATGATTCCCGGCAGCGTTGACAAAGATCAGTGGGTCATCTTGGGGAACCACCATGACGCGTGGGTGAACGGCGCAAGCGATCCGATATCCGGGGCGTCTTCTTTGATGGAAACGGCGCGTGTCCTCTCGCGTATGGTGAAGAACGGTTGGAAGCCAAAGCGTACGATTGTGTTCGCGCTATGGGATGGCGAAGAGTTTGGCATGATCGGATCCACCGAGTGGGTGGAAAAGAACAAGGCGGAACTCGATCGGAAAGCGGTCGCGTATATCAACACGGATTCCAACGGTAGAGGCCCTTTCGGCGCAGGTGGATCGCCGCTGCTCGAACAGTTTGTCAACGAAGTGCTGCGCGACGTGAACGATCCGGCAACGGGCAAGAGTCTGTTGGACTCGCCGCGTCCGAAGCGGGGCGGGGGAGTGGGCGGTGCTCGATTGGGCGCTTTAGGGTCGGGATCCGACTATGTGGCCTTCTTCGATCACGTGGGCGTTTCGAGCTTAAATATTGGCTTTGGCGGCGATGGTGGCGGAGCCTATCATTCCGCCTACGATTCGTTCGCGTACTTCCAGAAGTTTTCCGATGCCGACTATGCTTACGGCCGCACGTTGTCGCAGGTGACTTCGACGATGCTGATGCGGCTCGCGGATGCGTCGCTGGTTCCGCTGCAGTTTGGCGATTTGTCGAAAGCGGTGCGGATCTATTCCGAAGAGATCCAGAAGGATTTTCCGGCGGCGGACCTGCGTGAGGTGGCCGCGCAGTTGGCGCGTCTCTCGGCAGCAGCTCGTTCGTTCGATGACGAAGCGGTTGTCGCTTGTCGACGCACGGGGGCGGGTTCGGTGGAGAAATGGAACAAGCTCAATCGCGCGATTTATCGGGCGGAGCGAAGGCTGCTATCGCCGCAAGGCCTGCCGGGACGCGAATGGTACAAACATCAGATCTACGCCCCGGGGCTTTATACCGGGTATGGCGTGAAAACGCTGCCGGGAATCCGCGAGGCGCTCGAGGCCGGTCGTTCATCCGAGGCATCGCAACAGGCGAAGAGTTTGGCGCGGGCGTTGAAGTCTTGCGCCGCGCAGGTGGAAGAAGCCGTTGCCCTGATGAAGGGGCTATAGCTGGCTGCTGTGCTTTTGCTGACCTTACCGAGACGCTCGTTGGTCGCGATGGTACGGGCGAGATTTCTGAATTCCTATCGACCCTGAAAAGGCAAGATCCCGCCACTTGCTGGTTCGCATGTGGCGTATCCAGCATCTCGCGGATTTCCGCCGCCGGGCCGCAAAGTGGGTAAGCAGTTGTCCCTTGAGCTCGCGGCCTGTATTTTGCCGGTCAACGGCGCGCAGAGTGGGACGCAGCCACTGACATCCCGCACTGCGGTTGAGTTCCGCAAGATCATAGCGCGTACGGAATAGCCGGTCGTTCCGGAAGAGGCCATCGTGCTGGGAAATGGGGCCGCCAACGACGGTCCGGATTCTCAACCGCTACATATCGCTGAAAATGCTCGCAACGATCGGTACTTCCGGTGCTCAGCGCCTGCCATGGACTTCGGTACGGTAGCAGTCGACGAGCCGCCCGGTAATGCGCCGCATGTCGCGATGCTCTTCGACATAAGCTCTTGCGCGAGTCGCCATCTCGGCAGCCCGCAGCGGATCTTCGAGCAGGTGCACGACCCGGTCGGCAAAGGCTTGAGGCGCGTCGGCGAGTGCGCAGATCGCGTCGTCGTCGAGGGTGAGCCCTTCGGCTCCGATAGTTGTTGAGACCGTTGGGATGCCCGCGGCGAAGCCTTCCAGCAACTTCACTCGCACGCCCGATCCCGACAGGATCGGGCAGATGAACACGGCGTACTTTGCGAGCGGCTCGCGGACATCGTCCACAAAACCGATCAGTTCGACATTCTTCCATTCAGGGGATAGCGAATGCTTCGGTGGCGGATCGGAACCGATGAGCACAAGCTGCGCTTGTGGACGCGCGGCGAGCACGAGGTTCCAGACGTTCTTCATGAACCAATCCAAAGCCTCGACATTCGGCGTATGGCGGAAACTGCCGAGGAAGAGCACAGTGTCCGGCTCGCGGCCGTCGGGCTTGAAGTCGTAACGCGAGGTGTCGATTCCTGCGCGATAGCCGTCGTCGATGCGTCCGCGCATTTCGGGCAGGAACGACTCGACATACTCTCGATTGTCGCGGCTGCAGACTTGCACTCGGTGCATCTTAGGCAGTAGCGTCAGTTCGTATTTCAAAGCCCGCAGGTATTCCCAACTGTGCTGAATGCGCTTCAGCGGATTCTTGACGAAGGGCAGCCCGCGGGCAATCGATTGGAAGTAGACGTCATGCTCAAAGAGAATACAGATAAGTCGCTTGAAAGCACCCGCATATTGGCCGAGCACGGTGTAATCGAGTTGCAGCACGTCTATTTTTTGCAAGTAGGTCTGCTTCTGGATGAGCCATTCGAGTTCCGCATTCTCGAACTCGTAGATCGCATGAGGAATCGTACTGCCGAGCCGCTTCTGCTTTTCTGGCGGACGGATGATGAACTTCACCGATTTCACGAGTTGGTTCAGGGCTTGATGCGCCTCAAGTTCCCATTCCCAGTCGAGCATGACAATCAGGTGCACGTCACAAAGCTGTGCAAGCTCTCGCACGGTCTGGTACATGAACACGCCGCCGCCATGGATGGGCGGATAGAACGGATACGGCGATACGAACAGCACCGACAGCCGCTCCGGCTTGGCCGGCAGCACAGCGAAGCGGTCGCGGAAGTATCCGCCAGTCTGACGGTGGAACGCCTCCGTATCGTCGATCGCAGCGAGCCTCTGCGCCCGCGCACGAGCACGCAGGCATTCCGGAAGCTGCACGATCGCGCGCAAAAGTCCTCGCAGGTTGGCGCGTTCGGGGGAAGGTCCAAACAGCGCCGTGAGGACGATGTCGGCGAGAAGATAGGCGAAGTGGCCCGACAACTTGCGCCATTCGTGGATGTTCTTCCAGGTGTAGAGCAGGAAGTTCTTCTTCAAGACGCCTTGAATATGCGCGTCGGAAAAGTGCCTGCCGATGGTGCCGCGATGTTCGTGAAAAACTTTGCTGAGCGGCTGATAGAGCACCTTCCAGCCGCGTTTCCACGCCATGTGCCCGAGGTCGGTGTCTTCGAGATAGAACGGACGCAGCAGAGGATCGAAGCCGCCGAGCTCAAAAAACTTGCGCTTGTCGAAGGCGCACGATCCGCCGCCGCCGTAGTAGCAAGGGTACGGTTCCTGAATGTCGGGATCGATCACATGGCGGACGCGGACGTGACCGTGACTCCACCAGCCGTTGGTGAGTCCTGTTTCTTCGCGCTTTTTGTTCGGATCGCTGAAGAAGATCTGGCAGGATACGGCGAATACTTTGTCATCGGTGAAGCCGTCGAGCAGCGGTTGCAAAAAGTCAGGCTCGACACGCATATCGCTGTTGAGCAGCACGACGATATCGTTCTTTGCCGCTTCGAAGCCGGCGTTCGATCCGCCTCCGAAGCCGAGGTTTTGCGGCAGTTCGAGGACGCGCACGTTTGGGAACGCGGCTTTGACAAAAGCGGCACTGCCGTCTGTAGAACCATTGTCGACGACGATGATCTCATTGGCGGCAGTGCCCGCCATCGCTTCGATGACCGAAGGCAGATACGAGGCCAGCAAGTCTTTGCCGTTCCAGTTGGGAATCACTACACTTGCCGATTCTGTGTTTGGCCCGGTGTCTTTCGACGCTTGCTTGCGGCGCAAAGGGCGCGCGAGATCCCATAGGGCAACCAAGGCAAAAGCGAAGAACACAAGAGGTGGAGCGACGATCGAGATGACCAGCGCTTTGAACAAGTGGATGGCCTTATGCAACGGGGCCGACTCCCACCATGCGTCCCAGCTTGATCCAACGCGAACTCCGAATGTTCTCGATATGGCGCTGCAGGTCAAGAGCCCATTGGCTGCGCTCTTCGACCGTGGCTTCGGCCTGATCGAGCAGTTTCACCGCTTCGGCCAGTTCCTGTAGCTTGGCTTGGAGTTCACCGCCTAGTCGCTGTTCGGTCTGCTGAGCCCATTCGACCTTCTCGCGGATATCCTTCTCGAGGTCTTTGACCTTGGCTTCGTAGTCGGTTGCAAGTTGCATGCCGGCGGACTGTTCTTTCACGATCGCCTGCTGGATCTTAGAAACGATGCCGCGGGTCTCGCCGAGGTCCGCTTCCAGTTTCTTTGCCCAGGTATTGCGCTGTTCGAGTTGCTGATTTAGCGTCTCGTTGATCTTTTGCAGAGTGGTCCGTTCGCTCTTCGATTGCGCCAGCCACTGGTCTTTCAATACAACTTCTTTCTGCAACTTCGCGATGTGCGTCTCGCGCTCTTTCATGATGTTCGCCGTGGCGGGAACATACAAAAACGCATCGCTGGTGTGGATGGACGATCCGCAGACCGCGAGAAAGAAGTGGGACGATAGCGGATCGGTTGCACTCTCCATCATGGTCTCTGCGATCGTGGCTCTGAGAGACATCGGATAGATCCCCATCGCTTCGAGGCGGTTCTGCAGGAGAATCTCCACCGATGGAAAGTATGCGGCAAGTTCGGCGCGAAATTCCTCGTATTCAAACTCATGCGTATGAAAGGGGTTCGCACCCGATTCGCCGCGTGATTCGGCATAGTACAAGCGGTTGGGCGTGGAAACAAGAAAGAGTCCGTTGGGTCTGAGTAGCCGTCGCGCTTCGTCGAGCAGCATCCGCCAATGCGTGAGGTGCTCGATGACTTCGAACGCCGCGATCACATCGAACGACGAATCCGGGAAGGGAACCGCCGTGCAAGATGCCTGGCGAAAGTCGACGCCTTTGTAGTTGGCTTGCGCGAACGCGACGGCTTCTTCGGCGATGTCGATGCCGCAAACTGAAGCCGCGGTTCGGGCCAGTTCCGCGGATCCATATCCAGTGCCGCAGCCGAGGTCGAGAACTCGTTTGCCCTTGCATAATTTCGCTGCGAAGAGGTAGCGGGCGTAGTGCTCGTTCCAGAGATTGACGTCCACCTTGCCGGGGACGACGCGTTCTCCGGTAAACTCGCTGGAACTCAAACCGCGGCTCCCAGGCGGGCGTTCACCTCAACGCGGCACTTCATATGCATTTGCCCATAAACCGGATTCTCGCCGCGAGTCATCGGAAGCGCGAGTGCATTCTCAATCCAATCGCAGATCCTGTATTGATCCAGTGAGCCGTCTGCAATCGCGGGTGAGAACGAAAAAGTCGAGGACGAAAGTTCCGGCAGGTCGAGGTGGAAGTCCACTGTAATCACATCGCCGGGCACCATGGGCGCAAGTTCGTAGCCTTCGCGTGTGGTGTTCGTGCCCGAAAAATCGATCCCCAAGTGGTTGCGGAACATGAAGCCGATGTTGGGATGATGGATCTCTTCTTTGGCCCGCGCACTGATGCGGACCACGATCTTGGTTCCCGGGTCGAGCATCCGCACGGGATTTCCGGCAGGATCGCTGACGCTGATGCCGAGGATTTCCGCGCGGCCATCGCCATGGCGATGATCGACATTGGGGATGTGCTCTTCCACTTCAGGGGCAACTTCTATTGCGCGATCGCGATCGATCTCGGTCTTTTTCTGTTCGATGTAGGCAGAATCCTTCGATGTCATCGCCGCTAGATATTTGTTGATGACACGCTCTGTGTCGCCTTGATCCCGCACAATGCCGTGGTCAAGCCACATCGCCTTGTCGCCCAGAGCCTTCACATCGCCGGTAGCGTGCGAAACGAATAGGATCGTGACACCCTGCGCGCGAAGTTCGTGGACTTTGCGCATACAGCGCTGGCGGAAGTAGATGTCGCCCACTGCCAGGGCTTCGTCAACCAGCAGGATATCCGGATCCACGTGGATTGCGACGGAGAAGGCCAATCGCACGCCCATGCCGCTGGAATACGTTTTGACGGGCTGTTGAACGAAATCGCCGATTTCCGCGAAGTCGAGAATCTGCCGATACTTCTTGTCCATTTCCTTGGTGGAAAGTCCAAGGATGGCACCCTGCATGTAAACGTTGTCACGCCCTGAAAATTCGGGGTTGAAGCCGCTGCCGAGTTCGAGCAAGGCGGATACGCGGCCGTTCACCTTGACGGTTCCGGTGGTGGGCTGCAGAATTCCGGCGACGATTTGCAAGAGCGTACTCTTGCCCGATCCATTCTCGCCGACGATGCAAAATGTTTCGCCTCGGTCTACTTCGAAGGATACGTCTTGGAGCGCCCAGAAGTCGCGATGGAACTGCAAGCGATTGAAAGTCAGTAGCTCTTTGAGGCGGTCTCCAGCGGAGTCATATACGGAATAACTCTTGGAAACGCCATGAAACTCGATGGCTGCCACTTGTAATGTGCCTCAGGATTTGCGCCGCGTTGTGACGGCGGGCGCGGGAGTTCGAAGGTCGATCATGGGAATCAGGGAGTTTTGGGGGCGCAATTCTTCGAGCGGAATCTGTTGGGCCAGTTCGTTGAGTGTCGACACAAACTGCTCGATTTGTTTTTGCATCGCATCCATCTTTTCGCGCATGTTGAGAATGATCTCAACGCCGGCGAGATTGACTCCGAGGTCTCGGGTGAGCTTCAGAATGACCTCAAGCCGGTCCACGTCTTCTTGGGTATAAAGGCGGGTGTTGCCATCGCTTCTAGACGGCTTCAGCAAGCCTTCGCGCTCATAGAGACGTAGGGTTTGAGGGTGGACGCCGTACTGTTCGGCGACCGACGAAATCATGTAGGCTCCCTTGCCTTTTTTCCTCGTAGCCATGGCCACCTTTAACTGTAGCGCGGCGGGACGTGGGTCAGCAGGAACTGTGAAGTCTCGCTGGGCGCGATGCGAACCGTCGAATTGGCGATGTGCCAAGCTTCGCCGAGACGATAGATGCCTGTACCGTCAAGCATACCCTCGCCTTGTAGGCAGATCAGGATTGCCGGCCAGGGAACATCGATCTCAACCGGACCATCCGCTTCGATCCGTTCGGTGCGGAAATAGGGGCAGGTGTCGATGTCCGCGGGCTTGTAGGCTTCCAGGCTGGACACAGCAACACTCCGGTCGAGATGTAACTCTCGCGGGCGGCCATAGTCGTAGAGCCGGTAAGTAATGTCCGAAATTTGCTGAATCTCGCAGAGCGCGATGCCGGCTCCAATGGCATGGATGGTGCGAGCCGGCGTGTAGTAAGTCTCACCGGGCTTCACTTCGATCCAGTTCAGAAAGTCCATGATTTCTCCGCTGATCGAAGCCTCTCGAAGTTTCTCGGCAGTGATCGTTTGCCTGAGGCCAAGGGCGATGCGCGCGCCAGGATCCGCCCGCAAAATGTGCCACATCTCGGTCTTGCCGTTCGAGCCGGTCCGATGTTCACGCGCGTACGCGTCGTCTGGATGAACCTGCACCGACAGGTTCTCGGTGGTGAACAGAAACTTCACCAGCAGCGCAACATCGGGAGGGGAGTCAAACCAAACCTCACCGGTTTTGTTCGTGGAGTCGGGGTACCAGGGCGAAAGAGCCGTGGATCCCCAAACCTTTTCGTGAAGTGTGTGCATCAAACGAGTTGGAACAGGCATTAATCCTATTCTGCGCTGTTACAATCGGCCACGTGGAGGTGACGTTTGCGCCCAACGACTCTAGGTGAGTTGCGGAAGAGTGAGTATTCTGAGGCGAGGCTTGCGACGCGCTCTGTGAAAGATGAGCTTCGCGAGAATCTAATCGGACGATTGCGCGCCGGTGCGGAACTCTTTCCCGGCGTGCAAGGCTACGAGGAGACTGTGGTTCCTCAGGTGGTGAACGCACTGCTTTCCCGTCACAACTTCATCCTTTTGGGCCTTCGCGGTCAGGCCAAGACGCGGTTGGTTCGCATGCTCACCGGGCTGTTGGATGAGTGGACGCCCTTCGTCGCCGGATCCGAGATTCGCGACAATCCCTACGCGCCGATTTCGAAGTATTCGAAAGATCTGGTGCAAACGATGGAAGACGAGACGCCCATTGCCTGGCTGCATCGCGATCATCGTTACGTCGAAAAACTGGCGACGCCCGACGTGACCATCGCGGACATGATCGGCGACATCGATCCCATCAAAGCCGCTCGATCCGGGCAAAATATCTCCGACGAGTTGACGATCCACTACGGGCTGTTGCCGCGTGCCAATCGGGGCATCTTTGCGGTAAACGAACTCCCGGATCTGGCTGGCAAGATTCAGGTCGGTTTATTCAACATCATGCAAGAGGGCGATGTACAGATCAAGGGCTTTCCCGTTCGTCTGCCGCTCGATGTGATGCTGGTGTTCACTGCGAATCCCGAGGACTATACGGCGCGGGGCAAGATCGTGACGCCGCTGAAGGATCGCATTGGGAGCGAAATCCGAACTCACTATCCGCTGACCGTTGAGCAGGGAATGCAGATTACTTCGCAGGAAGCTTGGGTTGCAAGCCGCGGCGGCGTGGGCCCCGAGTCGCGCGTGCCGATGTTTATCCGCGAGGTGGTGGAACAGATCGCGTTTCTGGCTCGTGAGGACAAGAAAGTAGACAAACGCAGCGGAGTGAGCCAACGCTTGCCGATCTCGGCGCTTGAGAACGTCGTGTCGAATGCCGAGCGCCGGGCGCTCAAGGCCGGTGAGACGTTGGCGGTTCCAAGAGTGTTGGATGTCTACGCAGCCTTGCCATCGATTACAGGCAAGATCGAACTCGAATACGAGGGTGAACTTCGCGGCGGCGATGTCGTTGCTCGCGAACTTGTGCGCGGGGCCGTCGGTCGTGTATTTACGCACTATTTCGACGGTGTCAACATGAACGCGATCGTTCAGTATTTCGACCTCGGTGGCGCGTTGCGTGTGGATGCATCGTCGACATCCGAGGAGATGGTGAAGCAGTTGATGCTGATCCAGGGGCTGATGGAAAAGACTCGTGCTTTGGGGCTTTCCGCGAACGAACCCGATGCCGTGCGAGCCGCCGCTGGCGAATTCATCCTCGAAGGTCTGTACGCGCAGCGCCGTGTGAATCGCAATGAGGAATTAGGCTTTGTCGCGGAGGAAAAGCGGAGATCCGCAGCGGCTTCGGGCGATGAGGACAATGATCCGCCGGTTTCGTCGAAGCGTCGGCGGCAGTTCAACTAGAGGTTCCCATGAAGAAGTGGATCAACTACAGCAAGTACACCGGTGAGGATCTCGGCATCGATGCGGAGGACTTGCTGCGGGCGCTTTCCGACTTCTTTCTGGATAGTGGATTCAACAATCCTTACGCGCAGTTTTCAGAGTGGAATCAGCATTCGCTCGAAGATCTGAAGAACGCCATTCTGCGGGCGCTGCGGAGTGGCGAACTCTTCGATCCCGATCGTGCGGCGCAGATTCAGAACTCTCTGGAAAACATGACCGACGAACAGCTATCGCAACTGCTCGATCGACTCACGCGGAAGTTGATCGATGCCGGATATGTGTCCGAACAGAAGCAGGGCGGCGGTGGTGGAGATTCTTCGAACACGCGCATCGACATCACGGACAAGAGCATCGATTTTCTTGGATTCAAGACCCTCAAAGACCTGCTGGGCTCGGTGGGCCGTTCGAGTTTTGGCGCGCACGATACGCGCGATCTGTCCACGGGTGTCGAGACTTCCGGCGCTCCGAGGCCCTATGAGTTCGGCGACACGTTGAACCTGGACGCTAGTTCGACGCTGTTCTCGGCGATGCGGCGCGAAGGCGTTGGATTGCCTTTGAATCTTGAATACAGCGACTTGCATGTGCATCAGAGTGAGTATCAAAGCTCATGCGCGACCGTGCTGATGTTGGACTGTTCTCACAGCATGATTCTGTATGGTGAGGATCGGTTTACGCCGGCGAAGAAAGTGGCGCTGGCACTGGCGCATCTGATCCGCACGCAGTATCCGGGCGATACGTTTCGCGTGGTGTTGTTTCACGATACGGCAGAAGAATTGCACATTGGAGAGCTGGCTCGCGTGCAAGTGGGTCCGCACTATACGAACACTCGCGATGGCTTAATTCTTGCGCAAAAGATCTTGCAGCAGGAACGCAAGGACATGAAGCAGATCATCATGATTACGGACGGCAAACCATCGGTGATCACATTGGATGACGGTCGCGCCTATCGCAATGCGTTCGGTTTGGATCCGTTGGTCATCTCGAAGACGCTCGAAGAAGTGAACCGCTGTAAGCGGCAGAACATTATGATCAATACCTTCATGCTGGCCACCGACTATTCACTGGTTGCGTTCGTGCAGAAGGTCACCGAGTTGTGCCGCGGCAAGGCTTACTTCACGACGCCTGACGATCTCGGATCGGCGCTGCTCATGGATTACATGAATCGCAAAACGCGGACGATTCATTAGCCGCCAGCGGATCCCGAAGCTGCCTGGTTGGGCTGCCACAAAACTTCAGGAACTCCAAGAACCTGGTTCGCCCAGCGGCTCCAAACAAAGAGCGCGTCGCTGAGGCGGTTCACGTATGCGATGGCATCCAGAGGAACCTCTTCTTCGCGCGCCAAAGCCACCATGATGCGCTCGGCGCGGCGGGCGATTGTGCGGCAGACGTGCAGATCCGCGTTTAGGCGAGTTCCGCCGGGCAAAACGAAGGATCTCAACTCGGGCAGATCGTCGTTGAAAGTGTCGATCTCCGTTTCCAGCTTCTTCACCTCCACATCGGTGACGCGCGGCTGCTTGGGATGCACGTCCTGCGGCAGGGTCGCGAGAATCGAACCAAGGTTGAACAACTCATGTTGGATTCGCACAAAGATCGGGATCAGTTTGGCGACACGATGATCCGCTTGCGCCGTCACCACTGCCGCGCCGAGAAACGAGTTCAACTCGTCGATGGTGCCATAGGATTCGATGCGAAGCACGTCTTTTGGCACGCGCTGGCCGCCGACCAGACTGGTTTCGCCAGCGTCGCCTCGCTTCGTGTAAATCCGATTGAGCGCGATGCGCGGTTCGTTGTAGGTGGAATCACTCATCATTCCATGATGCAACGCGTCAGGTCAATGCGTTAGAAGTTGACTAAGTCGCTTGCGGCGCTCGACCCATTCGTCGCTGGTGAAAATGCGCGGACCAGCTTCGATCAATCGCGGCAAGAGTTCGAACACAGAGGCCGGATTCCATAGAAATCCGTTGCGTGTTCTGAAGCCCTGGTTGTTCAGTTCAGTCGCGATCTGCGAAAGTCGTTGGTCTTGGACTACCAGTTCCATGCACTCTAGCGAGTTCACCTCAAGGTGCACTGCGTCGGCGGCGACCTTGTATCCATAGGGGACATCGACCTCGCGGACGAATGCGGCGTTCGCGGCGTCGAGTTCTCATTCCCAAATGACGGCGACAGGCTTCCAGCCCGCTTGCGCCTTAGACCGGATCTCGTCATCGGACACAGGCCCATGGAATGGTTCCCGAACACGTTCGACCTGCGCACCGTTTTCAATAGTGTTTTTGGCGGTTTCCCATAGCCGGGCAAACATTCTTGTGAATTCCCGTATCCGGGCATCGCGTCACGATGCGACAATCGAATTTGCACCCCAGTATCGAGAACACAGACCGGGAGCACACAAACCGGCTCGTGTACGAGAAGAGTCCTTACCTTCTTCAACACGCACACAACCCCGTCGATTGGTTCGCCTGGGGCGAAGAGGCTTTTGAGAAAGCGCGTCAGGAAGACAAACCGATCTTTCTTTCGGTCGGATACTCGACCTGCCATTGGTGCCACGTGATGGAACGCGAGTCGTTCGAGAACGAAGACACGGCGGCGGTGGTCAATCGGTACTTCGTTCCCGTGAAGGTCGATCGCGAAGAGCGCCCGGATGTCGACCGTATCTACATGGCGTTCGTGCAAGCCACGACGCAACGCGGCGGCTGGCCGATGTCGGTTTTTCTGACGCCAGATCTCAAGCCCTTTTATGGCGGCACCTATTTTCCGCCGGAATCGCGCTATGGAATGCCCGGCTTCAAGGCGCTGCTTGAGTTCTTGGCGATCAAGTGGAAAGAGGAGCGAGAGAAGATTCAGGGCGTCGGCATTCAGACCATCAATCAACTGGAAAGCATGTTGACGGCTGGCGATTCCCAGGGTGGAGTGGTGGATCGAGGGGCGCTCGACAAGCTGTACTTCTACTTTCAACGCACATTCGATACGAAGCTCGGAGGCTTTGGTGGACGTCCCAAATTTCCCCGTCCTGTGGTGCACGATTTTCTGTTGCGTTACCACAAGCTCACGGGCGAGGCCGGTGCACTGGACATGGTCACGCAGACCTTGACCGAGATGGCCAAAGGTGGCATGAACGATCAGTTGGGAGGCGGCTTCCATCGTTATTCAGTGGATGAGCGCTGGTTCGTTCCGCACTTCGAGAAGATGCTCTACGATCAGGCGCAATTGGCAATCTCGCATCTTGAGGCCTATCAGTTGTCCGGAGACGAGTTTCACGCTGGCATTGCGCGCGATACCTTCGAGTACGTGCGCCGCGAGATGACGCACCCTGAGGGCGGGTTCTATTCCGCTGAGGATGCGGACTCGGTGATCGATCCCGCGAAACCGAAGGAGAAAGGCGAAGGCGCTTTCTACATCTGGAGCCGTGCGGAACTTGCTGCACTCTTGAACGCAGACGAGTTGGAAGAAGTTTGCAGCGTCCACGGCATCGAACCGAACGGCAATGTGGAAGAAGATCCGCACCACGAGTTCACCGGTAAGAACATTCTGTACGTCGCGCGTTCACCTCGCAATGTGGATGCACTGGAATCCGCGCAGAGGAAGATGTTCGCGTATCGAGGCAAGACGAAGGTCCGTCCCCATCTGGACGACAAGGTCCTGACGTCGTGGAATGCTCTGATGATTTCGGCGTTTGCCAAGGGTGCGCAAGTACTTGGCGAACCGGCGTACCTCGAAGCCGCAACTCGCGCGGCGCATTTCATCCTGAAGCACCTCTATCGTCCGGAAGACGCGCGCCTGCTGCGCCGCTATCGCGATGGCGACGCCGCGATCGAAGGCTTTCTGGACGATTACGCGTTCTTCACCAATGCGCTGCTCGATCTCTATTCGGCGGGCTTCGATGTTTACTATTTCGAGTTGGCGGTGCAGCTTGCCGGCAAGATGATCGAACTGTTCGACGATCCGGAACAAGGCGGATTCTTCAGTACCCGCGTAGGCGACGCTTCTTTGGTATTGCGATTGAAAGAAGACTACGACGGCGCGGAACCCTCCGGCAACTCGCTTGCCGTGGAAGCGCTCGTCAGGCTCGCGCACATGACGGGCTGCCAAGACTTTGACGGGGCCGCGGCGCGAGCCCTGCGTCACTTTGCATCGAAGTTGGCCTCGCAAGGGGTGACGGCACCGCGGATGTTGGCGGCGCAGATGTTGGCGATGGGCCCCGGGCGACAGATCGTGCTGGCCGGTGAGCGTGAGGATCCCGCAATGCGGCCGATGTTGGCGCAGATTCGTAAGCGGTTTCTGCCGGAGACAGCGGTTTTTCTACTCGATGCCAAGTCTCGCGAGAGTCTCGAAAAACACGCATCCTCTCTGGCTGCGATGCATCCAATGGACGGTAAGCCGACGGCTTACGTCTGTGAAAATTTCACTTGCCAGTTGCCGGTCACAGATCCGGCGGCGCTGGCCGAACTGCTCAAATATAAGGGATGAACATGGAAAGAACAGCCGCAATTACACTGATGGGAAACCCGCAGACGTTGGTGGGCCCTGAACTCAAGAAGGGCGACACCGCCCCTGACTTTACGATGGTGGACAACGGATTGAAGCCCGTGACTCTTGGCGATACCAAGGGCGTGCGGATCTTCAGCGTCGTGCCGTCACTCGATACGCCGGTGTGCGATGCGCAGACCCGCAAGTTCAATGAAGCGGCCGCAGGCATGCCCAACGTGGAAATCTACACGATCAGTATGGATCTGCCGTTTGCACAGAAGCGCTGGTGCGGTGCGTTCGGAATCGACAAAGTCAAGATGCTATCCGATCATCGGGACGCGTCGTTCGGTGAGAGCTACGGCACGCTGATCAAAGGTGTTCGCCTCGAATGCCGTGCGATCTTCGTGGTCGATCCGACCGGTATCGTGCAGCATGCCGAGTATGTGGATGAAGTTGTGAATCATCCCAACTACGATGCTGCTCTCGAAGCGGCGAAGGCGCTTGCCGACTAAGTTCACAAATCGCTAGATTTACAGAATCCTTGCGTATTCCTGAGGATTTGTCGATTGTTTCCGGGCCGAGCTGGTAGCAGGGGTAGTCCAGCTTGGCCCGGCTCTGCAAACGTTTCAGACAGGCAAACTCACCATCCTTGCGAGTTGGGAGTTTGTCGGTAGTTGTTGAGACAATGGCAGCATATGAAGATGCTTCCACGAAGGCAGGCCCTTGCGGGTGCTGTCGGATTGTTGGGTTTGTCTATGGCGCCTCCGCGAGCGCTGGCTGTTCCCGATCTTCCCGATGCCGCACTGCTGAAACGCGATCCCGAAGCTTACTGGAAGCGGATCCGCAAAGAGCAATTCTATCTGCCCGAATGGCGGGCCTTCCTCAACAATGGCAGCCTTGGCGTGATGCCGAAACCAGTGTTTGCGGCGGTAGCGGACTTTCTTGAGACTGGGGCGTCGCTCACTACCGATAGTTATCCGCGTTGGGGCTACGAGCCGCTTGACGAGCATCGAACGGTGCTTGCGAACTACATCGGCTGTAAGAAAGACGAACTTGCAATTACGCACTCCGCGACGTCGTCGATGTCGATGATTGCCGCGGGGCTGGAACTCAAGGCTGGCGACGAAGTGCTGACCACGGATCAGGAACATCCGTCAGGGCGCGGCTGTTGGCAGATGAAAGCCGCACGCCATGGCATCGTGCTGCGAGAGGTAAAGATCCCGCAGACGCCTCGCAACAAGGCCGAACTGCTCGACATCGTCACTTCCGCCATTGGGCCGCGCACCAAAGTTCTCAGCTTCAGCGGTATCACCACAACCACAGGACTCATTCTTCCATCGAGAGAGATCTGCGCCTACGCGCGATCGAAGGGCGTGCTCTCGGTGATCGACGGGGCGCACATGCATGGACAGATCCCGGTGAACATTGCGGATATTGGGTGTGACTTCATGGCGGGGAGTCCGCATAAGTGGATGTTTGCGCCTGCCGGTAGCGGGCTGCTTTACATCCGCGAAGAAATGCTCGACCGCTTGTGGCCAACGATTGTCACCGGTGGTTGGGATGACAAGAAGGGCAAGGCTGTGCGCTTCATGAGCATTGGTACGAACAACCGCGCGATGCCTGAGGGCATGGTGGCGGCGTTGAAGTTCGGACAAGCGCTTGGTCACGAGAACATTTATAAGCGGATCCACGATCTGGCGAAGATGTGCATCGAGAAGGCGAGGCAGGTTCCTGTGTTGGAAGTGGTCACGCCAGACGACGATTCGCTGTTTGGATCGCTGGTTTCCGTTCGCTTCAAGAAAGATCCCGCCAAGGCGGCTGCGCTCTGCCGCAAGCGCCGCATCTGGATCACAGGCGGCAATCCGCTGCGCCTGTCGGCGCACATCCACACAAGGCCCGAAGATTTCGACGCGTTCTTTGATACAGTGCGGGAAGCACTCGGATGAAACTGACACTGTTGCTTCTGTTGACCGCGACGCTTGACGCGCAGGAGCGTTCGCACGCACGCTCGATGACCGTGACCAAAGCTGGGATCGTTGCCACGAGCCAGACCTTAGCCTCACAAGCGGGCGCGGCGGTGCTGGCCCGCGGGGGATCCGCCGTGGATGCCGCGATTGCATCCAATGCCGTGTTGGGCGTGGTGGAACCGATGATGTGCGGCATCGGTGGCGATCTCTTCGTGATCCATGCCGACGGCAAGACGGGCAAGCTCACCGGGCTCAATGCCAGCGGCTTTTCGCCGAAGGGCTTGAGCGTCGCCTATTTGAAGAGCAAAGGGCACTACTCGATTCCTTACGGTGGCATCCATACGGCGAATGTTCCGGGAGCGGTTGCCGGTTGGGAGGCGATGCACCGGAAGTTCGGCAAGCTGCCTTGGAAAGACCTGTTTGCGCCCGCGATTTACTATGCCGAAAAGGGTTTTCCTGTTACGGAGCTGATCGCTTGGGATTGGGAGAACTCTTCTTCGAAACTACGGGCCGATGAGAATGCCGCGAAGGTTTATCTCATCAATGGTCGCGCTCCGCGCGAAGGTGAGATCTTTCGCAATCCGCAGTTGGCTGCGGCTTATCGGTTGATTGCCGTCGGTGGCGCGAAGGCGTTTTATGGTCCAGGGCCATTGAGGACTTCGATCTTGAAGACATCGAAGCGTCTTGAAGGGACGTTCGTTACGGCGGATTTCGAAGAGTATAAACCCGAGTGGGTCGAACCAATCGCCACAGACTATCGCGGATGGAAGGTGTTTCAACTGCCTCCGAACGGGCAGGGAATCGGGACGCTTGAGATGCTCAACATCATGAGTGCTTTCCCCTTGAGCACCATGCAGCAGGATAGTGCGGAGGCGATGCATCTGAAGATTGAGGCGCAAAAGCTCTCGTTTCAGGACTTGCGTCGATACAATGCCGATCCTCGTATGGTGAAGGTTCCAGTGGATGGCATGCTTTCCAGGGCCTACGCGACGGAGCGCGCGAAGTTGATTTCCACGGACAAGGCGAACTGCAACACTCGTCCTGGCGACCCTGGCGCGATCGGCACCGCCCAAGTGGGCCACACCATCTACATGTCTGCAGTGGATCGCGAGGGCAATGTTGTTTCATGGATCCAGAGCATCTCGGACATCTGGGGATCGGGTGTTGTCGTCGACGACTACGGCTTTCATCTGCACGATCGTGCCGGAGCGTTTTCGTTCGAGGCCGACAGCCCCAACGTGCTGGCACCGCGCAAGCGTCCGTATCATACGATCATTCCCGGATACATGGAAAAAGATGGATATCGCATTGGTTTCGGCATCATGCGTGGAATGAATCAGGCGCAGGCTCAGGCGCAGTTTGTGTCGCATGTGGCCGATCATGGGATGAATCTCCAGGCGGCGCTTGAGGCTCCGAGATTTACCAAGATGACGCTCGGTGGATGCGATGTGCGCATCGAATCGCGTGTTTCCGAAGAGGCGCGTGAGCAACTCGAAAAGTTGGGCCACAGCCTTTCAGTGATGGGTGCTTATTCGGGAATGATGGGTGGCGGCCAGGCCGTGGCGTTCGATGCGAAGTCGGGCGTAAAGTACGGCGCATCGTCTCCGCGTAAAGACGGTGCAGCGATTCCAGAAGCCGAATCCTACTGGACCACAGTCAAATGAAGCCGATGTACTTGCCTGAGATTGAGAACAATCCCGAGCCGGCGGGACACTATGCGGGGCTGATCAAAGCGGCGCGATCGCGTGGTGCGGATATGCCGCAGATCTGGCATATGCTCAGCTACAAGCCCGCAGTTGGCGACGCGCTGACGGCTCTTACAGAAGTAGTGATGCGCGCGGAATCCCCGTTGAGTCCGGGTCTGCGCGAACTCATCGCGGCTGTGACCTCGCAAGAGAATCACTGCGAGTTTTGACTGCGTTCGCACGCCGCGGTCGCGGCGGAATTCCTTGGGCAAGAGAAGGTCGATGCGGTGCTGGAAGGTCGCGAAAACGATCCTCTCTTCGACTTCATTCGCAAGATGAACTCCAAGGCTCATGAGGTCAATGCCGAAGATATTTTGACGTTGCGAAGTGCTGGATATAGCGAAGAAGCGATCTACGACGCGATCAATGTCTGCTGTCTCTTCAACTTCTACAATCTTTGGATTGACGCGTCGGGAGTGCACGCCATGAGTGAAGATGAGCATCGCGCTAGCGGCAAACGGATGCGCGATCGCGGCTACCTGCCCCAGCGGTAAATGGCTCGCGAGTTGTCGATCAGGTACTTTTGAAGGGGTTTCTTGCGGAAATACGCAATGGCCGTCTCTTGGATCTTCGTGTAGGGCACCACAAGATCGCTGACGGGCCAGTTGCTTCCATAGACGACGCGGTTTTCCCCAAACACAGACCAGACCTCATCGAGCGCTTCCAAATGGTTCTCGAGCTTGTCGTCGGCTTTGCGGAGAATCCAGGAGACTTTCGCATAGACATTCTTGCGGTCGCGCAGTTCATTGATGGAAGCCTCGGGCTTCCCCAATGGAAGATGATCGAGAATCATCCGCAGCTTCGGATACCGATCCGAAAGCCGCGCGGCGAGCGGGAACATCTCCGCGTTGCCAATGAGATCCAGCGCGAGACCTGCATCCTCTAACGGCTTCAGTTTGTCGAAGTGCTCTTGGGCGCGATTGGTTCCCAGTCGGATTCCTAGAAACTTCGGATTCCCTGCGAATGTTGCCACCTGTTGAGCAAACGCGGCATCCGAGGGATCGAGATTGCCGACACAGCCACCGACGAACGGATGCTTTGCCGCGAGATCGAGAATCCACTGATTGTCAGAGAACAGCTTGCTCGCTTCCACAATGATGACGCGCGCCTTTGACAGTGCTTGATAATCGGAAGGCATCGCTCGTCGATACAGCACGGTTTCTTTGGGCGAAGGCCAAGGCACGCCGCCCGGCCGCTGCGGATCGTAGAAGTGGACGTGGGTGTCCATGATCGGCGTATCCGCCCCGAAAGCCGAAGCCGCAGCGGCCGCACAAAACAACTGACGACGGCTGAGTCTCATCGCTTGAACTCGAGGAAATACTGATACTGCATGTCCCCATAGTCTTTCGAAAGCTTGAATCCCGCAGCCTTCAGTTCTTCGATCATCACCGCCTTATCGATCTTCATTCCCGGCCCAGGGCCCACCGGCAGTGGACGCTTATGAAAGTCCAGGATCACCACCCGTCCGCCCGGCTTCAATGCACTCGCGACTTTTGCCCAATAGGCACCGCGCTTGTCGATGTGATGGACCACGTTGCACAGAAACACCGTATCCACCGACTCGGTCGGCAGTTTCGGATCATCGGTCAGCGCAGTGACGCGCTCAATGCGATCGCCCTTGATCATCTCAAGCAGCTTCGGTTCGATATCCACCGCATAGACCTTGGCCGCGTGACGGGCGAACTTCTCGGTGAAGTAGCCATTGCCTGCGCCGATGTCGGCGATCACTTCGTCCTTTCGTAACGCCAACGCCATGATCACTTCGTGCGGCTTCTGCCATTCATCCCGCTTCGGATCTTTGAGCACGTGAGCATATTCAGTGGCCGAGCGTGGAGGATGGTGCTGGTGTTCCACCTGCATCAGGAAAAGCGAGGTAACGAGGATCATCGCTCATAGGATAAGCTAGTGAGTCATGAAACGCATCCTACTTGCCTTCGTATGCTCCGCCGCCATGATGATGGCAGGCGGCTCCGAGACCGCCGTCCGCAAGCTGATCGACGACTTCGCGACCGCCGTTCTCAAGAAAGACATCGGGACCCTCGAAAAGCTCATTGGCGACACGGTCACCTACAGCCACTCCAACGGACTTCTTGAAACCAAGGCGCAGGCCATCGAAGCCTTCAAAAAGGCGAAGTACGAGAAGTGGGAATACAAAGAGCAGAAGATGCAGTTCTTCGGCAATACCGCGTTGGTTCGCGGCGACGTCGAGATTCTGAACTCGGCATCGAACGCCGCACCGATCAAGCTCAATCTGTTGCAGGTCTGGGCCAAGACCCCGAAGGGTTGGCAGTTGGTAGCACGTCAGGCGACGCGTCTCCCATAAGCGGTGGGCAAGGGTGGGACCGCTATACTAGGAGTTTCCACCCATGAGCATTTCCTCCACCGCCTCGCCGCGGGAGCAGATACGCATCGGCATCCCTAAGGGAAGCCTAGAAGAATCGACACTTTCGCTATTCACCCGCGCGGGCTTTAACTTTCGCGGTTCGGAACGTTCCCTCTGGTTGAGTTCCAACGATCCGGAAATGAAGCCCGTGCTGCTTCGCCCGCAAGAAATCCCACAGTATGTCGCGGATGGCTCGCTCGATTGCGGCCTGTCCGGTTGGGATTGGATCAGCGAGAGCATTGAAAATCATCAGACCGGTGCCACTGAAGACGACTTCGTGGTGCTTGCCGATCTCAACTATTCGAAGCGCACTTACCGGCCGATTCGTTGGGTTTTGGCAGTGAAACGCGACGGTCCTTATCAAAGCTTGCGCGATCTCATGCCCGTGGATGGAGTGGAAAAGCGTATTTCCACTGAACTCGTTTCCATCACGGAACGTTGGCTGGCGGAGAAGGGAATCAACTGCAAAGTTGCATTTTCCTGGGGCGCGACCGAAGCGAAAGTCGGTGAGTTTGCCGACGCCATCGTAGAGGCCACCGAGACCGGCGCATCGTTGCAGGCCAACGGCCTCAAGATCATCGACACGGTCTTCACTTCTTCCACACGTTTCTTTGCCAGCAAGAAAGTCTACATGCGGAACGATTGGCGCCGCGCGAAGCTCGATAGCATCGCGATGTTGCTCGAATCCTGCCTCCGTGCGGATACCAAAGAAAGCCTTCGTGTCATCGCCGGTCCTACGGAACTCGCGGCTCTTGTGGCGCTCATTCCGGCGCAGGAAAAGTACACGGTTTCGCCGGCAGCCGACGGTGGAGGCATCATCGATATGGTGATCACTAAAATCGACGCGCGCGATCTCATTCCGCGGCTTGCGAAGGCGGGTGCCACTCGCATCACAACGAGTCCTGTTGGTATACTTTATGAGTAAGCAACGTTGTGCATGTTCCGGGGTAGCTCAGTTGGTTAGAGCGCCTGATTGTGGATCAGGAGGCCGTGGGTTCGAGACCCTCTCCCGGAACCAAATCCCTTCCAGCTTCTCCCCTTTTCTTATCGAGGTCACTGATGTCACCATCTGACGCCGGCCGCGCTTTGGTCGAACCACAGACGTTGCGGGGCTACCGCGACATCCTGCCGGAAGAGATGATCTTCCAAACACCGCTCATCGAAAAGGTTCGCAAGGTTCTGGAACGCTACGGGTTCGTTCCGCTCGATACGCCGTGTGTGGAATTCCTCACCACGCTGCTCGGAACTTCCGGCGAGGACGCGGAGAAAGAGATCATCCGTTTCAAGAGCAAAGAGGGCGAGAACGTCGGTCTGCGCTATGACCTGACGGTTCCGTTTGCACGCCTGCTCGCTCAGTATCCGGAGCAATTGCGTCTGCCGTTCCGCCGTTATCAGTTAGCACCCGTGTTTCGTAACGACAAGCCGGAAGAGGGCCGCTTCCGCCAGTTCCGGCAGTTTGACTTCGACGCCGCCGGTTCCAACGCCATCGCCGTCGATGCAGAGATCGTCTCCGTTATGGCGGATATCTTCGCCGCCGTGGGACTTCCGAACTCTGCCGAAAAGCGCAGTTTCACCATACACGTGAACAATCGCAAGATGCTCGAAGCGATGCTCTCGTCGACTGGCATCACCACTCCGGAAAAGCAGCGTCATGTATTGCGCGTGGTCGACAAGCTGCAGAAGATCGGCGACAAGGACTGCCGCCTCGAACTGGCTGGTGGACGCATGGATGCATCCGGCAGCCGCGTCCCCGGTGTTGGTCTCGACGAAGCCTCGATCAATCGTCTGCTCGAACTGATCGCGATCACCGGGACAACGCGCGCCGAGGTGGTGGAGAATGCCGCAGCTAAGCTTCCCACCGATGAGACGTGCACGGCAGCGCTGAACGAAATGCGCCAACTCGATGCATCGCTTACCAGCCTTGGCGTTACCGAGCACGACGCGATCTTCGATGTCTCGCTGGCTCGCGGACTTGCCTACTACACCGGCCCGATTTTCGAAGCTTATCTCACCGATGCCTCCGATATGGGTGCGGTCATGGGCGGTGGACGCTACAACAATCTGGTCGATCGCTTTCTCGAGAAGTCGATTCCCTCGACGGGCGCGTCGTTCGGCTTGGATCGCTTCTCCGCCGCCTTGCGCCGTTTGAAGTTGATGGAAGTGTCTCCAACACTGACGCAAGTGATGATCATCGGACTGCCTGGTGTGGCATCACCGTATCTATTGAAAGTCGCGTCGATGTTGCGCAAAGCGGACATCCGCACGGAAGTTTACTTCGGTGAACCAAACGCCAAGATGAAAGATCAACTGTCGCTAGCGAATCTGCGTCAGGTTCCAGTTGCGGTCATCGTCGGTTCGGATGAGATGGCCAAGGATGAAGCCTCGGTCAAAGATCTGCAGGCTGGCTTGCAGGCGCGCACCAACATCGGTGATCGCGAGGAGTTCCGTAAGCAGGGCAAGACCGGACAAGTTACTGTTCCGCTGGCGGATCTGATCGCAACCGTGAAGGCGATTCTCGGCGAGAACTAGGTGAGAACTTTTCCGGGCTCGACGCACTATTGTTTTGTTGGAACCCGGAATCAACAAACCGTTCGATCGCATTGCCAGGGAGTTGGCTGAAGAGTCGCCCCGTTTGTTTCTGCGGATCCTTGGCATCGTGCCACCTGGAGCGCTAGTGGAACTCGAACCTCTGCGTCCGGAATCCGCGCCACCGGTCGTGATGCCGGACTATGTAGCGACGATGCGAATCGACGGCGGCGAACCTAGCGTTTTTCATGTGGAGTTCTTTGTGAGGTATCGCAAGGGGATTCCCGGAACGATGGCCCGCTATGGTGGCAGTCTGGCTTTGCAGTATCGTCGGCCTGTGCAATCCGTAGCGCTGCTGCTGGGAAGCGAGGGGTGTCCCGATGAGCTTCCCGCCTTCGGCGCTCACTCGATTGGCGAGACCAGCATCACGCACGCGTTTCACACCGTAAGATTATGGGAACTCGATCCGGAACCGGTGCTTTCCGAAGGAGGTCCTGGGCTCCTACCATGGGCGTTGTTGACGCGTCTTGGGCGAGAGGATGCGTGGCGGGTCGGGGCGCAGGTTGCCGCAACGGGTGAGGAACGCCTAATTGCGCGATTCTTGATGCTGGGCAGTCTACGATACGATAGAAGTGAACTCGAACAGATGCTGGGAGGGATTCGCGTGGGATTGGGAGAAGCCATTTTAGAAGGCTATTCGCTCCGTGCGAGAGAGGCTGCGGAACGCGATGAAGCTCGGGCTGAGGCTCGGGGAAAGGCTGAGGGAAAGGCTGAGGAAGCCCGGAGTATTCTGCGTCGGGCACTCGCGCGTTTCTTTCCGGGCCTGGAATTGTCCCGGGAAATCGACGAGATCCGAGACCCGGACGTTTTGGAATCGCTGTTGCTGGATCACGCAATTCGAGCCACCGATCGGGATGCGGTGATGCGGGCGATCACCTTGGCCGCTACGGCACAAGAGATCGAGCCTTCGCTTGGCGTCTGAATGAAGCGACTCGAACAGGATCTTATTGACGCTGGAAGAGTGCCTGAATCAGAGACAACTCGACTTGCTCGCCTTCTGCCCGATTCCATACGTGGCGGAAAAAGTCGATGACACTTCGACACGCAGTTGCGACATTGGCATATCGGTCGGCTAAGGCCCTGCGTGGCATGCCGGAATCGGCAGTGAATTTCCGTTCCACCGACGATAGCCGGAGTTGTTTAGAAATCCTTGCACACATGGGCGATCTGCTCGACTGGGTCTTGGCGATGGCCAACGGCAAGCCAGCTTGGAAAGATTCGAAGCCGCTCGATTGGGACGCGGAGGTGTGCCGTTATTTCGACGCGCTGCAGGCGTTCGACGCCAGGCTGTCGAAAGATCAACCGCTAGGTTGCGACGAGAACAAGTTGTTTCAAGGTCCGATTGCAGATGCGTTGACGCATACTGGCCAGATCGCAATGCTGCGCCGAATTGCCGGTGCGCCCGTGAAGCGTGAGAACTACTACGTTGCCCGGATCGAAGAGGGCAGCGTCGGTATGGAACAGCCGTCTCCCTTCCGCGAGTTCTAAGCTCTGATAAAATTGAAAGCGTTCGAAGGCTGGCGGTCATCCAACACAACGACGGTTGACTGACGAAACCAAGGTTCAGGGAAGAATACCAAAATTATGGCTGCTGCAGCAGGTGCGGGACTCGAAGGCGTTGTCGCAACGTCTTCCAATATCTGTTTCATCGATGGCGACGCGGGGATCCTGAGTTATCAGGGGTACAACATCCACACGCTGGCCGAGAACGCGACCTTCGAAGAGGTCGTTTATCTGTTGTGGCATGGCAAGTTGCCCACACAGTTTGAACTGGACACGCTCAAGGCATCGCTAGTCGCCAAGCGGGCGATTCCTGCCGAAGTGACGGCGTTCTTGAAGTCCGTCGGCACGCATACGCCGATGGATGTTCTGCGCACCGCCGTGTCGATGCTCGGTGTTTACGACCCGAATTCGAAGGATACTTCGATTGAGGCGAGCGTCGAGAAGGCGCACCGGCTTATGGCGCAGACCGCGACGATTGTGACTTCGTTCAATCGTCTGAGAAATGGACAGGAAGTGATTGCCGGCGACCCAACCCTGAGTTTCGCCGGCAATTTTCTTTATACGCTCACGGGCAAGAAGCCCGACGAGATTTCCGAGCATACTTTCGATCTCGCTTTGACGTTGCATGCCGATCACGAACTGAACGCGTCCACGTTTGCGGCCCGCGTCACTGCCGCGACATTGTCGGACATCTACTCGGCCGCGACCTCGGGCATCGGTGCCTTGAAGGGACCCCTGCATGGCGGTGCCAATGAAGACGTGATCAAGATGTTGCTCGAAGCCGGCACTCAAGAGAAGGCTCTGGCTCACGTTCAGAACATGCTCGCCAACAAGCAAAAGGTTCCAGGCATGGGCCACCGCGTCTACAAGACCATCGATCCGCGCGCCACACATCTCAGCAAGATGTCCCTCGAACTCGGCAAGCGCACGGGACACGAGGATCTCTACTTCACATCGAAGAAGATCGAAGAGTACATCAAAGAACAGAAGAAGCTCAACGCCAACGTCGACTTCTACTCAGCCTCCACCTACTATTCGATGGGTATCCCGATTGACATGTTCACCCCGATTTTCGCGGTGAGCCGCATGTCCGGCTGGACAGCGCACGTGCTCGAGCAGTACCGCAACAACCGCCTAATCCGCCCACGCGCCGAGTACACCGGTGCCGAAGTGGGGCAGCCGTGGATCCCGATGGCGGATCGCCAGTAGCCGGTAGTCACCGCTCGAAAAACGCTACTCTGAAAGGCAGAGGATTTTCAACTAGAGAATCCTCTGCCTTTCTCCCTTTACGACCCATGCTTGATCTGAATTGGTTTCGAAACAACCTCGACGCCGCCGCTGAGCGGTTGGCGACCCGGCCTTACTTCATCGACAAAGAGCAGTTCCGCGTGCTCGACGCCGAACGCCGCGCGGCCGTCACCGAGTCGGAACAGCTCAAAGCTGAGCGCAATGCCGCCAGTATGGAGATCGGTGCGCTCAAGAAGACGGGTGTGGATACGTCGGCAGCTCAGGCCAAGGTTCGCGGGATGGGCGAGCGCATGGCCGAACTCGATGCCAAAGTTGCAGCGGTCGACGAGCAGTTCCGGGCCATGTTGACGGGCATCCCGAATCTGCCGCACGAGTCTGTGCCGGTAGGAAAGGGCGCTGACGACAATGCCGAAGTCCGCCGCTGGGGCACACCGCGTGAGTTTGACTTCAAGGCGAAGTCGCACTGGGATCTCGGCCCGGAATTAGGCATTCTCGACATGGAACGAGCCGCCAAGATCACCGGCGCCCGTTTTGCTGTCTATTGGGGCATCGGTGCCAAGCTCGAGCGCGCGCTGGCCAACTTCATGCTCGATACGCACACGCGCGACCACGGCTACACCGAAGTGCTGCCGCCCTTCATGATCAATTCCGCGAGCCTGTTCGGCACCGGCCAGTTGCCGAAGTTCGCCGACGACCTGTTCAAGATCGATAAGACCGACTACTGGCTCGCACCCACCGCCGAAGTGCCCGTAACGAACCTGTTTCGCGACGAGACTCTGGATGTGGACAAGCTGCCGATCAGCCTCTGCGCCTATACGCCTTGCTTCCGCAGCGAGGCGGGTTCCTACGGGCGCGACGTTCGCGGCATTATCCGCCAGCATCAGTTTCAGAAGGTCGAACTGGTGAAGTTCTGCCCGCCGGATCAGAGTCTCGATCAGTTGGAGCTGTTGACCAGCCATGCCGAGCGGATTTTGCAACTGCTCGAACTGCCCTATCGCACGATGCTGCTTTGCACTGGCGATATGGGGTTCTCGTCCGCCAAGACCTACGATCTGGAAGTCTGGCTGCCGGGGCAGAGTGACTTCAAGGAGATCTCGTCCTGTTCCAGCTTCGAGGGTTTCCAAGCGCGTCGTGCCGGAATTCGCTGCAAGGCGGGCAAAGGCAAAAGTGAGTATCTGCACACGCTCAACGGCAGCGGATTGGCCGTTGGCCGAACTTGGGTTGCGATTGTGGAAAACCATCAGCAGGCCGACGGCAGCATTCGCGTTCCCGCCGCGCTTCAGCCCTATCTAAACGCTGAACGGATCACCCGCGAGGGATTGCTGAAATAGAACTCAAAAAATCCAACATCGCCGTTCACAACAGTTTGAAGAATATTTCGCGTGACCTAAGCCTCTGAGAAATCAGAGGCTTTCGCATTTCGCACTGGCAAACTTTCACTCGGACAATTCAGACCCGATTCGGAAACTGGGGTTGAAAGTGAACCGGTACGCGCACTCGCGGCCTGTACAGCCGAGCGCCTGGAAAAGTAACAGGCTGAGGCGCGCCGGGGAACGAGGAGATCACATGAAGAATCAGATCCAAACCTCCGCCACCATCATCCGCCGTCTCGGCGCGAAGACATGGGGCGGAATCATCTTGCGGTTGCTGGCGTTGCTGCTTGTCTGCGGCGGCGCGGTGAGCTCGGCGCAGCCGGCGCTCACGACAATTCAGGACATTCTGTACCGCGCCGATGGCACCCGGTTCAGCGGAACCTTGCAGATCGCCTGGAAGCCTTTCCAGTCGGGCAACTCAACCTTTATCCCGCAGCAGGCGCTGCGCATCGACATCGTCAACGGCGTGTTGCGAACCAAGCTCGTGGCGACAACCAACGCGTCGCCCGGTGCCAACTACGAGGCGACCTTTTCCAGCCAGGGCCGGTTTCTGTTCACCGAAACCTGGGCCGTTCCGCCGACGGCTTCCATCTTGAAAGTTCGCGACGTCCGGGTTTCGGCTGGCACGACGGTGGGCAATCCGCCCGTCTTCGGCCAGTTGTCCCAGATTGGCGATATCGCAGGACTTGAAAACGAGCTCCTGCTGCGTCCGATGCGCGGATTCGCCTTCGGTCCCGGACGCGTCGCTGTGATCAACTCCACGGGCCAGATTGACGCGGCGCAGGGCAATCTGGGGGATTGTCTCCGTGTGGATGGCAGCGCCGGACCCTGCGGCTCGCAAGTGGATCCAGGCCCCGGCTTCGTCGATCACGAAGTTCCTGCCGGATTGGTCAACAGTTCGAACGCGACCTTCTCGCTTGCGGCGGCCCCCTTACCGGCGTCGAGCCTGATGCTCTATCGCAACGGTTTGTTGATGAGGAGTGGTCTGGATTTCAACCTATCCGGTTCCAGTATCGCGTTTACGGTGCAGTCCGTTCCCCAAACCGGCGACGGTCTTCTGGCAAGTTACCGAACCGCCGGAACCTCAAGCGGGGCCGGTCCACTCACCGCCGCGGGGACTGAAGTGCTTTGTTCCGGCATCGGACAATCCGCATCGCTCACCACGTTCAGCACGATCGGTACCTGCGTCATTCCTTCGGGAAAGTTGCAGGTTGGCGACCGGGTCGAGCTCCGGTTCGCCTTTGGCCACACGGGCAGCACCGTGCCCGTGCAGGTCAATGTTCTTTGGAACGGCCAAACCGTTTTGCAACGTGGCCTCGTCGCCGTGGAATCCACTCTCATCGGAACCGTGGAACTGTCGATCGCTTCGGCCAATGCCGCCGAATGGATCACGGAATCCAAAGGCGCACTGGAATCGACCCTGGTGACCTCCGGGGCGAGTACTGGCTCGACGACGGGCACGGTTACGCTGACGATGCAGGGGTTACTCGGTTTTGGCTCCTCCACCGAGACCGTCCGTCTGCGGCACTACACTGTCATCCGGTATCCGGCGCTACAGCCTTGAGAAACTGGCGGCAGCGCACAGTACTAAGGGGTTTTAGAGAGTCAGGTACAGGGAATACTCAGTTGTAAGAACATGGCGGTTGCCTCAAGATGGGAATACAGATTCGAGGATCGCTCGAAAAGGTGACCGCCATGAATTCCCTCAGAAACGAATTAGTCGAAGGCATCAAGAAGCAGAACATCAAGAGATTTCTACGCGATGAATCGGGTCAGGATCTCGTCGAATATGCACTGATGGTCGCGATGATCGCCGTGGCGATTGCAGCCACCTTCCCTTCGACGATCGCGCCCAGCGTCAGCCAAATCTTTTCCAGGCTTCAGAGTTCATTCACCGCCACGCACAACGTAGGCAGCTGATACCTACTCCAGGTATTTCTTCAGATCCGGATTCAACTGTTCTTGCACGTCGGGCGCATTGAGATTGGCGAGCTCAATCAGCCTCGGAGCAAGGTTGTTGATCTTGGTCACCGGCTTGCCGTCGAGATGGTCGATGGCGGCTCTTGTCGCCTCGTAACCCATCCGGAACGGATTCTGAATTACCAGCGAGTCGACCACTCCAGCCTTCATATCTTCGATCAGTTGCGGGCTGGAATCGAATCCCACCAACTTTACCTTCGATTTGCGGGCCTTCAGCGCCTGCGCCGCTCCCACCGTGCTGGACTCATTTGAAGCAAAGAGCGCCTGCACTTCGGGATGCGCCGTTAAAATGTTTTCCGATACCGCGAGGCTCTTTGAGAAATCCGCCCAGCCGTAACGCTCATCGACAATCTTGATTCCAAGGTGCACCTTCGCGATGCGATCCTTGAACCCCTGTTCGCGGGCCATCGTCGATGCCGCGCCGGGTTGCACCATCACCATCGCGATCTTGCCCTGTCCGTCGAGTAGCTTCGCCACGCGGTCGGCGCCCAATTCGCCAGCATGATAATTGTCGGTCGCAACCTGTGAAATGAACTTGTCGGTGTCGATGCCCGAATCGAAAATCATCACGGGAATCTTTGCCGCCACAGCCCGTTCCACCACGCCCACCATCGACTTCTTGTCGATCGGCGCCAGCACAATTGCGCTCACCCCCCGGTTGATCATCGAATCGACGATCTGGATCTGCTGATTGAAATCCGTTTCCTGCGGCGGACCGTTCCAAACGATCTCAACGTCCGATTCGCGCGCTGCCTTAACGGCTCCAGCGTGGACGGATTGCCAGAATATATGGGCGCTCCCCTTCGGAACCACTCCGATCAGTCTCTTGCCCTTGGTAGAACAAGCGCCTAGAAATCCGGCACTTGCCACTACTGCGAAGTCTCGTCTGCGCATGATTTGCTTTCTTACCGCGGGAACTGTTTCGGAGCCGTCATATTCTGCCAGCCCTCGCCGCTCAAGGACTTCATGAATTCCACAAGATCTTTCTTGTCTTGTGCCGTGAGCTTCAACGGCTTCATGCGCTCGTCGAGGTTCTTGTTCGGCGTGCCGCCCTTATCGTAATAATCCACAACCTCTTCGAGTGTCTTCAAAGAGCCGTCGTGCATGTACGGCGCGGTATTCGCAATGTCGCGTAAAGTGGGCGTCTTGAAAGCGCCCCAATCCTCATCTTTGCCGCTGAACTTCTGGCGCCCGCCGTCGGCATTCGCCGCGGTCGCTCCAACGCCAAGATTATGATAGGCATTCAGCGTGAAGTTGATGCCTTCGTGGCATTGATCGCACTTCGCCTTGTTGACGAAGACATCCAAGCCGCGCACCTGCGACGCGTTGAGCGCCTTCTTGTTACCGGCTTTGTATTTGTCATAAGGCGCGTTGCCGCTGAGCACTGTGCGCTCAAATGTCGCGATCGCCTTGCCCACATGCGCGATGTCGAACTCTTCCGAACCGAACGCCGCTTTGAACATCGCCCGATAGCCAGCAATGCTCGTCAGCTTTTCAACCACAGCCGGATGGGTGTGGCCCATCTCAATTGGATTCTGAATCGGACCCACCGCCTGTTCTTCGAGCGACTTCGCGCGGCCGTCCCAGAACTGGGCCAGCGCATAAGCGCGATTGATCACCGTGGGAGCGCTACGGTCGCCGCGCTGCCCAAGAATGCCAGCCGAGTTCGGCATCTGGTCTGTAAAGCCCATCTTCGGGCTGTGGCAGGATGCACAAGAGACAGTGTTGTCCGCCGAAAGGCGCGTGTCGTAGTAAAGCGCCCGGCCAAGATCCCATTTCTCGGGCGAATAGGGATTGTCTTTCGGCCAAGGAATCGGCTGCAATCCCAGTGGGATCTTGACCGCGGCCGCCGAAACCGGTGCTTTCATTTCATCCGAAGCGCCTTGCAGTGAGCAAAGAGCTACGAATACGAATACTCCACCAATCAGTCTTGTCATTCTGCCCTAGCCTCTTATTCTTGCGCTTATTTGTTGACGAAGCCCTGCACGAAAACGGCCTTGACGCCAGCGTGCATTGCATGGGTTCCGGTCACTTCCATGATGTGACCGATGTGATCGGCGGCGGCCTTGCGGAAAGCCGAAGTCTGTCCGTCGCGGCGAGGATCGTGCTCTTCTTCCATCAACAACACCACGTCGCCAGCCTTGCTCACGAGCCCAATCGGTTGCCCCGCGAGGATGCACTTCTTACCGCAGGGAGCGTGCTTATCGCCATGCTTGCCGAGTTGCAGGTAGCAGGACATATCGACGATTTCACCGACCATCACCGTGGCGGTTCCCATCTGCGGTTTGCCGTCCACGCCCGCTGCCATCGAGGTTCCTGACCAAGCCTCGCCCTTCTCGCCCATCTTGCCCATCGGGGCTTCGTAGGTGCCTCCATTGGCGGCGATGGCCATTTCGGGATGCAGGATCCCGGCACCGGCGGCGGCTTTCTTCTTCTCTTTCTTTTGCGCCATGACCGGAGTCACCAGCAGTGCGCAGGTTGCGATCATACAGACAAACAGCTTCATTTTGTTTCCTCTTCTTCTTCCAGTTGTCGAAATTCGTTATTCCGCTATTCCGTTATTCCGCTATTCCGCTATTCCGCTATTCCAAAGATCAGCCGCGGACGCTACAGTCGACGCTCTTCTTGCCGCGGTTCTCAACGCTACGATACCCTTTTGCGGGCTTCGGAAGTCACCGCCATCGCGCCTTTCTTGCGCTGCGATCGGGATCGGCTCGCATCTCCTTTTCCGTGAAGGTCGTTTGTTTCGAGGATCCACCAAATACGTTGGTACCGGTCCCCATCGCCAAACGCGAGACTTCCGCACCCCGCGGGCCAGGTTCGATGCGATCCTGCGCGGTCTCCCGTTGTTCACACCCAAAGAGACGATAGGGGAAGTTGACGAGCGAAACGCGGCCAGAGGCCGTAGCCCGGACTTCAGAAAGCGCCTGCGTTTCATATCGTTCCTCGGAGAAGATGCACTCACTGCAACGTATCACAGTGGCCAATGTGGTTACAAGCGAATGAAAACCCTGTGGTAGGATGCACCAATGACCAGTCCGATCACGATACTTTGCATCGCCAGTTATGAGAAAGGCCACGCTTTTCTGCAACAATGCAAACGTTCGGGAGCGCGGGTCTTTCTGCTTACTTCCCAATCGCTCAAAGAGACAGCGCAATGGCCAAAAGACTCGATTGACGAGATCTTCTACATGCCGGATGACAACAAGGCATGGAACCGCGAGCAAACCCTTCTTGCGGTTGCTTACCTCTGCCGAACCAATGTGATCGACCGCCTCGTTCCACTCGACGACTTCGATCTGGAAATGGCCGCGTTCTTGCGCGAACACCTGCGCATCCCCGGCATGGGCGAGACCACCACACGCTACTTTCGCGACAAACTCGCGATGCGGATGAAAGCTCGGGAAAAGGGGCTCAGCATCCCTGAGTTCGTCCATGTTTTGAATCATCAGCGAGTGAATGAGTTCATGGATCGCGTTCCGGCACCGTGGGTGCTCAAGCCGCGAATGCTCGCAGGCGCAATCGGGATCAAGAAAGTCCACGACAAGCAGCAGGCGTGGGATCTGATCGACGCCATGCGGGACGAGCAATCATTCTATTTGCTCGAGCGCTTCGTGCCCGGCGATATCTTTCACGTCGACTCGATTATGTACGAGAACAAGCTCGTTTACGCCGTGGCCTCCGCCTATGGCAGGCCGCCGCTCGATGTGTCTCACAGCGGCGACATCTTCCTAACGCGGCTGATGGAACGTGGCACCGAACTCGAGCAAGCCCTCCGGGCGAAGAACGCGCAGGTGCTCGCCGGTCTGGGCCTGCTGCGTGGCGTCTCGCATACGGAGTTCATCGTCGCCCATGGGGATCGCAAGATTTACTTTCTCGAAACCTCAGCGCGCGTGGGCGGCGCACACATTGCCGATCTGGTCGAAGCCGGAACCGGCATCAACATGTGGGCCGAATGGGCAAAGGTGGAAATCGCCGGCGGCAAGGCACCCTATCGGGTTCCCGAAGCGAAAGAAGACTACGCCGGTCTCATGGTGTCGCTGGCGAAACAGCAATGGCCCGATCTATCCAGCTACACGGAACCGGAAATTGTATGGCGCATGGTGCGCGAGCATCATGCGGGATTGATTGTGAAATCGCCGGATTTCGCGAGGATCACCGAGCTTCTCGGTGACTTTCGGGAACGCTTCCGCACGGAGTTCCTGGCCATCATGCCTCCCAAAGATAAGCCGGCTCACTGACCGATTGCAAAAAGCGAAACCAGGCCAAAAGCCATCAACGCAGTGAGTAGCCAGAACAGCCATTGAGCGTAAGGCCAGATGCGAAGGGGGAAAACGTCCGCGAACTTTTCCGGGATCGTCGAGGCCAGCGGCACAGCCGGAGGCTCAGTTCGTTTTGCCGCAATTTGCGCGGCAAGCCATGTGGCTCGAACGTTTGCGATGAGCAGCGCGGTGACGATGCCCGGCGTCACGCCGATGGGGTTCTGCCCCAAACGTAGCAGCAGCAGACGCTCGCCGAGATACACCGCAAGCACGGCGACCGCCGCGGGGATGGAATGGTTTCGCACACCGATGGCAGCGGCGAACATAAATGCCGCACTCGACAAGACGGCGAATTTGTCACCGCCAACGGGCCCGGACATCAGTGACAGCACACTCAACGCGACGCACAGCCAGAAGCCTTGCCGAGTCACCGTGTCGACGTCGGCATCGTTCACGATCTCTGGCCATAACAGTCGCTTCCACATGATTTCTGTGGACGAAGTGTAACGCATTCGTCGCCGCCCACCCACCGCTCGTCGGCATCCGTCTACGATTCGTCGGATCATCGCTGGTTTTTGCAAGTATCGACCTTATTCTGAGAATCGAAAGGGCTTCACAACATGAAACGCAACATCGCCTTCCTACTCATCTCGACGTTCTGCTTCGCGCAGGACCGCTTCGATCACAAAGTCCGCAACGACTATTTCGCCGGCTTCAACGGCGACAATGAAGCGCTGCAACGCGCCCTGGCTAAGACAACCGAGGTGATTGCCAAGAATCCCGATCACGCCGAAGCTTTGGTCTGGCATGGTTCCGGCCTGTTCTTTCAGTGCGGGCAGGCTTTCCAATCGGGCGATCAGAAGAAGGGTATGGAACTCTATGCCAAGTCGCAGGCGATGATGGACCGCGCCGTCGAACTGGCCCCTGCGAGCGTTGGCGTTCGCGTACCGCGTGGTGCCGTATTGCTGCAGGCGACGTACTTCTGGCCGGAAAACATGGCAAAGCCCCTCATCGAGAAAGGCCTTTCCGACTATCTGATGACGCATGAAATTCAGAAAGATTCGCTCGACACCCTCGGGACGCATCCCAAAGGCGAACTCTTGTTCGGAATCGCGGATGCCTATCGCCGTCTTGGTTCCGATGACAAGGCCACGGAATGGTTCAGCACGATCGCTCAGACGATGTCCGGCACCAACTACGCGAAACGTGCGGAAATCTTCCTCACCACCAGGAAGCTGACCCCGGCACAGGCCCGCTGCGTCGGTTGCCACGAGTCCGGCAAGTAAGAGAATAGAAGACATGGCCCGTATTTCATCCATCGCCAAGGCGCTGTTGCTCAATACGGGCCTCGCACTGTTCGTTCCCATCGTCACCTGGTGCTTTTATCCGGCGGTGTCCGCCCGGGCACTGACGCGGTCTTTCACCATTTCTTTTGTCTACGCCAATTGTGTGGGTACGCTCTTCCATCTTTCGATGGCCAAGCTCTGGATTCGGTCCATGGCTTGGACGCCGGTTCTCATGTGGGCGTTCCGGCTAGTGATGGTCGTTGCCGTCGCGACGCTGGGCTCGCTGGCCGGGTCCGCCGTTCTCCAACTCCTGTGGAACACCGCCTCGTATTGGAACCTCTTCTGGGATGGCTATCGCTTTTCGCTGCTGATCACGTTCGGCGTCACGGCGATTATTTCCCTCTACGAGAGCCTCAAATACCGGTTGGAAGCCACGAAGCTCGAACTCAAGCAGAAGGAACTCGAGCGCGAACGAGCCACTAAACTCGCCACCGAGGCAACGCTCTCTTCGCTCGAAAGCCGGATTCATCCGCACTTTCTCTTCAACACTATTAACTCGATATCATCCTTGATTCACGAGGATCCAGATAAGGCCGAACGCCTCCTCGGCAAACTTGCGGATCTGCTCCGCTTCGCGTTGGACGCCCCGCAACTTGGTCTCGTCCCTCTGACGCTCGAAATGAAAATTGTCGAGGACTACCTCGAAATTGAGAAGGCGCGATTCGGTGACCGCTTGCGGTACGTTCTCGATTGGGATCGCGCGCGGGCCCACAAAGTGCCACCACTCTCCATCCAGACGCTAGTCGAAAACAGCATCAAATACGCGATTGCACCGCGCCGCGAAGGCGGATCTGTGACTGTTCGCATCATTGAAATGAAAGGCGAGTTGGATGTCCAAATCCAGGATGACGGCCCCGGCTTCGATCTGTCGAGCATCGCTTCCGGCCACGGCATCGAGAATGTCGAATCCCGTCTGAAAGCCCTTTTTGCCAACCATCCGGGGCTCAGCATCACCTCGAAAGACGGCTGCCTCGTGCAGTTTACCGTGCCGCAAGCGTGAAGCCAAAAGCGTATCTTGTCGATGACGAGCCGCTCGCGCTGAAGCGCCTGCAACGCATGTTGGATGCGACCGGGCGTGTCGAAATCATCGGAAGCAGCAATGACCCCGTGGATGCGGAGGCGTTTCTGAAATGTACGCCCATCGACCTATTGTTCGTCGATATCGAAATGCCCGGGCTCACTGGCTTCGACCTGCTCCAACGCCTGGTCTCGCAGCCGCTGGTCGTCTTCACCACCGCCTATTCGCAGTACGCGCTGCAAGCCTTCGAGGTCCATTCGGTGGACTATTTGCTGAAACCCATCGATCCCGCGCATCTCGACCGCGCGCTCACCAAGATCGAACGGATTTTACAAGGCACCGAAAAGGCGGCGGACCTCACTGAACTCGTGGCCAAACTCGCCTTGGCGATGCAGCCGCAGAAGCCTTCGTTTCCGGCCCGCATGCCTTCGCGCACCGGCGATAAAGTCGAGTTTGTCGACATCTCCAAAGTCACCCACTTTTACGCGAGTGACAAACTGACGTTCGCCTCGACTCCTGCGAAAGACTTCGCCATCGACTTTACGATTACGGAACTCGAAACCAAGCTCGATCCCGAGCTTTGGATCCGCATCCATCGATCCACCATCGTAAACGTGAACGCAATCCTCGAAATGCATAGCTGGTTCGGAGGCAAGATCCTCTTACGCCTGAATGACGGCAAGCGCACCGAACTGGCCGTCTCTCGCGAGCGCGCCAAAGACCTGAAGGACAAGATCGGCTTACCATAGTTGTTTGAGCTTTCCCGACTTTTACGGCAACGCGGACGTCGCCGACAACCTCAAGCAAATGATGCGCAGCGAGCGGATTCCGCAGACGATTCTGCTGGCGGGTCCGAGCGGCGTCGGCAAGGCTACCCTGGTTCGCCGCTTTGCCGCGGAACTCCTCGGCGATAAAGCGAAAATCGAAGTTGACGACCTCAGCCTGGAAGCCAACGCGGCGACCCTTGCGGACCGCGAGAAACTGCCTAGCGAGAAGCGCGCGGAGGATCCGTTTTTTCTCACTTCGCACCCTGACTTTTTGACCTTTCCGCCAGACGGACCACTGCGCCAGATCTCGATCCAGCAGATGCGCCTGCTGAAAGAGCGCGCGCAGTTTCAGCCACTCAAGGGCCGCCACCGCATCTTTCTGATCGATCAACTCGATCGCGCCAACGAGCAGGCCGCCAACTCGCTGCTGAAGATTCTTGAGGAACCGCCGCCGTATCTGATTCTCATGTGTACGGCCGAAAACGCCTACGACCTGCTGCCGACGATCCGCTCGCGCTCACTGATTTTCAATATGCGCCGTCTCGAACCATCGGACATGACAGACTTCGTCCAGCGTCGCGGACTGGGCAATCCGCTGCGGCGCCTCGCATTGGCGAACGGATGCCCTGGCGCAGCGGTCGCCCTCGACATCGAAAGTTATGACAAGCGCCGCGAGGCGATGTTGAAGCTGCTCGAAACCGGAGCAGGCAAAGCGACATTTTCCGATTGGGGCCGCTACTCGGAGTCGATCGCGATGCGCAAGACCGAGAAACTTGAGGATCAACTGCACGTCCTCTACGACCTGATTGAAGATCTTCTCCTGTTGCAACAGGGCCGCGCCGCGACCCGCAACCCCGATATCGAGGCGCAATTGCGTCCCCTGGCAAGCCAAGTAAGCTTTCAATGGATCCGCGCCGCAACCCGAAAAGTGGACGATCTCGTTCACATGCTGCGCCGCAATATCCAGAAAAACATCGCGCTCGACGCCCTCGCTCTCGAACTTCGTCAGTGCCGCTAACTTGCGGCGCTTTCAAGCGGTGTGATATTCAGTGAACTAACCGACCGAGAACCCCACCTATATGATCACCAGAGACGGTAGTCCGAAAAAGAACCTGGCTCCGCCCAAGAAGGCGGTCCCACCGGACCAGACCAACGCCGAGAATTTTTATTACATGAAGCAGATGCAGGCGAAAACCACCATGGTTCTCGTCATGAAGGATGGCGAAAAACTGACCGGCATCATTGAGTGGTACGACAAGACCTGTTTGAAGTTCAATCGCGAAGGGGCGCCGAATCTCCTGATTTACAAGCCTTCGATCAAGTACATGCACAAAGCGTAGGCGTCAGTCCCAACTTTCGAGGGCGCGCTTCTTCAATTCCAACCGGAATTCGCGGCGCATGAGTGCATCTTCGTAACGGCGCTTTTCTTCATCTGTGTCAGCAATGACGGGCGGTATCGGAACACGCTGCCCGTCAGGTCCGAGAGCCACGAACGTCAAATAGGCCGACGATGTGTGCCGTCGCTCGCCAGTCTTCAGGTTCTCCACGAAAACCTTCACACCCACTTCCATCGACGTCTTGAACACGCGGTTCACTTGGCTGTAACACGTGACGAGTTCGCCGATCTTCACCGGATAGAGAAAGTTCATGTTGTCGATGGATGCCGTCACCACCGACGAGCGCGCGTGCCGGGCGGCGGCGATAGAGCCTGCCAGATCCACCAATGCCATCACTTTGCCTCCAAACAGATTCCCCAGCGGATTCGCGTCATTCGGCATGGCGAGCTCCGAATACTCAGACTTCGACTCTTTGACCGGGCGTCCTTCACTCATCTGATTTTTCCTTCCAAAACCGAACGCTGAAAAGCCTTCAGTTGTTGCCGTGCGGGCATGTTCTCAGCCGGGATTCGCGTCGCCGGGCCAAAACTCAAAGGCGCGTGACCCGCCTCTTCGATCCAAACAATTCCGCCATCGGATGTCTTGGCGAACCGGTAGGCATCCACTGCGAACGAAGTAGGAAAGCGCTCGCATCTTCCGCGCGCATATCCCTGATTGCAGATCTTTAAAGGGAGTTGTTCCGACGCCTCGCCACCATGGCAGCGACCGGTGTAGGCTTGCCCCAACGGCAGCCGTGTGAAGATGGCATCTTCGGTTAGGTCTTGCGGCTCGAAAAACGGGCAGGCCACTCTCGCGTTAGGCTAACACGCGTTCTATGATTGAACTAATGGATCGCATCGAAGTCTTCAAGAGCATGGCCGCCCAGGACCCCGCAAACATTCTCGCCCGTTATGGTTTGGCGATGGAGTATGTCAACAAAGGCGATTTCGACGAAGCTGTGAAGTGGTTTCAAGCCGTGCTGGATGTGAATCCAAACTATGCCGCCGCTTACTTTCATTCAGGCCAGACTTACGAAAAGATGGGTGACATCGACGCGGCGAAGGCGATCTACGGGAAGGGCATCGAAGTCACCACGCGCACCGGCGACGGACACACCCGCGCAGAGTTGCAAGGCGCTCTCGATCTGCTTCCCTAAATTCGGATCCCAAATCCCGTTAGCGCACGAACATTCGTTTCCTCGCGTACGACATCGATCACTTCTGCCCATGCGGGGCCGCGCCAGAGTAACGCTTCGATTCGTTGGAGATCTTCTGCGGATCCCTGCGCCAGAACCTCCACTCGGCCATCGCTAAGATTGCGCGTATATCCATCGACGCCAATCTCCAGTGCGCAGCGCTGCACGAAGTTGCGGAACCCGACGCCTTGCACGCGCCCTCGCACGTTGTACATCCGACAGATCATCTTTCGAAACTCATCTTCTGAAACTCA